>SDBU01003172.1_pt1 | contig 21116 bp, 15 predicted proteins | sample 2277071 | NCBI WGS metagenome assembly SDBU01 (sample SAMN10397929, study PRJNA504765) | marine sediment metagenome | isolation source: marine sediment core GS08_GC12, 126 cmbsf | place: Arctic Ocean: Gakkel Ridge, Loki's castle | collected 2008
TCCCCCTCAAGAGGGTTGGTGATAAGGGTGAAGGTAAGTGGCAGAGGATATCTTGGGAGCAAGCTCTGGATGAGATAGCCGAAAAGCTTACGGATATAAGGCATAACTATGGGTCAGAAGGAATTGCCTTCACGCGCGGGACAGGTTACAGGACGGACGACATATTTCATCGGTTCTTTACTGTATTGGGGACCGCCAATAGCGCTTCGCCATGCGAGATCTGCTTCATCCCCCGGGCTACAGTGGCCGATGCCATCGTCGGGATGTTTCCTCATTATTCGATAAGACCGACAACAAAATGCATTGTATTGCTGGGGGCGGAGCCTCTGGTAGCCCGGCCTATCACCGCCTGGAACTATCGCGAAGCTATAAAGAATGGGGCGAAGCTTATAGTGATTGACCCCCGGAGGACACAGTCAGCTTCGCAGGCTGATGTTTGGCTACAGCTGAGACCGGGTACCGATTGTGCCCTGCTCCTCGGCATAATAAAGGTCATGATCGAAGAAGAGCTATACGACAAGGACTTCGTGGACAAGTGGTGCCATGGTTTCAATGAAGTGAAACAGAGAGTCGAAGAGTATACTCCTGAGAAGGTGGAGGCCATAACCGGGGTTCCTGCCGATAAGATAAGGGAGGCAACCAGGGTATACGCTGGCAATCGTCCCGGTTGCATGATTGAGGGCATGGGCATTGAGGAGCTACAGCAGAATGCCGAGATTCTTCATGCCAGATGGATTCTAGCAGCATTGGCGGGCAACATTGATGTAGAGGGTGGAGAGGAGCAAGTCGGGCCTCATCCCCGGATTCTTGCGCCGTGGGAGGCTGGGCCCCAGGCGAAGTTCCCCCCTGGCCAGCTTGAGAAGGTATTGGGATCAGACAGGTTTAAACTTATTAGCTGGCCAGGCCAGCAATTAATTAGGGAAAAGGTGGGAAAAACATGGGGTAAAAGAGCATTACTAGGAATTATTTCTCACGGACCAACAGTATTTCGGGCTATGATTACAGGCCAGCCTTACCCGGTGCGGGCTGCCATAACCGTGGCCAGTAATCCTATGGTTACACTACCTAACACCAAACTGGTTTATAAGGCACTGAAGAGTTTAGACCTTTATGTGGTCTTAGATTTCTGGATGACCCCCAGTGCGGAACTGGCGGACTACGTGTTTCCACCCGCCTGCTGGCTAGAGAGGCCAATGCTCTATGATTTCAATGACTATGCCAACTACTACGAAGCCGGTGAGGCAGCGTTGCCAACCGTCATACCGGGTGAGTATGACCACAGAGAGGATTATTATTTCTTCCGTGAGTTGGCTATAAGGATGGAGCTAGGGGAGTACTTTCCCTGGAGGACTCTAGAAGAGGTGTATGATGAGCGGCTTAAGCCTACAGGCTATACTCATAAAGAGTATGTAGATAAAGTGCGTTATGAATTTAAGGCTGTGAAATACAAGAAGTATGAAGAGAGGGGATTCGCTACCCCTACTGGGAAAGTTGAGCTATACTCAACCATATTTGAGAAGCTGGGATATGACCCTTTGCCCAGTTATCGGGAGCCCTCTGAGACGGCGGTCAGCAATCCCGAATTGGCTAAGGAGTATCCCTTGACTTTGATCACGGGGGGCAGATTCAATCCTATGTTCCACTCGGAGTGGCGGCAGATTGACTCCGCACGAAAACGGCACCCATATTCCATAGTCCAGATTCACCCCCAAACAGCAAACAAACTGGGCATTAGTAACGGTGATTGGGTCTGGATAGAAACGCTCAGAGGCCGGGTGAGACAGAAAGCCCAGCTTTTCGATGGCATGGCCCCCAATATTGTTCATGCTGAGCATGGGTGGTGGTATCCCGAGCTGCCTGGAGAGGAGCCCTGGCTCCACGGGGTGTGGGAGTCGAACATAAATGTAGTTACTGATGATGACCCTGATGTTTGTAATCCGGCCACCGGCGCTGAGCCGCTGAGAACAGCCCTGTGCAAGGTATATAAGGTCAAGCAATACTAGGGAAATAGCTTGGAGCCAGGCAGGAGCTATCTCGGATGGTGGGTATAGTAGCCCAAGGGAGATGGTGGCTGTGCAGGAATAACGGTTAAGGTGAAGGAGCGGAACAAAGAGAGGGATGTGAGATACGATGGGTTGAGAAAGTGACGCTCGGCTTCAGATTAGTAACTGTTAGGGAAATTAGCGTATCGTCAGGAAGGGGGGAGAAAGTGGACTTGAAAGCGGAACCCAAAATAGATGTGAACACCATCGATTTGAAGAGCATTGGAACTCAAATTGATTTTGGCGAGTTCCAGCGGAAGATACTCAAGGAGATCGAGTATAAGTTAGCCATACTCACCGATGGGGTTTCTATTGAAGAAGAGGCCATGGAAGGGGTTGGCAGCCTCTGGAAGGAGAATATCAACTGGCTCTTCGACTACAGTACCGATCGCGAGGTGAAGCCGGGAACTGTTCCGCCTGAAGACTGCCGCCTCCCAATGGGAACTACAGTCATGATAAATTACAATGCCAGGTCTCCCCACCACATCAGAAAAGAGAACGGCCAGCTCATCCTGGAAAAGAATGGAAGGTTTCTGACCACAGTGGAATGGCTGGAGCGCCCCAAGTATTATAGTAAGCTGACCTCTGATGGGACCCCGATGCAAAAGGTTGCTCCATTATTCGGCGATTGTGACGTCTGCGTCAATTTCGTTAACCGCTGCATGTACTTTAAAACTAATGACCAGTGCCTTTTCTGCAATATGAACCCCACCGCTGAGTGGCACAAGGAGGAGGTAGCTGCTAGGAAGCTGGCCAAGTCGGTGGGTGAGGTGGTCAAGGCTGCCTTTGAAGAAGGGATCAACTGGCACATAGTACTAACCAGTGGTACTCTGCCAGCTAATAAAGTTACTGAACTAGCCGTGCCATATGTGGAGGCCATCAGAGTAGAACTCGGATGGGACACCGTACCTGGATTCCTTAACCCCACCGTTGTCCGTGATTTATCAGAAGTGGACCGAGTTTATAAGGCTGGGCTTCGAGGCTTGGGGCACAATTTAGAGGTCTGGCATCCTGATGCTTTTAAGATGATCTGCCCAGGAAAGCATAAGACCATAGGCCGGGAGCGCTGGATCGAGGGGCTTAAATATGCTGTTTCCGTGTTCGGCCGAGGAAATGTCTATTCAAACCTGCTTATGGGGCTTGAGCCCAAGGAATCTTTCTTGGAAGGAGTCCAGGCCCAGGCCGAGATGGGGGTCTTTACCCCTTGCCATCCCTGGATGGTCTTACCTGGGTCAAAGCTAGAGGGCTATCGCGCCCCCCAAGTGGAGACGATGGTGGAGTTGACTTCCCGTGCGGTGGATATCATGGAAAAGTATCTGCCCGAGGTGTTCACCCCTGAGATCTGGAGTTCCGGCCATACCGCCGGCTGCGACCGGGGCAATCTCCTCTGTGCCCAATGGCAAGAGATAAGAAGAAGGACAGGATTCACTCTTGTGCAACCCAATGATGTGGGGAAGGGAAGACTGGTTTACATCGACCGTGACCACCTTATTGTCAGCTCCCCTTATGTTCAGATAGGCAAAACGGCCTAACCGATGCTGCGTGAAGATCCCCGTGGCAATTCGCCTAATTGACAAGGCAGGGGTAATGATACAAAATTTTTTAGGTGAACTGAAAAATTAATCAACTTTTGAACGCAACCCTTATTATCCAGGGTCCGGGAAAAATTAAGGAGGACGAAATGGTAGACTTGACAACGAAATTAGGCTCGTTGCAGCTAGAGAACCCGATTTTAGTTTCACCAGGCTACCTTACAGATACGGAAAGCAGCATAAAGAAGGCAGACGAGAGGAACCCAGGGGCAATAGTTCTCAAAACTTCCCTAATTAATGAGGAATACAGTCAATTAATCGAGCCTTACGCCTTTGGTAGATATCCCACAATAAGGAGTAAGTATCATGTTGTTGAGGGGGATTTCATCTATTGTGATGGTATGTCTACTATGTCTCTCGAGCTATGGGCAGACTGGCTAGAGAAGAATAAGCGTAAGTTCCGTACGCCATTAATTGCCAGCGTTATGTCCGTATCTTTAGAGGGACGTGTAAAGGCTGCCAAGATGATGGAGGAGGCAGGGGCAGAAGCCATTGAGCTTTTGTTGACATGTCCTGCACCCTACCTCCATCGCTTTAACTACGCTGCGGCCCTGGATCCCAAAAATAATAGAGGAGGTTTGCCAGGCTGTCAAGAAAGCTGTCAAAATTCCAGTGGGAGCAAAGGTTGTTGGCATTCCTCATTCTCTGGCTGTGGCAGTATACGAGGCAGGAGTTGACTGGATCACCTTAATATCAGGAGGATTTCGGCCTTCAGCGCCAAGCATCAACCTTGATACTCTAGAGCTTGTGACACCTTATATTCACACTGTAGCTCGCCCACCGTCTTCTAAGTATCTTCTCTTCGACGAGCTATATTCCCTTGGCGACATTGCTATAGGGTGCCATATCTCTGCAAAAGGAGGTGGTTGCTATGCAGGGATAACGGTTAAGGTGCGGACAGATTTCACAAACAACCTCCTAGCTGGGCTTGACAGGCAATGTGAAAGGGTGTATAGTTGCGGATATTCCATATCAAATAGTGGCGTAAGTAGGGCTCCCTGAGGGAGCGGAACAAAGGGAGGGAGGTGAGATGCTATGAACTGAGAGATGATACTTAGGATTGGACTAACTTGGAAAAGAAAAGGAGGTAAACAATGAAAAGGGTTGTATATTGTCTAATAGCGGTGTTGCTGATAAGTGGTTTATTCTTAGGCTGTGCCCCTAAGGAAGAGGCACCTTCTCCAGCCCCAACCCCAGCGCCAGCACCAGCGCCGGCTCCAGCACCAAAGCCTGAACCGATAGTCCTCAAGGCTGTTACATGGACCGCCCCCGATAATGAAATAAGCCAATTTACCATTCACTTTGCTAAAATACTTGAGGAGCTGTCGAAAGGGGCGATTATCATTGACTACCTGGGCGGACCAGCAGCAATCCCGCCTGGAGATCAGTTTGAGGCGATAGGCGCCGGTATAGTGGATTTGTCGCAGAATGCAGGCTTTTTATACGATAGGTTTCTACCCATAGCTGCCTCTTTATTCCTTTCGGATAACCCCGGCTGGGAAGACCGGGAGAGGGGGTATAATGACCTGCTCAACGAATACCACAGTAAGCACAATGTTTTATATCTGGGTAGAGCCGGTCAGCCAGCTCCGATGCGCCTTTACGGTAATGTCCTGGTTGAGAATCCGGCAACAGATTTCGCTGGGCTAAAGGCCTGGGCCACGCCAAGCCATTTCCCTGCTCTTGAGTCGGTAGGCATAGCGCCTGTCGTTTTCGCAATAGGTGACATATATACTGCACTGGAACGAGGCACAATCGATTACGCTGTTTGGTCGCCTAGGGGGGTCATGGATATGGGGTTACACGAGGTATCCAAGTATATGACTCCGGCTGCCTACGGGCCTTCATCAAATACCGTGTTCATTATGAACCTGGATGCCTGGAACAAGCTCTCCCAGCCTTTGAAAGATGTAGTAATAGAGGCCATGGATGAGACGGAAAGGTGGGGAATAGATTACATAACTGGGATTACAAAGGCGGAGACTGTGCGGCTGCTGGATGCTGGGGTAGAGTGGCTCCCTTGGTCAGTAGCGGAGAGGGAATGGTTCTATAAGACTACCACAGATGCCATGTGGAAAGGTGTGAAGGAAGGGCCACTGAAGGATGAGCCAGAAACCTACGCAAGATTAGAGAAGATGCTGAGAAACCCAGCTGGAAGCATCTTTGAACCCATTTGGGAACCAGATTAAGGGAGAAACTGACAAAAAGCAAGGTTAGTTTCTATTTCCGATGGTTAGGAGTTGTGAAACCAAAGTTTCGACCTAAATTAGGTTGATAGGGAGACTTGTGCCATTCAGGCGCAAGACTCCCTATCCTATAAACATAATTAGTCGCTAGGGAATCGCTAAGTATGAAAGCGTTGACCAATATTAAGGCTGTCTTTGATCGCTTCCTTGACTCTCTAACCTATTTCGGCGCTGTTATCCTCGGGCTTATGGTGTTGTTTGTCTGCTCCGAGGTCATCTCAAGGAGCTTTCTGAATCGCCCGATACTATGGGTGCTTGAAGTCGGCGAGTATAGTTTAGTGTATATTACTTTTTTGGGCGCTGCCTGGCTGCTGAGAACAGAGGGGCATGTAAAAGTGGACATTGTGCTTAACCGGTTAAATCCGAGAACTCAGGCCTTGCTCAATATCGTTACTTCCATTTTGGGCGCAATGGCCTGCTTGGTTGTTGTCTGGTATAGTGCCCAACTCACCTGGGGGTATTTCGAAAGCGGTGTTCGAACCCCGGGTGCATGGGGGCCGCCGAGATATCCTATCTACGTCATTATTCCTATAGGCAGCTTGCTGCTTTTCATCCAGTTTCTGAGAAGGACACATGGGTACCTGAGGAGTTGGAGAACAACACGACAGAGTCCTGGGGAGTAGAGATGAGTCGTAGGCTTAAACCGGAGGTGAAGGGCGTTGGAATGGCCATTTGCGCTAGCTCTCATTCTCGGTAGTTTTATGGTGTTGTTACTATCAGGACTACCGGTGGCCTTTGGCTTCCTGGTCACAATCCTGATAGGGGCATTTATATTCTGGGGCGGTGAAGGGGGCTTGACGCAAGCTGTCAGGAGCTTCTATGGCTCCATCGCCACCTTTGTCCTGGTACCGGTACCCCTGTTTATTCTCTTGGGCGAGATAATATTCCACTCGGGAATGGCGAGACAGACTATTGATTCTTTAGATATGTGGATAGGTCATATCCCGGGCAGGTTGGGCTTGCTAGGCGTAGGCATGGGTACTTTATTTGCCACCTTGTCCGGTTCTAGCATAGGCAGCACAGCCATGCTGGGAAAGCTGCTGATACCGGAGATGGAGGAGCGCGGCTACAAGAAACCGATGAGCATTGGCCCTATTCTGGGCAGCGGTGGCCTAGCCATGATCATTCCACCTACTGCATTGGGTGTCCTGTTAGCCAGCCTAGCCAAGATTTCCGTGGGACAGCTTTTGATGGCTGGCATCTTTCCCGGCCTGGTACTAGCCACCCTTATGAGCGGCTACATCATTATCAGATGCCGGCTCCAGCCGTCCATCGCACCCCCCTATAAAGTTGCCCCCACCCCTTGGTCTAAGAAGGTTTTAGCTAGCATACGCTATATACTACCATTGGGAACGATTATCTTTTCGATTATCGGACTAATCTTCTTGGGCATTGCCACCCCTTCAGAAGCAGCGGCGACGGGTGCCCTTACGAGCATCATTCTGGCTGCCGGCTATAGAAGACTGAACTGGGAAGTGCTGAAGAGAAGCTTTCTCGGTACTGTGCAGATTACATCCATGATCTTTGTTATCATCATGGGAGCAATGGCTCTTGGTCAAATCTTGGCCTTTTCGGGAGCCACCCAAGGCTTGGTTGCATTGATGGCGGGTCTCCCCCTAACCCCTATCTTTCTGGTCTTAATTATGCAGTTTATCCTAATAATCCTAGGTTGCTTTATAGATGCCATCTCCATGGTGATGATCACTATACCTGTCTATATGCCCATTATCCATGCTCTAGGCATTAACCCATTATGGTTCGGATTACTAATGCTCCTCAATATGGAGCTAGCGCAGATAACGCCACCCTTCGGCATACTCCTGTATACGATGAAAGGAATAGCCCCACCTGACACCACCATGGGGGACGTCTATCGAGCTAGTTTGCCCTTCGTTATGTGTGATTTGGTAGCGATGGGATTGATTATGGTTTTTCCCGCTATTGCCCTCTGGCTGCCAGGCACAATGGGCTAGTTCACAACCGTTGGAACCGGGTCTTTTTTCATGGTGGTAAGGGGGTTAACTAAGGCAGCATTGCTTTAGGAGTGGAGGGCGAGAAAGGCAATCCAGCTTAGAGGGCTAGGAGGTAGAAGGAGGAGGTGAGACCGTGGGGTAAAGGCTTGCGGAGATCTGAAATAAGCAAAATCTTGAGGAGGTCACAATGAGCAAGGACTTAAGGCAATTTTTACAGGTGGTAAAAGAAGCAGGACCAGATTTTTATGTAGAGGTTAAAAGGCCGCTTAAACCTAAAATTGAAGTATGTGTCATCCAAGAAAAATTAGCCAAGGAAGGGCGCTTTCCAGTAATTTACTGCCCGGAAATTGAAGGGAGCAAGCTCCCCCTCGTTACCAATCTATTCGGCAGCTATGAGCTGTTGGGGTTGGCATTGGACATGGACCCTAAAAAAGTAACCAAAACCGAGATCCTCCGGGAACATAGGAGAAGGGAGAATAACCTTAAGCCACCTCAAATGGTTCCGGCCTCGGAAGCTCCGGTTAAGGAAGTAGTGCTGCGAGGTAAAGATGTAGATTTGGGGCTTTTGCCCATCCCTCACCATCATGAGCTTGACTCTGGGAGATATATAACCATCGGCTGTATGATCTGTAAGGATCCAGACACGGGAATACCAAACGCTGGAGTATACCGCCACGAGGTAAAGGGGAAAGACCGGCTAGGTGTCATGATAGTTCCAAACCATCACGCCGCCCATATCGCACGGCGATATGCTGAGCTTGGCAAGCCTATGGAGGTGGTAATTTTTATTGGTCATCATCCAGCGGTAGGCATTGGTTCGGTTGTTAAAGGCGGTTTGGACCGGAACGAACTCGAAGTCATGGGAGCTCTTCTGGGGGAACCGTTACAGGTGACAACGGCAGAAACAGTCGACCTTCCTGTTCCTGCCTATGCCGAGGTGGCAATCGAGGGTGTAATTGACCCTCGTAATATGGGCACTGACGGTCCTCTTGGTGAGTACGCGGGGTACTACGGTGAAGGCAATAAGTCCTGCTATCTCATCCAGGTAACAGGCATAACTATGCGCAAGGATGCTATTTACCACGACTGTGGTAATGGACTCCGGGAGCATAATTTGGCGTGTGTGTTGGCTAAGGAATCTATTGTCTATGATGCAGTGAAGAGACTAGTTCCTACTGTAAAGGCTGTTCATTTGCCATCTTCCGGGTGTAATATATACCATACATATGTCTCTATAAAGAAGTGCCTTCAGGGTGAGGGAAAGCTTGCCGGTTTGGCTGCCCTCAGTGAGGATGAGAGTATTAAACTAGCCGTAGTGGTGGATGAAGACATTGATGTATATAATGAAGAGGAAGTGCTATGGGCTATTGCTACCAGGGTGACAGCCGATTTGGACATCTCTATCATCCCTCGGATGACAGGGCAGAATCTAGACCCCACTAGATATGACGAGAGTCGTCGCGCGAGAGAGGGTTATATGGTGACGAAGGTAATAATAGACGCTACCAAGCCGCTAGACCTACCATTCCCGACTAGAATTACTCTCCCTGAGGAGCTTTGGAACTCTATGAGCCTTGACGATTACCTTAAATAGAGTTTAATGTTTGTTACTAATCAAGGATGAAAGGGGGTAGTAGCTTTCAAGAAGAACAAAAGCTTGAGTTGGTGATAGGGTGAGACGAAGTGAGAGACAGAGAACTGCGAGTTTAAATCAGGTCAATAAAATAGGACGAAAAGCAATAAAGCCTATCTCGAAACAAGCAGTTTTTCAGAAAAATTGAAGGGGGAGGTTAAAATGAGCAAGGACTTAAGGCAATTTTTACAGGTGGTAAAAGAAGCAGGACCAGATTTCTATGTAGAGGTTAAAAAGCCGCTTAAAGCTAAAATTGAACCATGTGTCATCCAGGAAAAATTAGCTAAGGAAGGACGCTTTCCGGTAATTTACTGCCCACAGATTGAAGGGAGCAAGCTTCCACTCGTTACCAATCTATGGGGCAGCTACGAGCTATTGGGGGTAGCCTTGGACATGGACCCTCAAAAGGTAACCAAAACTGAGATTTTCCAGGAATATAGAAGAAGGGAGAATGACCTTAAGCCACCTCAAATGGTTCCGGCCTCAGAGGCCCCGGTTAAGGAAGTGGTGCTGCGGGGTAAAGATGTAGACTTGGGGCTTTTGCCCATCATCCATCATCACCAGCTTGACTCTGGGAAATATGTAACCCCTGGCTGTATGATCTGCAAGGACCCAGATACAGGAATACCGAACGTTGGAATGTATCGCCACGAGGTGAGGGGTAAAGACCAGTTGGGTTGCCATATGAGTCCGACACATCATGGCGCCCATATCACCCGGCGATATGCTGAGCTTGGCAAGCCTATGGAGGTGGTAATTTTTATTGGTCATCATCCAGCGGTAGGCATTGGTTCGGTTGTTAGAGGCAGCTTGGACCGGAACGAACTTGAAGTCATGGGAGCTCTTCTGGGAGAACCGTTACAGGTGACAACGGCAGAAACAGTAGACCTTCCTGTTCCCGCCTACGCCGAGATAGCGATTGAGGGAGTAATTGACCCCCGTAACTGGATCACTGACGGCCCCTTTGCTGAGTACACCGGCTACTATGGTGAAAGTAAGTCCTCCAATCTCATTCAGGTAACAGGCATAACTATGCGCAAGGATGCTATTTTCCATGACCTTGACCCGGGACATCGGGAGCACAACTTATGCGGGGTGTTGGCTAAGGAATCTATTACCTACGATGCGGTGAAGAGACTAGTTCCTACTGTGAAGGCTGTTTATACACCGTCTTCCGGGTGTAATGTTTTCCATACATATGTCTCTATAAAGAAGTGCCTACAGGGAGAGGGAAAGCTTGCCGGTTTGGCTGCTCTCAGCGAGGATGTTAGTCTCAAGGTAGCGGTGGTGGTAGATGAAGACATTGATGTATATAATGAAGAGGAAATGTTATGGGCTATTGCTACCAGGGTGACAGCCGATTTGGACATCTCTATCATCCCCGGGATGACAGGGCAGAATCTAGATCCAACTAGATATGATGAGACCCGCCATGAGAGAGACGGTGGTTATATGGTGTCAAAGATGATAATAGACGCCACCAAACCGGTAGACCTATCATTCCCGACTAGAATTACTCTCCCTGAGGAGCTTTGGAACTCTATGAGCCTTGACGATTATCTTAAATAGAGTATAATTTCTATTATTAATCAAGCAATGAAGGGGGGTGAAATATGAGGTAACCAGAGACCAAAGATCGATAATAACGAAGGATGTCGAACAAATGAAGGAGGGTCGAACAAATGAAAAAGGTAGTTTATTTGCTTTTAGCGATAGTGTTGGTGGCATTGCCTTTGGTCGCTGCTTGTAAGCCAGCACCAACACCAGCGCCGGCACCAGTCCCGGCACCAGCACCGGCACCGGCACCAGCACCGGCACCGCACCCGCCGGCGGAAGTTACGATCATAAGCCAGCGATTTGGGTTTAGTGCCTATTTTGCCGGAATAAAGATAGGAGAAATTTTAAATGCGCGCTCCGATTGGCTTCATGCCAAAGTTATAGAGGGAACAGGCTCAGTAGGCAATCTGAAGATGTACATAGCGGACCCTGAGTTACAAAAGAGCGGGATTTGGAATGGCAGTCATTTACCTCCTTCCTTCGCTGCGAAGGGTCTCCCGCCATTTGAAGAACAGAAGTACGATACTTGGGGAGCAGTGCAGCTGATGATGAATATACCCAATGTAATGTTCACCCTCGACCCTGAGATTAAGACGCCATACGATTTCGTAGGGAAGAAGGTCGCCATCGGCAGGCCCGGGGATGTGGCTTCGTATTTGCATCAGTGGTTCTTTGAAGAGATGGGCATCTGGGGCGAAGTCGATGTAGAGTACTTGGGTTTTGGAGATGGGGCAAATGCCGTGAGGGACGGCTTGCTAGACGTATCACACTTTTACTCGTCCTATATCTCCCCGACTGAGCATGGGATACCGCCGGCTTATACTGAGCTAGCTGCCACCAAAGATATTTATCTAATTAGCTGGCCTGAGGAAGTTGTTAAAGCGGTGGCGAAGAAAAAGGGTATTACCCTTGACATGATGCCTATACCGAAGGATATCATGCAGCCAGGACTACCACGTGAGGATGCAGTAGGGTATTACCTGGGCATCGCCTGGTGGGCTGATAGGCAGGTGGATGAAGATGTGATATATGAATTTGCCCGGTTGACCTATGAGTATATTGATTATATACGAGAAGCTCATCCTTCATTGAAGTCTATGACAAGGGATACGCTTGCCTGGGCGATGGAGGAAAAGGACTACCATCCCGGAGCAGCCAGGTTCTATAAGGAAAAAGGGATTAAGATGGGATATAAGTAGAGGCTGCTGGAAGACTGTTAAAAAGTGAAAGTTGCGGGATAACCTTTTCACTAGTCTTAAATAAAATTGCGAAGAGAGTACGAATAGGACTAAAAGGGGCAGTACCGCTATTAGTGGCACTGGAGAGAGCTACCCGTTGAAGATGCTGAATGTTGCCATAGTAGTGGTTATTGCTATGGTCTATTATTACTTTATCCCGCCTCAATATCTACTCCAGGGTGCTGGCCAGCAGTTTAGTGGCGACTATGAGAGAGAGCTACCCGTTGAAGATGCTGAATGTTGCCATAGCGGTAGTAGCTATCGCTATGGTGCTGTATCACCTCATCTCGACTCAATATCTACTCCAACCTACTGTCCTGTTTAAAAATACTCACCTCGGCTTTGCTTTTCTGCTGGTTTTTCTAGTCTCAATTAGGAAAAGCCCAAAACGCTGGTGGTTATGGCTGGTACTCGCATTAGCCGCTCTGACGGTTACCGGCTACATACAAGTTTACTATATGGACCTGCTAAGACGCGCGGGGATTAATACAGTAGGGGATATGGTGCTTGCGGTTGTATTAGTTATCCTGTGTCTCGAGGCAACCAGACAAGCATTTGGGCTGGTCCTACCCATATTTATTTGTGTTTTCATTGTCTATTTCTTTCTGGGGCAGTATCTTCCAGGACCGCTTGAAGCCAGCTTTTATAACACAAAGCATGTGTTGCTCAAGCTGGTCCTGAACTTTGAAGGAGGGGTGCATGGCATCGTCCTAGGTGTGTCAGCAAGATACATATTTTTGTTCATCCTATTTGGTGCCTTGGTGCAAGCTTCGGGGGCTGGTAAGTTCTTCTTACAGCTTGGTCGGCTGATAGGCAGGCACTTCAGGGGTGGACCAGCCCTGGCAGCGGTAGTCGGTAGCGCCCTCTTCGGAAGTATTACTGGAAGCACATCAGCCAACATTCTAGTGACCGGAAGTTTTACCATACCGTTGATGAAGCGAGTGGGATACAGGCCGGCGCAAGCTGGTGCTATTGAGGCTTCAGCATCAACCGTGGGGCAAATCATGCCCCCGGTAATGGGTGCAACCGCTTTTGTGATGGCTGAGTTCACCGAGACCCCTTATGTGCACATAATCTTTATGGCTCTGCTCCCGGCACTGCTGTGTTACTTGTCTATGGCAGTTTACGTTCAGTTGCAGGCAATGAAGATGAACATTTCTCCTTTGGTTGAAGAGTTTGATGCTAAAGAGATGCTACGCCATGCACCCTTATTTTTCGTTCCTTTGTTCCTTATCATTGGCTTGCTAGCAATCGGCTACACCCCAATGTATGCCATCTTCTGGGCTATAGTGGCGATTGTCATCCTAAATCTGGCTAGAAAGGAGACCCGCCTATCTTTAAGGGGATGGATACAAGCACTGAGCGATGGAGCAATACTAGGGGCAAAAATCGCGGTAATGTGTGCCGCTATAGGGATAGTAGTGAGTGCCATAATAACGACCGGACTGGGGCTCAAGATTCCGGGTGTGGTGGAGCAATTGAGTGGTGGGAACCTTCTAATAATATTGGTGCTAACCGCGTTTATCTCAATTCTCCTTGGTATGGGAATGCCGACTACGGCGGCATATATATTGGTGGCATTTATGGTGGCTCCGGTGTTGGTTCGCTTGGGAATACCGCTAATAGCCGCTCACTTCTTTGCTTTTTACTTTGCCGTGTTCTCCATAATTACCCCCCCTGTAGCCCCAGGAGCGGCTACCGCCTCGGTTATAGCTGGTAGCAAGTTTTGGGAAACAGCAATTGAGACTACTAAAGTTGCCGCTGTTGGCTTTTTGGTACCGTTTATGTTTGTCTTCTGGCCAACCCTGCTTGGGCAGTTCCAAAGCCCACTTTCGGCAGTCATCCAGCTTGTAGCCTCGATAGTAATGATCGTGAGCCTTCAGGTGGGGATAGTTGGTCATTACATGGTAGCCTGCTCACTTCCCCATAGAGCCTTATCTATTGCATCTTTGGTAGCACTCTTTATATATTGCTTCACAGGAAACTATGTATTTCTTTTTGCCGGGCTGGGTGCTTTTGTGGCACTAACCCTTCTGCAACTGACAAGAAGAAGAGCACTGGGCTGATACTATCCTCAGCACATCTAGCTGCTCGATCTCAGTATCCACCTCCACCTCGGCAACAGTGGCAGCAGGGTCTGGCAGGCAATTTGTATTGATGCATAGGCCATGTTAAACTGGTTGATGCTGTATTAGATTAGCGGAGAGAATGAGAACGGAAGGCAAATAGCATGAGTCAAGAACTCTCAGTTGGAGGAGAACCATGGTCAAAGCGAGCATTAATACCTATGGCAGTGTAAATAAAGAGGTAGGCTGGAGTTCCAAGGAGGTTAAGCTAGAGCAAGAAAGGGTTACGATTGAGGATGTATTAAGGTCAGCCGAATTAGGGGATGGGAAGACTCTCTTTAATTTGGTAGCAGACGAGAGTGGGATTAAAGAGAGTTATATGATTATGATAAATGGCCGCCCCTTGCAGAATGCCAAAGAGCTGAAAATGGAGATAAAGAGTGGAGACGCGGTTACAGCTATGGATTTCGTTCTTCTGGCAGGGGGAGGGTAATATTTGCCACCTGGACAATCACTTTAGCCTAAACAACTATCAAAGGAGGTAAGAGGAATGCGCGAGGAACTCTCGGTGGTAGGAAAGCGTCTTCCCCGACCTGATGCACCTGACAAGGCCACTGGGGCAGCAAGGTATACAGCCGACATAAGACTCCCAGGAATGCTGATAGGAAAAGTGCTTAGGAGCCCATATCCCCACGCCAGAATCATAAGGGTCGACACTTCCAAAGCGAGAACACTCCCTGGTGTAGAAGCTATAATCACAATAGAAGACGTACCGAGAAACCCGTTCACTGCGTCTGGGACTGACGTGCTGCTTCGTTTCCCACTTAAGGCGGAACTTTACGACGAGTATATTTTCAATAACAAGGCGCGCTTTATTGGCGATGCCATAGCCGCAGTAGCTGCCATAAATGAAAGCATAGCTGAGGAGGCGCTGGGGCTAATTGAAGTGGAATACGAAAAGCTCCCGGCAGTATTTGACCCAATAGAAGCGATGAAGCCTGATGCACCCAGGATACATGATTTTGCTGAACGCAATATTGCTTTACACGTGCCTTATCCCTTCCCTGCAGGCGATGTGGAAAAAGGCTTCCAAGAAGCTGACTATGTAGTAGAAGAAACGTTCCTCACCACAAAACAAAAACAGTGCCAATTAGAACCGACGGCATGCATAGCTAGCTTTGATGCGAGTGGGAGATTGACAGTTTGGTCTCCGTCTCAGGTAGTGCATCCTGCCCGAAGAAAGATTGCTCTTATATTCGATATGCCAGAAGGCATGATCAGGTTGCTGAGCCCGCATGTTGGTGGTGCATTTGGGGCTAGGTGTGGTCTAACCAATGAGCTTATATGTATTGCACTAGCCCAGAAGGCTGGCAAGCCGGTAAGGTTGGAGGATACTATGGAGGAAGATTTCATTGTACGCGAGAGCCGGCAGCCGTTTATCCAAACTGGAAAAATGGGGGTAAAAAGGGATGGCACAATAATAGCCATGCAGACTAGGTCGTTCGGAAACGCAGGTGCCTACTTCACACATAGTGGCGGGACATCAGGGCTTCACATGCGCGGGTTCTTGGGGCTATATAGGTGTCCCAATATGACCGGCGAGGCAGATATTGTTTACACCAATATACCTGTTTCAGGTGCTATGCGAGGATATGGTAATGCCGCGACAATGTTCGCATTAGAACAGCTAATTGACATGGCCGCCGAAAAGATTGGGATAGACCCAGTGGAGTTTAGGTTGAGGAACATCAGGAAAGCTGGTGAACCCAGCCAGGTCCCAACTATTCCTATCGAGACTAGTACCCTAGATGAATGTATTAGACTTGGCGCCGAAAAGATAGGTTGGAAAGAAAAGAGAGCGAGGAAAGGGGAGGGAGTGAGGAGGCGAGGTGTAGGAATGGCATCTACAATGCATCCTACTGGTGCCTACCCCGGGCTTGTGTCACACAGCAGCGCTTTTATAAAGCTTAATGAAGACGGTTCAGCCAATTTAGCAATAAGCCCAGGTGAAATGGGTCAAGGCTCGTTAGGGATATTTGCCCAAATCGCTGCTGAAGAATTGGGGCTACACGCCGAGGATATCCACATAGTCACTGGAGACACTGATGTTACTCCATTCGACCCAGGCTCCTTTGCTACCAGAACGACCTATACCATTGGAAATGCAGTAGTGGGGGCTGCTCGAGAAGCCAAGAGCCAGATCCTAGAGCGAGCAGCTAAAATGCTAGAGGTATCAGCCAAAGAACTGGACATTAAAGATAGACGAATTTATCTTAAGGCGGCTCCTGAGAAGGGGCTATCTGCTGCTGAAGTGGTTAAAGGTGCCATCTATAATTTCAAACGGGAAGGCTTGCAGATTATAGGAAAATACACTTTTGAACCCACCAACAACCCTCCCTCATTTCAGGCGGGCTTCACTGAAGTAGAAGTGGATACTGAAACTGGGGAAGTAAAGGTATTAAAGATAGTGGTCGTTCATGACATTGGCAGAGCCATAAACCCAATGAATGTAGAAGGGCAGCTCGAGGGTGGAATAGTGCAAAGCATAGGCTATGCTCTGACCGAAGATTATGTTATCAATAAGGATACCGGTGTCGTAGAAAGCGACAATTTTACAACTTATAAAATTCCTTCACTCCTTGATTTGCCAGAGATTGAAGTAATACTTGTGGAGCATCCGGTTCCTTCCGGTCCATTTGGGGCAAAGGGCGTAGGTGAACCAGCTTTTGAAGCCATAGCACCAGCCATAGCAAATGCTATCTATCATGCCGTCGGGGTGCGAATAAAAGAGCTGCCGATAACACCAGAGAAAATCCTTAAAGCTTTGGAGGCGAAATAAAAACCTTTATCGACATCTTGAATTATGATATGTAGATTATCCACTCCTACGATGTCAATAGTCACGCACGAGGTACACGCCAAAATGTTACTTAGAATGATCGGTAACTAAAGCCTGAATTGTGCAGTCTGATACAAAAATGGCTCTCCTAGGCCATCATCTGTGAGAGCCCCCCCAAAGCTAAATATAGGCGTTTTTTGGCGAGTGGTCAGGGGGAAAAGCCAGTTTCGTGTTATAACACTAATATCGCGTCGCCAAAGCTGTAGAAGCGGTAGCCTGAGGCTATTGCTTCATTATAGGCTCGACTAATAGAATCTTTGCCAGCGAAGGCAGTAACCAGCATCAGCAGTGTTGACCGTGGTAAGTGAAAATTAGTGATAAGGGCATCAACCATACGGAACTGGTATCCGGGCAAAATAAACAGGCTTACCCAGCCCTCAAATGGCTGAAGTTGAAGTGAGTTGCTAGATTGAGCTGCCTGCTCTATAATTCTCACCGTGGTAGTGCCAACGCAGATGATTCTCCGCCCCTCCACTCTAGCCTGAGATAGCTGACTGGCTACCTCCTGACTTAGCACACCATATTCTTTATAGATAGAATGCTCAAAAGGGTCATCCTCTCTAACCGGTTGAAAGGTATCAAGCCCAATGTGTAGGGTGACAAACAAGCAGTGAACCCCTTTTCGCTCTATATTACTAAGCAGTTCTGGTGTGAAATGCAAGCCAGCAGTGGGTGCTGCCACACTACCGGCTACATTGGCATAGACCGTCTGATAACGCTCGGCGCAAGCCAGTGGAGCATGTATATATGATGGTAGTGGGATCTTGCCTAATTCCAGTAGCGGTGTTTCATCAGAGAAGGTTATTACTCTTATACCATCCTGCCTCAGCCCTATTACCTCGGCCAGAACCTTAGCCTCATGCCGGTTGCTAGAATCATTCACTATCTCAATCCTAGTACCGAGGTTAACCCGCTTACCAGGCTTGACCAGCGCCTCCCAGACGCTACTGTCAAGCCGACGCAACAGCAAAATCTCTACTTTACCGCCGCTATCAACCTTCTTCCCATTGAGTCGGGCAGGGATAACTCGGCTATCATTAAATACTAAGACGTCACCAGCTCGCAAATAATCAACTATTTCAAAAAACTTGCGGTGTTCTATTAAACTATCACTACGGTTTAGAATCATGAGCCGTGATTGGTCTCTTGGCTCAATTGGGGTTTGAGCAATAAGCTCAGAGGGGAGATGATAGTCAAAATCGCTGGTCTTCACCTAAATTCACCATTAAAATTTTGAGAAACAATTCCTATTTGGCTAGATACGAATTGTTTTTGAAGTTATGTTAAGTTTTTATCTTATGTCAACTATTTACCTATAAATCGCAAGATAAAGTTAACACTTAGAGTCAATACTACACTTAGTAACAGGAAGGTAACAATAGGGAAATAGAAAGAAAAGCCGACTTTCTTAATTAGAATATCACCGGGCAGTCTGCCTAGAAACGGGATGCGCCCACCCAGGGCTAAGAGCAATCCCAACACGACAATAACAACGCCAACTATAATTAATAACCTGCCGAGCCCCTCAAAGCCTGGCATAACCAGCCAATCCCTACAAAGAAACACTTAGACCAGGTTAATAGTATACAGTGTGCTAGCTAGGAAAACAACTCAATAATATCCTCTCAGCCTCCTTGCTATTCCCGCCTTATTGATGCTAGACTAAATTCATATGAAAAAGCCGTTTCAAAAACGAACTGCCTCAATGACCATCCATGATTTGCCCATTTCTGAGCGACCCAGAGAAAGACTGCAAAAATTTGGAGTAGAAGCCCTATCAGCACAGGAGATTTTGGCTCTGATTCTGGGACGCGGCATTGCTGGGGAATCGGTGATGGTAACTGCCCAGCGGCTACTATCTCAGTTTGGCAATCTCAAGGGGATTGCTGATGCCTCAGTGGAGGAGCTAGGCCAGGTGAAGGGGATTGGGGTTGCCAAGGCGTCTCAGATTAAGGCTGCTTCTGAGTTGTCCAGACGGCTGGAGGGTTATCCTGAGGCTGGAGATAAGCCGATAGTTAAGACCCCTGATGAAGTGGTGAGCCTGGTGAGGGGTAGGCTAAGGGGTAAAAAGAAGGAGCATTTTCTGGCGCTGTTGCTGGATACTAGAAACCAGCTAATAAAGGTAGCCGAAATTTCGATTGGTAGCCTGGATACCAGTATCGTTCACCCCAGGGAGGTATTCAAGGAGGCAATCTCAGCCAGTGCTGCTACGATTATTTTTGCCCATAATCACCCCTCAGGCGACCCTGAGGCTTCAGAGGATGATATAAAGCTAACCAAAAGGTTAGCTGAGGCCGGGGAGATTGTGGGCATAGATGTCCTAGACCACATAATTATCGGCGATAAAAATTACCTGAGCCTGAAAAGGGAAGGCTTGTTTTAAGACTCGGCTAGAGGAGCAAATACTATTTTAGGGAGACAGTATGGAGTTTGATCTTAAACTTACGAGGAGTAAAAAGAACCCAATCTTGAGCCCCACCAACAGAGAATGGGAGGATAAACTTGTCTTCAACCCGGGAGTCCTGCAACTAGGGAACAAGATTCATCTTATCTACCGCGCCCACGGTGAGGATAGAATCGCTCGCCTAGGTTATGCCAGACTAAAGAATATAGACGAGGTAGAGGAGCGTCTCCCCTATCCCGTGTTCTCGCCAGGAGAATGGTTTGAGCCCGATGGGGTGGAGGATGCACGGCTGATGGCTATTGAAGACATAATCTATATGATTTATGCAGGTAAGGATAAGGATATGGGCCGTGTCTGCGAATCTCACATTTCTATAAAAGATTTCATAGAGACTAAATGGGCATGGAGCAGACACAGACTTGTCCTGCCGATAATGGTTGGGATTCATAACAGAAATGCCGCTTATTTCCCAAGAAGGCTTGGTGGTAGATTAGCGCTATTACACCGACCTATAACGATGGCGCAGAACATATGGCTCTCGTTCTCCTACGATAGAATCCACTGGTATGACCACAAGGAGATTCTAAAGACGCGCCCTTTTGGCTGGGATGATGCCAAAGTAGGGGTGGCTGGGCCGCCCATCGAGCTTGAAGAAGGATGGCTTTTAATCTACCACGGTGTTGAAGCCAAAACATGGACGTATCGCCTTGGCTGTGCCCTGCTGGATAGAGATCACCCTGAAATTGTGCTTTGGAGGTGTAATGAGCCTATCCTAGAGCCGGCGGAGGATTACGAGCGCTCAGGCGGCACCACAAATGCAGCATTCTCTCCCTCAAGGGGTACTCCAAATGTAGTATTCTCCTGTGGAGCAATCATCTCTGAGGGTAAGCTGGTTCTATACTATGGCGCAGCCGACAAGGTTATCGGGGTCGCCACAGGAAAGCTGCCGGGGAAACCAATTTGAGAAAAATGGACAATTTACCTCTTGTGTCAATAACTATTCCAAGTTACGACTCGGAGAAGATGATTCCTTTCTGCCTCGAGGGTGTTAGCAAACAAACCTATCCAAATATTGAGACCCTGGTGATTGACAATCATTCAACCGACAGAACGAGGGATATTGCGGCTAGCTATAAGGCCAGGATTATCGAATGCGACGGAAAACTGCTCGCTGCTAGATACCTTGGCTATAAAGAATCAAAGGGCTCATACATAGCCTTTGTGGATACCGACCAAATCTTGGAACCTACAGCTATTGAAAGGGCTGTAGGCATGATGCATGACTACGATATGGTAGTCTTCGAGACACGGTCTTACAACACTGAGTGGTTTATCCCCAAGCTGCATGGTGCCTCCAAGCAGGTAATTAATGCCTGCCTTGAGAAGCCGGGTGCTTTTGACCCAACTAGAGGGCCTTTTCTGCCAAGGTTCTTCAAAAGGGAGATTCTGGAAAAGGCCTTTGCTGC
>SDBU01003173.1_pt1 | contig 21114 bp, 18 predicted proteins | sample 2277071 | NCBI WGS metagenome assembly SDBU01 (sample SAMN10397929, study PRJNA504765) | marine sediment metagenome | isolation source: marine sediment core GS08_GC12, 126 cmbsf | place: Arctic Ocean: Gakkel Ridge, Loki's castle | collected 2008
CGGTTGCGCCGTATACTGCCATGTCGGCAACCCAGACTGGGATGTCACTCATGACAGCAGAATGGGGACTAACAACCCTGGCGAGAGCATTGATGTCTGGCACTGGAAGGCGGCCAGGACTAACCCTAAAGGACATGCTGACGACAAGCACTGGGTAGACCTGACTCAAGCCGATGAGATACTTTATGAAGGTGAGACAGTATTAAAGACGCGTCTTGCTGATTCGGGAAGCGGCTTTGATTCGGGCAATGTAAAGGATGGCTTACCAAAGTACATGCACAAAAATGACCCTGGAGCTAATGTTGACTTCCTCTTTGAGGCAGATGCGGTTGCCTTTGACCCCAATGCCAGCTGGAAGAATGGCGATACCGTTCCCGGATACGTGTTGAAGGCGGGGAAAGGTAGCCGGGCTGATGTGGTAACCAAAGCGACATACTCCGGGGGAACCTGGGTAGTGGAATTCCAGAGAAGCCTCGTCACCAATAACCCGGACGACATTCAATTTAAGTAACGTGGCAATGTTATCCTTCAGATGAGAATGACGGCTTTCCACTTTGTCTCTCAGATTGCCGGGTGAGAATATAGCCAGTGCAGGAGGTATGGCTGTGGTCAGCGAAAAATACCGGGTGGAGATTGTCGACGCCAGCTACTGTAGAAGGGCGATTAGCTGTCAAAATTCCTGCCCGGTTCATACCGATGCCCAAGGTTATGTGAACGCTATAGCCAGGGGGGATTACGAGGAGGGCTATATCATAGCCAGACAACCTAATCCCTTTGCCTCGACCTGCGGCCGGGTGTGTAATGCCCCCTGCGAGGCGGCCTGCCGTCGGAATAATATTGATCACCCCGTCACCATCCGGGCACTGAAGCGCTTTCTCTGTGAGCGCTACGGGGTGGAGGACAGGGAACGCCTCGGCTTTACCCGAGCCCCTCTTGAGGAGCGGCGCGCCGCGTTTCTGACGGGACGTGCCCCAGGTAATTCCAGTACGCTAGAGAGTTTCGCTGTCCTGCTCAAAACGATGGAGAAGAGAGAGCCTGGACAGAAGAAGACCAGGGTAGCCGTTATCGGCTCAGGCCCGGCGGGGCTCACTGCAGCCAATGACTTAGCTGCTTGCGGATATGAGGTAACGGTCTTCGAAGCGACCCCTATACCAGGGGGTATGCTTGTTCTGGGCATCCCTGAGTACAGGCTTCCTCGGAGCCTCATTAGGTTCGAGATAGAGGAGATCCTGAAGCAAGGGGTGGAGCTCAGGGTGAACATGCGCCTAGGGAGAGATTTCACCCTGAGTACCCTGAGAGATGAAGGCTATGAAGCCGTTTTCATCGCCATCGGCGCTTACGTGGATCGAGACCTACGGATCGAAGGTACCGACCTGGACGGAGTCATCTACTCGCTCGATTTTCTGAGAGAAGCGAACTTGGGCTACAGGATGACGGTAGGGAACAGGGTGCTCGTGGTTGGGGGCGGGGGCACGGCCGTAGATGCGGCACGCACCATGGTCCGCCTTGGGGAGGGTTTTTTGGAGAAAGATGGTGTGGCTGCCCTGGATGCCGCCAGAGGAGCGCTGCGCTTGGGAGCCAGGGAAGTGCACATTCTGTACCGAGGGACAAGGGCGGAGATGCGTGCCCCAGACGAGGAAGTCCAAGATGCTGTGGACGAAGGGGTCTTCCTCCACACCGGTCGGGCTCCTAGCAAGATTCTGGGCGAGGGAGGAAGGGTAACCGGGCTGGAGACCATCGGAGTGCAGTCACTGAATGCTGAGACAGGGAAACGGGTGCTTAACTTCATCCCAGACTCGGAGGAGGTCCTCGAGGGCGATACCGTGATCGTAGCCACTGGCCAGGGGAGTGACCTCTCCTTCATCAGGCCGGAGGATAGCATTGAGGTCACTAAAGACGGAACCATCGCCGTAGACCCAGAGACTCTGGCGACCACTGCCCCGGGAGTTTTTGCCGGCGGCGACGTGGCCTTCGGGCCCAGAATTATCATCGAGGCGGTAAAGGATGGCCACAAGGCAGCTAGAACCATTGATAGCTATCTTCAGAATAACAAGGTCAGTATCCTTCGCCGAGCCACTCTGAGGGAGGCAGGCTCAAGGGAGTGGCTCGCTGAGGGAGGACTAGACATACCAAAGCGGAGGGCCTCTCTCCTTCCTCTGGAGAGAAGGACGGGCGTCTCTGAGGTGGAACTGGCATATGATGAAAATACGGCCGTAGAGCAGGCCTCCCGTTGTCTCCGGTGTCACATCCAGACTGTTTTCAACGGTGACCTCTGCATCCTCTGTGGGGGGTGCGTGGATGTCTGCCCTCAGAATTGTTATAAGTTGGTAAGGCTGGACAAGATCGAAGGGGACCAAAGGCTTGAGGCAATAATTAAGGCTAGATACGGAATACCCTTAGCCACCTTCCAAGAGGACGGTGATGCTTTGAACCAGGGAACAGCCATGATAAAAGATGAAACCCGCTGTGTGCGGTGTGGTCTTTGTGTCGAGCGCTGTCCTACCGGAGCTCTTACTATGGAAGCCTTCCAGTTTGAGGAGGAGTTGGTCTACGAGGAAAGCGCTGAGAAGGCCCCAGAAGAGGCGGGGGTCAAGCAATAATGGCTAGTAATCGCTCAACTACCGAAATTATCACTCAAAATCGAGTGTGGCAGTCTATCTTCCGCCAAAGCTATCCCGAAAGCGATGAAAATCAGGCCAGTGCCTAGAGGCTAACTATGGACAGTGAGAGATATCAGGTCGAGATTGTAGATGCCAGTTACTATGGAAGGGTAATTAGCTGTCAAAATGCCTGCCCGGTTCGCTCGGATGCTCGAGGTTATGTGAGCGCCGTAGCCAGCGGGGATTATACGGAGGGTTATGTCATTGCCAGACAACCTAACCCCTTCGCCTCCACCTGCGGCCGCGTGTGCAATGCTCTCTGCGAAGCAGCTTGCCGCAGGGGTAATTTTGATGACCCTGTCTCCATCCGGGCCTTGAAACGCTTCGTTTGCGAGAGATACGGTGTGGAGGCCATGACCCACCTCCCCATAGTCAGGCCCGCGGGGAGAAGGGTGGGCACCTCTTTACTTTCCGATTCTTCCCCGGCTAATTCTCGAACTGTGGAGAGCCTTGGTATCTTAATGAATGCCTCTACTGGGAACGGTCATAGAAAGGGTAAGGTGGCTGTTATTGGCTCTGGCCCGGCCGGGCTTACCGCCGCCCACGACTTAGCCACGCTGGGTTATCCGGTCACCATTTTCGAGGCTGCCCCTGTTCCCGGGGGGATGCTCCGCCTGGGGGTACCTGAGTTCAGGCTACCTCGAAGTCTTATCGGGCTGGAGATAGCCGAGGTCCTGGAGCGAGGCGTAGAGTTGAGACTGAACACCCCTCTGGGCGAGGCCCTCACCCTGAGGGCATTGAGAGATGAGGGGTATGATGCTATTTTCATTGCGGTGGGGCTATACCGGAGCCGCGAACTCGATATCGAGGGGGTTAACCTGGACGGAGTGATCCGTGCCATCGACTTCTTGCTCAATGAAAACATGGGCTACAAAGTTGAGCTTGGGCAAAGGGTACTGGTTATCGGGGGTGGGGCCGTGGCCATGGATGTGGCTCGAATTGCGACCCGGACCAGGGAGCCGGAGCCCCTGCTTCGTGATGGGGAACTGACTACCGCTCTGGACATAGCCAGAGAGACCCTTCGCCTGGGGGTGCCCGAGGTCCATGTCTTTTGCCTTGAATCCAGTGAGGAAATGCCCGCCCTACCCGAGGAGGTGGAGGATGCTCTCGCCGAGGGGGTCATCTTCCATACCAGAAGGGGTCCCAGTCGTATCCTGGGGGATGGAAAAAGGGTAACGGATCTGGAGACGGTGGCGGTGGCATCAATTTTCGATAGACACGGGCGGTTTAACCCCACCTTCATTCCCAATACGGAATTTGTTCTTGAAGGGGATACGGTAATTCTGTCCATCGGCCAAACCAGCGACCTCTCCTTCATCACCAAGGCCGATGGCATCGAGGTTACCGGGCGGGGCACTATCGCCATTGAGCCAGATACTCTAGCTACCACGGCGCCGGGGATATTTGCCGGGGGGGACGTAGTCTTCGGCCCCAGAATTATCATTGAAGCTGTTCGTGATGGTCACACCGCGGCCCGGTCCATCGATCAATACCTTCAGGGGAGGCAGTCAAGAATCCTCAGGCGAGGTTGGATGAAGGAGGTATCCCGTGAGGAGTTGCCCCCCAGCGGCTATCTGGAGATTCCTCGTCGCCGGCCCCCTACTCTTAGTTTGGATAGAAGAGTAGGCATCGCCGAGGTGGAGCACGACTATGACGAGGAAATAGCCGTGGAGCAGGCAAACCGATGTTTGAGGTGCCATATCCAGACCGTTTTCAATGGTGAGCTCTGCATCCTTTGCGGGGGATGTGTGGATGTCTGCCCGCAGCATTGTTACAAAATGGTGCGGCTGGACAAGATTGAAGGTGACCAAAGACTAAGGGACCTGATTCTGGCCAGGTACGGAGTACACTTAGAAGCCTTCCAAAAGGGAGGCGAGGTTTTGAACCTGGGGACAGCCATGCTAAAGGATGAAACCCGCTGTGTGCGATGCGGTCTTTGTGCCGAGCGCTGTCCTACCGGGGCGATAACGATGGAAGCCTTCCGGTTTGAGGAAGAGCTGGTCTACGAGGAAAACGCCGGAAAAGCCCCAGAAAAGGCGGGTGTCAAGCAATAATGGCTGGCAATCGCTCAATTGCTGAAATTATCACCCGGAATCGGGTGTGGAGGTCTATCTTTCGCCAGGGCTATCCCAGCAGTGATGAAAACCGGGTTAAGGTCATAGTCAACAGCTGGTTCTTGCACATCCACCCGGTTAAGGTTAAAACGCATACCCTCAAGATAAGCTACACCTGGGGTCTGGGGTTTATCTCCTTCTTCCTCTTCGTGGTTCTGGTGGTCACCGGGGCATGGCTGATGTTCTTCTATGCTCCTTCAGTTGAGCGTGCCTATACCGATATTCAGAACCTGGAGACCACGGTCACCTTTGGCATGCTGATGAGGAACATGCACCGCTGGGCAGCTCACCTCATGGTGCTGACAGTTTTCCTACACCTGTGCCGGGTGTTCTTCACCGGCGGCTATAAGCGTCCGAGGGAATTCAACTGGGTAATCGGGGTCTTGCTCTGGGTAGTGACCCTGGTTCTGAGCTACACCGGCTACCTTCTCCCCTGGGACCAGCTTGCCTACTGGGCAGTTACTGTGGGCACCAACATTGCGGGGTCAGCTCCCCTTATTGGTGAGCAGCTCCGCCTCATCCTATTAGGGGCAAAGGAGACGGGACCAGAGGCGCTGGTCAGATTTTATGCGTTGCACATCGCTATCTTACCTCTGGTGATGACCGTTCTTATCGGTGTTCACTTCTGGCGGATCAGGAAGGATGGCGGGCTATCCAGCCCGGAGGAGAGCACTGAGAATGAGTATGGGGGGGCAGCAAAGTGAAGGAAGAAACTCAAGAGGTGTTCCCCAAGGACTCCAGAAAGACCTACGGTCTAATGGAGTTGGTAAAGGGTACCAGTCCTATGGTGGAAAAGGGACCTGAAGATACCGTGATGTCCTGGCCCCATCTCCTGATACTGGAGGTATTGGCCGCCCTGGGTACCACAGTTCTTCTGTTGTTTTGGTCTCTTGCCGCCAACGCTCCCTTAAGAGAAATAGCTAACCCGGACGTAACGGAGAATCCGGCCAAGGCAGCCTGGTACCTCTTGAACCTCCAGGAATTGCTCCTTCATATGAACGCGGCGCTGGCGGGCGTGATCATCCCTGGACTGGTGATAATCACCTTAATGGCTATCCCCTACATCGACCGCAGTAAGAGAGATGTCGGGATATGGTTCGCTTCAAAGAAAGGTCGGGCCATCGCCCTGTGGTCCGCTGTCTATACCACTGTCTGGCTTATCGGCCTTATCCTGTTTGACGAATATGTTCGGGTGAGATCGCTAATCACCGAACCGGAAATATTTCCGGCATGGGTCATCCCCATTGCCGTCATAGGGGGGCTTACCGCTCTGCTATATGTTCTTATCCGTAGATGGCATCCTTCCACCAGAGAGGTGCTCGTGGGTCTTTTTACCGCGTTTGTTGTGACCTATTTCATACTCATAATTAGTGCACTATTTTTTAGAGGGTTGGGTATGCACCTGACCTGGCCCTGGAATCTGCCGCCGGGGGCGCTACCATTTTGAGGTTTTGGTCGAGGTGCTTGAAAGCGGAGGTCTGAGATGGATAAAGACTTGTGCTCCTCAGGAAATTGTCCCGCGGAGGAAAAAGGCGTAACAAGGAGGCAATTCCTGAGTCGAGCCTGGTGGGCGGCCGCCGGCCTCATGGGTATTGAGGCTGCCGGCGGATTGGTGGCTTTTCTGTGGCCCAAGCTGAAGGCGGGGAGCTTTGGAAGCAAAATCAGCATTGCCAGCGTGGAAGAGGTCCAAGCGATGCCCGTGGGAACAGTAGCTTACTTTAGAGCGGAACGCTGCTACCTTTCCCGTGTCGAGTCCGGGTTTCTCGCCCTCTACCGCAAGTGTACCCACGTCGGCTGTGTGGTTCCCTGGATTGCTGATGACCCCAGCGAAGATGACCTGGCGGAAAAGGGAAGGTTCAATTGCCCCTGCCACGGGGGCATATTTGACCGCTATGGAGTAGTTCAGGCTGGCCCAGCCCCCAGACCGCTGGACCTTTTTCCCATCACCATCGAGGGGGGAGAGGTAATTGTGGACACAGGCACCATTATACAGCGCTCCGGCTTTGATGAATCTCAGGTGACAATGGCCTAAAAATGCAACAGAAGATTCTCATAGGTTTGATTCTAACGCTGATTATAGTAATTTTCATACCCGTTTATTGGGCAACAGAGCCCGGGCGACAGGAGGCGGCTCAAGAACGTCAGGACGCAGAGGCAGCGGAAAGAGGGGCCGAGCTATATTCCTTGAACTGCGCCCGCTGTCACGGCTCCCTGGATGGAGGAGCTTCAGGCGGTGCGGTAAAAGGCAGCCAGCTTGATGAGGATGTCTTGGAGAAAATTATCGCCAGGGGTATTTCGGAGAAGGGCATGCCCGCCTGGAGCGAGGAAGAGGGCGGCCCCTTGAAGAAGCATCAAATTCAGGACATAGTCACCTTCATCAAAGAGCAGAAGAGGTGAGCAGTACTTTGCTGTTGACTGCACCTGAGCTACTAACTTCTCAAAACGCCGCCATTTTGGTTCCGTACTCATTTTTAAGGTATCTTCTGCAACCACTGAGGCCAGGTATAAACCAGTGCCATTAAAAACTACCGCCCTGCTTTCCGAGCCCGCAACAACCGGTTAAGGGCATTTATATAGGCTTTAGCGCTGGCAACAATAATGTCAGTATCGGCACCCCGTCCGGTATAGGTTATCCCGTCACTCTCTATCCTGATGAGCACCTCACCGATAGCATCAATTCCCTCGGTTACCGATTTCACCGAGAACTCGGTAAGTTTATTAGGCACGCCCACCAGTCGATTTATCGCCTGATAGACGGCATCCACCGGACCTGACCCCAGGGCGGCATCAGCCAGCACCCCGCCCCCGGGGGCAATCAGCCTGACGGCCGCCGTAGGTATGCCCCGGTCTCCGCAAGACACTTGAATACGGTCAAGGTGGTACTCTTCAGCGACGGTACGTTGCTCCTCGGCGACCAGGGACTCGATGTCCTTATCGGTAATTCCCTTCTTCTTGTCTGCCAGCTCCTTAAAGGCGGTAAAGGCACGACTGAAGTCCTCCTCAGACAAGCTGTAGCCCAGCTCCGCCAGACGTTCTCTAAAGGCGTGGCGTCCGCTTAGCTTGCCCAGCACCAGACTGCTGGAGGGTATGCCTATGGTCCTGGGATCCATTATCTCGTAGGTTTTCGGCATCTTGATGACACCGTCTTGATGGATACCGGACTCATGCCGAAAAGCGTTAGCGCCAACAATTGCCTTGTTGGATTGAACCGTAAAACCGGTCAGCTCGCTTACCAGCCGGCTTGCCTTGTATATCTGTGTGGTAGCAACATTAGTAGTCAGGTCAAAGAAATCGCTACGGGTCTTAATCGCCATCACAATTTCCTCGAGCGAGGCGTTACCTGCCCTCTCCCCGATGCCGTTGATGGTGCACTCCACCTGCCTTGCCCCACGCTTGACTGATTCCAGACTGTTAGCCACGGCCAAGCCCAGGTCATTGTGGCAGTGGACGCTGACTATTGCCTGCCCGGCGTTAGGCACTCTCCGGAAAATTCCTTCAATAAGTTCACCAAACTCATCCGGGACGGCATAGCCCACGGTATCAGGAATATTTACCGTGGTGGCGCCGGCAGCAATCACCGCTTCCAGGATTTGATAGAGATACTCCGGCTCCGAGCGGCTGGCATCCATGGGCGAAAACTCAACATCATCGACATATGTTTTGGCCCGGGCCACCATATCACGGGCGGTCCGCAAGACCTCATCACGGCTCTTTTTCAGTTGATGAACCAGGTGTATATCCGAGGCCGAGAGGAACACGTGTATTCGCGGATGTGCCGCCTCTTTAACTGCCTCCCAGGCACGGTCGATGGCATCAGGGCTGGCGTGCGTCAGACCACAGATAGTCGGCGTGCGAATCTCTCTTGCGATAAGACTGACCGCCTCAAAGTCACCCGGAGTGCTAATAGGAAAGCCAGCCTCAATAACGTCCACGCCAAGCTTCTCCAGCTGCCGGGCTATCTCCAGCTTTTCGTTGATATTTAGTGTTCCCCCCGCCGCCTGCTCTCCATCCCGCAAGGTAGTGTCAAAGATAATTACCCTGTCCATTTCCTCCCCCCTCAGAAACAAGGCTAGATAATTAGATAACCTATTTCTTAAGCCACGACATCATCTGGCGCAGTGCCTGCCCGACAAGCTCTATCGGGTGTTCTTCATCCATGCGCTTCAGGGCATTATACACCGGCCGGCCCGCCTGGTTTTCCAGAATCCACTCCTTGGCAAAACTGCCGTCCTGGACCTCGGCCAGGATTTGCCGCATCTCGTCCCGGACCATATCATCAATAATCCGTGGCCCGCGTGTATAATCACCATACTCAGCGGTGTCGCTCACTGAATAGCGCATATAGCTCAAACCGCCCTGATATATCAGGTCAACAATAAGCTTGAGCTCATGCAAGACCTCAAAATAGGCGATTTCCGGCTGGTAGCCAGCCTCAACCAGAGTCTCAAAGCCCGCCTTTATCAGGGACGAGGCCCCGCCGCACAGCACCGCCTGCTCACCGAAGAGGTCAGTCTCCGTTTCTTCGGGGAAGGTTGTCTCAAGAACCCCGGCCCGGGCACAGCCGATACCCCGGGCATACGCCAGGGCAATATCCCTCGCCTTGCCGGAGGCATCCTGATGAACTGCTATTAATGCCGGAGGCCCCGCCCCCTCGGTATAGAGCTGCCTCAGCATATGACCGGGGCACTTGGGCGCTATCATGGTAACGTCAATATCCGGCGGCGGCGTGATTTGCCCGTAATGAATATTGAATCCATGGGCAAACATCAGCATGTTGCCTGGAACCAGCCCCTGCTTTATCGAGTTGTAATAAATGTCCCGCTGCATGGTATCCGGTATCAGCACCACGATTAGGTCGGCTCGCTTGGCCACCTCAGCCGCAGACAACACCTCGAAGCCAGCCTCTTTGGCGCTTTTCCATCCCGGACTACCATCGGCTTCACCCACTATCGCCTGACAGCCGCTGTCTCTCAGGTTCTGCGCCTGGGCATGCCCCTGACTGCCATAGCCGATGATGCCAATCACTTTCCCGGAAAGCCACTTCAGGTCAGTGTCACTCTCATAGTATATCTTGGCCATAATCTAATCTCCTCTCCTGAATGTTTTTTGAGGATAATACTGCCTACCTACCTACCTCACCCCCTTTATCCCCCTCTCCTTCAAAGGAGAGCCAGTATCGCGCCTTAACCTCGGGTCATGGCGATGCGCCCCGTCCTGGCTACCTCTTTAATACCAAAAGTACGGAGCAAATCCAGCAGGGAATTGATTTTATCCTCGTCGCCGGTGGCCATAACGGTTACCGAATCACGGTTAACATCGGCAATAGTAGCCTGGAAGATGTCAACTATCTGAATAATCTCGCTGCGGGTGGCAGAAGTGGCCTGGACCTTAATCAAGGCCAGTTCCCGGGCAATAATATTATCATCAGGGATTTCATACACCTTAACCACGTCGATAACCTTGTCCAGTTGCTTCCTGACCTGCTCGACCTGGGTGGTCGCCCCATCAACCACCAGCGTCATCCGCGAGAGATGGGGCACCTCGCTATGTCCCACGGTAATACTTTCGATATTGAAGCCTCGCCTCCGGAAAAGGCTGGCCACCCGGTTGAGCACCCCGGGCTTATCTTCTACCAGGGCAACTAGGGTGTGCTTCGTCGCGGCCATATTGCTGCCTCCTTTTTGGGTTCCTCCAGAACCTCACTTAAAGACGCCCCCGGTGGTACCATTGGGTAAACATTTTCCTCCGGCTCCACCCTGAAATCTATCAGAAAAGGCTCTGGCGACGCCATAGCCTGCTCAATGGCGGAAACCACCTCTTCTTTACGGGTAACCCTTAACCCGGGAAGACCATATCCCTCAGCAATCTTGACAAAATCAGGGCCGGACAGAGGTGTAGCGACATATCGCTTCCCGTAAAAGAGTTCCTGCCATTGCCGCACCATTCCCAGGTAGCCGTTGTTGAGAATCGCTATCTTAACTGCAATCCTGTCCTGGACTATAGTAGCCAGCTCCTGAATGGTCATCTGAAGGCTGCCATCACCATCAATACACCAGACGGCTCTATCCGGGCAACCAACCTTAGCCCCCATAGCTGCGGGAAGCCCGAAACCCATCGTGCCCAGTCCACCGGATGAAACCAGGCTGTTAGGCTTATCATACCAGTAATGTTGAACCGCCCACATCTGGTTCTGGCCTACTCCGGTAGCGATAATAGCCTCGCCGCTGGTTGCCTCGTATATTTTACGAACGACGTACTGGGGCAGGAGCCCATCACTATCCTTTATATTTATTGACGGGTGCTCCTTGCGCCAACCGTTAAGTTGCCTCAGCCACTCCACATGCTCGCTAGTGGCAATCTGTTTGTTCAAGGCAGTTAACACCGTCTTGGCATCACCAACTATCGGCACATCCACGCGTACGTTTTTACCAATTTCCGCCGGGTCGATGTCAATATGAATGATACGCGCATGAGGGGCAAAGGCGCTTACTTTAGCCGTAGCTCTATCATCAAACCTCATCCCGATGGCAATAAGGACATCAGCCGCCTCCACCGCCATATTAGCGTAAGCCATGCCGTGCATACCCAGCCAACCGAAGCTCAGAACATGACTCTCGGGGAAGCTACCAACGCCCAGCAAGGTGTTTACCATAGGTATTTGTGCTGTCTCCGCCAGTTGCTTAAGCTCGTCCTCGGCGCGGGAGATGATAATCCCGCGGCCGGCGAGAATGACAGGTTGCTTAGCCTCGTTTATCAGTTCGGCCGCCTTCTTAATCTGCGCCGGGTGTCCCTGGAGCGTGGGTTTATATCCGGGCAAGTTTACTTTATCCGGGTAGTGGAACTCCGCCTGGTCAATGAAAACATCCCGCGGTATATCAAGAAGAACCGGGCCCGGACGTCCCGTCCGGGCGAGGTAGAAAGCCTCCTTGATTACCTTGGCCAGCGACCCCACTTCAAGGACCAGATGGTTATGTTTAGTGATGGGCAGAGTAATACCGGTGATATCTACCTCCTGGAAAGCGTCTTTGCCAATAAAGGGACGGGCTACCTGACCGGTTATGGCAACTATGGGTGAGGAATCCATATAGGCGTTAGCAATCCCGGTGACCAGATTAGTTGCCCCGGGGCCAGAAGTAGCCAAACACACCCCTACCTTTCCCGTAACCCGGGCATAGCCATCGGCAGCATGAGCCGCACCCTGCTCATGGCGCACCAGAATATGGCGTAGCTGGGGATACTGGGGCAGGGTATCATACAGGGGCAAAACTGTACCCCCGGGGAAGCCAAAAATAACCTCTACCCCTTCTTTCACCAGACTTTCACATACAATTTGGGCACCTGTCATCTTCATGTTAGCCCCCTTATCAAGCAAACACCGCCCCGGTGCTGGCAGAACATACCTTCTCGGCGTAATACTTGAGATAGCCCGTTTTTACTCTGGATACAAACTCGGGAATATCAGCCAGGCGCTCAGCTATCTCCTGGTCACTGAGCTCCACATCAAGCTTATAATTCGGAATGTCAATCTTAATTATATCACCATCTCTCAATGCGGCAATAGGTCCCCGGCGGGCCGCCTCCGGTGAGACATGTCCGATAGCCGCACCCCGGGTAGCTCCGGAGAAGCGCCCATCAGTGATAAGAGCTACCTCCTTATCCATGCCCATGCCGCTGAGCAAGGATGTAGGCGTGAGCATCTCTCTCATCCCCGGCCCCCCCCTGGGACCTTCATAGCGGATAACGATGACTTCCCCTGACTTTATACTCCCTTTCATAATAGCGTCGGTGGCTTCTTCTTCAGAATCAAATACTCGGGCTGGCCCCTGATGAACCATCATCTCCGGGGCTACCGCTGCCCTCTTCACCACGGCCCCTTCCGGCGTCACGTTGCCGAAAAGGACGGCAATGCCCCCGGTTGCCGAGTAGGCGTCAGCCGCCGAATGAATAACATCTTTATCCCTGACCCGGGCCTCAGCCACAATCTCCGCCACGGACTTCCCCGAGACTGTTCTTGAATCCAGGTTCAATACTCCCTTAACTTCTTTCATCACGGCGGATATACCGCCCGCCCGGTCCAGGTCCTCAATGTGATAATCACCGGCCGGTCTCAACCGGCACAACTGAGGGGTATGCCCGCTTATTTCATTTACCATACGCAGTGAAAAATCAACCCCCGCCTCATGGGCAATTGCCATCAGGTGCAGAACGGAGTTGGTACTGCCGCCCAACGCCATATCAACGGCAAAGGCATTATGAATAGCCTCTTCAGTCATAATATCTCGCGGGCAAACATTATCCGCCAGCAGTTTCATAACCTGCTGCCCTGCTTCCTGGGCTAACTGCCGCCGCCGGGTATCAACCGCCGGTATAGTACCGTTACCCGGCAGTCCCATGCCCATAGCTTCCGTCAGGCAATTCATGGTATTAGCGGTAAACATACCGGCACAGCTCCCTGCCCCGGGGCAGGCAACCTCTTCTAACCGCTGTAATTCCGCCGGGCTCATTGTCCCTTTAGCTACCCTACCCACCGCCTCAAAGACCGAGTTAAGGTCAACCTTTTCTATCTTACCGTTATGGCTGAGACAGCCGGCCAGCATCGGGCCACCACTGATGAAGATAGCCGGCAGGTTCAGCCTGGCCGCAGCCATTAGCATGCCGGGGATTATCTTGTCACAATTAGGAATGAAGACCAGGGCATCAAAAGCGTGCGCCTCAGCCACTATCTCCACGGAATCAGCAATTAGCTCCCGACTGGGCAGGCTGTACTTCATGCCCGCGTGATTCATGGCAATGCCGTCGCATACGGCGATAGTATTGACCTCAAAGGGAACTCCACCCCCGCTTCTTACCCCTGCCTTAGCTGCCTCAGCGATATCCCGGAGATGTATGTGCCCCGGAACAATCTCGCTAAAGCTGTTAACAATGCCGATGAAGGGCTTATCCATGTCAGCACGGGTGCAGCCCACAGCTCGAAGCAGTGAGCGATGGGGAGCCCTCTCGTCCCCCTTCTTAGCTGCGTCACTTTTCATATGGTCGGCCCACCTTATCCCTGTAATAAAAAAACCGCCCCTGAAGGGACAGATTTATAGAGCCTGAAATCCCGCCTTCAGCCTCACTGACATAAAATAACATAGCTCCTGGTTATTGTCAAGTAAGGCCGGTGCCTATCCTTTGGGTTCGATAACCACCTTACGGGACTCGCCGATACCAATACTATAAGTCGAAACGCCGGCGTGCTCAGCTAAAGTAAGATGTATAATACGCCGTTCGTAAGCCGGCATGGGCTCCAGCGTAAATGGCGCATTCTTTGCCTGCACCTGCTCTGCCAGGCGCCACGCCAGGCTCTGTAATGCCTCATAGCGACGTTGCTTATAGCCCTCCACGTCAATGGTTATCGGCAGCCAGGTCTTCATCTGATGAGCCATAATGAGCCTGACTATATACTGAAGACTGGACAGGGTCTGCCCCCGCCGACCAATCAGGATACCGAGGTCATCACCCTCTATGTCAAGGGTAATGGGACCGGTAGATTCCTCTTCTACACCGGGTCCGACTTCAACCGCCACCGAAGCCTCCACACCCATCGCCGTCAGGAGATTCTCCAGAACTTCTTTAGCTCTCTGAGGAATATCACCCTCTGTCTTTGGTACGTCCGCCAATAGCGCCACTCTAACCACGGCTTCTTCACTACCCATCCCCAGAATACCGGCTTTACCTTCTTTTATGACGGTGACCTCTACCTCTTTTTGGCTGACGCCTAGTTGTTCTAAGGCTAGTTGAATAGCCTCTTCCACGGTCCTGGCGCTCACCTCCAGACTTTCCATCAGCCAGTCCTTTCTCCTCAGTTAAAATGGGTTCAACAATATCGGCACTTATATCTGCGTCCTCCGTTGCCCCCTGCTCCACCTCGGTGATACGTTTCTTATACCCTCTATCTCGGCCGGTCGACCTGGTGGCTGCGGCTGGTGCCAGACCTCCCCAACCCCCGGTAATAAAATACTGGATACCAATGGTAATAACGTTTGAAACCACCCAGTAGAGAGCCAGGCCACTGGGAAATGACATGGCTAAAAAGGTGAACATCAGTGGCATCATCCACAGCATCATCTGGCTCTGTGACCGCTGCTTGGGGTCGGTGCTGGTCGACTGTACCATCTTCTGCTGGACCCACATACTTGCCCCAACCAGGAGTGCCAGCAATGTATTCGGTCCCGCCAAGTTCATCCAAAGAAAATTACTATTCAGAGGCAGCGTAGAGTATACCAGCGGCCAGGAATAAAGGTAACGGGACAGACCCAGAAAGTCCTCGGGGACTACAGCTAATAACTTGATAATTGACCAGTAAAGAGCAATCCAGATAGGCAGCTGGACTATCATCGGCACCAGGCAACCGGCCGGGCTCATCCCGGATTCCTTATACATTCGCATCTGCTCCTGAGCCAGCTTCTGCTTATCCTTAGCGTACTTTTTCTGAAGCTCCGTCAGCTTTGGCTGGAGGTCCTGCATACCTTTGGTCGCCCGAAGCTGCTTGACGGTAAGGGGATACATCAACACTCGGGTAACAACCGTTAAGACGATAACGGCCAGTCCAAAACTACTCAGCAGAGAATCCGCCAGCACAATGAGCACATTTACCATTGGCCGCATGGCGATTAAATCCCATATTTCTCCGATTCCCAATGAAAGCTACCTCACTTACTGCTTAATGTGATCTTCCAGAGCGTCACGCCGGTCTGCGCATTCAACGCATAGAGCGTCTCGTCCTTCTGAGTATGAACAAACACCACCTCTTTACTGGCAGATAGAGGGGCACGTATCTCTTCCTTTTTCAGTTCCGCCAGCGGTGTAAGCTGATTTGTTTCTGTATCAAGGGAATAGATTTTACCCTTTTCTGAAGCGATAATGACTGAGTTATTCACCAGAACCGGTGAAGAAGAAATCGGGCTCCCGAGATCAACCGCATCTACCACTTCACTTCCTGTCCTGGCATCCAGAATATAGACCTTGCCATCAAGAGATGGGGCATAAATTGTGCTATTATGAGCCACCGCCTTAGCCCAGAACCAGTTCTTGGGATTGTTCTCGCTTTCGTCAAGGAGAGGAAATTTCCAGATTTGTTTGCCATTGGCGGCATCTACAGCGTAAAAATGCCGGTCAAAGGAACCAAAATAGACTGTATTATTATATAGTAATGGGGTAGTGGCAATAGCTCCGCCAGTTTCAAACTCCCACCTTTTGTTGCCGTCAGCAATATTCAGCGCATAGAGCTTTCTATCAAAAGAACTAACATATACCGTATCACCTTCAATAGCCGGGGTCGACCAGATCTTGTCGCCGGTTTCAAATGGCTCACCCCATGCCTCAACTCCGCTGGCCGCATCCACGGCATACACCTTCCCATCCGAAGCCCCAAAAATCACCTTCCCCCCGGCTACCACCACACCACCAACTATGGGCTTAAGATATGGTTCACCTCGAGGAGGGTATTGCCACTCCTCTTTACCTTTCTTGGAATTAACGGCGTAAATCCTGCCGTTATAGCCGGCCACATAGACCAGCTCTTCTGACACCGCCGGAGTTCCATAGATAGCCACCGCCGTGGATGGTGCGGCACAGCCAAATCCGCCACCCGTCTTTGCGGTTTCCAGAGAGACATCAGCCCACAGTCGACTATGAGTTGATATATCCGCTGATACCAGCTTACCCTCCATCGACCCCACAAAGAGAACACCGTCAGATACCGCCACCCCGGACCACCCTCTGGGCTGGCCTCTGGGTTGAACACACCCCGTAACCGCCAGGCCAGCCACCAGCAGCACCAGCAAGAGCATAATCCTGCTCAGCATTGCCTTGCGCCCGAGGAGATTTTTTATTCGGGAAAGTTTAAACAGATTCGGCTCCGTCACCAAATACTCCTTCTCTTTCCTTCAAATACCATCAATAAAGTCGTTAAAGTCGCTAATCTGCCACTATGGCACCGGGTCATATCCACCGGAATGAAAGGGATGGCAACGAGCCAGCCGCCTCACCCCAATCCATACTCCCTTCCATAACCCAAATCGGGAGATGGCGTCGTAGGTGTACTGAGAACAGGTGGGAGTAAAGCGACAGGATGGCGGTAAAACCTGCGACAGGGTCAATTGATAAAACCTAATCAGTGTTAAGGCAAACTTTCTCATCTTCTCTGGTCAAAAATAGTTCAGCCTGAGATAACAAACCTTTTATCGCTTTGTCCAGGCTAACATAATCGGCGCCGACAGCGGCCGGGCGGGCAATTAATACGATATCCCAGCCCGCTTTTACTGGCGTTAGCCGTAATATTTCCCGAAGCAAGCGCTTTACTCTATTTCTTCTTACTGCCTTACCTACCCGCTTACTCACTGAGAAGCCATACCGGGAACGGCTAAGCCCATTGGGTAAAACCATCATTACCACTAACGGGCTTACCCGGGAGCTGCCTTTCTTATAAACCAGAGTATACTGTACCGGTTTGGTAAGGTATCCTCCCCCACGCATCGCCTCAGCTCCTATCCAGTTTACCAATAAGGAGACTGTTTATCAAGGGAAGTTGAACCTGAACCGAACATTGAGAACATACTCCCCTCTTCCATCCCGACAAGGGAGAGATTAACGGTTAGCCCTTGGGTAAGTATATCGAGGTAAAATCAGTTAAACCTCTCAATAGAAGGCGTTACTTCGCATGCTATACTACAGTTAGCCGCTTACGACCCTTGAGTCGTCTTGCTTTCAAGACAGCACGTCCACCGCGCGAGCTCATTCTCGCCCGAAAGCCGTGTTCACGCTTTCTCGGAATCCTTTTTGGTTGATAAGTCCTCTTGGGCACGCTAACTTCCTAACCAGTTGACCAAACTGAATTATACTGCTCCAGGTAAGGTGTTGCTTGAAATCCCTAACCCCGCCGCCTAGATACTTACACCAACACCCCCCGTCTTACGGACATGCTCGGCTACATAGGGCAAAAGGGCCAGGTGGCGGGCTCGCTTGATTGCCACCGCCAAAGCACGCTGGTGTCTGGCACAGGTACCGGTGGCGCGGCGAGGTTCAATCTTGCCTCTATCCGATACAAAGCGGCGTAATTTAGTCGGGTCCTTGAATCCTATTACTTCAATCTTATCTCTACAAAAAGTACAGACCTTCCGCTTGGGTATATATCGTACCCCATTCCGCCGCCTAAACCCAGGTTTACCCTGCTTTGCTCGAGAACTTTCTCTGGCCACTTGTTGCTAATCTCCTGTATCCATTAAAATGGGAATTCTTCTGTCTCTAAATCTCCAGCGCCAGCTTCCTCAACCTTCTCCTCAACCTTCTCCTCAACCTTCTCCTCAACCTTCTCCTCCGGAAGAGCCGCTGCCTGCCGGTCCAGAAATGTTACTCGCCGGGCTATTATTTCAGTCCGATGACGCTTTTGGCCATCTTGACCTTCCCAGGTGCGGGTATGCATTCTGCCTTCGGCGTAGATAAGCCGTCCCCGGCCGAGAAACTGGTTGCACTGTTCGGCCAGCTTACCCCAAGTCACTACGGTAAACCACTCCGTTTCCTCTTTGCGCTCGCCATCAGGAGTAGTGAATACGCGGTTAGTCGCCACACGAAATGACGTTACGGGATTGCCATTTGGAGTAAAACGCATCTCCGGTTCACTGCCAAGATTACCGATAATCATAACTTTGTTTAAGCTTGCCATTCTCGCAAACCTCCTTGCCACCCGCTCAAGCGCTGCCGGTAAATGAGCTCACCTCTAGTCAACATCTAATCTTATCAGCAGGTGACGTAGAACATCCTCCGAAATCCTCAAGTTGGCTTCGAGCTGTTTACCTGATGCTGGACTCATTGTAAGCTGAGTTAAAACATAATTGCCCTCCATAAAATGTTTTAATGGATAGGCTAACTTCCTTTTACCCCAGCGCTCAACATTGGAAATAGCGCCACCACTTTCCGTAGCAAACTTGCTCAGGTTATCCAGCGTAGCCTCAAAAGCCTCTTCCTGAACCTCAGGGCTAATGATTATTATCAGTTCGTAATCCCGCAACTCGTTGTCTTCTAACCTGGCTACTTTTTTCTCTGCCATTCACTTCCCTATAAATTTTGTAAGGTATTATACCACACAGTGAAAAACATAAACAACTTTTAGTCTGACAGAAGGACTACTTTTTTTGGCTTGACACCATACTATGTCACTGATAAACTTTATTTAACTAAAACGGCCCCGTGGTGTAGCGGCCTAACATGCCACCCTGTCACGGTGGAGATCGGGGGTTCGAATCCCCCCGGGGTCGCCAGCAATATCTCTGGCGTGACACGCGTAGGATAAGTTGAAGAAGGGTTCTAATCCCGCTCTCGGCTTCACCGCCACCCCCTCCCCACCATTGTCTAGTTTATTCTCCTCAAAGAGAACTTTGGCTAACTTGTTTCTTTGTTCCTGATTTGCCTATTGCCAGGCATCAGCTCTTAATTCGGTTTGGTGATGACGATGCTGAAGGATACGCCGGTAGCCAGGCAGTTGCCATTGCGGCTGCCCCAAACCAGCTACTGAGGCAATGCTGGGAACTCTAACTTAAAAGGTGGTACAATTACTTGGGGCAGGTCAAACCGCTGGACACGGATAAATTCGGGATAAGCGAGCAAGTGCAAACACTATGTATGAGATAGTAAAGGAGAGCGATAAGGTTGTTAGTGTCTAGCTGGAGGCTATACGTTGAAGGCTTGGACTAAAGAAGAGGCGCTGGAAACCCTTAGAGAGCTTGCTAATGAAGCAGACCGAGTAAAAGGCTCAAAAGCGTTCTCTACTGAACATACAATGTGGATGACGAAATGCTTGGAAACTTTTGAAGAAGTCTTTGGTCCGGCGTCTCGGTATTATCTCTCATTTGCCGCTTTGCATTGGCACGAAACTGGTTCATTCATTACCGAAGGTTGGGATCCTCAAGCTTATATCGATGCCAAGCACCACACGGCTTTTCGTAGGGACCTTGGAACAGCCAAAGGTTTTCTACTTGGTGCAGCTAATTATCTTGAAGCGCGAGACCTCACTGAAGTATATGATGCTAAGGATACGGGGCCTGAAGCTAGTCTTGTCCTAAATGTTCTGAACTTATCTGAGCAAAAACTCAGAAAGGTTATTAGAGATAAGCCTGAGAAAGAGAAGCAAGTGCAGGATGCCTTCGAAAACTTGCTTATTGGCGCAGATATATCCTATGGGCGTGAAGTTGACAGTATTGAATATTCTAGTAAGACTTATATCCCTGATTTTTCACTCACGAAGATTAACTTAGCTGTTGAAGTTAAACTATGTAGTCGCACTGAACGTGAAAAGGAATTACCCGAAGAGATAAATGATGACATTCTTGCTTATCAGACCAAGTATCAAAACTTGCTTTTCATTATTTACGACCTTGGATATATTAGAGATGTAGACCGATTCTGTGGTAGTTTTGAGAAGCATGAAAACATAACAATTAGAGTTGTTAAGCATTGAGAGTTATATCAAATTCTAAAAGGCAAAGGCCAGAAATAGGGGATTAAAAGGGGCGAAGCCACTTTAAGAAATTATCTTCCCTCTCCCCTTATGAAGGGGAGAGGGATAAAGGGTGAGGGGTTGGTAGAATATATAGAGGTCTAGGGAGGCTTTAGCATGCAGTTTAACCTGGCGGTTTTGCCCGGCGATGGAGTCGGTCCTGAGGTTACCGGTGAGGCAATTAAGGTCTTGCTGGCGGTGGGCAAGAGGTTTGGGCACGATTTTAATTTGCACTACGGACTGGTGGGTGGGGTGGCTATTGAGGAGACGGGAGAGGCGCTGCCTCAGGACACCCTGAAAATGTGCCGGCGCTCGGATGCGGTGCTGCTGGGGGCGGTGGGCGACCCCAAGTGGGATGACCCCCAGGCCAAAGTTCATCCGGAAGACGGTCTGCTGGCTTTGAGGAAAGGGCTGGGACTGTTTGCCAACCTGCGTCCGGTCAGGGTTTCTCCGATGCTGGTTGATTCCACCAACCTGAAACCGGAGGTGGTCAGGGGGGTGGACTTTATCTTTGTGCGTGAGCTTACCGGGGGTCTCTACTTTGCCCGACCCAAAAGGCAGTGGCGGACATCTCGCGGGCGGCGGGCGACTGATACCATGACCTATTCCGAGCAGGAAATACAGCGCATTGTCCGGGTGGGCTTTGAGCTGGCGCGGGGTCGCGGCAAGAAACTGGTCTCCGTGGACAAGGCTAACGTATTGCAGTCTTCCCGGCTGTGGCGGCAGGTGGCGGTGGAGATAGCCGAGGAGTACCCTGACGTATCGCTGGAGCACATGCTGGTCGATGCCTGCTCCATGCGTATAATAC
>SDBU01003174.1_pt1 | contig 21110 bp, 15 predicted proteins | sample 2277071 | NCBI WGS metagenome assembly SDBU01 (sample SAMN10397929, study PRJNA504765) | marine sediment metagenome | isolation source: marine sediment core GS08_GC12, 126 cmbsf | place: Arctic Ocean: Gakkel Ridge, Loki's castle | collected 2008
AACCACACCGGCGTTAATATCCACAGCACTGAAGATATGCACCACAGCCACACTTTTCTGTAACGCTTGTAGATTAGCCATACGTCATTCCTCCTGGGCGTTATCGCCCGATTAGGTAAGCATACTCGGCATGGTTGCTTCAGCATATCGGCCTCTGAATCCAAGGGCCAGAACAGCAACGAGAGAAGCAGCACCAGCGTCAGCAATCGTAACCTTTATCCACTCGAACGGCGGGGTTGTGGTAGAGTCGAACTCCGGGCCTTCGATGATTGCCGTCTGGGTTGTACCGGCTGCGCAGGTAATATCCTTAGCCGCGGTAAACGCCTTAGCGTCTGCATTAGCATCCGCGTCTGCTGAGCATTGCTCGATGACCACCGTAGTAGCCGCACCCTCTACGCCTTGCATACATACAATGGCAATCCCATCGTATAGCTTTGCGTGGATGTAATCGGTGATTTTCGGGAGAACATCGTAACGGTTGATTTGGAGCGAAACCGGCTGCTCGTTCTTGCCAATCCGACGGTGGCTTATCGGCGGGGCTATTCACCATATACTCACTTTGAATACCGGCATGACCGCAGTCAGCATGGTTCGGGTTATTACATTTACCTGTCGCCGCCTGATACCACTGTCTGAGAGCGTGTCTGAAAAAGGTTAAAAAAAACGAAAACGAGAAAACGGGAACCCACCCCCGGCCCCTCCGAGGAGGGGAGGAGAAAACGAGACACCCCACGCTTAAAAGCGGGAGTTTCCTTTTAAATTAAATCGTGCAGATAAACCGAGTTTCTAGGAGAAACTCGGTTTATGGTGGCTATCTTGCACTTATTTTTGACATGAGCCGATTTTTTTTAGCAGAGATATCATGCTTTGAAACTTAGCTATCGAAACCAGTATCGAAATCATCGAAACCATGCATGGAGCTTTCTTTCGTGGCTGGAGTCAATCTTCAATCTTCAATCCACCCACCTAACCAATAGTCGATTCCAATACCCTCAAAAAATTCCCCCCTAAGACTTTAGCAACATCCTCATCGGTCATACCTCGTTTGACCATAGCTTCGGTCAATTTTGGCAATTGGGATACCTCCGGAATCACCGGCACATCACCCATACCGTCATAATCGGAGCCAATGCCGACATGCTCAATGCCGACTAAATCGGCGACGTATGCGATATGGTCTATCAATCGTTCCAAAGTGGGATTGACTTGGTCGACAAATCCGGGGACGAAAGCAATACCCATCATCCCACCCGTAGCTGCCAATGCTTTAATCTGGTCATCGGTGAGCCCCCGCGAATGAGGGCATAAGGCGAAAACGCCGCCATGAGTGGTGACCACCGGTTTGGTCGATAATTCAACAACATCAAAAAACGCAACATCATTGATGTGGGCGACATCGACTTGTACGCCTAATCGGTTCATCTCCGCGACTAATTGGCGGCCGAAATCCGTCAGTCCTTTTTTGGTACGTCGTTCTTCAATTCGTTCTTCGTATTCGCAGTAACCAAAATAACTTCTATCTTCTTGAATATGATGTGGTTCATTGCCACCCTGTCCGTGAGTTAGTCCCAGTGACCGCACTCCCAGACGATAATACAAGCGAAGAATATCCAAATCGCCTTTAAGCCATTTGGCGTCTTCTATGCACATCAAAATGCCCGTTTTTCCTTCGCTTTTAGCTTTCCTTATATCCGCCACATTTTTGACAATATTCAAGACATCGGCATGAGATTCGACCTCGGCATATACTTTCTCAATAACGGATAGTGAATTCGCGGTTTCTCCGTTTCCGACGACGAAAAAAACGATGTCCATACCACCTTCCCGCATACGCGGCAGGTCGGTGTGATATTGGGTATCCCATTCGGTGAAATTGAGCGGCAACCCGCGGGAAACTTTCAAAACAAAATTGTCATTGTGTCCATCAATCATGATAGATTTATGATGCAATTGGTGGATATGTTCCATGTTCCGTTGTTCTGCCATTAGTTTACCTCCTGAAATTTTTCGGATAGTTGATGAAAGGTTGACATTCTAATACAGAAATGATATTATATCCTATATTCCGCACCTGTGCAATGCAAAATTTGATGTTTCTTGAAGAGCTTATTCTTTCGTGATGCGTGAGAAGTGAAAAGTGAATTGCCCGAAGGGGCGAAGCGGTAGTTCATAATCACGTTTTACGTCTTACATACAATCGAACACTGCTATAAAAATTCAACAATCGAAACTAGGGGTGCGGAATATAGATTAAAAAGAGGTGGAATTAAGTGAACGAAAGAATTCGTCGCGCATTTCTTATTTCACTCTGCATTCATGCCGTGTTTCTCATTTATTTGACATTTGTCATTTACAAGCAAGTTGTGTATGAAAATGAGAGTGCAAATACAATCGTATCGGACATCTTTCCGCCCACAAAGCCACCTGTGATTAAGCCCAGATTTCGGTTGAAACCGAGCACTCCAACAGAACGCCAACCATTCGGGAAAGTCATTAAACCGTTTTCTGTTGCTTCACACGACGACATCGACATTGACCAGCCATCGCCCGGCAAAACAGCCATCGCCGCGGTACGCAATCCGATTCAAAATGTCATGCCTCAGTTTGAGGATGCTACCGTCAGCACGGTTGTGGAAGGATTAAGGGATGACAGTGGTGCTATCCCTTCAGGGGCTGCTCCCGGAGGAAGTGGAGGTAAGCAACAGAGCAGAAGTGGAGCCGGCATGCGATATACATCTCGGGAAATTGATGATGGGAAAGTGCTTGAATATATTGAGTCTGTTGAGTCTATGGAGAACGATGACGATACGGTTGAATTACCCAGCGACAGTGAATCTCAAGAGTTGCCGACGGTCAACATGGGTGAATCCCTGAAAACGCTGGCTGAAGAGATTGTCGAAGATAGCGGCGGTAGCCCGATTGACGTCGTGTTTGTGGTAGATACCAGCGGCAGCATGACCGATAATATCCGATTGGTAGCTGAACATCTGAACAAAATGATAGATATCTATAAGGCATCCGATATCGACTATGCTTTGGGATTGGTGACGTTTCGAGTTCTATTCTCTAGAGGCAAGCGCCGCGGGAGCAATCGCATCAAAATTTGGCAAATCACAAAAGATTGGAAGCGATATAAGTCAATACTATGGGCTTTAAGTACAGGGGGAGATGAACACGCCTATGATGCTATTCATAAGGCAGTATTCGAAATTCGCTTCCGGGCGGAATCTCAGAAGTATTTCATACTCACCACCGATGAGCCGTTTACCAGCGCAACCGGGCTAGGCCTTGACCGTGTAGCGGCGGCATGCAATGAATTCTGGATTAAAGTCAATGTGCTAGGTTTAAACCACCCAGAGCATAAATTGTTGGCAACTGAAACGGGCGGATATTGGCATCAGATTCCTTCACGGCCGCGCCCGCCAACATCGCAGAGGCCAACGCGACAGCGTCCGGGGAGATTCCGTCAGCGAGCCCGCGGATATGCGACAAGGCAATTGCGCTATGCGACATGGACGAAAACCTCTGAAATTTCAGAGGTTACACTGAACAAAATGGGAAGGGGAAAAGTTGATATCATATTGTTCCTCGATACCAGCAAAAGCATGGAAGATAAGCTGCCGGAGTTTTGGGCGCAACTGCTCAACATGACGCGCGAGTGGGACAAGGCGAGTTTGGACTATCGGCTTGGGGCAGTGCGCTTTCGAGCGGGAATAGGAAATACTAACTATGTCAACGTTTATCCTCCTCCACAGACGATTGACCGCATAAAGAGTATTATATCCTTGCCATGCCAGGGCGATGAGCGCGTTTTGGACGCGATGGTGGAAGGATTTCGCCAACTCCAATTTAAAGATGATGCCCAAGTTCATATTATCCTCGTCACAGATGAACCATCGCTCGGCGAATATTCACCGGATGCGGTCATAAATATGTGCCTGTCAGCCGGGGTGACTGTGAGTGTAATAGGCACGATTGACTTTTTCCAACAGGACATCGCTGCGCAAACACATGGTGTGTGGGTGCCAATTCCCAATGGAAAAACAACGAATGAACAAGCGTGGTGAGTGGATTAAAAACGGAAAACGGAAAATGGAACAATTGTCGGCCCCGTCTGCGTCGGGATAAACTGCGCCATCTCGGCGAAGTCATCCCGAGCATCGGGAGAAGGGGATTGAACCCAGACAACCAGACAACCGGCAAAAAACTAAGTTGTGTGAAGTTTTCCGTTTTCACCGTCGATTCACGAAGTAAGTCACGAAAGAAAGAGTAACCATCTGAGAGCAGAGACGCCTTGCTAAGGCGCGATAAACTGCGAACGCAAAGTTTTTATTGTTATTATTTTTCTTTGCGCCCTCTGCGCCTTTTTTTTGTTTTTTGCGTCAACATCAATTTCGGATGGGGGTTTGGGGGAATTCCTTTTGGATGGGGTCTTAGGGGAAGGGTCATCCCCTCAGGTGAGGTTTGGAGAGGATATGCTCGCTTCGCTCACCGACGACTGGCGCCCTCCGGGTGGACGGTAGGCGACTTCGCTGGTCTTACGGAACTACTCCTCTCCAATTCCTTCCCTTATTCCCTGTCCTTCCCTCAATACATGACAAAAAACAAGTCATTTGCGGTTCCAAAATGTTAACTTTAATAATCAAAATCACAGAAGAAAGAAAGGAGAATTTTGTTGTGATACCTAAAGACCAAGCGTTGAAAGTGTACCAAACTATGCTGGCAATCCGCCAGTTCGAGAGTCGTGTCGAACAACTGCTAAAGGAAAATAAAATCTACGGCCCGGCGCATTTGTACATTGGTCAGGAGGCAGTGGCTGCCGGTGTGTGTTCAAACTTGGGGGCTGACGATTTTGTGGCGTCAACCCACAGAGGCCACGGTCATCTTATCGCCAAAGGCGGCCAGTTCAAACCTATGATGGCTGAACTGTTCGCTCGGAGCACCGGATACTGTAAAGGCAAGGGCGGCTCCATGCACATCGCCGATATGACGCGAGGAATGCTTGGAGCGAACGGTATTGTGGGCGCTAGCCCCCCGCTGGCTACTGGCGCAGCGTTATCAGCCAGAGTGCGAGGGACGAATCAGGTGAGCGTCAGTTTCTTCGGTGACGGAGCATCAAATCAAGGGACGTTCCTTGAAGCCATCAATATCGGCGCGACCATGCGTTTACCGGTAATTTACGTCTGCGAAAACAACGCTTATGGCGTGAATACTAAGTGGGAGACCATCGCCAATCATCCTGATATTGCTGATAGGGCAATCGGTCTGGGGCTGCCGGGAAAAGTGGTGGACGGTCAAGACGTGACAGCGGTATACCACGCAGCAGCGGAAGCAATTGCGCGCGCCAGGCGGGGAGAAGGACCAACGTTGCTCGAATGCAAGACCTATCGATACCGTGCTCACTGCGGAGTGTGGGGCGACCCACGGAATTCCGAGGAGGTGGCAGCATGGGAGGAGCGCGACCCGATTCCGATGTTTGCTAGAAAAATAATATCTGAAGGATTGGCGACAGCAGAACAGTTGCAGACCATGGAACAGATGTTTGAACAAGAATTGGACGCTGCTGTGGAATTTGCGGAGAATAGCCCATTGCCAGAGCTTGAAGAAACTACAACAGACGTATATGCAGAAAGCACGGCGTCTGTTGCCACAATGGGCAAGACAACGCTGACCAAAGTTGCACTGGGAGAGGACTTAGTCAGCAAATACTGGGAGGAGACGAAATGATGAGACAGATTACTTATTCTCAAGCCCTAGGCGAGGCAATTCAGGAGGAGATGGAACGCGACCCAACCGTCATCTACCTGGGCGAGTGTGTTGAAGGCAGGTATGGAGACCGATGCTTTGAGATGCCGATTTCAGAATCGGGTTTTACGGGGATTAGCGTTGGTGCAGCAATAGCGGGTTTGCGGCCGATTACGGAGATAATGTTCTTTGACTTCGCCACCGTGGCGATGGACCCAATTGTGAACCAAGCGGCTAAAATCCGATACATGTTCGGTGGGATGACCTCAGTGCCAATAGTTGTGCGAGCTCCCTTCGGCGGATACGCTTCAATGTCGGCGCAGCATTCCCAAAGCCTTGAGTCATGGTTCTCAGGCGTACCCGGCTTGAAGGTGGTGATGCCTTCGACTCCACACGATGTCAAAGGGCTTATGAAAGCAGCTATCCGAGACGACAATCCGGTGGTGTTCTGCGACCACAAAATGCTCGGCGGGGTGACCGGCGATGTGCCAGAGGAGGATTACACAGTTCCTATTGGCCAGGCAGTTGTCAGACGGCCAGGCAGTGATGTTACTATCATCACCTATGCATTCATGGCTCAGAAATCTCTTGAGGCAGCGGAGCAGCTCAGTCAAAATGGCATTGACGTGGAGGTTGTTGACCTGCGCACAACGCTGCCGATGGACGAGGAAACAATTCTGACTTCCGTAGCAAAGACGGGACGACTTGTTACTGTCGCAGAAGCCTGTGCTCCGTGCAGCGTCGCCTCTGAGGTAGCTGCTCTCGTGATGGAGAAAGGCTTCGATTCGCTCAAAGCACCGCTCCGGCGCGTCCACGCCAAATTTGCGCCTATCCCCTTCGCGAAGAACCTTGAGAATCACCTCCTACCTCAAACGGAGGATATCGTGGTAGCAGTTGAGGATGTGCTTGATAGATGAATAGAGAATATGACATCTAATTAGGAGGATTAACCGAATAATTCGGTTAATCCTTTCATTCGTTGTCATAATTCTTTATACTATCTCTGATATTTCTTAAGATTCCCTGGATCTTAAGAAATATCAGTATCTATACTTTTGCGAAAAACAAAACCGCGATGAACGCAGTGAATCGGCGAATGGAGGCGATGCCCCGCTCCGCGGACGGTCTTTCAGAGACACAAAGAACGCGATGAACGAAGTGAATCGGCGAAGCGGCTTTTCAGAGAAAAAATCACAAAATAAACTTGATTGTGCTTTTTTTCAATTCCGCTTCTGGCGCGGACTTGAAGAAAACAGGAATAATATTTGCATTCTCCGCGCCTCCTCTGTGCTCTCTGCGGTAAAAAAAAGGGAAAAACGCAAAACTATAGTACATAATAGGGGAGAACATATGAAAACAATGCGAAGTGTCTTGTGTACTGCTCCTGGCCAGGTAGAGATTCGTGAAGTGCCAGTGCCGGAACCTGAAGCTAATGAGGTACTTATCGAAACCCGAGCTGTCGGTCTCTGTACAAGCGATGTATACGTTCTGACAGGTAAATCGCCGGGGCAATTTCCCACGGACCGTTTCGGCCATGAGCCGTCTGGGGTTGTGCGGGCAGTGGGGCGAGAAGTGAGTCGGTTCAAGCCGGGCGACCGCGTGACGACGTTACACGCACGCGGCGGCTTTATGCAATTCGCGGATTACTATATTCAAGAGGAGTCGTCCGTTTTTCACCTGTCTGAGAGAGTTCCTTTCGCGTTCGGTCTGTGCGAACCTCTGGGGGCGGCTGCGAGAGGCATCTGCGGTGCTGGTATCTTGCCGGGGGATACGGTAGCGGTCGTCGGTGCCGGCTACTTCGGTCAGTTGATAGCACAGGCAGCTCAGTTTCTGGGTTCCTGGCGCGTCGTTGTACTCGATAAGGTGCCGTACCGGCTCAAAGTGGCTCAAGAACTCGGTGCCTATGCCGTTTACAACGTAATGGAGGACGGTGTCAGACGCGCAGTGGCAGAGATTACGGATGGGAAAGGTTTTGACGTGGTAGCAGAATGTGCGGGGGTGGAGGGTGCTTTCGATACGAGTGTGAACCTCGTCCGCGTCGGCGGAACTGTTTACGCCTACGGCTGGCATGTACGTCCTGAGACCATCAATCCCTACAACTGGCATACGAAGCACTTCCGGCTGTTGAGCAATGCATGGGTTGCGCCATTCCCTTTTGACCGCGAGCGCTTCAAGCGTATGGCTGAAACGGCTATCCGCTGGCTTGAACGGGGATTGTGGCGGGTGGACTCACTCATCAAAGACATCACAGCTCGCGAGGATTTGCTGTCCGCGATTGAGCAGGTCACCCACCATCCAGACCAGGTTATTAAGGTGGTCATAGGGCCCAAGGCAGGTCCCATAGAATAATGCTTAAAAACGGAAAACGGAAAATGGAAAACGGAAAAATTGGAAAGGGAATGGAATGAATATTGAAGGTGGAGTCAATCTTCATTCTTCATTATTCAATCCACTCGCCTCAGACTTTTCATGGCCAGCGCCGAAGGAGTCACGGCTAATCCACCAAGAGCCGTGCATCGGAGTTCTTGAGGAAGCATCTTCCCAACGGCATACGAAGCGTCGATGGTTTCGTCCAGATTGATGGGGTTTACATAGCCGCCCAATATCAGGTCGGCGCAGAGAAAAGCGTTGGAAGCCGCTACCGCGTTTCGAGTGTGGCAAGGAATCTCCACTATCCCCTGGACTAAATCACATACGGAACCCATGGTGTTTTGGAAGGCGATTGCCGCTGCATCAGTTGCCTGCTGTGCGCTACCGCCCGCAGCATCGACTACCGCCGCCGCTGCCATTGCGCCTGCAGCCCCTATCTCCACTTGACATCCGGCCACTTCAGCCGCGAAAGTCGCCCGGTTCGCGACTACGACGCCCACAACCCCCGCAGCCAACAGAGCCAGTGCCGCTTTTTGACGGCTCAATCCCTGCTCTTCCACCAATGTAACGACTACCCCCGGCAGTGTTCCAGCAGCTCCTCCGGTGGGTGCGGCACAGACAACTCCCATACCGCCGTTGACGTGCATGACCGCCATAGCCCGGGCAGCAGCGCGTGTGTGTAAACCACCGATGGCGACCCTCCCTTCAGCTTCAGCATCATAGATATTACCGGCACTCGGACTGAGAAGCTGCATCCTAGGGGAGGTCATTTTTAGCCCACGAGCCACCGCCTCCTGCATGACATCAAAGCGACGAAGCATTTCGTCCAACACCTCGTTTTCCGTCAAACCGAGGAGTGTGGATTCATATTCAAGAGCCAACTGTCCAAGAGAAATTTCCCGCTCTCCAGCAATGGAGAGCATTGCCTCGGCGCTTGAGAAAATAGGTTCTGCTTCTTGGATGAAAAAGACTGGCTCGGCAATCCACATCTTTCTGAATCCGGGGAGCGCTTGCAGTTTTCGTTGCATCTGCTGGGGCAACAGCGATTTCCGCTTAGCGCAGAGAATTGACAAATTTTCTCGCGTCTGTCGTGTCGGCTCATCCATCAGCGCTCCGTCCCGAGTCAGTGCTTCGAGAACCTGCGCCTCAGTATTGCTTTCCACTTCCACAGCGACTTCATAAGCACGACCGGTAAAATTCACCGACCAACTTCCGATTCGGGTGAACTCGACTGCACCGCCACCGATTGAGTTGGCTCTGGCTTCAAGCTGACGTCCTTCTACAGATGACAATCGAATGTCAACCGTGTTGGGATGTTCCGGTTCTTTCAGCTTTTGGACTGTGAAATCGAATTCCAGGTCGGCTTCGGTGGCCGCCTCAAACGCGTCCTCGAATCGCTCATCGGTAATATCCCAGCCCATAAGTCCTGCGGCAAAGGCTAGGTCCGCCCCCTGCTCGCGGTATACTTTACCATAGGAGCCATCCGCATCAAAAGAAAACACTGCTTTCAAGGGTTTGCCACCAAGTAGAGAACGTGCCATTTTGCCTATGTGGAACGCGCCGGCCGTGTGTGAACTGGAAGGTCCTCGCATCACCGGCCCGATGACATGATTGAATATGCTTATCTGTTTCATATCTATTTTTTGGGGAACAGCCTTTTCCTCCATCCCATATATATCGGTTTCTCAAGGATAGCGATTGTGTTGTTGAAAGGTTTGTTGCTGCTTCACACCCGATAATTGAGACAAGGAGGTTTCTCCCACACTGGAGTTTACAGCGATTTAATGTATCAATATTTTCTGGAAACAGTATAACTATTTCTCTGGAAAGATGTTGCAACCATCTGGAGCAGTCCAGCGGTCTGGTGGGTCGCCGGTGCTAATTCGGGAGTTACTGTGAAATTCCTTGAGGATTTGACTATCCTCCCGAGTTACTTTGAGCGTTTGCAGTATTTGTTCACCAGACCACCCTGTCTGGACTTCTGTTAGTAGTTCATCTCGGATGGCAGCATAAGAATCATCGTCACCAAGGTCATTCCATTCACCAGGGCCCGATTCGAGATTGAACAGTTGCGGGCGGTCATATCCGTGGTAGTAGTTCAATTTCCAGGAGCCACGACGAATCATTCGCCCAGGAGCGTCGGCTACCAGTCCACCCAATTCGGCGAACGCTGTATCATGCCAATCGGGAACTTTTCCATCCCCGACCAGAAATCCCTTAAGGCTTCGTCCACTAACCCCGGGAGACTGGGACGCAATCCCTTGTGACATTGGCGCGCCGCCTGCAAGTTCCACCAGGGTGGGACCAACATCAAGCAAACTGGCAACTTTAGTAATTGTGCGGTTTTCAGCGAATTGACCCGGCAATGAAAAGATGAGCGGCACTCCCACCGAACCTTCGTAGAAACTGGATTTCCACCACATTCGATGCTCGCCTCCCATTTCGCCGTGGTCGGAGGTATAGATGACGATGGTGTTTTCGCTGAAACCGGTATTCTCCAGGGTAGACAGGATATCTCCAATAAACTCATCCATAAGCGTCACCAAGCCATAGTAAGCTGTGCGTGCAATTCGCACCTGCTCATCCGTTAATTCATCGACCTTTCGATGCTCCCGCCATAATCGCATGAATGGGTGAAGTGAATCGTGATATCCGTCAGGAAGCTGCGGCACATCTACTTTTCCAAGATATTCGTCGAATAGCCGTTTCGGAGCGATGAACGGACAATGAGGTAGAACATACCCAACCGTCAGCAAAAAGGGACGAGTATCGGAAGACTTATCCCGTGACTCAAGAAATTGGCAACAGACTCGCGTAACCTCCTCGTCGTAGCAACTGTAAGCTGTGTGTCCTGGTCCCGCGACTTTGACACCATCAGCAGTTTGACCAGTTGTCGAACGAGGAATGTGTTCCAATTTTGGGTCAACATCGCCAATGATTCTTCGCTCAAAACCGTGTCGTTGGTCGGGTCCATTAAAGTGCATGCGTCCACACAAAATTGTTTCATATCCAGAATTGACGAGGTGATGTGCAAAAGTTGGAATGTCCGATTGGAGGCGACAGCCATTGGTCCAAACGCGAATATCAGAACAATGGCGGCTCGTCAGAAAGGTCATCCGTGAAGGAACACAAAGAGGGTTGGCACAGTAAGCGTTGGCGAAGCGAACACCGCGCTCCGCTAAACAGTCAAGCGTCGGAGTCCGAACCACTTTATCTCCGGCGCAACCGAGAACATGAGGACTGTGTTGGTCTGACATGATTAGTAAGATATTTGGTTGGTTTGTCATAGAATTCAAAGATTACCTCCTCACCACAACTTTGGCTTGAACTTATCATCATTCAATACCTTGATGTTTTCTCCTGCCTGAGTAATCACAAATAGTCCTTTGCGATAGGCATATTTGTCCGCCTCCTCCTCAATTACAATTCCCGCTACCGCTCCAACCAACTTTCTTTCTGAAAGGTCAGGAAAGAATTTACGAAATTCGCTCAAGTCCTCAATGTGTTCATTGACATCTTCTACCTTTAGCGTACTCTTCACACTGATAGCGACGACATATTCGCTATTTCTAGCAATGATGTCTATTTCCATCTCCCTGCCATTCTTCTGAGACTTTACTCGCGTAGAAGTTCTGTCTAACTCTATACCTCGCTCTCTGAATATTCTTATTGCTCCCGGCTCTACCAATCCTTCCACAAATTTGCCCCACTTGCCAGTAAGAGCGCCAACATTCTGACTAACGTTGTCTACTCTTTTGCCCATCTCTCTTATTTGTTTGCCGGTCTCTTCTGTTGTTTGGCAAGTTCTCTAAAGAGGTCCCATACTTCTCGTATCTCTTCTCTTAATTCCCCTTGAGCCATTATAATCACCTCCAGTCCACAATTATACCATATTCCCTATACTCCATCAAGGAAAACTAATAGTTAGTTCAGAACCCCGTAAGGGGTGAAATGTTTATAGTTTTAGTCAACCAACCAATCAAAACTCCGTAGGAGTGGCATGTTATCTGAGCTTCATGACTTAACTGCATATTATCGTCGTATTCGAAATCGCGGTTAGGTGACACACTTCCGCGCGGTGCGTTTGCGAAGCCTTCCGCGTTAAATTTCCACTCCTCCTACCTAAATACATATCACTCCTACGGAGTTTAGGTTTATTTGGTTGTCGAAAAACTATAAATATAACACTCCTACGGAGTTTCCGGCGGTGCGAGCACTTCGTTGGGCTAGTGTGTAAGCGCTCCGTTGGCCTGCCGTAAGTCGATGCTTTTTCAACAAAATCATGGCTGCTAAGCCCAAATAGGCAGTTAAGGGAGAATATATGCGTTCATATTGCGTAGCACCGATACATCATTTTCAAGCTGCGGCCAGATTCTTATGGCATCTTTTTTCTAAGAACAATTTTTCCCAAAGAAAACCCAGGCAACATCAGGATGTAGACATCGACAGATTATATCCAAACTTCAGATAGTTAGTTAAATCCATTACCTTCCCCATTTAGAAATAGCACTTTGTCCAGCTTAAAACCTATATTTCATAACCATTAGAAGCGGATAGGTGATTGTACTTCTCCCGTGTCGATAGATTTTAGCCCCGACCAGGCCACAGAACACGTATTCAGCGCATCCTGATAGGACGAACGGAGCAGACTTTGATTTTTCGATCCCACAGCTTTCAGGAAATTATCCAACTCCGTCAGATAACAATCATCGTCCATTTTTTCATCTATCTGTGTACCTTCCACATTGCCGAAAACACGATTAGCGGAAAGGTCGATGGTGACCCGAGATAGATCTGAGATTAATTCAATCTGAGCAATACCCGCGTTACATGCCCATGAATGGGTATGGCTGCCTATGACCTCCGTATCGAAGCATAAATCCATCACGATAGTTTCTTCCACGGTGAAATCTTCACGCTTTGGTTGAATTTGGTTGTTGCCGAAAGCGTGTACGCGTTTCACTTCACCGGCGATATATCTGTGGATGTCCAGAACATGAATTGCCTGGTCCATCAACGGACCACCGGATTTATCTCTGATGAAAAACCATCCGGGTAGGCTCAAATTTACTGCCGGCCCGCAGATAAACGCTGAACGAATGGCAGCGAGTTTCTTGCCAGCCATCAATTCTTTTGCCCTCTCAACAGTTTTTTTCCATCGGTACATAAATCCTACAGTGTTGATTACACCAGCTTTTTGAATAGCCTCCAGGGCCGTGTGTCCTTGTTCTGCGTCAAAAGCAGGTGGCTTTTCCGAAAAGATGGCAACACCTCTGGATGCCGCGGCTGCAATCGGTTCTGCTCGTACAAATGGCGGAGTGCAGATAAAAACAGCGTCCAATTCCTCTTTTTCTAGCATCTTGTTGAAATCAGTATAGGCACGGCCACCGTTCTCATCTACCGCTTGTTGAGCGCGTTCCTCTACCAAATCGCAAAAAGCGACGAATTCAGACCTATTGATTTGATTCAGTGAGTCGATGTGTCTTTTAGCAATACCTCCAACGCCTATAAATCCTATCTTTAACATTTGTTTCCTCCACTTTTTCTATTTCTTAATCAGAAGTCCTCTTCTGATTAGTTTGCTTCGCGTTCATTCGTGATTGCTTCGCTTTGCTCGTGATTGCTTCGCAAGGCTCGCAACTTCGCCTTCGGCTTCGCTTGCCTTCGGTTTTTCCGTTTTCCGTCTTCTGTTTTCCGTTTTCCGTTTAATAAACTGGCAGAATCTTTTGCGGGTTCTTAAGCATGATTGCCTCCTCCTCTTCCGCTGTCAATCCCATCTTACGGAATGCCGGTAAGGTATGTTTAAACATATATAGGTACGGCGGAGGCGGTATGATACAGTAGACGAATTCCTCCCTTTCTGAAGCGAACGCACAGTCCAATCCCAATACGAGCTTGTCGCCTAATCCAAGCTCGAATATTTCGTGTATTGCTTCTACGAGTGGACGCCAGCGCTCTGGATTTTCCCCGATGCTCAGATTGGTCGGAAGAAAGGTGACACCGCGTTTCATCCATTCGATGCAGACCTTCCGGCAATCAGAATCCATCAAATGCCTAGCGGTATGTCCAATCACGACACGGTTTAGGTCTACTCCCTCGTCTTCAAGGATTCGCAGTTGACTTGTCTCCGCGCCGATTTGTGTGCAATGAGTTGTGATGTGAACCCCGGTTGCTTTTTGAGCCTTGGCTCCGGCGAGAAAAGTCTTCTTCTCTGTGTCTGTCATTTCCGGCTGGCTGCTTCCGAGTTTAATTGCGCCAGCGCGAACTTCTGTACCGTGGATACCTTCAAGCACTTCCTTCGTGCAGAATTCAGTGAGTTCCTCCACAGACGAATTTGTCACAAACGGCCAGATGCTGTATTCGGGTTTCTTCACCCAATAGGCACCATATTCCACTTCACGATAGAATCCAGTACAAAGGATAATGTGCATGTTCGCTGCTTCGGATGCCTCAATATAAAAGGTTGGCCACGCCCGCCAGGGTGGTGGTGTCGTATCGAGGTAAGCAAAACAACCATAGTCGTTGCACTTTTTCAGAAATGGAATTGCCTCTTTCATCAAGAGTTCACGGCGTTCTTGTGCAATCGGTTTTTCTTCGGTTACGGGTTCATCCTTTTCCCAATCGTAGCAGTCGGAATGCAGATGTTCGTGCATCATTACACGTCCAAGTACCGAAGGTTCTACCAGACCACGCACCGTTATTACTTTTCCTTTGTCAGATAACATATTTTTTCCTCTCCACTTTCATTCTTAATTTTGGGGACAGCTTTTCAATTGCGAAATCGGAAGGAAATATCCTCAATCTTTCCGATTTCCGTCCTCCGCCTTCCACCTTCCGTTTTCCCCTTCCAACCCTTCGCTTTGCTCAAGGGCAAGTTTAACAATTCGTAATTCGTAGTTCGTAATTCGTAATTCGTTTAATCATGCGACCACTTCTCCGCATCAGCAAGGAGCTTTTGGGCTTCAGCTTGTGTTGTGCATGAAGTCGCGATGAACAAGCCGCGCGCGGAAAGCTCAGTCAGCGCGGTCTCCACTTCATGCGCTGGAATGCTGATGTGCAGATTCTTTCCGCGAGCTTGTACATCCTTGAGCACGTCGATATAATGGAGCGGGCTTGGCTTACCAGCGCCCGGGAGAATCTGAAGCGCGTGAAGGCGCGGCAACTCGCACAAAGCCGGCACATGACGAAAAGCTTCGATACCATCTACATGATAAACCGCATGGTCAAGAAAATCCAGTTGGCGCTCAATCGTCGTCAGGAAAAGTGTGGTGAACATTCGCGGCGATATCATGTAAGAGAAATCGCAATGCGCGGAATAAAACTTTCCGGGCGACCAGAGGGCGAACCAGCATGTTGAACCGTCAGCCGAAGAGGAAACGATATCGTAAAATGTCTGATACACCTCAATCCAAATATCCATCAAATATAGTTCTGTGCAGCGCACAAGCTCGGGTCTATCAACCACGTCCAGCAGTAGCCGCATCGTGCCGCGAATAGCGGCAAGCGTATCACCACAACCACCAAACGCGCCTACCCCCGGAATGGATTTTCCTTTCGATGCCGCCGCGGCTGTTTCGAGAAGTTCTATTTGAAACCGATACCATTGGTTGTTCTTGTCGAGGTGAATATCCTCAAGCCGCCAATCGGGGTCAGTGAGGATGGGTTCGTGCCAGCCGGTGCGGCTGTCCAACGTAATTGGACAGCCGAGAAAGGTTGAGATGCTCGTATGTCCTGCGTAGCCTCCGCTCCAGATGGGGAAGGCTTCGCCGCCGTAGAACGTCTGATGGTGTTGATACTCGTTAAGCTCAACCATGTAGTCCAGGTCTGTCCACCGGCGCACTGGGTCCTCGGGCGGTGTGGGCGGTTGCTCCTGGCGCGCTGTTCGTCTTGGCGCTGTAACCGACATTGCGCAACGCCCCAACGCTTCACCTGCCCACCACGCGCGATATCGCTCTTTGGTTTCTTCCCAATCTGGTTTGTAAAGAAGGCTCATATTTCTCATCTCCTAATTACTTATTGCAATAATACGCGCCGTTGCTCACGCAACGGCGCTGATTATTGCACTCCACTAAAGTCGCGACCATAACCACTCGAACCAAAATTGACAGAACACTTATTCAGATGGAGGTGGCGGGACGTTGTGCTTTCTATGAACAATCTCTTTGGGTAAATTAACCCATTCCGATTCACCATAAAGGCCCACCTTGCTCATATCAATGGACTTAAACCCGATTTCTAAAGCAGGAGAATTAGGTTTTAACCGAAAATTATAGTTCTTCGCATCCACAAACATCGGGTCTGCGACAATTGAATTTCGGTCATTATCCTTCGCCTGCCACTCCTCAAAACTCATTCCAACAAACTTTATTTCACCTCCGCTAAAACTCCAGTAAAGGTTTTTATCCATTCGATAGTTACCGTTGCTCCAGGCGCGACTCAGCATATTCTCATGCTCACAAAGCAGAATATTACTCTCAAAGTAAAAGGAGATGTGGTCTTCTTCCCGGCAGCGAGTAGCCGCTGCTTCCCCAGAAAAGGCAAAGATGTTGTTGCGTACAATATTCTCCCTGCCATAGTGCTGGAAAAAGCCACTGGTTGTTACGTTGTAAACGATATTATTCTCGATAAGCATTTCTGTGGTGCCTTCATCCGGATAGATGCCTGAACCGTGAGAAATATAGGGATATGAGTACAGGTCGTGAAAGAGATTAAATCTCACTTTCGTCCCAGGAGAAATTCCCAGCGTATAAATTCCCCCGGAATCGCTCAACCCATCCCCATTGCCAAGATGATGGACGTGGTTATACTCAATAATATTGTTGTTCGCTGAACTTGGAGCATAACCCCATGACCAGCCAACGGATATTCCAGTGTAGTCGAAATCGCATATCTCGTTGTGCGTAACGCGGTTGTAGGAACTGCGCCCAACCCATATCCCCACGGCTCCATGGAAAAGATAACAGCCATCATGGATGAAATTATTATCAATCACATTGCGCAACGCAGCCAGGGATTCGGTTTCAGGGTTTGAGCCTTCACCGATGCGCACCCCTCCTGCGCCCAAATCGTGGATATGACAGTGACAAATGCGGTTGTCCTGACAGCCAGCGCGCAACCATATTCCGTGTTCACCGACATGGGCAATTTCACAATTTTCAATAGCGCTGTTGCGCAGTCCAGTTGCCATTATCGCAGCCTGTTGATTAAAGGCTGCTTGAGAGCTATTTGGCATACTTTCCGGAAGATAAGCGTTCGCATGCTGGAATGAAAGCCCTTTCAAAGAGATATGCTCAATGAACTCCTCCTCTTCCGGTCTGCCCTTGAAATCAACCAATGTTACATCCAACACGGGAGCAATTACCTCAACCGTTTCCATATCCTCACTGGGAAAGGGGTAATAGTAAAGGACGCCGGTCTTTCGATTCAGATACCACTCACCCGGCGTATCAAGTCCTTCAAACACATTCTCAACATAATATCTCTGTTGCTTTTCCCAATATCCCGTAGTCCACGGGGCAGGCGATTTGAATTTTACGATACCATTCTCTGCATCGAGTGAAGAGATATAATGCGTTGAAGTTTCCCACGAATGGTATAAAACAATCACCGCATCTTCTAAGTTTTCCCATTCCTTCAGGTCATCTTCTTTGTAATAAAAACCTTCTGCATCAAGGGGACGGGCTGTACGGAAGTAATAACCAGAATTAGGAAGACGCGCACGTGTACGGCGTTCTTCGTTCACAAAGAGTTGATTGAAGTACCAATCTCCGTCCTTGACTTCCGGGATTTCCGCAAACCAGAGTCCACCTTCGCCTTCTTTCCAGCCTTTAATTGGACGCCCACCGCTCAAGATTGGACTCTCGGACGGATAAGCCTGATAGGTAACAGGACAGTCCTCTGTGCCGGAGTCTTCAGGAGTAAAGAGGACAGCTTCATCCAGATTATACGTTCCCTCGCGCACCATTACAGTAACCGGGCTTTTTAATCCTTCTTCTCTTTCCTTCAGTCCGCGGATTGCGTCTCTTGCCTTTGTAATTGAAACAAAAGGGCCGTCGGTGCCTTCTTTATTTGGCTCCGCAAGTTTACCCGACCAGTTGTCATCGCCGTTTGTGGCGACATAATAAACCGTTTCATCTACTGAGGCTATCTGCGTCATCAACATAGCAGTAAATACAAGCAACATAAGAATTCCTCCCTTAGGAATGGCTACGAAATAACTTCCGCATTGTGTAGGGTGGGGCAATGCCCCATGCGCGTCAAGCTAAGGATTTTCAATATACTTCGACAAGCTGACTGAGTAAACCGTAGCGCCGGTTGAGTAGATTCTGAACGAAGGTGCCGGGTTGAGTAGCCGAAGGCGTATCGAAACCAAGAATCGTATCGAAACCAAGCGGAGTCCGTATCGCAACCATTGGCATGCCCCGCTCACTTGGTTTCGATACGGTTTTGAACGCCGTTCAAAACCTACTCAACCGGCGTTCGCTTGTCTTAACTTGACGCCTATGGAGCAGTGCCCGCCCTACTTATTTAATCGCCATTCTTTAAATGTATTATTCGTTATGAAAAACTTTCTATCCGCATTATAGCATAAAAGAAATCAAAGGAAAATAGGTTTTTTATTTACATGAGGATGAAAAAATGATAAAATTGTTACCGGTTGAGTTCTGAAGTTGGCAACGTGAGGTGTTACTATACCTTTTCGACATCAGTATGGGCATGGGGAAGCACAGTATATGGAACCAATACCGGAAAAAAAAACCTTTGACAGCACTAACAGTTAAATGTACAATAGTGCTCTGTTACTTTTAATCTGAAATGTAGGGCGACCTGTTAGATCGCTTTTGGACACTCCGACAAGGATGGCTTATGAAAACCAAGCAAATTTTCATTTCCCACTCTACTGAAGACGACGATTTTGTAAAAGAACTCCGTCTTGCTCTCGAAGGGCAAGGACTAAAAGTTTGGGTCGATTCGCGCGTTCTTGTTGCGGGTCAAAAACTCGACCCCGAAATCGAAAAAGCCATCAAAGAGGCACGACAGGTAATAGTCGTACTCAGCAAAGAAACCGTCAACTCTGCCTGGGTACGCAAGGAAGTACAAAAAGCGCAAGAAGTTGAACAGGAGCGCAAAGAACAAGGCTACCGCGTCATCCCGCTTCTGTTGGAAGGTCTCAAACCGAGCGCTTTGGGAAATTGGTTTGATACGGAACCGCTCGCCGTGCCAATAGAACTCAAAACCGGCGGACTTTCCGAAACGATGCCGCAGATTCTTGCCGCGTTGGGCGAACGCTCGCCCGATGACTCGCAACCGCAGATTGCCGTCGAATCAATGCCCATTGAAGAACTGGTTTTAGAATTGATGGACCCGAAAATCTCAACTCGTGGTGGGAAGCGTCGGGTCACGGCGACGGCGACCCTCGTCTACGAACCCGCCGACAGACACGTTCGCCGCTTGACGAGCGAGCGGTTTACTTTTACCGCCCCGCTTGGTCCCATCGAAACGGATGACCTTCGTTGGTATCTGGAACGATATTATATCTGGCCGGTGGGTGTTTTCAAGGAACGGGCCGAGCGCATCGAAGCACAACTGCCAGAGTGGGGAAAATTGCTCTACCAGGCGGCTTTGAAAGCTGAATCGGTTCAAGAGGGCTTAAACGCCTGGAAGGAAGCCGCATCAGCGGAACGCCGATTTTCGATTGAAGTGGACCCGAAGCCCCCGGAAGGAGCCAGCGCAAAAAGAAAGGCAGCCACAGCGGAAGCCGCCACCCTCTTGCTCTCTCTGCCGTGGGAGTTGCTCCACGATGGCGATACCTTTCTCTTTCAGGGAAAACGCGCTGTCCGGGTTCGACGCCGTTTTCCTTTCCGTCGCCGGCAAGAAAGCGCCACAATGGAGTTGCCCATCCGCATTTTGCTGGTCAGCCCGCGGCCGGAGAACCAACACACCCCCTACATCGACCATCGCGTCAGCGCTCTGCCTTTGGTGGATGCAATCGAAAAACTTGGAGTTCTTGTTTCTCTCACCGCGTTGAGTCCACCGACTTATGGGGCATTGGAGCAAACCCTGAAAAGGGCAGACGAAGCGGAACAGCCCTTCGATGTCGTCCATTTCGATGGTCACGGCGTCTACGACCCACAACACGGCTTGGGCGGTCTCTGCTTTGAGGACCCAAATGACGCCCAAAAATTATACCAGCGCGACATGGAATTCGTCTCCGCTGAAAAGATGGCAGCCATCTGTCGCGATTTCCGCATCCCGCTGGTCTTCCTCGAAGCGTGTCAGAGCGCTGCCGAGGAAAACCCCACCGCATCTGTGGCGGCGAAGTTGTTGGAAGAGGGCGTCACCTCTGTGGTGGCGATGAGCCACAGCGTACTGGTCGAGCCGGCGCGTCGATTCGTAGAAGCATTCTATGGGGAATTAGCGCGCGGAGCGCGGGTCGGTCAAGCGATGCTGGAGGGTCAGCGGGCGTTGAACGCGGATACCAGTCGCGGGAAGGTTATGGGCGGTGTAGACCTGGATTTACAAGACTGGTTCGTGCCGGTGTTGTATCAGGAGACGCAGGACCCGCAATTATTCACCGCGTTGCAGCCAGAAGCCGTCCAACAACTGCAAGCCGCTGAACGCCGACTGAATTTAGGCAGGTTGCCCGAACCGCCACCGCATAAATTCATCGGTCGCAGCCGTGAATTGCTGGCTTTCGAACGCCTGTTGCACGACCATCAATACGCCGTGATAATCGGTACTGGAGGTTCGGGGAAGACCGCGCTTGCCGTCGAGCAGGCGCGGTGGCTAGTGCGCACTCATCGCTTCCGACGTGCGGCTTTCGTCAGCCTGGAGACGCTCCCCGACGCGCGTGCCCTGTTGATAAACCTGGGCCAGCAACTTCTGCCGGAAGGGGAGGAATGGTATGTTGAGGCACATGCAGAACTTAAAAAGGCGATGCAACCTGTCGAAAGGGCGTTGCGTGACATGCCGACGCTGATTGTCCTCGACAATTT
>SDBU01003175.1_pt1 | contig 21106 bp, 12 predicted proteins | sample 2277071 | NCBI WGS metagenome assembly SDBU01 (sample SAMN10397929, study PRJNA504765) | marine sediment metagenome | isolation source: marine sediment core GS08_GC12, 126 cmbsf | place: Arctic Ocean: Gakkel Ridge, Loki's castle | collected 2008
GAAATTTATCGCTTGACCGTCGTCACCATGGCAGCGGGCGCAGCCAATTTCATAAAGAGCTTGACCGGCACTGGCATCAGCGTTGACAGTCTTGTCGCCATTGATGTACAAACTCATGTCTATGGTTCCTTCTTGAAGGAAAGCAACCATCATGCTCATTGCGGCGTCGTCCATGTAAGGGGAGAAATCATGGTCTGCATTAACGGAGCCATTCAGCCAGCCAAGCAGATCTTCTGTGGTACCAAGGACTCCGGAGAATCCTGTGAAGTGTGATCCAGAGGCATAAGCGCCATCAGCACCTTTGTAGTCCCACCCATGACATTCTTTGCAGCGCCAGGTATCACCACCATCACGTTCATTGGATGATTGAGTTGCCCAAAGGGGTTGGTTACTCTCGGGAGCATCTAATCCCATAGCTTTCCACCATTTGTCCCACATCTGGCCGCCTTGAGTTACTGGGCTTTCATTAGGAAGAGTCTGGGCATAAGCGAGCAATGCGCCTTGTTCTTCCAGGCTCCAGCCGCTGTCAATAACAGAAGGCATTTCAGTACCAGGTTGACCAAAGCGGGCTTTGTGGAGGAATTCCCACGGGTTACCATTGGCAATCCCGGCAACATAATCTACATCTGTAACCAGCTTGCCAAAGTTGACTGCCAGGCCATCAGGACCATGGCATTCGGAGCAGGTTTCCTGGTAAAGATCATTTCCTGTAGCGATATCAGTGCTCAAGGCAGCTTTGTCATCGCCAACAAACTGGCTATAATCCACAATTTCTTGGCTGATAAACAAAGCCAGGTCAATTAGCGCTTGTTCGTCCATTACAGCAGAAAAATCGTGATCCGGGTTGGTAGCACCTTGCATTGCGGCGAACACTTCATTTGGGTCAGATCCCGCCATCTGGATCACACCAGCAAAGCCGGTAAAATGTGAACCAGAGGAGTAGGCACCATCAGCACCTTTATAATCCCAACCATGGCATTCTTTACAGCGCCAGGTATCACCGCCGCTGCGAGTGTTATCTGTTTGAGTAGCCCACAATGGGTGATCGGCTTCAGGTGCATCAAGACCCAGGGGTTTCCACCACTTGTCATAGAGCAAACCGCCGCGCAGCGAATCACCAAATATTTCAGGGGCTGATTGTTCAGCCGGCTCAGAAGATTCTTCTTCCGAAGATGTATCTTCAACTACAGCCGGTTCATCAACCACGGGCGCATCGGTTTGGTCAGCACCAGAACATGCTGTCATTGCCAATATCAAAACGCCAAGCAGCAATAGGTAAATACTTCGTTTCATATTTGTCTCCTCTTAAAAGTAGTGAAAATAAAGAATTCCGTCTTCTGTTATCATTTTCCTAGATTTCCCTGAAATTGTTATCCGCCAATAGTCGTTTATTATTCAAGCCATTAGTCGAAAAGTTTTTAAGACTTTGGTCTGAAGGAATGAACCCTCCAACACGGTATAATAAAGAACCTTGGCTTGTTATTGATTTCTCAGGACGATGAAATGCTTGCTCTTTTTTCATTCACAAAATATAGTCTGGCACGAAAATTTTTTTATATCAGCTTGATCATATTGTTTACTGGTATGCTGGTGATCGGTTTTTTTGTGGGAGGTCAAATCGAAAAAGGAGTTATCAACCAAACCGCAATTGTCACCTCCCTTTTTGTGGATAGCATTATTGCTCCAATGCTCCAGGGAGTGTCCTTTGAAGAACACCCGAACAATCAAATTCACCCCGAAGATTTTGATCAATTAACACAATTTAACAGCATGTTGGAAAACACTCCTTTGGGGAAGAATATCGTTGCATTTAAACTTTGGTTGCGTGATGGAGAAATAATTTACAGCCCAAACGAAAAGCTTGTGGGAGTCCATTTTCCTATTAGTGAAGCTCTCCAGCGATCTTTTAATGGTGCTATTATCTCTGAAATGAGCCAACTCACTAAACCAGAAAATATTTATGAAAAATTGTATTGGGATACACTAATTGAAATTTATGCGCCTGTCAGGGATCAAACCACGGGGGATATTATTGCCGTGGTTGAGTTTTATCTGCTGCCGGACGATTTAAAGGCTGAAATTCGTTCAGCCCAGATCAAAGGTTGGGGGATTGTGCTCGGGGCAACAGCTCTTATGTATATCCTTTTAGCCGGAATTGTTAATCAAGCCGGCAATAAAATATTCGATCAACAAAATGAATTAGAGGATCAAGTAATCCAATTAAGTGAATTATTGGACCAAAATGAAACTTTACATCAACGAGTCAAACGAGCAGCCGTAAGGGCAACTGCCTTAAATGAGCGGTTTTTGGGACAAATTTCATCAGACATCCATGACGGACCAACCCAGGATCTAGCCCTGGCTTTATTAAGAATTGGTCCTCTGTCAGATACGATCCACAGCGAATTAAATAATCCTGAGATATCCAAAGATTTCATTACAATTCAAAGGGCTCTTGAATCAGCTATGAAAGAGCTTAGAACAATATCATCCGGTCTGCGATTGCCTGAGTTGGACAAGATGGGCCCGGAAGAGGTAATAAGACGCGCTATTCATGATTATGAGAAAAAATCTCGAAACAAAGTATCAATGGAATTGGAAAAAATACCAAAATCTGCAGGTGTGTCTGTAAAAATCACCCTATATCGTGTCATTCAGGAAGCGTTAAATAATGGATATCGGCATTCTGGAGGAAAGGATCAGGTAGTAAAATCTCGCGGAGTCCAGGATGATCTTGAGATTGAAATTTCAGATTCTGGACCTGGTTTTAACCCCCAAACAATCAATCTTGATGGTCATATAGGCCTGGCTGGCATGCTGGAAAGAGTAGAAGTTTTGGGTGGAAGATTTCAGATCGAGTCTTCTGAAAAAGGCGGCACCACTGTACATATTTGTCTCCCCCTTAATGCGTTAGATGAAACAAATGGAATAAGACCATGAAAGATCCCATTCGCATCCTGATCGCTGATGACCATCCCCTCTTTAGAGAAGGGGTGGCAACTACCCTTAATAATCTTCCGGAATTTCAGATTGTGGGACAGGCTGAGACAGCAGCGGAAACTCTCACCTTGGTTGCCACATTATTACCGGATGTAGTTCTATTAGATATCAACTTGCCAGGCGAAAGCGGGATATCCGCAGCCAAGGACATTAGTTCAGCCTACCCGGTAGTTAATATCATCATGCTTACCGCATCAGAAGATGAAGATGATCTATTGAATGCACTAAAGGCAGGCGCGAGTGGATATATTATCAAGGGAGTGTATGCAAAAGAATTGGCCAGCGCAGTCCTTTCAGTCGTCGAAGGGGGAACTTATATTTCGAAGGGATTGGCCTCTGCTTTATTATTTGAGTTGACACAACCGAAAGATCCCGATCCTCTTACTGATTTGAGTGATAGAGAAGAACAAATCCTGCAATTGGTTTCCGAAGGGTTAACTAACAGGGAGATAGGTGAACGATTATACCTGGCGGAAAAAACCATTAAGCATTACATGACCAACGTCCTGCAGAAATTGCATGTTCGCAGCAGGGTCGAAGCTGCCTTATTATTACAGAAGAAGAAATTGGATAAAGAGTGAGCTTATTCTGCTAGTGGAAAGCCCGGCGCTCTTGGAGAAGATCACTAGGGAAACAAGTTTTGATCACAATCTAAAGCAACAAAAAACCGCCCCAAGGGCGGTTTTTGTTATTTCAATCAGATCCGTTTTTCAACTTTCAACCTTCTCAGCCTTGCTTTCCCGGCGGGCTTTGATAACCTCCAGCACCGGGGGAATGAAAGATATAAAAATGATCGCAAAGATCACGAATTCAAAATTCTTCTGTACAAACGGGATGTTGCCAAAGAAATAACCCAAAGAGATAAATATCGCCACCCAACTGATGGCACCAACCACATTATATAAAATGAACTTGCTGTACTTCATTATCCCGATTCCAGCTACGAAGGGAGCAAAAGTCCGGATAATGGGGATAAACCGGGCCAGGATAATTGTCTTCCCGCCGTGTTTTTCGTAAAATGTCTGGGTTTTATCCAGATGCTCTTTTTTCAGGAATTTTATTTCCCCGCTGAATGCCTTGGGGCCAATATAATGACCGATGGAATAATTCACGGTGTCGCCAATAATTGCTGCAACGGTTAAGAGTAGGAAAAGGTAGATCGGATTCAGCGCACCCAGTGCGGCAAAAGTGCCCGCCGCAAATAACAAAGAATCACCAGGTAAAAAAGGCATGACTACAAATCCAGTTTCAATAAAAATCACAAAAAATAAGATCCCGTAGGTCCAGGCTCCATAATTGGTGATGATGTCATTGAGATAAACATCCATGTGCAGGACAAAATCAATTAAGAACTTAATTATTTCCATCTAACCTCTCTTTTCTTTTTTTGACGGCGTTATTATAGCACGACGGAAGGATTTATTTGCTCTCAATAACCCAACAAAACTGCCCAGGGCCAGTACCAATAAACCAGCCGGGGCATAATCCAAAAAATAGGACCCAAAAGAGCCCAGAAGATCTCGGGCGGGGGCTATTTCAGCCAGCGCGGTCAGGATATTCAAGCCATTCCAGATTCCGTGAATGCTGACTGCAGCAATAAAGTAACCCACCAGCCGAAAATACTTTTTCTCAGTCCAAGCCGATGTTAATCCCCAACCAACCATGCCGGTGGCCAGGATATGAATTGCAGAGGTTCCCAGGCGGGAGATCATTACAAAGGTCCAGGCATCGGCGGCAGAGCAAACGACCTGGAGGAGCTTCTGCCCCGGGCCAGGCTAAATGTGGTTTCTGAACTCGGTTTTTTTTATCGGCAAACTTGGGCGGGAACGGGTTTGTGCCCTGTATAAAGGGGAGGTTGAAATGCCTTCCGATTTTTCTGGTGTGCTTTGGATCAGAATGGACAACGGAGGTGCCTGGCAGTTTAAGCTGGCCAGGGAGATCAAGGCTTCCGGGATCAAGGTTGATTTGAATAGAATAGTATAATCAATAAACCAATCCACTATGCCAGGCAGAGAATTCCATTTCCAAACCCTCGTACTGTCGTGATGGATCATACAAGGATGGATTGATTCTCCGGATATATACCCGGAAGTTTTATGGGGGATGAGGCCCTGATGCCTGAGATACCGCTCACAGGAACATAATGGCGGTGAAATAAGATAAAATTAATAAAAAGTAAGGAAATATGAAAAAGAAATCCAGTTTAATACCCTTGTTTGGGATGATCGCTGTCATCGGCCTGACGAATTGGGTCCTCAACAGTGATTTTGAGATCGGCAGTTATTTTGAGGGCCTGGAAATAAATAGTGTGGAAGTCATGCTGGAGTACCTCAACCTTGGCCTGGCTTTCCTGACTTTTGGTAGTCTATTCATTTTTCTAATTGTGCGGGCTGGCAGAAAGGATGAGAAATTATATTGGGACTTCCAAGCAGACGATTTCAAAGATGATCAATAGTCAATGATTACTGATCATCTAACCTCCGGGGACTTGAAGGACCCGGAGGTTTTTATTTAATCTAAAACAGGTCCAGCTCTGCCTTTCCTACACGGACCAGATCAACCTGGAGAGTTTGTCAGGAGTGTACCCGGAAGTTTTCTAGGGTGTGAGACCGTGAACACCCTGCTGCCAGGGGAGCTGCTTGTGGGATCCGTAAGGCGTAAGCTGTTTACCTGGAGGATCAAACCGCGATGGTAGACGGTTTAATTGGTTTTTGGTTGAAGGTTGAAAGTTGAATAAATACGACTAAATATTAAATTTTTGAACCTCAAATCTTGTCTTTGGGAGAGGATCTCCCCAGTTAAGGTTCCGATCAACCTAACAATTTTATCATCTCCCACAACTGCCAGATTATCTATAATGATAAATAGTACCAAGGGAGTTTGATCATGGTTAATCATCATCCCGACAAAAGCCTGGAAATCAAGAAAGGCCAGCTGTGGGAGCTGTGGCTGGTATCTCCTACAGTGGAGACCATCCTGGGGACATTTCCCAGCCTGGAAGATCTCAACCAGGCCCAGATCACGCTCTATAACGCCTGGGAGAAACCCAGGCTTCCCCGGGAGATAGTTCCTGCCGCGATCAGGCAGTAATCAGACCTACAATCGGTCTACATCTAGACATGCAGTATTATTACCAAGCCATCACTGGTCTGGGTATCTTCAGCTGTTGAAAGGACAGAACTGGATTAACAATTACCTATTTAAAAAGCTGGTGGACAAGACGGCGATCCTGGTTTTACTTCAGGCGATGGATAATCCGCCGCAGAACGCGGATCCGGAGTTAAACATTCATCGATCGCTGTTATCAAATGAGGTGTTCGCCAGGCCTATAAGGCATAAAGAGTAAACTTTGAGACGAGGAATTAAGTATTGGGTACGACTATTAACCATAGGCTTGATAGGGGGTATTTCATTAACTTGTATCATTATCGGGTTAATCTCCCTTATCGCGATGACGCAGCCAGTCCCAAGCCTGATTGGGAATCCCCCCCAAAGCAGCACCGGCAGAGAATACCAACCTGTCACCCTTTATAATGAAGGAGAAGATATTCGTCTCTCCGGATGGTACATTCCATCAGTGAACCGGGCAGCGATTATATTACTGCATGGTTATGGAAGCAATCGTTTAGAAATGATATCCCGGGCAGAGGTCCTGGCGCGTCACGGGTATGGGGTTCTTCTGTATGATCTCCGGGGACATGGAGAGAGCGGAGGCGAAGTAAGAGCATTTGGATGGCAGGATGTAGAAGACGTAAAAACGGTATTGGAATTCTTGTCAAATTGTGAAGAAGTTGATCCAAATCGGATTGGCATATTGGGATTCTCAATCGGTGGTCAAATAGCCATTCGAGCAGCTGCGGAATATGAACAAATCAAAGCCATCATAGCTGATGATCCTGGTTTTGTTACGGTTGATGATGCGCCAACACCTTCAAACACAGACGAGAAAATCATGAACTTCCTTTCCTGGCTATATGGAAGAAGTGTTTCCCTTTGGACCGGAATACTAATTCCCCCCGGTGTGCCAGAAATAATACGGGGGATATCGCCCCGGCCGATCATGTTTATTGATACAGGGCTAGCAGATGGACGAGGACTGGTGCGACATTTTTATGAGACTGCAGGTGAACCAAAGGAACTTTGGGAAATCTCCGGAACATTTCACGGGGGGCAATTTGACGCCCGACCTCTGGAATACGAAGAGAGGATGATCATATTCTTTAATGATGCCTTGCTGAAGGAATGAAATAAGAACTGTTCATCAGCCTGGGTGGAAAGATTATCGATTCCAGGATTTTTGATGATAAAGAGATAGCCTGGAAAGCCTTTGAGACGGCACTTAACCCGACGAAAACAGTTTACCTTGAAGAGGAACCCATGAGCGGATACGAAACCAAAAACCTGCCAGATGGAAGGATCGAATTGTGGTACGTGGGGGAAACGGTAAGGAGCTTGCTGGGTATCTATGACAGCCAGGAAGAACTTGATCAAGCCAGGCAGCAGGTTCAGAAGCAGGAAGAGCGGGATCAATTCCTGAGCCATACGCTGAAGGACGGTAAAAGACGAAAGGTGGTCGTTAGGGATCCGGATCCTGAGGATACAAAAAGATCTGGGATCAAAGCCATCATCATCAGCGATGGCATAACCCAGGTGGGAAACCTGGACTCCCAGCAGATTGACGTGCTGATCTCCCTGGGAGATTTAATGGACTACACTCTCATCAGGGCCAGCGAGGTCTATCAACCAGCCTGGATCCTGGCGGTGCGCGGTAATCACGATGACCCCCGACCCTTCCCGGATCCCATTCAGGATCTTCATCTGCAGGTAACCGAGATCAAAGGGGTGCTCTTTGGCGGATTCGGCGGCAGCTGGAAGTATAAGGACCAGGGAACCTATCTGTATGATCAGGGGGAAGTCAGTCGGCTGCTGGTAAATTTTCCCACAGTTGACGTCTTCATTGCCCACAACTCCCCCTGGGGTGTGCATGAGCGGGACAGGGATGTGCACCAGGGATTTGAGGCCTTTATCAATTATATCGAGCGAGTTCAGCCCAGGTATTTCTTCCACGGGCATCAGCACCTCAATCAAGTTACCATGATTGGGAACACCGAAGTTGTGGGGGTATATGGGGAGATTGGATTGGATTTGAAGCAGGACAATCCCGAATAAAAGATTAAGGATTTCACATTGCTCTTTCTTTAGATGGGTCAATTCTTACAACGCTTTGCTGACGATAGGCAAATCTATTTTTCCACCTATCAGGAGATAAGTTTTTCATTATCCTCGTTTATAATACAGATGGGGGAAATCGATGGTACGAATCTCAGAAAAATATTCTGGTAAGCGTTCGGGTTTACAAATTCCTCAAGCAGAAGCTGAAAAACGAATTGGTGCCCAAATTAAGAAGGGGTTTAATTTACTGGATAGGGTTATTAACAGCCTGAATGACCTGGAAGAAGCCAGAGAAGAGAAAAAGACGCTGGGATCAATACAACATTGAACTTCTGAAGAGAATCGCCGATACCGAGCAATACCTGAACGAATACTACCAACCGGTTGGTTTTAGATCCGCGGGCCCGACAAGTTTTGGGGGACAAAAAGAGGAATTCCTGGCAGATGTGAGCGATTGTATTAATAAACTCAGCTCGATCAAGGATCGCCTGTTATTAATCTATGAATTGAATCATCTCAATAAACGGAAAATCGGGGAACCGGAAATAATTCCCGGTGATGGTAAAAAGATCTTTATTGTGCACGGCCACGACGAAGAAGCTAAATACTCCTTAGCCCGCTTCCTGGAAAAGTTAGGCATAGAAGTTATCATCCTGCATGAACAGCCTAACCAGGGCAGAACCATCATAGAAAAATTTGAAGATTACTCCGATGTGGGCTTTGCCGTGGTTCTACTAACCCCGGATGACCTGGGTGGGCCCAAAAACAGTCCGGAGGACCTTCTGCCCCGGGCCAGGCAGAATGTGATCTTTGAATTGGGATTTATGATTGGTAAGCTGGGGCGGGAACGGGTTTGTGCCCTGCACAAGGGCGAGGTGGAGATCCCTTCTGATTTTTCGGGCGTGCTCTGGATCCGGATGGACGCCGGGGGCGCCTGGCAGTTGAAGCTGGCCCGGGAGCTTAAGGCGGCTGGGTTTGATATTGATCTGAACAGACTAGTATAAGGGGTTTAATCCCCTGCACGTTGCACAGGAGGGAATGTTCAAGATTGGCTCCGGCAGGTCTTTCATTCCTATCTAACTAACTGGGTCTTGAATGATTATAAATGTGGACTTTATTGAGCCATCTGGCTGCATAAAGGCAAATCCTCTTCCCAAGATAATCCGGGCCTTATCTCCATCTTCACGAGTAATATCAATATAACGATCATGTTCCAGAGGAGAATAGGAAAATTTAATTGGTGTATCGAATTCAAGATTTAGTTTGTCTGCTGCCGTTTTCTGAATACTAAAATCGTTCGATTTTTTTGTATGTATTTTTACACTTTTGAGGGTTTTATGCTGGGAAGCCATCTGTATATATGGCTTTAATAAATCTATTGAGTCTTTGTTCAGCAAATATGGGTCGTTAATAAGTACACTAACGCAGGGCTTGGAAAAGACTCCTGAAAAAAGCTCCATTTCTGTGATGTATTTGGTAGGTGATGAATGTAAATTAATTACTTTCACATCCTTAGGGGGCTTTAAATCATCAGCGACAACTTGTTGTTTTTCAAGATCCGAGAAACCCTTTTCAATAATTGCGGTTCCTTCTTTTTTGGTGGTTGTAATTAATTGTCTTACTCCAATATTTTCACCCAGGTAAATTGGTTTATCTTCATCACTCCTTATGGCTCGATTATTAGCAATATCGTCAGTATCAATGAGAATTTGCCACTCGGGGAGCAAATTTACTTTCCAGAGATTAATTCCCTTGTCCAATAAAACCTGCAGTTGTTTTGCGATACTTAATCCTTTTGGTGTAAAATCTGGAAGATCAAGTAAGTATAAAGTCACTCTACAGTCTTTCTTTAATAAATCATTAATCGTATCAAACCAAGAATAATTTTCTCCTAGCGGGTGGTCTAAATCTAAATTGGGTACAGCAATATCAAGGGAAGACTGAGTATTTTCAATTTTCCTTAACAACCACATATTCACATTTGCAGAAACAACCCTACCAGATCCGGGCAATTCGTCAATCAATGGATTAATATCCGCCGATACTGCTTCTAGAAATTTAAGGGCTCCTTCTCGAACCAACTCGTAATGGAAAAGCTGATTATTGTAGTCTCTTAAACAGTGTTGACAGCTAGTTTCAGGGTCGCAATCAGTGCAGTTTAATACTCTAATAGCATCATTAATAACCTCAACAAACCGGTCACGAATATTCTTTACATGCCCTGCTCCACCTGGCACATTGTCATACAAAACTATTGTTTGAATCCACGAGTCTCCAATTTTTCTTGGGGATAATACACCGTCAATATCTCTTCTCTCTATCTGTAATGCGTGACCCGCTGCATGGATAATGGCATACATGAGAGAAAGCCAAAAACTACGATCATTTGGAGATGGCACTTTGACAGTCTCCGATTCATCGAATCGGATATGTAATGTGTCAGTGGTTTGCTGATGACCTAGAGCTACTTTTCTTTTGTTGCCTTTTTCCTCTTCACCAAAAGAAAAGCCTTTTAACTCAATGTCGAACATCTTTTTTCCATATATGCCCTCGTTTACATAAAGGATTTTGCCTTCTCTCTCATAAGCCACATTAATCAGATTTCCGATTTGTTCCTCATCAAAATTTTTCAAGGGTTTTATCGCGGACCGCATTTGGTTTTTTCCATAAGCAACATATTGCTTAGCCGGTTTTCCGCTTTTGCTGTCCGCAAGAAATCCATCAGGAACAACAAATTCCTTTTGCTTAAATTGATCCGATGATCCACAAATCGGGCATTGAATGTGGGCAGATAAAGGAATACCAGCTTCTTCACTAACCTCTAAATGATGACAATTACCACAAATTCTATAGGCGAAAGCCTTTACTGTGTCCTTCCAGAATAATGGTTTGGCGCTACGCCAGATACGTTTATCTGCGACAATTTCTGATCCTGGCGCATATTCACGAATTGCTTGAATTAAATCTCTTTCTAAACGAAGGTGTTCACTATGTCTGGCTTCTTTGGGGAGAAGTAATTCAACTGTATGTAAGGGAAATGAATAACTTGGTAAAAAACCTCTATTACTGAGGTAGTTTATTAAGGATTCTTTCCTCATTCGTTCTAACAACTTGCGATAGTAATTTTGTTGTTCATTAATTCGTGTAAATTCAACCTTAGAAATTGCTGTATCCCCAGATTGATTAGCTAATTCTTGAATCCTCTTTACATAATATCCTGTTACAGCTTGGTAAAAGCCCGTATTGACCCGATGTAGTTCAGTTTTGAAGTTTTCAATATTGTTGTTCGCCAATATTTTCTCTGATGAATTTAGCAATCTTGAAAAACTACTCACACTGGCAAGTATTTCAGCTTGCTGTTCTTGAATCCATTCATCTATATAACTAATTTGGGGATTCTCCTGATAAATCGAGTCAAAAAAGCTGCCACAGTTCTTTAAATCATGTTCCCCTTTATTTTGTCTATAACGAAGAAACATGCTCAATAAAATGGCATTGATATGTCTCCTTAATATGAACTCATTTTCTAAAAACAACCTAGGAATAGCAACATCACCATTGATGATTTCTGCTGGATTTGAAAAGTAGGCTTGATCATGAGGTCGTGATGAAGCCCATGTAAGAATATAAGCAGTTCCACTCGTTCGCCGTCCTGCTCGCCCTGACCTTTGTCGGTAATTAGCAACGGTGGGTGGCACATTGTTCATCGTTACCGTTTGCAAGTCGCCTAAATCAATTCCTAACTCAAATGTTGTAGAACAGCTTAATACATTAATATTCCCCTTTTTAAAATTATCCTGATACTCTTTCCCTTTCTTTGGATCCAATTGAGCTGTGTGTTCCTCAACCCTAATTGGAATTAAGTTTTCTTTAAATAATTTGTAATAATAATTCTTGTTTTGTATTGAAGATATATCAACAATTTCAAGATCCCCTCCACAATGCAGAAAAGGACATGGAAGAAAATTCCCTCGATAAGTAAGCCTTTGACATCTTTTACACTGATACCATTCAAAATCCGTATCAAAGAAAAAGCGCTCAGGTCGTATTCTATATCCATCAGACGATGACCCTTCAAAAATATCTGTTTCTTCTATTAACCAATCCCAAATACTTGTTAACGTTTGTATAACTGCCGATTCAGAACTATCCAATTTGTTCCGTTCTAATACTAATTCTATATATTTTCTTCGCCTTTGTCGAGTTGTGGCTCCAATCCATCTTACTTCTCCATAATTGATATTACCTTGTCTAATAATTCGAGCGTTGCCTTTGTGTGGCCCGAAGACGGGGTCATCCTGATCTATATAAGGTGGCAATTTTACTACCTTTTGGTAGCGGAGATCGTCAAGCAAAAAACCAATCAGAGCTTGAACTTGATTTACTTCTAAGCTAATTTGTTGAGCTAGTTTTCCAAAATCTGGCGGGGTATCATCTTCAAAATAATTGATACCAATAAGTCCTAAAGATTCTAAAGACTGACGCTGCCTAGATCCTGTGGTTATTTCTCCCAAAATATGAGCAGAAACCCATTTCGTTGCTTCTGCTCTTTCTTCTCGAGATAACCTAGAAAAACTCCTCCGCCAGAATGGAATTGCGTCAGGGTCATTTTGAATGATTTTGTTTTCAAGAGCTAACATAGTACTTTGATCAACCAAGCCTTGAAAAGCCGGTTGATAACCTTGGTTACTTTTATAGATATCGATGGCTTTCGGTACTATGTGGCGATAATTCTGTTTATTAGCCACATCCTGAAGAAAAGCGGCAAACCTAGCTGCTCCTTGGCGGCTGTCATAAAATGTTAACATTTTTCGTCCACCACCTGGAAGTTTTGACAGATCATCATTGTCTGCCTTAGGAAGTTGTCGATATAGCTCGTAGGTTAAATTCGCCAAGGGCGCAGTTCCAAATATTGAGATGGATGTGACTATTTCAGTATCTTTTTTTGCTTTACTTCCGCACCTGGGGCATTCTTCTATTTGCTCAACCGGTACTATCCTCCTTGCATTCCTCACCCGTTCTAATACCTGGAGATCAAATAACGGGATTGACAATATTTTTTCATTACAATTACAAAGATATTCATCTTTGCAACAATTAAGACATATCCTCCTCTCATTCTGTTGATATTTATCTCTAATTAATAATTGTTCATCTCCTTCTTCAAGTTCATCCGCCAGGAAAAGGTTTTCTTCTATCCTGTTCCAGGTGAAGTATTGTTTTTTTTGTTCCTGTACAACTGTATTGACAAGTGGGAAAAGTGTATTCTCGGATTGTTGCGCAGCAATAAAAATTTGTCCGCACTGACGGCATAAATAAATTGGATAGACTTTCGTTCCACAAGAATCACATGTTTCATGAGGAGTACTATAAATTGCTGACCATTTTTTATCATTATCATCTTCAGAATTTTTTTCAGGGCAGCTAGGGTTGATACAAACCCAGATTCCCTGGGGAGGCCTTGCAAATAAGTGATATTTTGCCGGAATCAATGGTAAATCATTTTTACTTAACCTTGCTAGTGACCCTAGTTCTATCAGGTGGAATAGCGCTTCCAAACAGTTCTGATCATCCATTTGTGGAAAAATAGCTCTAGCCGCATCCCTTACATGAACTGCCTCACGGTGTTCGATCATCCACTTCCTGAAACGCAAAATGTCATTATTGTTTTTCAACGCTTGGAATAAGAATAATGGCAAATCTTCCAAATAATGTTCTGCATCGCTTAACTCAGCATCACTTATCAAATCAATTTGATTCATCCATAAAGCTACTGAATCAACATCAGGTTTATCACTTCTCAATGCCTCAAGAAGATTATCAAACTCGGGGTGAAGATAAACTTCATTATCAATTTCGTCGATCTTTGAAAAGTCCATTAATGGTTTGTTTTCGGTAGTTTCACCAAAGATAATATCGTCTTCTTCGAAACTTTCTCCAAAGAGATTACCCGCAAATTCAATTGCGCTTTGAACATTATCGTTTACTAATGTAGCGCTCGTAGCAATACAAATCATGTCTCCTTGTTTTTTTGATAATCGTTCTTTCAAACGTCGAATTAGCATTGAAACCTCAATGCCTTGCGCACCTGAATATATATGCGCTTCGTCCAAAACAAGGTATTTCCACAAACCACTTTGAAATAATATTGAATCTTCTGGCCTGAGAAGTAAATATTCCAACATAGCATAGTTTGTAATAAGGATTTGAGGCATTCTCCCTTCATTTCTTATTTCATCTCGAGAAATAATTTCGTGGGGAAGTGTATCCACTTCCCTGTTCGCCTTGGGTGGGAGCTCTCCCGTAAATCGACCAAATGTAATATCTGTACCTGCCAGAATTACCCTTAATCTATCCAGTTGATCATTAACCAGCGCATTTAACGGATACACAAGTATTGCGCGAACACCAGGAGTGTTATCTGTTAGTAAATCGTTGACGATTGGAAATGAAAAACATTCTGTCTTACCACTTCCTGTCCCTGCGGAGATGACGATACTCCGATTTTCTGAACATATTTTACTAATTGCCTTTACCTGATGTGTATATAGGGGTAAATCCAGTGAAACGGGTTGTGGTTTATCCAATTTAAAACATGATAAATCCGTTAATTTGTCAGACAAGATATCTTTCTTAACAAGCTGAGAAATTGAAAGATCAGTTTTAAAAGGATGTATTAGCTCAAGAAATGGACCATTAAACAAGGCTCCAGGGCGTTCGAAACTTTGTCTGATCTCATAAGCTAATTCACGGTTTTTCCCATCTTTGTTAACATCAAAAGTGGTTGACAGGTAATCAACAAGTGCTTGATTTAATTTATCTGTGATTTGAATCGTATTCATAGGGATCCATTGTTAAGATATTGAATGTGTGTAAAAGATTTCCGCCCAGGAAATTGACCATTCTAGTAATTTTGGACAAGCTTTCATGGATTGTAATGTTAATTGAGATAAAGTTTGTTCAGATAAATTGCATCTCAATAACAGGTTCTGATACATCTCTGGATCAATTGGTTTTAACCGCAGCACCATTGCTAATAGTAAAACTTGGAGTGGCAATCTAGAAATTCTCTGATGAGCATCTAATTCTTGAAGCAAACGGAGTGCCGCAGAAAATGCCGGCTGATTTTCACAATCATCCACCATATACTTTTTTATCTGTAAGAAAATTTCATCCTTGCTTATTATTTGCTTCAAGATGATTTTCTGTGATTGTTTTTGATAATTATTAATCACCTCAGAGATGGATATTAGTAAATCAAGGTTGGTACCAGAGTTTATCGGTAAATTCAATTCACCTTTGATTGATTTCAATTTTCCATCGAGCATATTATCAAGAATATTCTCGCCTACAACTTCTTTTGGTTTATAGCAATGAGATAGTTTTTTGTCTTCATATTGTGACAAATTAACTTCAATGTGCTTTTTATAAACAGTATCAATATACTGGTCTTTAACGGGTCTATTCTTAGTGTGTTTATGCAAAACCGTTGTCAATGGAGACAGTCTTATAAAGGTTCCTTCTTTTGAACCAACTATAATTCCACAATCCAAACACTGATATGCAGGCCATAAATCGTGTTCATCCAGTTCACAGAAATTCCTAATATTCTCAACTTGGGGGACCATAAGCCATAAATGAGTGCGGTTTTTTGCAAAATCAGTATTCCAGGCAGCATATAACTTAATCGGCTCCCGTTCAAAAGTTGCTGGCATATATCCTTTACCTGCTTGTGCACCATAGACAGCCTCTTGAGGATATATATAAAAGATTCTATTGTGCTCTTTTGAGTGGAAAGTAAGAGGGTGTTTGAGAATTGCCCATGAAGGTAATAAAACTTTTAAACCATCATCTAATTTCTCATCAGTAATCCATGTCTCTTGTGTATTAATCAATATGATTTGCTTAAGGATAGAGATTAATTCTCTATCTCCATGATCATGCTTTTTTATTAAAGAATGGTAATCGGCTGTTACACTTCGATAAAACCTTTGATCATATTCCTCTTCATCTTTATAGATAAAAATATCCTGATCTTCGATAACAATCTTCTTGGCTATAGCTTCCGTTATTTTTATATCATCAGATACTGCTAATCTTTCACCATCAAGCAATATTTCAACAAAATAAGTGCCAACTTGAAGTTCAACCTCATAGTCTTTTCGAGTAATCAGGATATTGGTCTCGTCTAGAGTTGTGCTATCAATTGGATTAGTTTTATCCTTGATTTCTACTTTGTACTTTCCCTCTAATACTTCTTCTTGTTGAATTATCATCGATAAACGTGAATCGATATACTTTACCGTTACTATCTTTATATTTGGGGACTTCAGATAAGAAAAAACATTCCAAGACAAATCACGAATATTGACATCAATGTATACTTGAACCTTATTTGATTCTTTGAGCATATCCCGCAATACTGAATGGCTTAACAATTTTTCGTATTTACCATCGGAATCCAATATCGTTTTCCTATATTTTCCAGAATCTTGAATTACCCAATTAAAATCTTCTTTCGAATCAGCCCGAACTTGTAATTTAATATCCTCCTCTTGCCCTGCTTTAACGGTGTTTTGATCCCCGCCTCCCTCTATCCATGCGGTAACCCTATTAATATCCCATGCAAAGTGAATTACATTTCCTTCCCATTGCAGAGTGAACCTGCAAGTATCCTCTTTAAGTCTTTTCCAGATAATTTTTATTTGGTCTTGATCCTCAATTACTTTCACAAACTCGTGTTCTGTTATTGAAATTAAACTCTTCTCAATCCCAGAAATAGAAATCTCCAAAGGGTTTACAGGTGAATAGCAAATATCTGGATCAGGACCTTTTATTATTATTTGAGGTAAGTACCCAAATTCAAGGTTTTCTTCGAGCAAAGGATCAAGGTTATGTAAAATACTAAGTGTATAAAGGCCAGGTTGAGATAAATAAGAATCTAAATCGATTGTGAATTTATCCTCATCCTTTTGGAGCAAACCCCTTTGTTCCAATTCTGCAAATGAAATTGATTCAATAAACTGTCCACCGCGATGGATTGAAACCCACACTCTCTGAAAGAGTCTATTTAATATATGCGCACGAAGGTGAATATTTATGTTTGGTGAACAAAAAATCGGTTGGACAATATCAGATAATCCCGGGATACAATCTTTTCCAACAATATCAGCATTTATAACATTTGCTTTTTCAGATTTAGTAAATGGAGTCTTAATCTCCCCATAAATTATTGTTGTTGGCAATGATAACGTATAGCGTCTCCCAACAATATAACTATTCTTTCTTAATAATTCGGGGATTTGAACCGCTTGAAACTCTTGAGAAACCCCTTCCGCATTGGCAAAATCAAATATATATTTACTAAAAACGATCCATTCACCCTCAAAATCAATACTATCCTTAATTCTGGCGTCTGTTCTCTTTGATGATAAAAAGAAATATATAACATCAGCGTCAAATTTGGGTATTTCGTTCCAGTAGATTACATGATCATTTTGTTCGTTGAGATCCTTTTCTAGATCAAATTCATCTGACAAAACATAAAGTTTACCATCCGGGTCGCCTTTCGCATTAATGTTTGTGGGGTCTAATTTCCAATCTCCACCGATAAATTCCCAGGGGTTAATCTTTATTAGGACATCTTCATCTTTCAGGTTCTGAATCCCTTTTTTCGCCCAAATAATTAGGTTTGGTTTTTCTTTTTTTTCTGACCTTAACTGTGCTAATCGCAGGAATAATTCCTCATTTTTATAATCGTAGACCCAATTTAGTGTAGGAGCAAACTTTCTTATCTTTGTAATACTCAATTCTCGTTCAATTAACTCATCATAGATTTCTTTCCAGAGCGCCTTTTCAATCGGAGAATCCATCACAGATGCTACTGTTTCATATTGTTCTGTTTCCTGAAACAACCTCGCCGCTTTTGCCATTTGTTGTATTAGATTAGCAGCTGCATCGGCTGTTTCTGCCCCCTGGATAAAGTTGCGCAATAGAGGTGAAATATAATTTAAACTTTTTTCCCTCTTTAAAACATTAGGAAGTTCTTTCACTGAATATTGAAGAATTTGATCAAATTGATCCACCAACCAATCCGCAAAATGAGATTCCAAATAGGAAGGGATAATCGCCTGATAATAAACAGGTCTTACCACACCACCCCGAGATATGGTGGGAAAACTAAAATCAAATTTTTCAATTAGGAATAATTTCGAATCAATAAAATGATCGCGGCATTTTTTCTGAAAGTATTGACCGGATGTTGTATTCCATACTAATTTTGCATAAGGTGTCCAAAAATTCCGCGCATCTTCCTCCGAATACCTGGCACAAAACACCATCGACGTCACATATAAAGCCGGAGGAACATGATTCACTCGTAAACGATTGAACCGAGTAAAGCGTTTTTGAATAAGATCACATATATATTTGAAGTTGTTTTTATTTAGAGGTAACTCTCCAATAAATTCATAGTTCTGAAAAGCATTCAATAGAAAAATCTCCAGCTCATTGAAGTTATCATTAAATTCATTACCCAATGATCCGGTTTGTGCTAATTTAATTAATCTTTGAACTTCCTCATCAAGTAAGGAAGGGATTTCTTTATAATCAAAATGGAATTTTTTCTTTCGCCTAATTTGGGAAATTGGTTCAGATTCAATTATTTTTGGTTGTTTTTCAATTCTTGGCTGTTCTAATAATCCATCATCTTCATGCTCTCTAAATTTTTCTTGAGACTCTCTATCATCGAAAAGGTTTGATTCATCCTGAACTTTATCAGGTACATCTACTTGAGATTCGATTACATGTGAATGATCATCTTCATCTAAAATAAATCGTTCTTGTTGATCTTCAGCTTGAGTGTAATCCTGACCATCATCAAGGATCTCTTCATCCCTCTCGCCCTGCTGGTCATGTCCGGGAATAGTTTTATCGATTAATACATCTTTCACCAGTCCAACATCATCCGCGTTACTCGTGCTTTCAACATTCGTCCCAACGTCAGGTACATAGGCAACATCAAGGTTTTGATTTGCCTCTTCCTGATCATTTTGGAGAAATTTTTCCCTGCTTTGCAGCAAATCCGCATCGGCAGATTTTTGGCGATATCGTAGTAAGTTACTACAATATTCAACGAAACTTCGGAGTATGCCGCTTAATTTTTTCCACATGGTCTCTTTTATCCTTTTTGGATTCAATGAAAACAAATAGAGAAATTAATTTGTTTGAGAATAATCTTTACTAATTGATATTATCTCCTTTCTGATGATCTACCCTTCCCCCGCCAAACAGCTTTTACATCAATTATCTATTATCCATCCACATGCTGTTGATGGGTCTCTGGTCCCTCATAAGTGAGTCCAAAAACCGTATCAGTCATCCAGCGTTTAAATCCTTCATCATCCATAAAGTGTTTAAACAACTCAGTATCATCTTTCATTACCGACGTCATCACCCGCAGCAGGGCTTTATCATGCTCAATGCGGGCATTTTGTTTGTCAGAGTTTTTCTGGGCGTTTTGGTAAGCTGTGTCAGCTGCAACCCTGGCCGGGATTTCTTCAGTAATCAGCTTATGAACTCTGTCAACATCTTCCCAGGATATATTTCCAAATTGGTCGTTAAAGACTTTGATGATATTCGAGAGCCGGTCCATCTCCAGTTCAGGTAACCCCCAACTCCCCGCAGCAGGCACCGGATCAATCTCTCCTTCCTCGTCAGGGAGGATTATCTTACGGATAGACTGCTTCTCTACCCGGTAGCTATCCATGTCAATAGCTTCCAAAATGCCTCTTGAGAGGTCTTCTTCCACAGGTGCGGGTAGTTTTGAGACCAGGAAATTCAGAAAGATTGAGCGTTTTTCCCAAGCAGCATTGTTATAAGGCAGAATCGAGGAAAGGAAGCCGTAGGTGCGAGTAAATGTCTTAGCTTTGCCCTTAAAGTCCACCTGGCCGGCCTCATCAAGCTCGGTTTTGTAAACTGCAACACAAGTGTCCAGGATCGGATCAAGCTGATCACGGTCAGCGCCATTCAGGTACCGCAGGACAAATTCATCAATTTGCTCTGGCGAATAAACCTGATGGCCATCAAGATCCGACTGCAAGTCATGCAGTTTATTTGGGTCGGTTTCCTCGGCAAGAATAGTTGTGCGGTAATAGGGGGAGAAAGCCTCTTTAATAGTTTCAGTATCATTCAAGAAATCCAGCACAAAAACATCGTGTTTGTTAGGACAAGCCCGGTTAAGCCGTGAAAGAGTCTGTACCGCTTTAATCCCGGTGAGAATTTTATCCACGTACATGGTATGCAAGAGAGGCTCATCATAACCGGTCTGGAATTTGTCGGCGCAAACCAGGAAACGGTAGGGATCCTGTTGAATCTTGTCCGCGATCTTTCCTGATGGAAATCCATTCAGCGAAGATTCACTAACTATTTCTCCGCCGTATTCACGTTCACCGGAAAAAGCCACGATAGCCTTGTAGGAACTTTTCCGTTCGACCAAATAGGCTTGGATCGCAAAGTAATACTGAATAGCCCGCTCTACCCCATTGGTTACCACCATCGCCCGGGCATCACCACCAATCTTATGTTGAGACAGGACCTGTTCATGAAAATGATCCATCATGATCTCAGCTTTAAGCTGGATAGCATAATCATGACCCTCGACGAAGCGGCGGAGTTTCTTTCTGGCTTTTTTAGTGTCAAACTCAGGGTCGTCCTCCACTTTCTTGGCTAATTTGTAATAACTCTCCAATGGGATATAGTACTTGAGCACATCAAGTATAAATCCTTCCTGGATGGCTTGTTTCATTGTGTAGCTGTGAAAAGGTAGATGTTTCACGGTCCCATCCGCCTGCGATTCTGCAGCTCCAAAAATTTCCAGGGTTTTATTCTTGGGAGTGGCAGTAAATGCAAAGTAGCTGGCGTTGGGCAGCAGTTT
>SDBU01003176.1_pt1 | contig 21106 bp, 22 predicted proteins | sample 2277071 | NCBI WGS metagenome assembly SDBU01 (sample SAMN10397929, study PRJNA504765) | marine sediment metagenome | isolation source: marine sediment core GS08_GC12, 126 cmbsf | place: Arctic Ocean: Gakkel Ridge, Loki's castle | collected 2008
TATGGCCGTATGACATTCCCCACCCGCATAGGCAATCTCTTCATCAACAGGCTTATGCCTTATGAAGTTTGCGACGAAGGCGTGCTGGAGGATCTCAAGCGGTTCGAGCAATCGGACCATCTAGGATTTGAGATCATAAAGTCCAGCCGACCGGAGGCTCCGAAGTCGCTGCCACAGACCATCAACTACAGCGACTATCGCATAAATGAGCTGCGTGCAATTGTCGCGGGAAAGGGAGTGGAAGGCACCTTCTTCATGAAGAAGGTCGACCTAATCAAAAAATTGGAGGAAAAACATGGGACAAGCTTATGACAAATACCCAAAGACTAACGTAGGCGCGCATCAGCCCGAGCAGATTTGGCGCGACTTCGAGATGTTCAACATCCACATCAATGCCCACAAGCAGCGCTGGCTGAAGGATGTAATCGACATTATCGACTGCCATAGGTTCATGGACGATTTCTGTCATATTCCGGACACATCGTATGACTGGTACTTGAGTCAAAGTCCAACAGGATCAGGAATCGCAACACCTGATTGCACGGATGCTGTGAATGGGGTTCTGGATTTGGCCACCGAAGGCGACAACGACGATAATGGCGAGCTCACACAGATGTGCGAATGCTGGAAGCTGGTTAACTGCTATCCCCTTTATGGGGAAATCCGGTTCTACCTTGCTGATGTTACACAGTGTGATTTTTGGTTCGGCTATGTTGAAGGACATAGCTGGTTCGGCGTAGCTCCGGATGACTATGCCGTCTTTAAAAAGGATGACGGCAATGCACTGCTCGATTTTGCCACTCGCGTGGGTGGCGCTGTGGCCACAGAAGCGAGCGCAATGGCGACTTTGGTCGACGATACCTGGTACAGGCTCGGCATCCACTGGGATGGAGACGCAACGATTAGGTACTTTCTCATCACTGACGGAAACTTTCCGCAGACCATCGCTGCAACTGGCTCGCATACAACCAATATCCCGACCACGGAATTGGCCTTCGGATTCGGAATCCAGGCTGGCGAAGCCGCTGTGAAGCATTTATATGTCGACTATGTGAAGAGTGCACAGAAAAGAGTAATCGAATAATTAATTCTCGAGATGAGCAATGCAATTACTCTCGGGCGATGTCTGTGGATGCTACCTATGCGCCGGTCATATTGATAACTGGCCATCCGGTATAACTGAAGAGGAACAGCAAGAGATAATAGATAAAGTCGAACAGATAATCGATAAGGTCACAGATACTAAGTGGTGCGGTGAGGCATTCGACATAAAGCTCAACGGCAACAACAAGAACCGCCTTTTCCTGCCACTCGCGAGCGATATCCTTACGGTCACGCATGTTTACATTCACTGCATTGAGTTGGATTCCAGCTGGTACACATGGGACATAAACTCTATCTACCTTGACCCTTGCGCTTCGGGCACCGGTGGCTTGAATCCCGAACTTTACTACAAGCTGGCAGAGGTTGTGGAGAGAGGCATCTTTCTCCGTGGCTACAACAATATCTGGGTCAAAGGCACGATGGGCGAGGGTACTTTCGCAGACATCCCGGAAGCCATTAAGCAGGCGGCGGTGATACTTGCCAAGTGGGAGAACGACCCGACACTCTATACCTACACCGGCCTAAAGAAGAGCGAGAAGATAGGCGATTATTCTTATACGAACCTGGCAACATCCGAAGCCGATGTCCTGACAGGCATAGCGGAGGCGGACTTCTATCTCAGGTTGTATGTGAAAAGAAAACCGGTGCTCATGGCCCCATGAAGAAGGGTTGCGAGCTCTGCGAACTGAAGCCACTGACGAAATGGTACTGGAAGTCCGAAGCCTCGGTTATTTGCGACTGCCTGAGTTGCGGGACACCCATGGTGGTGTTTCGTGAGCATGGAGAGAAAGCACGACCGCTTTATGAGTACGGTGCAGAGCAAGTGTGCCGGTGGCTCTTTGGAAAGAGATTCCGTGGGTTTCGAAAGAAGATGCGGACGATAAAAGACCACTGTCACTGGCATCTTCTATTGGAGGATGAATGAAGATAGACGACTCGCAAGTAAAAGGAAAAAAGAATTTCCCATTCGGTTTTCCAGAATTGACGAATCGCTTTCTCCATGAAGTGCTACCTGATAGAAGCTGGAAAGGAAAGCCCTGTATTATCGTAGGTGGTGGGCCTAGTCTTGCGAATTTCAACTGGAATTTACTTCGTGGCTGGCGTGTAATAGGTATAAATCGTGTCTATGAACAGTACGATCCTACGATAACCTTCTCTATGGATACGCGGTTTCTTCGATGGGTTATCGATGGTAGATATGGCCAGGATGCGAAGGACAAATTTACGCATTCCAAAGCCTACAAAGTTTGGCTCTGCACGTATAACTGCAAATTACCTGATGATATTTTCGTTGTCCGTGTGTGGCGAACTTACTCGCAGGGATTCCGTGCTTTTTCCCCAACGATGCGCGAGGGGCTTGGTCATGGTAATAACTCTGGGTATGGAGCATTGAATCTAGCTGTATGCCTGAGAGCAAATCCTATTTATCTACTGGGCTTTGATATGAAATATGCGGGCGAAAAGACACATTGGCATGAAGGTCATCCTGTTTCCCATAAGACTGATACCGTTCAGAGATTCATGCAATATTTTCAATCAGCTGCAATTAAGACGAAGGAGATGGGTCTGGAAGTAATTAATCTTAATCCTGCTAGCGCATTGTCGTGCTTTCCAAAAAAACCATATGAGGAGATACTACATTGAAGCAAGGAAAGGACTGGGGATATACAACTGATTTTTTCCGTAATGCGATGGTCTCAGCCCACCATCTTGAGATTAAGGAAGGCGGATATTGTTCCGAGCATGTCCATAAATACAAATACAATCTTTTTTATGTCATATCGGGTAGGTTGAAGATAACCATCTGGCGGGAAAACGATGTCAAGGATGAGACAATCTTAACTGCAGGGCAGGTTTCAGCCGTCTCACCAGGCTTTTATCATAAATTCGAAGGACTGGAAAAGACTGAATGTATAGAGGTTTATCAGGTATTGCTGATAGAACCAGATATAGACCGTAGAACACAGGGCGGGCCAAAGAAATGAAATTGGCAATTTACAGCCGTTCTCCTTTGGCAGCCGCTCCTTGGGAACTCTACAAGGCGTTGAAGAGATATACAAGTATCGATGTGAGCCTTATAAGCAATACTGACCGTTATAATGACGGACGTATATTTCCTCATCACCTGTTTCTGACATCCCCCAATGGCAACGCGATGAGAGTCCTGCAGGAAAGCGAGCTATGGCATGTACATAATTATCTCACGCCGCAATTAATTGCATCGAAGAAAAACCAGAAAATCATTGCTCAGTTCCATTCGCTTCCTCGGCTTGGCAACTGGCAACAACTCATGAATTTTGCTGACCGTTGCTATACAATTAAACAGCCAAATCAGGAGAAAGAATATCAGCTAAAAGGTTTACCAAATATTATTGACCCCGACGAGTACAGGCCTGCCCTCCGCAGACTGCCAGTGAAGATAGCATTTGCCCCCTCAACCCAAGCTCCTGTCGGACACCCGGCAAGCAAGGGATATAGGGAGGTCAAAGCAATCCTGAACAGCGTGGCTGGGAAGAGGGATGTGGAGATCGTCTGGATCGAAGGAATGGCCTACGAGACCAACCTCCGACTCAAGCAGCAGTCGCACATACTGATAGACGATGTGGTTACGGGCAACTGGCACCGCACTTCACTTGAGGGCGCATGTTTCGGATGTGCCGTCCTCAATAAAGTAATGAAAACGCCTTTTGTTTATACCACACTTAAGACGCTGGAAGAGCGGTTGCTATGGCTCGTAGACAATCCCCCGATTTTGAACGATTTTCAGGAGCGCACCCGGCTTTGGGTACTCCAAAACTGGCATGCGATAGACTGTGTGAAAAAATATATCCAGGCTTATAAGGAGCTTCTGAATTGAAAGAGATAACAATAATTATCCCGACCAGAAACCGTTATGAAAAACTAATGAAATGTTTGGATTCTGTGTCAAAGGAGGCGTTAGATATTTCCATTTCCACTGTAATTATATGCGATGGTGATAAAGAAACGGCTAAAAAATTGATAGATGACGAGAGAATTGAAAGAATGATATATGTGAGAGGCAATCGGGGAATAGTTTACTGCCGTAATCTTGTAACTCCTACTGTGGAGGATGCTCTAATATACGCAACAGATGATATAGTATTCCAACCAGGAGCCATAGATGAGGCTATTAAATCCATGAGAATGCACTTTCCCGATGATGATGGGGTAATTGGGTTTCATATTGAGAACGCACCAAGTTTTTGCATATCAGGAGTGAGCCTCGTTGGGCAGCCTTTCTTGAAAAGATACCCTGGAAAGAAGTTATTTTTTCCTAAGTATTTCCATTTTTCATGTCAAGAAATAGAGAGGTTGGGCACTAAATTAGGCAAGATACATTCAGAAAAGAAGGCAAGAATCCTGCACTACCATCCGGCCTTCTACCGTGACGAAATTGATAGGACGCATGAGGAGGCGAGGAAACACAGACAAAGGGACAAAGCATTATCCATAAATAGAAAGGAAAAAGGGCTGATTTGGGGAGATGCGAAATGAAGACGGTAACACATATAGTTGAGACCTACATCGGCTATGATCGGCCTACTTGGATACCTAATCCCGAATGGATAAAATGGAGAGCTGATTTCTTTCACAAATACACTCTGCGATCACTCAGGAATCAATCATTCAAAGACTTCAGAATTTTTGTACAGTGTGGGAATCGGAATAGAGAAATGATTGAGAATTATGATTGGGCTCCTGAACTATCAATATGTTTTGATAATGGCAAGAATCAATATGACAAAATCGATACGGATTATATAGCCACAAGTCGATTGGATTCCGATGACCTTATGCACAAAGACGCGATGCAAGAAATTCATGATAATTTAATTTTCTCTGACAGAAGAGAAGTTCTGGCTTTTTTCCACTGGAGAGCGTGGAATCGATTAGATAAATTTGTGAGAAAAAATCACATAAGAAGCTCGAGCCCCTTCTTTACCCATATATTTCCGGCATCGATATATAAGAATTGGGAACTATTTGTGTCTCAACATTTTAGGCCTCATGGTTCTGGTGGAGCCGGTGATCGACAGGGTAAAAGATTATCCAGACATAAAATTTGCATTATTAGACATGGAAGAAATACGTCTCATTTGAAGAAAGGCAAAGAAGCTAATCCAATGAATGAAGAGCGATTAAGAGAATTTAAATTTAAATGGGGTGATGAGATGATATTCGATAAGGATGGCATGCATGAAATCTTAAAAGATTTTGGTATGTCCAAAGAGATGATATGAATATAAGCGTGGTGGTTTTGACTCATAGGCGATATGAGGATTTGGATATCGTTCTGAAGGCGTGGCTTTCTGAAACACCTGATGTCTGGCTCTGCGATTGCGGTCCTGGTTATAAAACTTCATTGTCAATAAAAACAGTTCATGTAAGTCCAGACCCAGGAAGCAGATCACGTCATGCCATTGCACTTCTTACTCCTGGAGACCTTGTCATAAAGGCCGATGACGATGTTATGCCGCATCCAGGATTTATCAATGATCTCCATAATGGGTGGGTCGAATCTGGCTCGAATAGTATATGTGGAGTGATAGGCAGACGGTTCAATGGAGAAAGCTATTATAAGAATACCGCATTCTGCGCATCGAATAAGATTGATAAAATCCAAACAGTTGATTTTGTGGGAGTTATAACATTCTCACCAAGAGAATACCTGGCATTCGATTTGAAAGATTGTCAGACACCCATTGAAGATTTATACTGGCAGATGAAGGCTTTTTCTGATATTCCTAAATATGTGGTCCCCACCAAGAGATATAAAAATCTTGGATCATCTCATGATAGCGCCTGTCTTTTCCATGACGAGAAAGCCAGAGAAATAAGGGAACGATTTTATAAGGAATGGTATAATAAAAATTACAAGAGGTAAAATGGAAGCCAAAGATTACTTAGAAAGTCATTGGATTAAAAATAAGATATGGACTCATCTCGAATGGCCAAAACATCAGGATAGATTCAGGGCTTGTGTTTCCTATCTGGAGGGTAAAAGATTCATCGATATTGGTTGCGCTTTAGGGCATTCAACTAATATTTTGAAAAAATTTCTTCCCGGCAATTGGTCAGGGCTTGAATTCATGCAAGAAGCAGTAGATAGGGCAAAAGAATTATTTCCTGATATAAGCTTTTATTATTCAAAGGATTTTAATTTTTTACCGACCTGTGGACAGTTTGATGGAGTAGTCTGTTCGGAGGTTATCGAGCATGTTGAAAATGATAAGGCCTTAATTGAGGGGCTTGTCAATATTACTAAAAAAACATTAGTGATTACAACCCCAAATAAAAGAGTGAATGATCCAGGTCATTTAAGACTTTATGATGAAAATTTGTTATCAAGGTTATTTTCTCAATATAAGAATGTAGAAATTAAAAAAATAGATATATTCTTTTACATAATCTGGAGAAAACAATGAATGAGACTAACGGTAAAAAATTGCTTTTCACAGTTGCGGATATTTTAGAAGATTTCAATGTTGAATTTTTTCTTTGTTCTGGTACTCTTTTGGGAGCAGTTAGAGATAAAAAATTTATTGGGACTGATAGAAATATTGATTTAAAAATACTACAGGAAGATTTAATACCCATAGCAAAGGAGTTAGAAAATCGATTAATTAGAAAAGGAATAAATGTACAAGTAATAGATCATAGACATAGAAGACCTTGGAATGGTAGTGTGTATGCATTTAAATTAAGTGGTTATGGAGTACGCGGAGAACTATGCTCTCTTATAAAAATAAAAGGAATGAGGGCATTGCCTTCTCATTTAAACGATTATTGGGTAGTTCTCCCACCAAGATTTGTCGAAGAATTAGATGAAATTGAATTTTATGGTAGAACTTTTAAATGTCCTAGAAATATAGATGAATATTTGACTAGGTGGCTTGGTGATTGGCGGATTCCAGCCAGAAGAGGTAACTCTCTTGGTCTTAATGTAAAGCCAGAATCATGGAGAGATGATATTACAGCAGAAGAAAAATAGACAGAATAAAAGGAAATTACGAGTTTTAAAAAGAGTGATTAGCAAATGAAAAATTTTGTGATAACAGGCTATTCAAGATCGGGTACTCTTTTTCTTGCAACGAATATGAATCTTTCAAAGAAATGGATGGTTAGTCATGCTACAGGTGGGTATGATGATTTGAGGAAGAATTCTATTGAATTCATACAGCAAAGACTCAATAAAGACTATTATGGTGAAGTCAATGATTACCTGAGATATTATATACTAAAACTCAATATTTCGAAAAAGGCTTTGATTCTTCGGGATCCAGCCGATATATGGATATCGATGTCAAACAGAAAAAAACAAAAATTATGGAATGGAGTTTTAATTGACTTAGAAAATGCTTATAATGAATTCGCAAATTTAATAAAATCCGATATAAGGTTTATTCTATTTGATCGCATGATAACGGATTTGAAATATTTAAAAGGGATTTTTAGCTATGTTGGGATTGATGATGTGAAGGTAACAAAGGAAATGCAGATGAAGAAAATAAACGAGAACGAAGGTGAAATAAAATATCGTTGCCTATCGGATTTTGATACCAGTATTCAGAATAGAATTATTAAAATCAGAGACATATATATGGAAATGAAAAATGCCGTTTGATAACTTGCTTATAAACTACACGAGGGTGACCCAGGTCGCGGCGGGCGATGTGTGGGGCGAACCAGAAGAGCCTGCTGACGTGAAACCTCCCATCCCCTGCAGGATAATGAGACAATGCTAATATGGTGAATATGAAAAAGATATTGTTATTAGGTGGGACCGGTTTCATAGGAAAAAATCTCTTGGAATTCTTGGGAAAATATGAATATTTATACAAAATCTGCGCGCCTGCAATTAATGGATTTGACATATTAGATGAACAAGCAGTAAAAAAACGACTTGAAAAGCAATATTATGATGTCACCATACACGCCGCCATCTACAATCCCAGAGCGGATTCCAATAAAGATCCATCAAAGGAACTGGATAAAAATTTGCGAATGTTTTTCAATTTCGAGAGATACCAGAGCCTCTATGGCAAGATGCTATATTTTGGTTCTGGCGCCGAATTTGATAAGAGAGGGGAAATTTGCATGATCAATGAGGATGAAGCTGGAAACGGGATCCCCGCTACGAATTATGGCCTTTATAAATACATCATCAATAGATCCATTCAGCAAAGCGAGAATATTTACAATCTGCGTATATTTGGACTGTTTGGAAAATACGAGAATTGGAAGAAAACTTTCATTTCAGCGGCATGTTGCAAAGCACTTAAAGGCCTCCCCATAACAATCCGACAAAATGTATATTTTGATTATCTGTATATTGATGATTTTTGTAAAATAGTAAGGTGGTTTATCGACCATGATGTTAAGCACAGGGCGTATAACGTAGTGTCGGGAAAAAGGAGGGATATTTTAACGATAGCAAAGATTATAAAAAAAGTTAGTGGCAAACAACTACCCGTCTATGTTTGTAAAGACGGATTAGCAAATGAGTACTCAGCAAGCAACCAAAGGCTTTTGGATGAGCATGGGAAATTCACTTTTACACCCATAGAAGATGCTATACGTGATTTATATAACTGGTATAAGAATCACGAAGAAGACATAGATCTATATTCATTGCTGTATCAATAAATAATTCAAAGCATCAGAAAGACTTTGAGATAAAAGAAATTATATAAAAGTATGTCAAGAGGGTAATTTACCCGCTTTTTTTATATCTCGCCTAAAAACAACGGTATAAAAAACCCACCTTCCGTAAATATCCAAAATCCAAGGGTTTATAGTATTGCATAACATGCCTATGGGAAAAGGAGAATAGAAATTGCTAAACAACAAGACAGTACTGATTACGGGCGGGACAGGAAGCTTTGGCAAGAAATTTCTTGAGATGATTCTTAATAAATACACACCCCATAGAATCATTATCTACTCGAGAGATGAGTATAAGCAAAGCGTAATGAGGGCTGAGTATGAGGAAAAGTGCGACATGTCGAAGGTGAGATTCTTTATTGGGGACGTAAGAGACAAAGACCGTTTATACAGAGCGTTCGATCATGTTGATTATGTCATTCATGCAGCGGCTTTGAAGCAAGTGCCGACATGTGAATACAATCCGTTTGAAGCCATTAAGACGAACATTCATGGAGCACAGAATGTAATAGATGCCGCCATCGACCGAGGAGTCGAAAGGGTAGTGGCATTGTCAACAGATAAGTCAGTAAATCCCATAAATCTGTATGGCGGAACAAAACTGGTGTCTGATAAATTATTTATATCAGCAAATGCTTACAGTAAAATAAGCCATACAAAATTTTCTGTCGTCAGATACGGCAATGTTGCAGGTAGCCGGGGATCTATCATACCTGTTTTCAAGAGCATTATAGAAAAAGGGGGAACAGAATTGCCTATTACCGATCTCCGAATGACTCGTTTTTGGATTATCCTAGAACAGGCTGTTGATCTGGTCTTTAAAGCATTGGGCGCATCAAGGGGTGGCGAAGTGTACATTTCAAAAATACCTTCCTTTCATGTTGCCGACTTGGCGGAGGCGATAAAGCCGGGAGTAAAAATCAAGCGAATTGGGATCAGAGAAGGAGAAAAGCTGCATGAGATGATGATCACAAAGGAGGATTCCTTTCGTACCTATGAATATAATCAACACTATATTATTCATCCGCATTTCGATTGGTGGAAGTTTGAACCCAGTATGGTTGGCAATGGAAAAAAGGTAAAGGAGGGATTTGAATATAGTTCGAAGACCAATAAGGAATGGTTGGATATTAACGGATTGCAGATAGAATTGGAACAATTGAGTTATTAACAGATATGAAATACGCTAATTTTTCTCACAACGGAAAAACCGTGAATACGCTCGGAGACCAGATGCAGATATTGGCAATAGACTATGTCTACGAAACAATGGATGTAGACAAAAAAAATATCGTTTACATCAACAAAGACGACGTTGGATGTTACGATGGCGACTCGGTGGTTCTTCCCGTCGCCTTTCCGCTCTTTGAATATTGCGAGGGCGGACTTGACAACTGGTTTTCTGGCAAAATCAAGCCTGTATTTTTGGGACACACGATGGCAAAAGACACACTGCTTTCGAAAGAGGTAGATTTTTATAAACGTCATGAGCCGATAGGCTGCCGAGACGAAAGGATGCTCGACACCCTTACAAAATATGGCATAAATTGCTATCTAATGGGTTGCATAACCGTGGCATTGCCGAAAAGAGAGTTGGGTGGCACGCACAACAAGGTCTTTGTCGTCGATGCAAATAAAGGCGCATTAGAATACATGCCCATAAACCTGCGCGAGAAAGTGGTGTCCTGTTCGCATTTTACAAAGGAGACGAAGGATATTAAGCGCATCGCAAAGGAGCGCTATGAGCGTTACAAAAGCGAAGCGTCGCTCGTTGTCACTTCGTTACTTCACTGCTCCGTGCCCTGCATTGCCGCGGGGATTCCCACGGTTATAGTTAAAGACAAATACTCCTACAGATTCGCTTGGCTCGAGCGACTTTGCAGAACCTATTTAAGCGATGAGTTTTCTAAAATCGACTGGGATCCCGAGCCTATTGAATACGAGGAGCACAAGGGGCTTCTTTTAAGGGTCGTCGCTGACAGAATTAATGGGATTGATAACGAAAGCGACATTCGGAAGATACACGATTTTTACATGAACCGCGAGAGGCGCGAATATATCGTCGATGCGTTCTATTCCCTGAAGCGCTTTATCAACGCGACGTGGACAGACAAAGGCTTCCCTTATGAATATGCAGTGTGGGGACTAACTCAGATTGCGGAGATTGCCTGCTCGTATATAAAAAGCAACTATCCCAATGCACGTCTTATGCACGTCTACGACAAGTACAGAAAGCTCGACTTTGAGGGCGTTGTTTCCCGGTTGCCCAGCGACATCGCAAATAACTTTGACGAAACCGTATTTGTCACGGCTCAATCAGCAAAGCCCGAGGCGCAAGCGTTGTTCGATAAAATTGGCAAAAGGCAAAACACATACGCTTTTGCCGAGGTATTGCGGTAGATTCAAATCTTTTTTGAAGGAGGTTAGTATTAAAAAAGTGTTGTTCATCCGTCCCTGCGCGACGGTCGAGGATCTTGCAAAGGTGAAATACTCTCAGAACTATTACATCATGCCGCTCGGGATACTGTCGATTGTGGCCTATTGTCGTTCGAAGCTTAGCGATATCGAATTCAAAATACTCGATTTCGGCACAACAAAGCACAAACAAACCACTACTGCTGAAATGTATGTCGACATAAGAAAGACCATATGCGAGTATGACCCCGATGTTGTCGGCATATCAATTGTTGCGGATTCGACTGCGAACCATGCGAATCCAATCGCTAAAATCGCAAAAAAACATAATTCGAATATATGCACGCTATTCGGAGGCATAAGCTCTTCGGTTATGACTCTTGAGGAAATCAAAGAATCTCTCCCTGATGTCGACGCCGTTTGCTATTCGGAGGGTGAAATACCGACTTCGGAGCTGTTCGCCGCATCCGACTTTTTCGCGGAGCTTGAATCAAACGGCGCATTCATAACACACGCCAAAGCAAAAACCGGCACTTTTGTGCCTAGTGCAAAATTTCTCTTCGATTTGGACCAAATTCCGATTCTACCGCTTGGCATGCTCGATACGGACAGCTATGAAAATTCGGTTTTGGTGCTTGATGGGCGAAAGAGCGTTGTTATGCATACTGTTAGAGGATGTCCCTTTGCCTGTAATTTCTGCTCCGCTCCTGGTCTTTTCGGAAAGAATTTGCGCTACTACTCCGCCGAAAGAGTAATATCGGACTTTAAAGCATACCGCGAAAGATATGGATACGACCAAATTGTAATCCTCGATGAACAACTTCTCATGAAGCGCGAGCGTGTGATTAATATTCTTGATGCAATCGCCGAGATGGGCGTTGTGTTGTCAATTCCGAACGGCATGAATATAGCTCTTGTTGACAAGGAGATTGCCGGCAAGTTTTCAAAAATATATATGGACAGATATGTGTTTGCCATTGAATCCGGCTCCCAGCGTGTACTCGATAAGCTTATGAACAAACCTGTAAAACTTGACAAAGCTTCTAAATCATTAAAACTCATGTACAGCAACAAATGGGAAACCCATTCCAATTTTATTATCGGAATGCCAGGCGAAACGGAAGAGGATCGCAGACAGACAATCGACTACATAAAGAACAACTATATCGACTGGAGCGTATTTTTTTCGGCTCTTCCACTTCGAGGAAGCCAGTTGTACCGCGATTGTTTAAAGGGCAATCATATCGTCCTCGATAAGGACGGATTGGAGCGAATTAAAACAGATGATATAGATCCTGACGAAATGGACGAAAAGGCTTATCTTTACAATCTCGAATGCAATTTTATTTTCAATTTCGCCATGCGTAAGGGCGATTACAGAAAGGCAAAAATGAGGTTCGAATTCGTAAGAACAAAGTACCCGCATCACGCATTCGCACACTACTATTATGCGAAATGCTGTGAGGCTCTCGGAGAACAGGAGGAACGGGACAAGGCGATGAAAATCTATTTCGATGAGACAGAGGGCAGTGAGCAGTGGATAAAATACGCAAACCATTTCGGCTTGCCTACCCTTAGGGAGATTAGACAGGGGCTATGAAAGTATCTGATTTTGTAGCAAAATTCCTACTTGAAAACGGCATAAAAGACCTATTTTTAATATCAGGTGGGGGAATTATGCACCTTCTTGACAGCGTTGCAAAGCAGGAAGGCTTGAATCTGGTTTTTAACCTTAATGAACAGGCTGCCGGTATTTGTGCCGACAGCTATGCGCAATATACTAACCACCTTGGTGCATGCCTGGTGACAACTGGTCCCGGTGCAACAAACGCAGTCACGGGATGTGCCGGGGCTTGGCTCGATTCCAGCCCGGTATTGTTCATATCCGGTCAAACAAAAACAGCGGATATGGGACAACTAAAAGGTCTGCGCCAGTATGGAGCACAGGAAGTAGCCATCGTTCCTATGATCGTGCCTATCACGAAGTATGCTGTAGCGGTTATGCGGGCAAATGAAATAAAATACCATCTTGAGAAAGCCGTATTTTTGGCAACCCACGACAGAAGGGGCCCGGTGTGGATTGACATACCCCTTGATATTCAAGGAAGCCATGTGGATATTAACAACATCAAGGGATTCAATCCGGAAAAGGAGGGATTAATCAAGACATATGCCATAGACACCAAGATGATATCAAAAGTATATAATTTGATTAACAAATCAAAAAGACCTGTGGTATTAATAGGACATGGCGTTACGGCCTCCGGCAAAGGCCATGATTTGTATCAATTATTGAACGAATTCAAGATACCGGTGCTGGCCACCTGGAGAGCCAAGGGTATTTATGGCGATGACGAAGAGTTGTTTATGGGATTGCCTGGAATACCGGCAACTCGTTATTCAAATTATGCCCTGCAGAATTCAGATTTTTTACTTATTATTGGAAGCAGGCTAAATCCTACTATTACAGCTTATGCGGAGGAGAACTTCGCGCCTAATGCTGTGAAAATAATTGTAGATATTGATAAAAAAGAAATTGACAAGCTAACAATACCGTTCGAACTTGAGATAAACACAGATGCAGGCGTCTTTATCGAAGCCTTGGTTGCGAATAAAGGAAAGTATATTTTAAAAAAACGCGACAAATGGTTAAGTTACTGTCATTATGTAAAGAATAAGTATCCACTCAATAAAGAGAGGCAAACCGAAGACAACGAGGGAAAAGTAAATGGCTATCTGTTTGCAGAAAAGCTATCCAATTATTCAATAGTTCAAGATACGTTTGTTGGATCTTCCTCTGGGCGTAGCTGCGGTATCTCTCATATGGCTTATAAACTGAAATTCGGCCAAAGGCTTATCTCTTCGTTGGGGCTTGGCTCTATGGGCTGGTGTGTACCTAGCGCCATTTCATGCTGCTTTGCAAGTGGGAAAAACCGCACATTGGTTATTGACGGAGACGGAAGCCTGCAGCACAATATTCAGGAATTGGCGTTGATTCGCACATATAAATTGCCCCTTAAACTTTTTATCTTCTCTAACGGTGGCTATGCGTCCATATACATGATGCAAAAAAACATTTTTGCTTCACGTTTCGTTGGTTGCAATGAGGAAAGCGGACTACGTTTTCCTTCATTAATGGATGTGGCCAAAACATATGGACTTAGGTACTTTGTTTTGGAAAATAATCAGCAAATAGATTCGGTTTTGAACACAGCAATGAGCGATGACCAACCGGTTCTCTGTGAAGTTTTGGGCTCTATAAATTTCGATGAAATACCCAAATCAAAGACAATTGCCAATCCAGACGGGACTTTCACTTCGTCTTTGCTTGAGAATCTGTATCCGCTTGTTCCAAAAGAAGAGCAAAGGCTAAATATGCCGAATTGGGACAATGAATGATCACTAAGATACAATGGATAGCTTAATGAAATTTCTTCCTTACGGAAAACAGTGGATTGATGACGATGATATCCAGGCAGTTGTTGAAACCATGAGAAGCGCTTTTTTAACCCAAGGCCCAAAAGTGAAAGAGTTCGAAGAAAGAATTTGTAAATATACAGGGGCAAAATACTGCATTGCGGTAGCAAACGGCACGGCAGCGCTTCACATAGCCATCGCTTCTTTGCAGATTGGGAAACATAATGAAGGAATCACATCTCCGAATACTTTTATGGCAAGCTCTAATTGTATGATTTACAATGGAATAAAACCGATATTTGCCGACATTGATAGTAAAACATATTGTGTTGATCCTGAGAAAATAAAGGAAAAGATAACAGAAAATACTCGTCTGATAATTCCCGTTCACTTTGCTGGTCAGCCATGCGAAATTGAATCTATCTTTAAAATCGCAAAGGAAATTAATATTTTTGTCATAGAAGACGCTGCCCATGCAATTGGCTCTAAGTATGAAGATGGCTCTAGGGTTGGCAATTGTAAATATTCAGACCTGACAATTTTTTCATTCCATCCGGTAAAAACCATTACTGCGGGTGAGGGAGGCGTGATAACTACGGGTAATAAAGAATTATATGAAAGATTATTGTTATTGCGAAATCACGGAATTACAAAAAGCGAAATGCGAATTCTTGGATATAACTATAGACTGTCTGATATACACGCAAGCCTTGGAATAAGCCAACTTAAAAAGTTGGATAAATTCGTAGAAAGAAGAAGAGAGCTTGTTAAAAAATATAATGAGGCCTTTATAAATATCGACTGGCTGGCAACTCCTTATGAGAAACCAGGCGTATATTCTGCGTTTCATCTCTATGTTTTGATGATTGATTTTGATAAGGCTGGCAAATCAAGAAGACAGGTGATGGAGGAATTAAAGTTAAAAAATATTGGCACCCAAGTCCATTACATTCCAGTTCACACGCAACCATATTATCAGGAGAATTTTGGATATAGACAGGGTGATTTTCCGATTGCTGAAAAATATTATCAACACGCCTTGAGTATCCCTCTTTATCCGAGGATGGTTAATGATGATGTGGATTATGTAATAAAATCTATGGTCGAATTAAAGGACGAAACTGATTTTAATAAGCATAGTGGATACTCAATTATTCCAATAAGGGAAATCGACATGGAGCTGATTAGGCAATGGAGAAACGAGCAAATTGAAATATTAAGGCAGAAAACACCAATTACAGCGCATGAACAAAGAAGATATTTTAAAGAATTTATTAAACCATCATTTAATGAAAAAAAACCCGATCAAATTTTATTTAGCTATTTATTAAATAAGGGATTGATAGGCTACGGAGGCTTAACGAATATTGACTGGGAATCGAAAAGGGCGGAAATATCTTTTATTCTCGATCCCAAAAGGACAAGAAATAAGAATCTGTATAGAAAAGAATTTTCTAGCTTTTTTAAACTGATTAAACAAGTTGCCTTTAATCATCTTTCTTTTCATAAGCTATACGTCGAAACATTTGACATTAGGTCACTTCAAGTTTCTTTTCTTGAAGAGAGCGGTTTTGTTTTAGAGGGAAGACTCAAGGATCATGTTTTGATCAACAAGACATATCATGATTCGCTAATTCATGGGCTAATAAAATGAAAATTTTGTTTTTTTCAAATAACGAGATTACTTATCCTCTAGTTGAGTGGCTTAAGAATAATAAAAATGAGGAAGTGATTTGTAGCACAAATAGAATTACACCGGAATACCTAAAAGAGATATTACCAGACATGATTATTAGTTATAACTATAGGTATATAATAAAAGAGGACGTACTTGAATATTATGATAAATGGATAATTAATCTTCATACTTCATATCTACCGTGGAATAAAGGAGCAGATCCGAATTTATGGAGCTTTCTTGATGATACTCCTAAGGGAGTTACGATTCATTTAATTGACAAAGGTATAGACACGGGAGATATTTTGCTGCAAAAGCGAGTATATTTTGACGAGGAAAAGGAGACGTTGCTTTCTTCTTATAAAGAACTTCACGTAGAAATTCAAAACCTGTTTAAAATAAATTGGGAAAACATTAAAACAAAACATTTGGTCCCTAAACGTCAATCTGAAGAAGGAAGTATACACTATATAAAAGATTTCGGAAAGGTAAGGGGCATTCTAGGCGAAGAGGGATGGGACATATCAATAACTGAACTCAAGAGGCGATATAAATATGAGCAAAAATAATATTAGTATAAGAATTGAAAATAGGGAAATAGCAGAGAGTTTACCTGTATTTATAGTTGCGGAATTATCTGCAAATCATAATCAGAATTTCGACCTGGCAGTAAAAACAATAAAAGCAATGAAAGAGGCCGGCGTAGATGCTGTTAAATTCCAGACTTATACTCCTGATACTATCACAATTGATTGTGACAATGAATATTTTCAGATAAAAGAAGGACTGTGGAAAGGGAAAACTCTTTATGAGCTTTATCAAGAAGCCTATACTCCCTGGGAATGGCAACCAAAGTTAAAAAAAATAGCGGAAGATTTAGGACTAATTTGCTTCTCTTCTGCTTTTGATAAGGCAGCTGTTGATTTTTTAGAAAACATGAATGTCCCTGCTTACAAAGTAGCCTCATTTGAAATAACTGATATTCCTTTAATAGAATATATCGCCTCTAAAGGCAAGCCTATTATAATATCAACTGGTATTGCAACTTTAGCAGATATTGAGGAAGCAGTAAATGCTTGCAAGCGAATGGATAATGAACAAATAGCATTATTGAAATGCACATCAGCATATCCGGCACCAATAGAAGACGCAAATTTATTTACTATTCCTAATATGAAAGAGACTTTTGGAACAGTTGTAGGTTTATCGGATCATACTTTAGGTTCATCTGTGACTATAGCTTCTGTTGCACTAGGGGCAAAAATAATTGAGAAACATTTTATTCTGAATAGAAACCTCGGAGGTCCTGATGCTGCTTTTTCTATGGAACCTGAGGAATTTAAGCAAATGGCGAAATCGATCCGTGAAGTGGAAAAAGCTTTAGGAATAGTAACGTACGAATTGACAGAAAAGCAGAAAAAAAGCAGGATGTTTTCAAGGTCTTTGTTTATTGTAAAGGATATAAAGAAGGATGAAATGTTTACGGAAGAGAATGTGCGGTCAATAAGGCCAGGGTATGGATTGGAACCTAAGTATATTGGTTTGATTATTGGTAAAAGGGCAAAAAAAGACTTGGTGAAAGGTATGCCTGTTGATTTGAGCATCATTTATGAGGAAGGAAGATGATTAAAATTTCCGAGCGGGAATTAAGAGATAAAATATCGCGACTTGTGGCCGAGTTTCATAAGACCAGAACTATGGAACAAATATTCATTCCCGGCAAAACCTTCATAAGATATGCAGGAAGAGTTTTTGACGAGAAAGAAATCCAGGCTGCAGTAGAGGCGTCGCTTGATTTCTGGCTGACCGAAGGTCGTTTTGCAGAAGAATTCCAATCCGAACTTGCTAGGAAAACCGGAGTGAAAAATGCCCTATTGGTCAATTCGGGTTCTTCGGCAAACCTGCTCGCCCTAACAGCTCTTACATCCCCATTATTGGGAGAAAAACAATTAAAACCAGGCGATGAGGTCATAACCGTTGCGGCAGGCTTCCCTGCGACTCTGAACCCGATTATCCAAAACAACCTTGTTCCAGTTTTTGTGGATGTGGATATTCCCACATACAACGCAAGGGTAGAAGAAATTGAGGCCGCAATTAGTAAAAAAACTCGGGCAATTTTTATCGCGCACACTTTGGGCAATCCGTTTGATCTTACTCGTATTAATAAAATAGTAAAAAAATATGATTTGTATCTGATCGAGGACAACTGCGATGCCCTTGGCTCCACTTATCGTGGTAAAAACACAGGCGCTTTCGGGCATCTTGCCACATGTTCTTTTTATCCCGCCCATCACATTACGACCGGAGAAGGCGGAGCGGTGCTGACGTCCGACAACACACTTGCTCGCATAGTCATATCTCTTAAAGATTGGGGAAGGGATTGCTACTGCGGTCCGGGTGAAAGCAATATATGTGAGCGAAGATTTTCTGGGCAATATGGCGCATTGCCTTATGGCTATGATCATAAATATGTTTATTCACATATCGGTTACAATCTCAAGATGACAGATATTCAGGCGGCGATAGGCTTGGAGCAGCTAAAAAAGCTTGATAGATTCTGCCACACACGATGCGATAATTTTAAACAATGGACAAGAGGATTCAAGGCATACAAAGAATATTTTATCTTGCCGGAAGCCACAAAGGGGTCAGATCCCGCTTGGTTTGCTTTCCCCATCACCGTCAGGGATGATGCTAATTTCACAAGAACGGAATTAATGAACTATCTGAATGAGAACCTCATAGAAACTAGAAACCTTTTCGGAGGAAACCTGCTCCGCCAGCCTGCCTATCAGAATATTAAGCGTCGGACAATTAGTGAGCTTAAAAACACTAATCGCATTATGAACGACACATTCTTCTTGGGCACATATCCAGGAATCGGTAGCGAGCAGATAGAATACACTATGACAGTTATTGAAAAATTTGTGAGGACAAGATGAAAACGATAATACTTTGCGGTGGCGAGGGGACGCGACTAAAGGAAGAGACCGAATACAAACCGAAACCAATGGTAGAGATTGGCGACAAACCGATTTTATGGCATATCATGAGAATTTATGCCCATTTCGGTTTCAAGGAATTCGTTTTGGCTTTAGGCTATAAGGGTGATGTTATCAGGGATTTCTTCCTGAATTACGAATTTTACAATAACGATTTTACAATAACTCTCGGCAACCGCAAAGACATAGCAGTTCATGGGAATTTGGACGAGACCGGTTGGAAAGTGACATTAGTTGAGACCGGCTCAAAAGCAATGACAGGCTCAAGAATAAAACAATGCGAGAGATATATAGAGGAAGACAATTTTATGGTTACTTATGGGGATGGCCTTGCGGATATTAACATTTCAAAATTGGTTGAATATCACAAAGGTCATGGAAGAATAGGCACTCTTACAGGGATAAATCTCCCCAGCCGATTTGGTGAGATTCTTGTGGAAGAGAACCAGGCAATTGAATTTTCAGAGAAGTCAAAGCTTGAGGGAACAAGGGGTGACATAAATGGTGGTTTTATGTTGTTCAAAAGAAAATTCTTCGATTACCTTTCAGCGGACATAGGTTGTGTCCTGGAAAGAGAGCCTTTGGAAAAACTCGCACGAGACAGAGAGCTGATGGTGTATCATCACGATGGTTATTGGCAATGCATGGATACACATCGCGAGTACTTGCTTCTTCAGGAAATTTGGAACAGAGGCGATGCTCCTTGGCAATTTGAATAAAAGAGGTGTTTTATGTTTGACAACGTATTTAAAAGCAAGACGGTTTTAGTAACCGGTCACACCGGTTTTAAAGGTTCTTGGCTTTGTATATGGCTAAATGAATTGGGAGCCAATGTTATCGGATACGCCTTGGAACCGTACACAAAAAGAGACAATTTTGTTGTAAGCTGCATAGAATATAGAATTACCCACATAACAGGAGATGTCAGGGATTTTCAGAAGCTATCAAAAGTATTTGAAGAATATCAGCCGGAGATTGTCTTTCATCTTGCGGCCCAAGCGATTGTCAGGGAATCCTACATAAACCCAAAAGAAACATATGATATTAATGTTGGTGGTATTGTTAATATTTTGGAATGTTGCCGTATAAACGATTCAGTCAAGGTTGTTATTAATGTTACCAGTGACAAATGTTACGAAAATAAAGAATGGGTGTGTGGCTATCGTGAAGATGACCCAATGGGGGGATATGACCCTTACAGTTCTAGTAAAGGATGTTCTGAATTAATTACAGCAGCTTATCGCAAGTCATTTTTTAATCCTGAGAATTATAAAGAACACGGGAAAAGTCTATCGTCTGTAAGAGCGGGGAATGTAATTGGTGGCGGTGATTGGCAAAAGGATAGATTAATCCCAGATTGTATAAAAGCATTGGAAAATAATAAGCTTATTGAAATAAGAAATCCTGATTCAATCAGACCTTGGCAACATGTATTAGAACCTTTGAGTGGATATTTACTTTTAGCTTTAAAAATGCATGAGGAGCCAGGAAAATTTTCGGGAGCTTGGAATTTTGGTCCTGAAAATAATTCTGTAATAACTGTGGGTGAAATTGTCAGCCTTGTTATTGAAAAATGGGGAAATGGGGAATGGTCAGATATTTCTGATAAAAGCGAATCGCACGAAGCAAAATTATTATCTCTTGATATAAATAAAGCAATAAACCTTCTTAATTGGCATCCTAAATGGAATATACAAAAATGTATTAATAAAACTATGGAGTGGTATAAAAACATTGGGGAAAATGACCTATATAATGTTTGTAAAAAACAAATAGATGAATATATTAAAGAGGATTAAAAAAA
>SDBU01003177.1_pt1 | contig 21105 bp, 16 predicted proteins | sample 2277071 | NCBI WGS metagenome assembly SDBU01 (sample SAMN10397929, study PRJNA504765) | marine sediment metagenome | isolation source: marine sediment core GS08_GC12, 126 cmbsf | place: Arctic Ocean: Gakkel Ridge, Loki's castle | collected 2008
AGGATGGTCAATGCTTCCGGACCCACAGGAGGGAAAGTCGTCCGTCCATCTGACGGGAAAGAAGCGAAGAACGAGCGAAAAGCAAGCAAAAACTGACTGCAGTTGAAGATAAACCCGACGACGCTCCCGGCACACCCGCTATGGGTTGCCTATGGAGCCTCGCCTCGTGGGAGTCGGGGTCAGCCATGTCGCCCCTGTGTCCGGTGTTCGTAGGAGCCCGTTACGTCAGGGGCCGGTCAACTATGTTCTACTCACGCATCTATCATACACCATCTTGTCAAGGGGCGCAGCCCGAATCTTTCATCGTACCAAACGAAGAGTCACGGATAAGGCGACTTATGCGTGCTATCCCTGAGCCAGCAAGAATCACGGACAGAACGCGGTGATACCGGCGGCGCAGTACGCATCCTTGCCGGCAGCCAGCATCCCGGCGATGACGGCCTCCATGAGGGCAATGATCTCCGCATTGGTCGCAGCGGCCACGCTGAACGGGGCGATCAGGAGCCCCACGATGGCGATCCCGGATATGAGCAGTACTTTCCTTTTCACATCGGCTCCTTATTGCCTCGCCAGCAGCAGCATGGCCCACCAGAGGAAGTTCATCGACACCGCGCCCATAGCGGCGCCCCAGGCGATGTCCTGCCACACCATCGGGGGCTTAGGGTTCATCGGCGTTATGACCTTATCCCCATCAGCCGGCCGCGCGCCGCCATGTCGTCCCGCTTTGCCCCGCCCCGCCGCTTCCCAGCGAGCCGCTGTACCGTCTCCCCGAGCGTCGCGACCCGGTCAGCCATGCCTAGCTTGACCGCCTGCTGCGCCAGCACCATGCGGCCTTCGCCAAAGCCGCTCCGTACCTCAGAGACCGGCACGCCGCGACCGCGCGCGACATCCTTGAGGAATACGCCGAAGACCGCATCCACGCGGCTCTGTGCCTCGGCGCGAGCATCGTCCTCTAGAGGGCCGAACGGATGGCCCTCAGTTTTGTATTTGCCGGCCGAGACGAGTGTCGTCTTGACGCCCTCGCGCTCCTGTAACGCGCTGATATCCTCGTGCGCCGCGATGACGCCGAGGCTCCCGACCTGACCGGACGGCGTGACGACAACCTCCGTGGCCGCCGAGGCGATCCAATAGGCTGCGCTCGCTGCCATGCTGTTCGCCACCGCCACGATGGGTTTCTCGGCGCGGGCTGCCTGGACCCGCGCGGCCATCTCGGTCACGCCCGCGACTTCACCGCCAGGTGAATCAACGTCGATCACGACAGCGCTGATCTGGGAGTCCGAGACTGCAGCGTCGAAGCTCTGCCCAAACAGCTCCAGCGACGTGCCGCCCGACATGGCCGACATGAGATTCATCCGGTGCGCCAGGACGCCCATCAAAGGCAAGACCGCGACGGATTGGGGGCCGGAGGGCGATTGACGCCGTGCCGGCCCCGCAGCCTCTATACGGCTGGCGATCTCCTCGTCGGTCAGCATCCCGCCGCTGGCGCGGAACCGGACAACATCCAGGATGACGGCATGGACCTCCGGCAGAATGGCCCACGGCTCACCGAAGACCGCTCGCACGATATGCTCGTATCTCATAGCGTTCTCCCTCATTCTCCCGTCGCGAGCGCGGCTAACTCTCTGGGTTTCGTGGCCGGCCAATCGATTATCACCGCAACGCCCTCGGCCACTTCGGCAGCGCGCTGAACGCACCAGTCGGTCGCGTCGATGGACGATATCTTCATCGCATCGGCCACCTCGGCGGCGTGTTCCTGGTACCAGGCGTTGATCTCGTCTTGCCATCCCGTTGGGTCACCAGCGTGCCGCCGGGCAACCTGCTCGATATGCGCGACCTCTTTCCTCACAACGCGGCCAGCCGCTTCCAGCACCACCGCCCGGTAGTGGGCATTGGTACTGTCCTGATTATTCTGCGGCGCGTCCCGGCCCGCCGGAGTCGACGAAGGACCTGGTCAGCGAGGCCACGTTCCGCGCCGACAAGACCGGGCGGTTCACATTTCGCTGTTCGGAAACGTGCGGGGAGTTTCATCCATACATGATCGGGTTCCTGACCGTCGAACCCAACAGCCGCTACCACGTGTTCCTCTGGATCGCCCTGGCCATATGCCTGGTCGCGGGGGCAGGGACGGTCCTGGCCATCAGGAACTCAGGAAAGGAAGGCGCTTCTGATGCCTGAACAAGACCGCAAGAACCCAGGCAAGCTGCTGGGTCTGATCCCGCTGGATTGGCGGTTAGACATCACGGCGTTCAAGCCGCTGCGCTGGCTGTTCAAGCAGCGGTGGTTCCCCATGGTTCTCATCCTGGCCAACACGTTCATCTTCGCGGTGATTCTCATTGGCGGGCTGATGGGCGGTTTCTCGGCCGGCAACTACAGCTTCACTATCATGATCGTCTGGATCCTCTGGTGGGTACTGCTGATGATGCTCCTGGTTCCCGTCTTCAGCCGGGGGTGGTGCCTGATGTGTCCCCTGCCGTCGCTGGGGGAATGGCTGCAGCGCCTGCGGATATTCGGGGTCAACAACAAGCTGCACGGGTTCAACCGCAAGTGGCCGCGCTGGCTGAGCAACATGTGGGTGATGAACATCCTGTTCGTGGTGACCACCTTCTTCAGCGGGTTCTTCACGGTCAAGCCGCTGGTGACGTTCCTTCTGTTGGGGGCCATTATCGTCATTGGCATCGTGCTGTCGCTGGTCTTCGAAAAACGATCCTTCTGCCTGTACGTGTGCCCGGTCAGCGGCTTTCAGGGCCTGTACTCGAACATGGGAATGTGCGAGATCCGCGTGAAGGACAAGTCCATCTGCGCCAAGCACAAGAATAAGACGTGCGTAACCGGCGACAAGAAGGGCTACGGGTGCCCCTGGCTGCTCGAGCCGCACAGTTTCCAGAAGAACACCTACTGCGGCATGTGCCTCGAATGCTTCAAGACCTGCCCGTTCGACAACATGGCCATGAACATGCGCCCGCCGGGAACGGACCTCCTGGTCGACCGCAAGCGCGGGTACGACGAGGCGTGGAAGGCCTTCATCATGATCGGCATCGCCGTGATGTTCTACGTGGCGATGATGGGACCGTGGAGCACGATAAAGGACTGGGTCCGTGGTAAAACCCTCGGCGGATGGCTGACGTTCGTCGCCCTGCACACGATGCTGACCATGGCGGTGATTCCGGGGATATTCTTCGCCTTCGCCTGGCTGTCGAAGCTCGCCAGCGGCGACAAGACCGTCCCGATGAAGAAGGTCTTCGTGAACTTCTCCTACACCCTGGTGCCCATGGGCATAGCGGCTTGGTTCGCCTTCAGTTTCGGATTCCTCCTGCCGAACGGGTCGTACGTTCTGCGCGTGATTTCCGACCCGTTCGCGCGGGGATGGGACATGTTCGGCACCGCGGGCGTCCCATGGACACCCGTGCTGACCGGCTGGCTGGTCGTGCTGCAGTACATCGTCCTGATGCTCGGATTCCTGATCTCGGCGGATTACGGCCTGAAACTGGCCCGCCAGACCTTCAGCGACAAACGGGCCGCCCTGCGGGGGTTCATTCCCCTGTTGGTGTTCCTGACCGGTGTGACCGCGTTCTTCGGCTGGCTCTATGGAGGCTGACCTGCAATGAGCAAGACTCTGAGCATAATCCTGTTGGTGTTGTGCATCGCCGGCCCGGTCGTGGCGACCCTCTGGTACGAGTCGGGCCGAAACGATGATGTGGTCGCCGAGATACTCGCCCGCGCGCCGGAGAAGGGAAACTTCCTGGTCCAGCCCCACGAACCGGACCAGCCGCGCCGGCTCAAGGTGACCGCGGGAGAGAAAGTCAGAATCCGCGTGAGAAACATCGATACCGTGACACACGGATTCGCCATCCCGGACCTCGGTATCGACGCCGGCGAGATCAAGGCCGGTAACCAGATCGTCCTCGAGCTCCCGCCGGCAGAGCCTGGCGAGTACGTATTCTACTGCACGACCTGGTGCAGTGAGTTCCACCTGCAGATGCGTGGCGTGCTGGAGGTCGTGGCCCGATGAAGGTCAGGCAGGTTTGGTGAATTGTGATGTCTTCGTGGCGTTTGGCAATCAGGGAGCTTGGCCGTAACCCGTTTCGCACCGCGCTGATGGCCGCCGCCATCGCCATCGCCGCCGCCGCGCTGACCGGCGCGGCGATCCTCATCGCCGGCGCCAACCGCAGCGTCCGGCAGACGGTGGGCCGCCTCGGCGCCGACCTGATGGTCATTCCCGCCGGCGAAAACATCGCCAGAGAGTTCAACGAGGCCCTCGTCACAGGCAGACCCGCGGCGTTCTACCTGGACGCGGCCACGGTTGGCAACGTCGCCTCGGCCCGGCGAGTCCGGGCGGCCTCGGCACAGACCTATCTCGAGACGCTCACCAACGCCAGTTGCTGTGCGGGAAAGTTCTTCCTGGTGGGCTTCGATCCCCGAACGGACTTCACGATTACGCCCTGGCTGACTGAGGGCGACGTGGGCGGCCGATCGGACGAAGAGAACTGGATGGTCGTCGGCGACCGGATCACGCTGCGGGTGGGCGACACGGCCCTGTTCTACGGTACGGAGTTCACCGTGGTGGGCGTCCTGGCCCCCACGGGCATGGGAATGGACTGGACGGTCTACCTGCCCGACAAGGCCCTGCGGCGGATGGTGGCCGACTCCGGCACCAAGGCGGACATGCGGCTGAGGATGGCCGAGGGGGCCGCGTCAGCCGTCTTCATAAGGGCCGAGCCGGGCGTGGACGTGATAGATCTGGCCGAGCAGATCGAGCGCGACCACCCGTCCGTCCAGGCGGTCCTGTCGTCGACGGTGGCGGGCACGGCTCGCAAGCACCTCAGCGGAGTCACGCTGGTGCTGGTCTGCGTCATTACCTTCCTGTGGGTCATGGCGCTTGTGCTCAGCGGCGTGATGTTCTCCCAGGCCGTCAAGGAACGGCAGGGCGAGATCGGACTATTGATGGCAAAGGGCGCCACGCGGGGATTCGTCCTGGGCATGCTCGCTCGGGAGGCCCTGACCGTCGCCCTGGCCGCGGCGGCATTCGGCTCGGGGGTCGCTTTGGCCGCCGTGAGCATGTTCCGAGAGGCCCTGGCCGATTCGTTGGGCACGATGGACGTCCTGCCGGCTACGCACACGGTGGCGGCCTTCGTGGCGGGGCTCAGCGTGATTGTCGCCGCCAGCGCGGTCATCGCGTCTCTCGTCCCGGCGATTGGCGTGTTGAGGATGGAACCGTACGAGGCCATCCGCAGAGGAAAGACCGCATGATCGTCCGCGCGTGCAACCTGACCAAGACGTACCAAGGCCCGCGGGGGCGGACGGCGGCACTGGACGAGGTGAACGTCGAGATCGCCCGGGGGCAGTTCGTCGTGGTGATGGGCCACTCGGCGGCGGGCAAGTCCACGCTCCTGGGCGCCATCGGCGGCCTGCTCAGGCCCTCGGCGGGACAAGTGTATATCGACGGGCGTGAGATCTGGCAACTCGATGAACGGGCCCGGGCGAACCTGCGGGCCGGGAAGATCGGATTCGTCTTCCAGAACGCCCCGGTCGTCAGGTCCCTGACCGTACTGGAGAACGTGCTCCTGCCCGCGACGTTCCTGCCCAAAGGGGCCAGGGCTGCAGCCGGTCGGCCAAGGGCAACGTCGCTTGTCGAGACGGTAGGCCTGGCCGACAAGGCCGATGCGTACCCGCACGAACTTTCCGGCGGCGAGAAACGCCGCGTCGCCATCGCCGCCGCGCTGATGAACGATCCGCCCCTGCTGCTCGCCGACGAGCCCACCGGCGACCTCGACACCAAAACCGAAGCCGACGTGATGGACCTCCTGGGCCGCCTCAACGCCGAGGGCACTACCGTGGTCATGGTCACGCACAACGGCGACCTGAGGCGATACGCCGATCGCGTGCTGCTGATCACCCATGGGCGCCTGAGCGAGGATGCTCGCCTTGAAGGCCCTCCCGCCCACGACCGGATCGAGGAGGCCCGGCTATGATGCACGCCCTGCTGGGTATCGCGGCCGCGGCCGCACTTTTGTCGGGCGGCTGCGGCGGGGAGCAGGACGAGGCCCAAGTCCCCGCCGAATGGGAGTTCAAGACCGGAGACGTCATGCCCACCTGTCCGACCGTGGCGCCTGACGGGACGATCTACATCGGCTCCCACGACAAGCACCTCTATGCGCTCACCCCGGCCGGCAAAGAGAAGTGGCGATTCAAAACCGGGCATTTCGTCCACGGCACGCCCACGGTGGCCGAGAACGGGACCGTCATCTTCGGTTCGTTCGACGGATACGTGTACGCGCTGGATCCGGCAGGGCAGGAACTGTGGCGGTTCAAGACCGGCGACAAGATCGAGTCCTCCCCCGCCGTCGGGCCCGACGGGACACTGTACATTTCCTCGCATGATACGCACCTGTACGCCCTGAACCCCGCCACCGGCGAGCAACTGTGGAAGGTCAAGACCGGCGCCAAGATCGCATCGTCACCCGCCGTCGGCGCGGATGGGACCATCTACGTCGGCTCGGGCGACTTCCATCTGCGCGCGATCGACCCGGACGGAACTGTGCGGTGGAAGTTCAAGACCGGCGGAAAGGTCCTGGGCTCCCCCGCTCTGGGCCGCGACGGAACGATCTACGTCGGCTCGGACGACCACTGGGTCTATGCCGTCGACCCGAGCGGCAAGAAACGGTGGCGATTCGATACCGGCGGCAACGTCTATGCCTCGGCGGCCATCGGCCCCGACGGCACGGTTTTCATCGGCTCGCTGAGCAAGTACTTCTTCGCCCTGACGCCGCGGGGCAAGCTCAAATGGAAGTTCAACACCCGCGACTGGGTCATCTCCTCCGCCGCCGTCGGCGCCGACGGGGCGGTCTACGTCGGCTCGTACAATCACCACCTGTACGCCTTCAGCTCCGAGGGCAAGGTGCTCTGGAAGTTCAAGACCCGGAAGTTCGTCTTCTCATCCCCGACAATCCGCGACGACGGCATGCTGCTGGTCGGCTCGGATGACGGCTCGCTGTATGCGGTCAAGACCGCCAGCGGAGCCCTGGCCCGGTCGCCCTGGCCCAAGTTCCGCGCCGACCCGGCCTGCCGCGGACGCATCGTCGCGCCATAGCGTCCGGCCGTGTTGACCTTCCCCCCGTGCCGCGCCACGCTTTTGCTCCGTCAAGTTCCCGATCCTACCGGGCGTGCCCGCCGGCAGCGTTGGCCGAGATCTGTCGCACGGCGGACACGGCGTGGTGCATTTGCCGCGGCGTGTTCCCGAAACCCGGGGAAAGGCGGGTCGTCCCCTCGGGATATGTCCCCAGGTGCCGGTGGGCGGCCGGGGCGCACTGCAGGCCGGGGCGGCAGAGGATGCCGAACTCTCGCTCCAGGCGGGAGGCGACCCGATCAGGCGAAAGCCCGTCGATTGTCAGCGCCGCCATCAGGGCCGATCCGTCGGCCGGGGAATGAAGGTGCACGCCCGGGATTTCGCGCAGGCCTTCGATGAGAATCGAGGTCAGCGCCCGTTTGTGCCCCCCCCCCAGGCCGGTCGAGGCGATGTGCTCAAGGGCCCCGCTCAGGGCGGCGATGCCGTGCAGATTCTGCGTGCCGGCCTCGTATCGGTCCGGGCGTACGTGCGGGTGCTCGGTGTCCGCCGAACGGCTGCCGGTGCCGCCTTCGAGGAGGGGGGCGATATCGTATTCGGCGCTGAGGAAACACGCGCCCACCCCGGTGAGGCCAAGGAGGCCCTTGTGGGCCGAGCAGGCGAGGAAGTCGATTCTATCGGTGCTCACGTCGAGGTTCAGCACCCCGGCGGTCTGGGCGGCATCGACCAGGATGGCCGAGTCGGGTAGCGCCACGCGGGCGGCGGGGAGGTCCTGGACGGCCCCGTTGACGTTCGAGGCGTGGCAGAGCACCACCAGCCGGGGCCGCTCTCGCTGTCCCAGCCGCCGGGCGGCGTCCCAGTCCACGCGGCCGAACTCGTCGGCGGGCAAGGTCTCGATGCGAATCCCGCGTGTCCGCGACAGCCCCGACAGCGGGCGAAGGACGGAATTGTGTTCCATGGGGGACACGTACACCAAATCCCCCGGCCGCAGGAAGCCCTTCAGGACCAGATTGATCCCCTCGGTGGCCCCCGACGTAAAGACCAGGTTTTCGGAACGTTCGGCGCCCAGCATTGTGGCCAGCGCCTCCCGCGTGTCGAACACGAGTTCGGCCAGCCGCACGGACGCGGCGTGCCCGCTGCGCCCGGCGTTGGCGAACACGCTGGTGAAGCAGCCTGCCAGGCGCCGCGGCACCAGGTCGGGCTTGGGCCAGGACGTAGCGGCGTGATCGAGATAGACCGGCTCACTCGTGGATTTCATGGATCCCCTGCACTTCCAGGTCGCACTCGGCCACCGCGCGGCGCACGGTGTCCAATTGGTCCGTCGGCACCTGCAGGGCGCTGCCGCAGTCGGAACTGAGTTCCCGCGGGGTGGGCACGGCCCGGGCGGGGATGTTGCGCCGGCGCAGTTCCGCTTTCAGCAGAAACAGCGTGTGTATGCTGTGAAACACGACGATGCCTTGGGCTTGTTCGTCCATGCGTACACTTTCGGGGCCGTCACTGCGGTGCGAGCCGCTCTTTCCGCTGCCGAGCCGTGATCGCCACCGCCAGACAGAACACCAAACCCACGATCACCGCCACCTTGCCGTACGGGCCAGGCCCGCCGATTTGCAGCACGCCCTCGACAGTCTTATCCGGCGCGGCGGTAAGGCCCCAGTTGTGGGCGACGGCGGCGCCGGCGAGCGTTCCCAGGACGAAGACAGACGCGTCGGTGTTGCCCTCTCCGCAGAGGAACAACTGCCTTCCCGGGCATCCCCCCGCCAGGCAGAACGCCAGCCCCGCCAGCAGCATCGCCAGGAAATTCCACACGTGGTTGGAGTGGGCCACCGGCATGCCGCCCACCCCGAGGGTAAACTGCCCCAACAGCAGATTCGCCGCCATCGCCCCGAGCAGCATCGCCGCCACACCGCCGAGCAACCGGAAGTTGCGGATCAACACCGCATCCCGCACGGCCCCGATAGTGCAGAATCGGCTGCGCTGGCCGAGGACGCCGATCAGCAGCCCGACGCCCAGCGACGCGGCGATCGGCGACCGCATGGCGCCCGGGCCCTTGGCGCTGGCGAAGATGCGTCCCCCGAAGGTAAAGCCCGTCAGCACCAGTACGGCCAACCCCGCCATGAGGGCGGGCATGAGCAGCCCCGAAAGCATCGGCATCGGGCGGGGAACCCCGAGGGTGTGGCCGCGTTTGAGGAACCACGCTCCGACCCACACACCGACGATCATGCCCGCCAGGCCTGCCACGGCGCTGCCGTCCCCGCCGCCGAGGCGCAGAAACACACGCCACGTACAGCCGAGGAAGATCAACGCACCGATCATCGCCACCGCCCCGAGCATGAACCGCAGCACGGGGGCCGTCCCGCCGCGGGGCTTGAATTCCCCTAACGCCAGCGCCGCCAGGAACGCCCCCAGCACAAAAGCGGGGATCTCCGGACGAAGGTACTGGGTCGGGGCGAAACGATGCAGACCGAGCGCCCCGGCAATGTCACGCTCGAAACAGGCCGTGCAGATGCCCATGTTCGGCGGGTTGCCCCACCAGGTCAGACACGCGGCGCCCACGCCGATCACCAATCCCACCAGCGCCAGACCCCGCCCGGAAGCCGGGAACGTCACCAGCCGCCGCCGGAGTGTCTTTCCTGCGTCCATGGGGCAATCCTTCCTCTCCCCGCCGATGCGTCGGTCTTCTCAGCCGATGAGCGTAGGGTTATTGCTTCTGGTCTTCGAGAATCTTCCGTAGCGGGTCGTAGTCTCGGTCGGTCGCAGGCGCGAAGCCTTTGGCCTTCAGCGGCGGCGCGAGCAGCGCGGGGTTGCCGTCCAGCGTCAGCAGGGCCTCGAGGAAGTCCTCCCGGATCGCCGGGTCAACGTTCCTGGCCGCAGCGACCGCCGTGTCCCGGAGCTTGGGCCCTCTACCGATAACAACGAGTTTCGCAATCTCCGGGCTGTTCTTGGCGACCCAGCCGTCCCACGAATAGTCGCATACCACCCCCGCGTCGGCCTGCCCTTGGCCGATCGTCTCGGCGATCCCGCCGCAGCCGCTGCCGTAGGACACTTCCGCCAAGTCGTTCTTCGGGTCGAGCCCGGCCTCGGCCAATGCGCACAGGGCGGCGTGGTACTTGTTGAAACTCCCTTTGGGCCCGAAACGGAACCGCTTGCCCTTCAGGTCTTCCACGCGGGTGATGCCGTTGCCCTTGGCGGCGACCAGTATGCCCTGGCAGTAGGGGGTGCCGCCTTTGTTCCGCTTGGTGGCAATGGCCGTCACGCCGGCCGAACGATTCAACGCCACGTAGTCCGTCGGCGAAGCGAGGAGGAACGCGACGTCTCCCGTTTTGCACTCCTGGGCCAGATCGGCCGAACTCCCGCACACCCGCAGCGTAACCGGCCGGCCCAACTGCTTGGTGAGCAGGCCGATAAACGGGGCGAACTGCTGCCGGGCGGCTGATGCGTCGGCGGCCTTTACGCCCAATGTGACTCCCCCTTGATCCCCGGCATCCGGGGCCATCAGCCCGCCTCCGCATCCGGCAAGCGAAACCACCAACGACACTCCAACGACCGCCCCTGCGAGATAACGTGTTGCTGCGCGCATAATCTACTCCTCCTGCAATGGATGCCGCCATCCGGAAAGGGCACACCGCAATGCCCGACGCAGGCATGCCATTCGGGAGAGGCAGGAAGACCAGACGTCAGAAACTCAACACAGGCGTGCCGTTCGCTCGACCGCCGGTGACGCTAGACAGGGCTATGCCTCAACCCGCTCAACTGCTGCCGACCACCACTTGTGGCCGGGGATACGGCTGAGTTGGGCAGTCACCCAAAACCCGTTGCGACAAGCCTGTCCAAGTCCGTGTACATGGGTCTCGTCCCCGAAATCTCTGATGATTGCGTTGATACTCGACGCTCGAGCCGCTGTCAAGCGTATTTGCCGCCTGGTCCCGGCGAGGGCGATGATGCGTCGATAGCTGTCGGCAGTGTAGCGGTCACGGCCGTCTACGTCGGCGACTGCGGCGACGTGATGGCTGGACTGCCCGCGGGCAGCTTTGAGTTCGAAGGTGGCCCTCCGTTCGACAGGGGGGTAGTATGGCCGGCGTCGCGGATTGATCTTGGCCATGCGAGCGTCCTTGATGCGGAGTTCCTCACGGAGCAGTTGGGTCTCCTGCTTGAGGTGATCGTTTCCGCTGGAGAGCCGAGCGCGGGCGTTTATGCTGTTGGCGGCCCAGCCGCGGGCCGCTGCGATGGCGTGGTAGACCAGGGAGATGAGGTGCAGGACGGCGGATTTGACGTTCTTGTCCCATCCGGAGGGCAGAGGAATGTCTGGGAGAGATTGGTCGCGCAAGGGAAAGCCTCCATGGCCTCGTTACTGTCAGCGAGGCCACAGCTTACCGCGTGATTCTGTGCAGTCAAGGCCGCCAAGTCTGTTCGGAAAGTGTGCGGGCCGAAACTCGCTGGACCAGGACAACGGGCGCAGAACTGGCCGCCAACACGATCGGCTGATCATGCAGAGGAAGCGTCCATCGCGGGACCCCAGAGATTTCCATGTATGACCACCTATGAGTTCCAATAACACCAATTGCCATTGCATCTACTGATTCATAGTATAGTATTGTCAACATGGACCAATGGAGCAATGTTATTGTTATGGAATCGCATGTCGGATCCTGCCACCAGGACCGGAGAGGTTAGCCATGCAGTTGCAAGTTCTATCTGCTGAGGACGTCAACCGTATTCACGAAGCAACGCTGAAGGTGCTGGCCAAGACCGGCGTATGGTTCAAAGACTGCCCTGAGGCACACGAACTCTTTGCCGCAAACGGATGCAGGATAGAAGACGGCCGCGTACGGTTTCCGCCGGAGCTTGTAGCCGACAGTCTGGCAAGCGTGCCAGACCGCTGTACACTGTCTCCTTTCTTCCCGGGACTGGGGTATGCACAGCCGCTCAGCGTCAAGCAGGGCGAGACGCACTTCGGCCTGATCGGGAACGCCTACTACATCCACGACCACGATGCGGGTACAAGTCGCGACTGTATCGAAACTGATATAGCTGACAAGCTCCTGGTTCTCGATAGCCTGTCGAACTTCGAGTACGACTGCTGCAATCTCTTTACCGCGTCGGAGCGAGGCATAGGCAAGCCTGTGGCGGCGTCCTACGACACCCTGGATTCCTGCATGCTGTTTCTGCAGCAGTGGGTATGCGCGCGCGCCGTCCCGCGTCGCAAGAAGCTTCCGGTGGGGACACGCAACTGTTGTCATGAAGAATCCAGACTTACGGTGCTGGGTCATGCCATTGTTGAAGGGCCCGCCGCGACCGAGTACCTGCTCACAGAAGGCGTCGGCTTTCCCTGGGTCAACCCGCAGAGCCCCCTGCAATACAAGGCGGGGGAAGCGAGGGGCATCATCCGCGCGGCCCGCGACGGACGTAGCTGGAACCAGGTATCCCCGGAGGTCATGATGGGCGGAACCGGGCCGGTGACCATGGCCGGTGCACTGGTCCAGCACAACGCGGAGGTGCTGGCCGGGCTGATCCTGGCCCAACTGGCGCGGCCGGGCTCGCCGTTCATCTACGGCTGTGTCAGCGCGCCGATGGATCTGCGCAACGCGGAGATCTCCCAGGGCAATTTCGAGACCGCCCTGTTCAACGCGGCGGCGGTGCAGATCGCCGACCGATACGGCCTGCCCACACGGATTTCACCGGGCAACACATCCGACCGCAAGCCGAGCGCACGGGCGCTGGCCGAGACGGCAGTAGGACTCTACATGGGGGCCGCAGCCGGTGGGAACATCATTACCACCGGCCTGCTAGACTCGACGCTGATGGTCAGTCACGAACACCTGGTCATGGTCGACGAACTCATCAACCAGATCCGCTCGGTCACAAGCGGCATTGCCACCGACGCCGACAGCCTCGCGCTCGATGCCGTGGCGGAGTGTGGACATCCCGGCGGCGACTTCCTCGCTTCCGAACACACCATGCAGTTCATGAAGCGAGATGTATACTACTCGGAGTTCTGCGGGAGAATCGAAGCCTCGTATGAAGACTCTTATGAGAAGGCGCATCAGCGTGTTAAGGACATCCTGGCACGGAGGCACACAGATGCTCATGTCGATAAGGATACGCTCGCTCGCCTGGCTGCCGTCGAGGCCCGGCTCACCGAAGACGATGAGACCTGGCGAAACGGCAAAGGCCACTGGTGGACGCCCTACCTGGAGGATCTGACATGACCAGCAAGGATAGTCATACGAATGTCCCAGAGGACCATGACAAGGGCTTTAACACCCGGGCGGTTCATGCGGGGCGCGACCCGGCCCATGCCTCCATGCCCATCTACATGTCGGCGACTGCCAGAGGTTACTACACCCGCGGCGGCAACCCCACCATCCATGCGCTGGAGGCGTGCGTCGCGGACCTCGAAGGCGGGTCACACGCCGTGGCCGCCGCCTGCGGCATGGCCGCGGTTACCCAGACCTTGGTCACCCTCGTCCAGAGCGGCGATCGGATTGTATGTCACCGGTCGGTGTACGATTGGACCGACACGTTCCTGCTCGAAGAAGCGCCAAAGTTCGGCATCGAGACGGTCCAGATCGATATGCGTGACACCCGCGCGCTTGAGACCGCGCTCCAGGAACCAACCCAAGTGCTGTACTTCGAACCGCTCAGCAACCCCGGCCTCGACGTGATTGACGTCAAGCATGTCGCCGCTTTGGGGCGCCAGGTCGGAGCGACCGTGGTGGTGGACAACACCTTCCTATCCCCGGCGCTCCTGCGCCCTCTTGAACTAGGAGTGGACGTAGTCATTCACTCCGCCACCAAGTTCCTCTCCGGCCACAGCGATGCGTTGGGCGGGGTGGTGATCGCCAATGACGGGGACTTCATCTCCAAGCTGCGCCGGGCGCGAAACATCTACGGCGGCGTACTCAGCCCGTTCAACGCCTTTCTGATCCTCCGGGGCATCGGAACACTCCCGGTGCGAATGGCACAACAGTGCACCAACGCACAACGGGTCGCCGAGTTTCTTGCGCAGCATCCCGCGGTCGCCGAGACCCGCTATCCCGGCCTGCACGATGATCCCGGTCACCCGACGGCAAAGGAGTGGACAACCGGGTTCGGCGCCCTGGTCGGTTTTGTGTTGGCCGGGGGCCTGGCGGCATCGGACGTTTTCAAGGACTCCGTCAAGTTGTGCCGGCCGTGGGTATCCCTGGGAGACGTCGGCTCGCTGCTTTACTGCCGGTGGCCTGAGCCGCGCAAGGGCATTCCCGAGGGATTCGTCCGGATGTCTGTAGGATTGGAAGATGCCGACGACATCATTGCCGACCTGGTGCAGGCTTTGAACAAGGCACATATGACCAGCAGTTAGGGGTGGCCCAACCACGGCATCCAGCCGACGTCCTGAGGGCCGCGGCTGATGGCCGTCCGCTTTGCGTCTTCCTCCCGAGCCCCCTCCACCCGGCCGCCGAGGGCCGGCGCCGTCGAGGACCGGCCGTAGTGTTGCAAAGAGGTGCGTGCTTGTCGCATACTGTAGTTGGTTTCAGCGATACCGCCGAGATCGATCTTTGTTTAAGAGTGCGTCATGCCCGTACTGGAGAATGCAGACAAGCCTGTTCTGGATGGCCATGGCAGGCGGCCTGGCGTTGGCGAAGCCTACGGCGCCGGCCGTCGAGTCCTGCGGGTGGGTCGCAGGGCTGTTGGTGTGCAGGCGTGGCCGGGAACAAGTGCGTGTCGCATAAGAATCAGCTACACTACCCCTTGTTTTACTGAGAGTTACATCATGAGACAGAATCATAGAATTGGCCTCCTCATGGCGACGATCTGCTTTGGGGCAGGCGTCTGTGCGGCAGCCGACGGCTCGTTCTACAAGGGCCCCGGGATCTTTTCCACCCGCCCGAGCGAGACGAAATCGCTCCAGACAATCGACCGCTTCGGACCGGTGGGCATGGGGATCGAACTGCACCAGCCGGCCTTCGTGATGAAGATCAAGAACGTCGAGGACGGCTCGCCCGCCGCGGCTACGGGTAAGTTCAAGCCCGGCCAAATCATCGAGACCATCAACGGGCAGAAACTCGCCGACATCGACCCGCGCATCCAGCTCGGGCGGATCGTGGCCGCCGCGGAGGCGAGCGACGGCGTCATCAGATTCGTGGTCAGGGACGCCCCGGACGCGGGAACGCGGGAGGTGGTGGTCAAGATCCCAGTGCTTGGCGCCTACCGCGACACCTGGCCGTTGAATTGCCCCAAGTCCGACAAGATCGTGCGCAACTTCGCCGATTACCTGGCCAAGCCCGGTTCCAACAAAGGCTTCAGCGGGATCGGGATGCTGTTCCTGCTGTCCACCGGCGAGGACAAGGACCTCGAGATCGTGCGGAAATGGGCGCGGGGATTCGCCAAGAAGGCGGCGCCGACCTATTCCTGGCATCTGGGCTACGGCGGCATTCCGCTGACCGAATACTACCTGCGCACCGGGGACAAAGCGGTGCTGCCGGCCATCCAGAGGTGGGTGGATTCCGCGGCACAACGGCAGTACCTCGGCGGCTGGTCCCAACGGGGCGGCGTCGGGTCCGTCACCTACGGCGGCGGCGGCGGGCACCTCAACGCGGGCGGCACGGCGGTGGTCACCTTCCTGATGCTCGCCAAGGAGTGCGGCGTAAAGGTCCCCGACCACACCCTGCACAGTGCGCTGAGGCAATTCTTCCGCTTCGCCGGCCGGGGCAACAACCCCTACGGCGACGGCCGGCCGGAAGGAAGCTTCGTCGACAACGGCAAGAACGGCAACCTCGCCTTCGCCATGGCGGCGGCGGCCTCCCTGACGCCGAACGGCGAGAAGTCGGTCTACGCGGCGGCGCGCGACGCGGCGGCGATGACCAGCTTCTACACCACGACGTACATGCTGCACGGACACACCGGCGGCGGCATCGGCGAGATCTGGCGCAGCGCCGCGATGGGCCTGCTGCGCGAGAAGAAGCCGGCACAGTACCGCCAGTTCATGGACAACCGGAAGTGGCACTACGACCTGTCCCGTCGCTGGGACGGATCGTTCTGCATCCTCGGCGGTGCCCGCTACGACAACAACGAATGGGGCGCCGGCTACGCCCTGGGCTATACCATCCCCCGAAAGACCCTGCGCGTCACCGGCGCGCCGCCCTCGAAGTTCTCGAAGAAACACCAGTTGCCCGAGCGGCCGTGGGGCACGAAGGCCGACGACGCGTTCGTCTCGATCGCCGCGGCGGCCGACAAGGACGGGAATCGGGCGGACCTCGCCACCGAGACCTTCGCCAATGACTCGGCCAAGGCGGTGGTGGAGCGGTTCGTGCCGTCCGGGCTCAGCGACGCAACGCTGCGCCGTTACGCCCACCATCAGGACCACGCGATCCGTCTGTTCGGGACGCTCAAGGCGGTGGGCATTACCTGCCGGTACATGGGGTTGGGCGCCACCAACGGCAAGAAGCGCCCGGGGCTGATTCTGGAGTTTCTCAAGTCGAAGGACCCCCGCGTCCGCCGAGCGGCCGTCGACGCGGTCATCACCGCCTGTCGGGTCAACAAGGCGGGAAAAGACCTGACCCCGGAGACCTTCGAACTCGTGATTCGGATGCTCAAAGACCCCGCTGAATCGTGGTGGGTCAAGGACGGTGCCCTGAACCTCGTCGGGCGCGCCCCGGCCGATTGGGTCGTTCCGCACGTCGATTTGCTGCTGGGCTACCTCAAGCACGAGGAATGGTGGTTGCAGAACGCGGCGCTCACCGCGCTGGCCCCGGTGGTGGCTGACCAGCGGTGCTACCGGAAGGTCCTGCCCGCGATCGGCGAACTGCTCAGGACGTGCCAACGGTACAACACAACTTCGCCTGTCAGGTGGGGACCTCTGCCCGAGAATCTCCGCGCGGCATCTCCCAGCGTGCAGAAGCTGGCCAGAGCGACGATCCAGGAAGCCTTCACGGACTACGCGGGCGTGAAGATGGCGCCCGGCGGCCAGGACATCACCCGAACGTACGACTCCAACCTGGAGTTCCTTGCCACGGCAATGGCCGGCGTGCCGGGCGGGTATGCAGTGCTCTACGAAATGGCCAAGCGGCGTTTCCCCAACGAGCCGTTGCCCTACCGCAAGATCTTCCTGACCGCGAACCCCGACCGATTCGGCCCCACGCTGAGAAAGGCCTTCAAGCCGATCATCATGGATCAACTGATCCCCGAGTATATCGGCAAGAGCCGCGACTACCTCCTGAAGGAGGCGAAAAGCAGCGAGGCATACAAGTGGGGGTTCTACTATCGCGAACCCCGGATGCGCGGCCTGGTGGAGCTGTACCGCAGGGCGGGAATCAACGACTACGACTGGCACGACTTCGGGCCGAAGTGGACGGAGATGAAGTGGGATTACCATAGCTTCGATCCCCCGGAGACCAAGCCGTGGGAGCCCGGCACGCGCTACCGCGAGGTGACCTACCCCAAGGGCATGGAGAACTGGTTCGCGGCCGATTTCGACGCGGCCAAGGCCGGCTGGCAGATCGGCTTCCAGCCGTTCGGGCAGGAAGACGGAAAACTGCGCACGGTGAAAAAGCTCTGGTATGACCAGGAGATGTTTAGGCCGCTCAACCAGCGGCGAGCCTGCAGTCTCTCCTATTGCCGCTGCTGCGAACCGATGCGGACCTTCTGGGAGAACGAGGTCCTGCTGATGCGCGGCACGTTCAAGCTGCGCGAGTTGAAAGAAGACCACCGCTACCGGCTCGTGGTCGGCGGCTTGTCTCACGTAAACAATGGTGACGGATTCAGGATCTATGTCAACGGGAAGCTCCTCAAGGAGAGAAACCGTGGGGTCGGAAGACGCGAAGGCGACCAACCGATATGCTACTACATCGACAAAGCCTGGTGGCCTGATTTCCAGGGCGGCGAGGTGACCATCGCCGCCACCAGTTTCCTGAGGATCCACCTGAGGAGCAAGGTCAAGGGCAACCATTTCTCCGTCTGGCTCCAGGAGATGAAGGTCCCGCCGCTGGGTGGGAAGGAGATTCTCAACTCGGCCACCGTGGTGCCCATGCTTTCGTCCGACTGGCAGGCCAGGCAGGACCCGGATGACGCGGAACTCGACCCGGACGCCGGCAGGTTCCTGTGGGACGGGAAGTTCGTCGCCAACGAGGCGATCCTCGGTAGCTGGAAGACCATCGACCAGGTCCAGACCATCGACGAGTTCACGCCCGATAAGCGGGCGAACCCTCGCCGGGGGCCGCTCAAGGAGATGACCTTCAAAGCCCGGGGCAGGACCGATCAGAGGCTCTGGATCTGGTCAGGCGACACGCTGATGGACCTCCACGGGAACCAGGCGTTAAAGATGATCGTCAAGACCATCGGCGGCGTCGATTACCTGTTCATCGAAGCCGGCGGCTTCAGCACCCGGCACCCCAACGGCTGGCGGACGCCGTGGTATGTGATGAAGAAAGCCGCCAAGTGAGCGGTTAGTGATAAATGGTGAATAGTCAATAGTGAATAGCAATTTGTAAGCAATCAGCGAGAGGATTCAGATCACGATGAAACGACTTACCCTCATGACGCTCATCCTGACGTGCGGCATGAGCACGGCAGCCGAGAAGAGTTCGTACTACAAGGGCCCCGCACTCTTTTCCACCCGCCCGAGCGAGACGAAATCGCTCCAGACCATTGCCCGCTTCGGACCTGTAGGCATGGGGATCGATCTGATTCAGCCTGCCTTCGTGATGCAGATCAAGAACATCGAGGAGGGGTCACCCGCGGCCGCGACCGGCAAGCTCAAGGCCAGGCAGTACATCGAGAGCATTAACGGTCAGACGCTCAAGCACATCGACCCGCGTATCCAGCTTGCTCAGATCCTCGCCGTAGCGGAAGCCTCCGACGGCGTGATGAAGTTCATGGTCAAAGACGCGCCGGACGCCAAGGCGACCGAGGTGGTCGTCAAGGTGCCGGTCCTTGGCGCCTACAGCGCCATCTGGCCGCTGAACTGCCCCAAGTCGGCTAGGATCGTGCGGGGGTTTGCCGATTACCTGGCAAAGCCGGGTTCGAACAAAGGCTTTGGCGGCATCGGCATGCTTTTCCTGCTCTCCACGGGCGAGGAGAAGGATTTGGAGGTCGTGCGGAAATGGGCACGCGGATTGAAGGGCGCTCCCACCTACGCCTGGCACCTGGGATATGGCGGGATTCCCCTGACCGAATACTATCTGCGCAGTGGCGACGCAGCCGTCCTGCCCACGATTCAGAGGTGGGTCGATAACGCGGTTAAGGCCCAGTATCTCGACGGCTGGGCCGGCCGCGGCGGCGTCCCGCGGGTCACCTACGGCAACGGGCACCTCAATGCGGGCGGCACCGCGGTGGTCACCTTTCTGCTTTTGGCCAAGGAATGCGGCGCCAATGTGCCCGATCACGCCCTGCTGGGCGCGCTGGTTCACTTTTACCGCTACGCCGGACGTGGCGGCAATCCTTACGGCGACCACCGGCCGGAGGTCGGCTTTGTCGACAACGGCAAAACCGGCAACCTCGCGTTCGCCATGGCGGCGGCTGCCGCGCTCACGCCCAATGGCGAGCAGTCGGTCTACGCCCGGGCGCGCGATGTCTGCGCCATGAGCAGTTTCTACACCACCACCTTCATGCTGCATGGCCACACCGGCGGCGGCATCGGCGAGATCTGGCGAAGCGCCGCGATGGGACTGCTGCGTGAGAAGAAGCCCAAGCAATACCGCCAGTTCATGGACAAGCGCCAGTGGCACTACGACCTCTCCCGGCGTTTTGACGGTTCGTTCGCCATCCTCGGCGGAGCGGGGTATGACAAAGTCGAGTGGGGCGCCGGCTACAGCTTGGCCTACACCATTCCGCGCAAGACGCTGCGCATCTCCGGCGCGCCGCCCACGACATTCTCCAAGCCCTACCAACTGCCCAAGCAACCCTGGGGAACCGAGGCGGACAACACCTTCGTCTCGCTGGAGGCCGTGCCGGACGCGACCGGCAAACAGCAGGACCTCTCTGGGGAAACCCTGGCCAGCGACTCCAGCCGACCCTTTATTGTTCGGCTGCACGATTCGGGCGAAGTCAGCGACGATGTGCTTCGCCGCTACATCCACCACGCGGACCACAACATCCGCTTCGTCGCCGCCAACAAGGCGCTGGGTATTAACAGCGGCTACATCGGCTGGCGCAAGCCCGGCGGCGCGGTTCGGCCGAAGCTGGTGATGGAGTTTCTGCGTTCCAAGTCCCCGCGTGTGCGCCGCGCCATGTTCTCGGCGATCTATGAAATCCTGCGGCGAGAGAAGCGAACAGAACTTCTAACGAAAGAGATTTTCGACCTGGCGATTCAGGCCGTGAAAGACCCGGCCGAATCGTGGTGGGTCAAGGACGCCGCGTTGCATGTGATCGGTCATGCCCAAGCGGATTGGGTCGCCCCCCACGTTTATCTCCTGCTGCCCTTGCTCAAGCACGATGGTTGGTGGCTGCAAAACGCCACGCTGACCGCGCTGACGCCTGTGGTTGCGGACGAACGTTGTTTCCGAAAAGTGCTCCCGGCGATCGGCGAACTGTTGACCACGAACCAACGCTCGGCGCTCGCCCTGGGCCTGATGGGGAGCATCCGCGCCAAACTGAAGGAAGGCAGCCCCGCGGTGCATCGATTGGCTACGGCCACGCTCCAGGAGGTCTATACCGGCTATGCCGGCGTGAAGACCGCCCCCGGCGGCCAGGACATCTCCTCGACCTACGATTCGCACCTGCAATACCTCGCTGCTTCGCTGGCCGATGTGCCGGGCGGATTGGACGTGCTCTATGTGGAGGCCCGGAAGCGCTTCCCCCACGAGATTCTGCCTTACAAGGAGTTCTTCCTGAGAGCGGATCCCAGTCGATTTGGCCCGAAGCTCAAGAAGGCGATCCCCCCGATCATCATGGGAGAGTTGATCCCCGAGTACGTCGGGCGGAACCGACAGACGCTGCGGAAACTGGCCGCGGCCGAAGTGCAGTCCACCCAGCCCGGTGGCCCGAGAGATGCGGTCGATCAGTTGGCGGGCCTCTACCAAAGAGCCGGCCACGACGAATACGGCTGGTGCACCTTCGGCCCGAACCTGCGC
>SDBU01003178.1_pt1 | contig 21102 bp, 22 predicted proteins | sample 2277071 | NCBI WGS metagenome assembly SDBU01 (sample SAMN10397929, study PRJNA504765) | marine sediment metagenome | isolation source: marine sediment core GS08_GC12, 126 cmbsf | place: Arctic Ocean: Gakkel Ridge, Loki's castle | collected 2008
AGTGAGATGCTCATAGAATTTCTTAAGTCCAGGTGGACCAAATAAATTTAAGTTTTTTTGCCTATGGGGATGATAGGCCCACAAATATTGCAGCAAGTCCGAAACATGGTCTATATGCAGGTGAGTAACAAATATATAATCTATCTCTTCATAATCTATGCCTGCCTCTATCAATCGCATAAAAGTTCCGCTGCCCACATCAAAAATAATTGTTTTATCACCTACATTTAAAGCCAGTCCACTGGGATATCTAACTGTCCTGGGCTTAAAAATCCCGGATCCTAAGATAGTTAGCTTCATAATCCTATTTTACCTTCAATCTATCTTCACCTTTGCGTATGTAGGTAAATAGTGTATAGTTCCTTGATAGTTTTATAGCCAGATATAGACTAAATGAGGCTTTTTGTCAAGTGAGAATCTTCTTTTGCTAAAAGGCCCCTGGCAGGGCATAATCCTTTTCTTGACCGGGAATAGGAGGAGATGCTATTATTAATGTGAAAAAACTACTTTATAGAGATAACAATGCTTAGATTTGGAGCTCGTGAGGCAAAAGAAAAAGCTTTAGAAGAGGAAATGCGAAAGTTTAATGTACGGGAAAAAGATCTGGTAGAGAAATTTATTCGCGCAAGTGGTCCGGGAGGACAAAATGTTAATAAAGTAGCTACTTGTGTCTATCTAAAGCATCTGCCTACTGGTTTTAAGGTTAAAATGCAAAAAACTCGCTCTCAGAGTCTCAATCGTTTCCTGGCCAGACGAGAGCTGGTGCGAAAGATTAAGAAGTATATACTGGGTAAGGATAGTGAAGAGGAGAAGCGCCGGGAGAAAATCCGGAGAGCAAAACGCAGGCGATCAAAACGGGCTAAGGAGAGAATCCTTGAAGAGAAGAAATTGCAAGCTCACAAGAAAGAACTTCGAAGAGAACCTAGCCCGGACGAAGAGTAACACTTACAACTTCCTCGCATTGTCCGCGGCCAGAAAAAGGTACCTCCTGGCGGCGAAGAAAATTACCTTTTTGTGGTCAGGTAATATACGCTTTCATGCCTTATCAAGGTTGGGAATTATGCAGATGAATTCAAAATTTTCCTCAAACGGATTTTGGAATTGATGCATCTCGTTTGCTTCTATAAAGATACTACATCCCTCTGATACCTCGATTTTACTACTATCTTTGTCAACCACGATACCCTTTCCACTTTCGATTTTCACAAGGTGTTCCCAGTTATGACTGTGTTTTGGCGAATGCCCTCCAGGTGTAATTGTAAAATATCTCATTATGATATTTTTCGAGCCGTCATTAGAGCCAATGAGAATTTTCTTCCTCGTATTTTTGGTGCCTTCTTCTGCAACTTCTACCTGCTTGGTTTTACTATTTTGCTTGATTTTCATACTTTTCCTCCTGATGTGGTTGATAAGATTGAAATGTATTTTAATGCTCTAATAGCCTAGTAGTTATACTTAACCGTAGGTGACTTCCTTGTCTTCCTTGGATACACTACCCAAATAAGGCCAGAAGCTGCAATAAGTGCTAATATTGTCGCCAGGAAGGTGTGGTTATAGCTATGGGTGCTATCAACGATATATCCGCATAAAGGGAACTTTTTCGTTTTACCATAGCTTGGAATGATTCCCGAAAAATCAAAAAAAGTCAATGATAAATCAAGTTGGACAATCTCCAAAAAATTTCTAAAAAGGGGAAATCTCAAAGGGATCTAGATCCTCCTTGCCGAAAATGAGCAGCTAGCGTTGACGAACCTCCAGTTTTGCTATAAAATGAAAGAAAGGAGCAATGCAATGCATTACAGAAGAATCATTCCCTGTTTAGACGTAAAAGACGGGCGTTTGGTCAAAGGAGTAAATTTTGTAGATTTGGAGGATGTGGGTGATCCAGCAGAAAACGGCGCAGCTTATAGCGAGGCAGGGGCGGACGAATTGGTATTTCTGGACATTACCGCAACCATTGAAAAGAGAAAAACCCTGCTTGATGTGGTAAAGAGAACGGTCGAGGCAATCTCTGTGCCCTTGACAGTCGGCGGAGGTATCCAGAGTTTGCAGGACATTCAAGATTTAATGGAGGTTGGTGTATCCACAGTATCCATCAACACAGCCGCGGTTCGAAATCCAGATTTTGTTAAAGAAGCGACAAAAAAATTCGGTAGCAAAAAAATCGTCATTGCCATCGACACCCACACTTCATCCCGAGTTCCCTCCGGTTTTGAAGTGATGGTAACTGGGGGCAGAGAGTCTACAGGAATTGACGCTGTCGAATGGGCACGGAAAGCTCAAGATTTAGGCGCTGGCGCAATCTTGCCCACAAGCATGGACACAGACGGTACACAGGCTGGATACGACATCCCCATGACCAGAGCCATAGCCAATGCAGTGAGCCTCCCCGTAATCGCTTCAGGTGGCGCTGGAACACTTGAGCACCTCTACGAGGCCATTACTGAAGGACATGCAGACGCTGTGCTTGTCGCCTCAATGGTACATTTTGGAAAATATACCATTAAACAGATAAAGGAATACCTGGCCGAGCGAGAAATCCCCGTGAAATTGTAGGGCAAAGCGTGCTCTCGTAGATATTTAGATAATACCAGAGAATAAGAAGGGCATTTCATTGAATATACTGCTTCAGGTGGAGGCCTGGTCATCACTTCAGGAAATACTGTAATGGCAGGGACTAAATACGAAAACTATGATAACCGCGGGTAAAAGCTTTTTTACCTTTCGGAGACTGGCAACAAGATTTACAATCAGCTTGGTTTTCACTTTTCATGAAGTCTTTAGAAGGTATAGCTCAAGCTAACATATGCTTCATCTTGGTTTACGGAAAATGAAATCTGGTATTTTTTTGCTAATTGTTTATTATAATCCATAACGGTCGCATAAGCATCCTCACATTCCCATAGCTTAAGAGCAATCAAAGTCAAAAGACCCGGAATTTTTGTAGATTCCCGAGATGCAAGAACAAGTGCTCCTGATTCCATTAACAGAAATGCCAAACCTCTTGGATACCAGTTTTCGGCATAAAGGTGGCCGAGAGAGGGAAAAACGAGGGCAGCTCCTACACCTATCCAGAGACTTTTTCTCTGAGCCTGATAACTCAGCACTTCATTAGAAGGCCGGTTAATACGTCCTTGAGGCTTAGCATATCGTAGAGGAATATCAGGTATTGAATCCCTATCCTGATCAGGAAGGTGAGAAAGATACCCTATGAATGCTTGCCATTCTTTAAGTTCTTGGATGCCACTACTCTCAAGATCTCTGTCCACCAAAATTTTTTTTATACCTGCAGAAGTACGGAGAGGAATGGGATTACCTTCTTTATCCTTAGGAATTATAGTTAGCCAAGGGACATATTTTCTAACCAGGGGAAGCAGATCCACCAGGAGAAGATTTGTTCCAACTTTATAAAGACTCTTGGTGTTCCAGATTTCAACAGGAACATATTGGTTAACCGCACCGCCCCATCTCTCTATTCTTGTTACTTTCCTGAATATTGACCGCAAGGGATTGTACCAGAACCGCAGCCCCGAAACTTGGAAAAGATATCCCCCATCTCTACTTGATGATAGATAAGTTGATATCTCCAGGATTCTCTTTATCTCCTGAGCATTGAGGTAAAAACTGACCAAAGGATATCCTGGTTCCATATCAGGACCAATTCCTAAAGAAACAATGCGAAATGCATCTGAAGTTTTGACTATCCCTGCATGAATGTTGTCACGAATAAAGCCCGTTGGTTGAAAGATGAAATCTATAGAATCCTCAGGTTGAGAGCGATCGATAGCAAAGCGCATACCATCAGTAACCAAATCTCCGAGATTACTCCCGTTGATAAGCTCAGCCTGTCTAGTTAAGTCAAAGCCTGTTTCCGCAAGCGGACTCTCAGATGCTAACCCCATAGGGTTCAGTATCTCTTTATCGATTATACTGATGTAGTCATTGAGAATCGCCTGGATAGCCTCATTCTTGGGGATAGTATCGTCAATAGGGATTAATTGATAGTTACGCAGGGAAGCTTTCCTCTCCTCTACGTATATCTCTAATTTACCTAAGTATTTTGTATATGAGCCTGCCTCCACTATGAGAGTATTGCCGATATGGATGGGTTGAAGAAGAACAGTATTACAATGTCCAGCGATGATTATATCGATACCCTTAACCAGTTTTGCCAGCTTTTTATCTTCGTCGAGGCCAGAATGAGAAAGTAAGATTAGCAGATCGACGCCTCTCTTCCTAACTATATTCACTATATGCTGGATAAACTCGGTGCTATGTCTGAATCTTAGGGGAGCTGCTCGAGGCGCCTCCTGTTTTGCTCCTTTCCCCAATAAACCAATAATGCCAACCTTCAACCCATTGGACAGATCTTTCACAAGATAGGGCCGAATAGCGCCAGCATCATATAGTTTTTTCAGATCATCATCACGGGGATCAAAGAAATTGAACCTGATATTGGAAGCAATGATGGGGACCGTTGAGCCACTCCCATTTGTTCTGGCAATATCAATGAGCTTAGCTAAGGCCTGAGGTCCCCACTCGAATTCATGATTTCCCAAAGTTGTGGCATGGTATTCCAGGGTATTCATTAGGGTAAGCTCTGGGCTCAAAGTTGGGGTGAGAAGCTGATAGAGCGTTCCTATGAGAAAATCGCCTGAATCTAACAGTAGTACGGGCTCATTTTCTCTTGCCTTTACCTCTTTGATCTCTTTGATCTTAGTAGCCAAACGGCCAAATTCACCCAGATGCGAATGTATGTCATTGGTATGCAGAATTGTCAGATTGCCTTTTCCGGCAAGACCTATGGTAGGGCCAAGCAGAGTTAAAACCCCGGAAGCAATAACTACAGCAAGCCAGTGAGCTTTCTTGAAACTCATTGAGAAGTTTTTCGAGCCAGAAAATCGGTCTCAAAAGCTCCCTTAATCTCCTTTGGCCACCGAGCAAGTGTAGCCCCAAGGAATTTAAACAAAAGAGAGTATCTGAATCGATAGCTGGTTTTTTCGTTAGATTTGAGGTGAGAGACCCACCAGGTTTTTATTTCTTCCTTGTCCAGTTTGGTAATAAAGACCACCGATTTTGTTCCACCTGGCCAAATGACTAAAGGCAATCCAGTGTCGTTTTCTTCCATTTTTATCCCATTTAAGGAAAGGTCGTATTCTATTCTATTTACAATCGGTGCTCCCGGTATTATGCTGGGATTGTGAATCTCAACCCTGTGTTTTATCTCGGTTTCGTTGTTTGTAATTTTCCCCCATTCAGAATCTAAGGACTTAATTTGCAGTGTGTACAACCCAAACCTAAAATTGCCCATATCTGTGTTACTTACGCCTCCAAGCATGTTAGTCTGGAACTCATTCTCCCACCAAAAGGGATGGACCGAATCAACCTTCCCCAAATTTATTATCAGCTCTCCTTCAATTATTACTTTAGTTTTTTCACCGTTTCTTATATGAGAGGCCCACCATTTAGCAATATTCCCGGTGTTATTGTTAATTCTGCTGGTAAAGCAAACAAGGCTACCACTGGCTGTCCTCTCCACGGTAATATCCCCACCTGGACCCTTGGCCATCTCAATATCATTCAGGTAGATACTGCAGGAAACTGATATCGGGAGGGAAGATAGATTTGGTTCATTGAGCAAAATTTGAGTAACAATGGTTGTTACATCGGATGAGATAGGTCCCCAGGAATTGGAGATACTTTCTATTCTAACCTCGGGAACCTCCATGCTCGGTTCCTTTACTATTTCTTCAGCTTGGACAATACTAGCCCCTACAATTGTCCTGATCCCCAGGAGTAGCAAAAGTAAAATAGTTTTTATCATAATTTTGTTTTAAGCAAAATATTCCCCCCCCAAGGAGCATTTTCTATTCTCGGACCAGCTTCTTAACCAACTCAGCTACTCTTTTTCCCAGAATCCTGCATTGAGTTCTTACCCTCTCATCCGGTGCTCCGATACTTACCGGTCCATAATGATCTCCCTTGGAAGATCCCTGAACTATCATGCCATGAATTAACATCATCTCTAAAATGGAAATTATGGTGGTCTCGTTTCCTCCTCCGATATTGGCTGAGGAGGAGAAGGCTGCTCCCACTTTCCCTTCTAATTCTCCATGATATTCTACCGAGCGGTCAAAGAGATCCTTGATGGGAGCAGCAGCTAGCCCATAGTAAGTAGGTGAACCAACGATTATCCCATCCCAACCAAGAAGATCCTCAAGCGTAGCGTTTTCTACCTTTTTCAATTCCACTTCTATTCCTTCTTTTTTTACTCCCTGGGCAATAAACTCAGCCATCTTTTCAGTGTTCCCACCACGAGAGTAGTAAATTACTCCAATTTTAGCCATTCAAGTCTCCTTTTTGCATCAGATCTTATCTCTTTTTTTTGGTCATTCCGGTAGCTTTTCCTGCCAAGTGTTTGAAGACCGCAGGTTGCTGCTTTAGCGTCTATTCCCCTGAAATGGGTCTTCCGCACTACCCACACATTGTATCATAGCCAGAGAAAAACCGCAACATAACAAAAGGATTTGACTTTCCCCGAAGGGACATATATCATTGTCAGATTGAAGCTCACACAGCAGGTGGCTCGCTACGCTACGCGAGAAGATCCACAATTCATGAGTTAGAACAATTAGTATGGCGAGATATCATGGAGGAATCTGGCGATCAGAGGCTCGGCGGGCACAAAAGTTGCATCGAAGGAACAGAGGACGGGCGGAAATGAAAATCAGATACGGCAAAGGTGTATATAGAAGACTGGAAGGAGGGAAAGAGACTACCTATACCGGTGAAGTAGTACTTAATGATGTGAAGATTTACATAGATGGGGAACCTGATTCTTTTATAGCTCTAGACAGAATAGAGGAGATAGGGAAGGCAAAAAAGAACTTGGTGATAAAGATTGTTCCTTCTTATGCCTTTACCTATGAGGTACGGCTGCAAGGTGAGGGTATGGAAAGACTGCTCGATGATCTTCTGCTCTTAAAGCCTTTCGGGAAATTATGGTGGAAAAACAAATGGAAAGCCGGATAGCTAGTACAGTTCTACTCTAAGACTAGAAACACCGACGTCCAGATCAAGGTCAACTCGAGTTTCTGCGGTTGGGTAATTCTTGCTGGTATATACATCTCCTTCCTTTCTAAAACCTAGCTCCGTGAGATTGCTGCTGGTCAGGGCTGTGTCGGCTTTGATTCTTGTCCCTATTGATTGAGGAATAAGGAGTCTTATTTGGGAAACACCAGCATCGATTTTGGCTCTGATAGAAGCAGAATCACCAAACTTTATTTCGCTCTTACTTGCTCCTGTGGCCAATTCGAGATAGGTCACTTTCAAGGAAGATAGATCTAAATAGTTACTACTTGCCCCGGTGTTAATTCTCAAAATTAGGGGAATTTTATTATTTAACCTCAAGTCCCAGGAATGATCCTTTTCCCAGGGGCCAAATCGGAATCTATTTCTTTTTCCTTCCTCGGTGAGTTCCAGGAATCCCTCTCTGTCTATAACCTTGTATCTTATTTTCGGTCTTAGCCAGGAAGGAGTAACAAGATCACCATCAAAAAGGTAAGTTGAGCCTCCTTCTAATCTCAATCTTCCTGCCCCAAAACTGATGCTGATGCTGGCGCGTGTAAGATCAGGGGAGAGAGGTTGTTCGAATCTGAACGTCTGGTCTACCTTTTGATAGTTTCCACCAACTTGGGAAAGATAGATTGCTCCCCCCATAGCAGCAATGATGACGAGAGGAGAGATAATCCGCAAAAAGGAAAGGGAACTCTTCCTGAAGATGAGATGAGTGCCAACAGCAATCAAAATAACTGGCCACAGCCTCATGAGCTCGTACCATACGCCCCAGGGTAGAATCTGAAAGTTGTTAGCCAGGAAGACAAGACCCAGCAGAATAATAATTGAGCCCTTGAAAAAACTTCTTCCCTTCATTTTTCTTTCTTCCCCCCAAGCCTACCTGCCATGATTGCCAGTCCAATGATAACCAATATAAGAGGCCAGAGTTTGCCCAGATCAAACCAGTGAAAGAAATTTCTAGCCAGGAACAGGAGCCCCAGACAAATCAAGATTAGCCCCCCTATCCACCTCGAATGTCTCTTATCCTCAGTTCTCTCCGATTCGCCTCTAATCCCTTCACCTATTTCATGGGCCACCTCTTCAGCTTTTTCCTTCATTTTTTCTAGGCCTCCTTTCTTTTTACTTATTTCTTCTTTGGCTAGAGGCTCTGGATTCTGGGGAATAAGAATCCAGGCAATGATGTAAGCAATGAGTCCAAGGCCGTTGAGAGAGATGGTGCATACAGCGATTATGCGTACCAAAATAGGATCAATATCAAAATATTCTGCAATTCCTCCGCAGATACCTGCGATCCAACAATTCTTTCTAGAACGATAAACTCTTTTGGCCAATTTACCCTCCTCTCATGCAGCTAGGTTCTTCTATTTTTGATCCTGATATCTTGCTTGATTTTCCTGGGTTTCCTTGACGTGTTCGAAAGAGGCACTAAATCTATAAGCTTTTTTATGAGAGTGGTCTTGCCTACCCCAATTATGCCTGTGGTATCTTTGAATTTTGCCGCTGAAAGGAAAGCTATTCACACTCTATTTCAAAGGTTTAGAAGTTTAAGGGAAGATAGGGAAAACAAATCCCTACGAGATTATTATTCTTCTTTGGTCTCTTCAGATTGCCTTATGTCTATTGCACGAGGACCTTTGGGTCCTTCCTCAATTTCGAATTCCAGCGATTGCCCTTCTTTTAACGAATCGAATTTTATATCTTGAAGGGCTGTTTGGTGGAAGAATATATCTTTTCCATCCTCGGTGGTGATAAATCCATAGCCTCGGTCTTTCATCAACCGTCCTACTGTGCCTTTAGCCACTTTATTATCCTCCTTAAATTATACTGCTTATTTTCTTTACTTCACTTTCCCTCTTAGCTCTTTCGCCGGTCTAAACTTGGGGACTTTGCTTTCCTCAAGAGAAGCTTTTGAAAGATCATTCTTATTCTAATTGAACGATGAAGAATGTCAAAAGAAGATTTACTTTGTCTTTGTTTTTACAGGCTTGAGCTGAGAGATCACTTGCTTTAGTGTCGATATTACCTTAAGAATGTCCTGTCGGCTCACATCCAGATGAGTCACAGCTCGGAAGAAGTTACTCCCAACTTGATGAACTAGAACACCGTTTTTTCTGAGTTCCCCTTGGAGACTCCCTGGATTCAATTTTTCTTCTACCACCCTGAAGTATAAGATGTTTGTTTCTACATTATTTGGGTCTATTTCAAAACAATCCAATTGTGCTATGGCTTTTGCCAGAAGTCTTGCATTGGCATGATCCTCTGCCAGTCTCTCTACATGGTGATCCAGAGCATAGATTCCTGCCGCAGCTAGATATCCTATCTGCCTCATTCCACCTCCAAACATTTTCCTGAATCGACGCACACGTTTGATGAACTCTCTATCTCCGGCGACCATTGAACCCACGGGAGCCCCCAGGCCCTTCGAGAGGCAGATCATAGTCGAATCAACATACCGTGTGTATTCCTGGGGATCAATTTCTAGAGCAACAGTGGCATTTAGCAGCCTTGCTCCGTCCATGTGAAGACGTAAATTATGCTTCTTGGCCATATGGGAAATCTCTTTCACCAGATCGGGAGGATAGATACATCCACCACCTCTATTATGGGTATTTTCAATCCAGATAAGGCTAGTCATGGGGTGGTGATAATCACCGGGATCCCGGACAGCCTGTTCTATCTTTAAAGGATCAAGCATTCCCCTATCGCTTTCTAGAAGAAAAAACTGTACCCCGGATATAGCCGCCCCGCCTCCACTCTCATTGAGAAATAGATGAGAGTTCCTATCCAGGATTACCTCATCCCCTGGCTGAGTGTTAGCTCTGAGACTAAGTTGATTAGCCATGGTTCCTGAGGGAACAAATATAGAGTCTTCCTTTCCCAGAAGTTTTGCTACCTTCTCTTCAAGACGATTAGTTGTGGGATCCTCACCATAAACGTCATCTCCCACTTCAGCCTTAAACATGGCCTCAAGCATCCCCGTTGTGGGTTTGGTTACAGTGTCACTGCGAAGGTCGATCATCTCATTCCTCCATCTTCTCATCAGCGATTTCGAGAACCTCATCAAGAACTTCTATACCCTCATCAAAAAAATATATACCCTCCGCTTTGGTGATATATAGCGGTTTTTCCCATTCTCTTTGTGTTCTCCATGTATCATCTGTAGCTAGGTGTACTTGATCAACAAGGCTCGTCCTCAGCATTTGATTCCTGTCAGCAAAGATTGATATTAATATATCAGATATCAAAATTATGTCAGGGAGGATTACGTAACGGACCTTTGACTCATACCACAAGTGGTGGTATCATAGGTTATAAATAACGGAACTGACTACCATCTATGGGTTGAGATTCCTCAAGAAGGAGAGGGTTTGGGAGTGTATACAAAAGTTGACCATGAGGTTCTGGAATTCCTAACTGCTCTGTTTGGTAAAGATAGGGTCTTGCTCGATCCAGATCTTTTGGAGATGTATGCCCACGATGAAGTTCCTGGTCTAAAAGCCCAGCCAGAGGTGGTGGTCAGAGCTACAGGGGTGGAACAGATCTCAAGACTTATGAAATTCGCCAATGAGAAAAGAATTCCCGTAACTCCCCGCGGCGCTGGATATGGCCTTTCTGGTGGGGCAGTTCCTATCTACGGTGGGATAGTTCTCTCGCTGGAAATGATGGACCGAATTCTGGAAATTGATAAGAGGAATCTTATGATAACGGTTGAACCAGGCGTCATAACCGATAAGATCCATGAGGCCGTAGAGAGAGAAGGGCTTTTCTATCCGCCAGATCCAGCCAGCTCCGATTCCTGCTCTATCGGTGGTAACGTAGCGGAATGTGCCGGTGGACCGCGGGCCATTAAGTACGGAGTGACCAAGGACTATGTTTGCGGGCTGGAGGCCGTTATGCCCTCAGGTGAAATAATTGAATTGGGTGGAAAACTTGTCAAAAACGTTACTGGCTATAATTTAATTCAACTTCTCATTGGGTCCGAAGGCACCCTGGCCATCATAACCAAGATAATTCTTCGTCTCATTCCCCTTCCCAAGGTAACCATAGACCTATTGGTGGCCTTCGACAAATTTCAAGACGCAGCGAATACGACCTCAACCATTATTGAACGACAGATCCTCCCTACATCCATTGAGTTTATGGAACAGGACTCTCTCCTTGCCTGTGAGAAATATCTTAAAAAGGAACTTCCTCTACGTGAAGCCGCTGCCTTTCTCCTCATAAAATTGGATGGAAATCGGAAAGAAGACGTAGAAGCGCTCTGTGAGACTGTTGGTGAGGTCTGTTTTGAACACGATGCCATTGATGTTTTGGTTGCCGATGACCGTCCCACTCAGGAGAGGTTATGGGAAGCCAGGCGTGCCATCATTGAGGCACTGAAGGAAAGGAGCCCGGTCAACCACATGGAAGACATTGTGGTTCCCCGAGCCCGCATAAACGATTTCCTGCGGGAGATGAAAAAACTCCAGGGAAAATACGAGTATCCAATTATCTGTTTCGGCCATTCAGGTGATGGAAATGTTCATGTTAATGTCCTCAAAGAGGATCGAGGGGAAGATAAATGGAAGGAAACTATTCCTGAAATTAGTGGGAAGATTTTTGATATTGCTCTTGCCCTGGGTGGGCAGATAACCGGTGAGCACGGGGTTGGTGTCACCAGAAGAAAATACCTCAAAGCAGCAGTTGGCTCAAAAACATTGGAGTTATTACGCAGCATCAAGCAGCTTTTTGACCCAAATAACATCCTTAATCCGGGGAAAATTTTCCCCGAGTGAGGACCTGTTGCCTTCAGCCTTCCTTATATTTTCTCCAAATATACATCTAGGTAAAGTTCTTCTCCTCCCTCAATGTGAACATCTTCCAGGTAGGCTCTGTAGTATTCTTTGATTATCACTACCTGGTGCCATCCTATCTTTATATCGGTTATAGAGAGAGGAGTAGTTCCCATTTCTATTCCATCTAGAAATACTCTAGCATGAGAAGGTGAGGAAGTAACATAGATAGAGCCCGTTTTTGGAATAGGTTCTAACCTGGCAAATATTCTGGTGGTAAGATCGGGACTGACTCTGACAGTGTCTGACCAATCGTAATAGTTCTCCTTGGTGACTTTTATCTGGTGCTCCCCTACCCTGACACTAGGGATAGTAATGGGCGTTCTTCCCCGGTAATTACCGTTCAGGTAAACCCTGGCGTAAGAAGGATCTGAAGTGACCCTGATTTTCCCGTATCGGGGAGTTATACCTGCCACTGTAAAGGTGCATTCGGCGATAGCCCGATCCACCCGAGGAATGGGCTTGATCCTTTTCTCCAAGTTAGAGTTAAAGTCTTTGGTTGACTTGCTAATGATGGGAAAGAGATCCTCTTTATTTAGGTTCTCTTTTGACATGAAATACCAGGAAGTAAGGGTTGCTACAGCCTTGATGGTTTCCTTACCGGGAGGAGGGGTTACTTCGAATTCGAAATTGTCATTTTGGGCAGGAATAGCATGGACTTTATTAGCCTCGAAGAAGTTATCTGTCCGATATCGGTTGGGGAATAAAAGTCTTATCTGGCCCCCAGGACTAACGTCAAACAGGGTGAGGTAACAATCCTCAGTGGATTTGAAATAGATAGTTAGCTTATCACCTATTCGGTAGGTTCCCCCACATCCTTTGTCCACCCAGACATCAATTTTAAATGTGGGCTTGACTATTATCTTGCTCGACTGAAAGTCCTTCTCCTGAGCCAGGGCAGGTGAGAAAACTCCTGCTGCGGCAAAGAGCATGGTCATCACTACAAGGAGCATCCTTTTTCCCTTCATGATATCTCTCCTCCTGAAAAGTGTTTTAGTAGGAAAGTCCCGGATCTTTGCTCAGTTCATAAATGAACTTATTTTTTTCTCCTACATATTAGACTCACTAAAAGAGAAAATGTTCCCTCTTGGAATACCAAAGGTTGGGATCTACCCTGATCTCTCCGGGTCCTGGTAAATAGCTTTGGCAGCTTGAGAGCCTGCTGTTCTATCACTGGCAATGCCATATTTCTTAAACACCTCTCCAATAGCATCGAGGAGTCTGTATACCTTATATTCTGTTGAAGAGTGTCCCATCAGTCCCACTCTCCAGGCTTGTCCTGCGAATTTCCCCAGGCCGCCACCAATCTCAATATTGTAGCTCAATTTTATTTCCCCGCGAAGTTTACCTTCTTCTGCTCCATCAGGAAGGTAGACAGCATGAAGCATAGGAAGTCGTTCGTCTTCTTTCCTGACCAAATAGGTGAAACCTAGAGCTTGAAGCCCAGCCTGAAGGGCTGCCGCGTTTTTTCTGTGGCGCTGGAATCTTGCATCAAGTCCTTCTTCCAGGACTAACCTAAGTCCTTCATGGAGGGCATAAATCATATTTACCGGAGCAGTATGATGATATTTTCTTTGATGTCCCTCATTCCAGTACCTCTCTATCATCCCTAGATCAAAATACCAGCTTTTTACCTTTATTCTTCGGAGTTTCTCCATGGCTCTCTCATTTAGGGTAACGGGGGAAAGTCCCGGCGGCACACTAAGACATTTTTGGGTTCCGCTATAGGCAGCATCAATTCCCCACTCGTCTATCTTTACTTCCATTCCTCCTAAGGATGTTACCATATCAACTAAAAATAGAGCACCATTTTGGTGAACAATCTCACCAATTTCTCTCATATGTTGCCCAAGAACACCAGTAGATGTTTCTGCGTGCACCAGGAAAAGTACCTGACACCTTTTTCTAGAAAAAACTTCTCTTACCTCATCAGGCGTGACCACAGTTCCCCATTCTAGATCAACCGGTACAACTTCTCCGCCAAATCGAGATACTTCATCAGCAATCCTTTCCCCAAATACTCCGCTCTTAACAACTATTACTTTATCCTGGGGTTCAACAAGATTAGCCACCAGAGTCTCCATGCCAGAGCTTCCTGTGCCAGAAATGGGAATGGTCATTCGATTTTCAGTTTGATACAGCACTCTTAACATGGCCTGTGTTTCATCCATTATTTTGATGAATTCTGGATCCAGGTGGCCCAGGGTAGCCACCGACATTGCTTTTAAAACTTCCGGGGGTACATCGCTTGGTCCAGGTCCATGTAGATGTACTTCTAAACCGCGCTCATAGGTTGGATTAACTTTCACTCCTTTTCCTCCTGCTTTGTTTAGCCTGCTCTCATCTCACCCGGTCCAGTTAGTTCACTCTTTTTGGATAAACACCTGAGTCCTTGATTTTGACCAGCCTCATATATGCCTTTTTTCGATATCCTACCCTTCACCCTCTCCTCTCGGAAAATGCCGAAGAAAATCCTATTCTATTTTAACAGATAATAGGTAAACTGTAAATGATTGATATGTGCGTGATAAACACATGACTCTTTCTCTCACCTGTTCTGGCTCAGAGATAATGGATTTTAAAGACTCTGAACCGCGCCCACACTTGTTTTGCATTGGCTATAGAGATACTCGACATCTGGACAAAATAGACAAAAAAAGATATAGATAAAATAGAAGTAAAGAGGTTATTAATCTCTGAAAGTAAAGAAGAAGAAAACTAAAGGGGGATACGATGAAGGAGAGAGTGAAAGCTGCTCTAAATAAAATAAGACCGTCGCTTAAAGCCGATGGCGGAGACGTAGAGCTGATAGAGGTTACTTCTGATGGGGTAGTAAAGGTAAGGTTAACTGGTGCCTGCGGAAGCTGTCCCATGAGCCAGATGACCATGAAAATGGGGATAGAGAAAATAATAAAAGATGAGGTGCCGGAGATAAAAGAGGTTGTTGCGGTATAGATAAATCTCACGACAGTCCTTCAACATCTATCTGACAGTTGGATCTATCCCGAATGCGCTGCGGGAAGAATATGTTCTAGAGGAGAAGAAAAGATGAAAAGTTCAAAGGGGACGAGGACGGAAAAGAGTCTCCTTGCATCTTTTGCAGGAGAATCTCAGGCAAGAAATCGCTATACCTATTTTGCTTCTGTGGCAAGAGAGGCTGGCTACGAGCAGATAGCCTCTATATTTTTGGAAACGGCTGATAATGAAAAGGAGCACGCCAAGAGATTCTTTGAGTTCTTAGAAGGCGGGGAGATAGAGATTAAGGCCTCTTATCCAGCAGGTGTGATAGGAGGTACTGCTCAGAATCTAGAAGCTGCAGCAGAAGGAGAGAACCTTGAGTGGACAAAACTTTACCAAGAGGCAGAAAAGATAGCACGTGAGGAGGGTTTCGTAGAAATAGCCAATGTATTTAAGGAAATAGCAGAAGTAGAAGAGCAGCATGAAATGCGATACAGAGAACTACTCAAGAATGTAGAAGAGGGCAAGGTATTCAAAAAGGATACCGTGGTTAAATGGAAATGCCGTAACTGCGGATATGTTCACGAAGGCAAAGAAGCACCTGAAAAATGCCCAGCTTGTGCTCATCCCCGGGGATTTTATGAGCTTCTTTGCCAGAACTGGTAGTTTGTGCGACTCTTTTCTATGAAGGGATGAAATTTGTGCAATTCGTTTCGAGAGTCAAATAGGACTGTATGGTTAGTTTTGGCTAACGGAGAAGCTGAAAAGTGGAAACATCAGAATTTGAAGCTTTAGTTATTGAGGCACTGGAGGCTATACCTGAAGAGTTTAGAAAGAAGATGGAGAATGTGGAGATTCTTGTGGAAAATCGGCCCCATGGGAATGTACGGCTAAAAGGAAAAAGAAGACCTCCATCTCTCTTAGGCCTATATCAAGGGGTTCCCTTGTCAAAAAGAAGTGTATACTATAATGCCGTCTTGCCCGATAAAATAGTTCTCTACCAGAAGGCTATCGAATCTATTTCTAGCAGCCGGGAGGACATTAAGAAAGGAATCAAAGAAGTGATAATCCATGAAGTAGGACATCACTTCGGACTAAGTGAAAATGACCTATCCCGATAGGTCATTTTCACTTATTATCACCTACCCACCCGATCTCTTAGGTTAATGCAACTTGAGGCTCTAGTTTTTCTTTTTTGACAAAGACAATGGAGTTATCTTTGAGATCAGCCACTATCGTATCTCCTCGCTTTAGAGCTCCCCGAAGAATCTCCTCGGAAAGAGGATTCTCAATGAGTCTTTGAATGGCGCGTCTTAGTGGGCGAGCCCCAAAGTCAGGATCGTATCCTTCCTCAGCGATTTTCTTTTTTGCTCTTTCAGTTATCTCAAAGTTTATTCCATTCTCAGCAAGGATTCCTGCCTCCTCTTCTATCATTATATCTACGATTTTGATCATATTATCTCTGCTCAGAGAGCGGAACACGATTACCTCGTCCAGGCGGTTGAGAAACTCTGGCCGGAAATGCCTTTTAAGGGCAGAGCTAACCTTTTCTCTTATTTCTTCATAGGAAAGAGCTCCTGTCTCTCCCGCAGAAAATCCCAGTTTGGAGTCACCGGTAATCTCTTCCCCTCCCAAATTGGAGGTCATAATGAGGATAGTGTTTCGAAAATCTACCGTATGACCCAGGTTGTCAGAGAGTCTGCCATCTTCCATTATCTGCAGCAGCACATTGAATACATCAGGATGGGCTTTTTCTATCTCGTCCAGGAGGATCACCGAATAGGGATTTCTCCTTACCTTTTCTGTTAACTCTCCTCCCTTTTCATATCCCACATATCCCGGAGGAGCACCGGTAAGACGGGAAACGCTAAATCTTTCCATATACTCCGACATATCCAGTCTTACTATGGCCTCTTCATTTCCGAAGAGAAACCGAGCTAAAGATTTTGCCAGTTGTGTCTTTCCTACCCCGGTAGGACCCAGAAACATGAAGCAGCCAATGGGTCTTTTTATGTTCTTTACCCCTGCCCTGGCTCTTCGAATGGACTGAGAGATAACTCTAACCGCCTCATCCTGCCCCACTATTCTTTTGTGCAGGTTATCCTCCATATTAAGGAGTTTGGAGGTTTCGCCTCTTGTCATCTTGCTTACCGGGATACCAATCCAGCTAGAAACAATGTAAGCTACATCTTCTGGACTTACCTTGAGGGTGGGTTTTTCTTTATCCGGGCTCATTTTCATTTTCTCTTTAAGCTTGCCTTCCCGGTCCCTCAAGGCCGCTGCTTTCTCAAATTCCTCATTTTTCACCGCCTTTTCTTTCTCCCCTCTTATCCTTTGTAGTTCTTTTTTTATCTTGCCCGTATTTGGGTAGGCTAAAGCTTTTCTGATCTTCACCCTGGCTGATGCCTCATCCATAACGTCAATGGCTTTGTCGGGAAGAAACCTTCCCTGGATGTAGCGTTCTGAGAGCCGGACCGCTGCCTGGATAGCTTCCCCGGTTATTTTTACTCCGTGGTACTTCTCGTATCTTGGTCTTAGGCCTTCCAGAATTTTGACTGTCTCCTCCACTGTGGGCTCGGATACTATAACTGGCTGAAATCTTCTCTCCAGAGCACTGTCTTTCTCCACATACTTTCGGTATTCATCCAGAGTGGTCGCTCCGATACACTGAATTTCTCCTCTAGCCAAAAAAGGCTTGAGAATATTGGAAGCATCAATAGCTCCTTCAGCCGCTCCTGCTCCTACTAGAGTGTGCAGCTCATCCACAAAGAGAATTACGTCCTTGGAGGATGTTATTTCCGAGATAACTTTCTGGATTCTCTTTTCAAACTCACCCCGGTACTTGGTTCCCGCTACTACTCCTCCCAGGGAAAGAGCGAGAAGCCTTTTTCTCTTGAGATTGTCTGGAACTGATCCCTCTACCATCCTTTGAGCCAAACCCTCAACTGCCGCAGTTTTTCCCACTCCCGCCTCACCGATAAGTACCGGGTTGTTCTTGGTCTTGCGGGATAGAATGTGAATGACTCTTTCAATTTCCTTCTCCCTTCCAATTACCGGATCAAGTTTTCCTTTCCGAGCAAGCCTGGTAAGATCCCGACTGAACTTATCCAGAGCCGGGGTCCTGGTGGACTTCGAAGATCCCTGAGCGGAGGAGGTCTCTACCAGATTCGAAACTTCTTCTCTCAAGGAGTTCGGGTCCAACCCTGCTCCGGCTAGGGCTTGTGATGCAGTTCCTGGTGCCTGAACCAGTCCCATAAGAATATCACCGGCGTCTATATGGTTTTTTTCTGCCCTTCTAGCTTCCAGAGCAGCTATTTCAAGAGCTTTTCTGGCTTCGAGTGTGAGAGGAGCCTCCTCAAATAAAGATTCCCCCTCTCCCTGAGCTGGATCAAATTCCAGCATTTTTTGAAGAGTTTCTGTATCTACTCCCGAACTCTTCAGGACTGTGGACAGATCCGCATCCTCGAGAAGAGACAGAAGCAGATGTCCTGTGCCCACACATGAATATCCTGATATTCCTGCTTTTTCTTGGGTAAGAAGAAGGATCTTTCTTGCTTTATCAGAAAGTTTTTCAAACATTTTTTTCTCCTTTTATGGTTCCAGGGATTTCTTGGCTTAGCTATAGACCATTTTATCTGAAGAAAGAGACGGAGTCATCCGTTTCTTCATCCAGCCTCGCTGCTCGGATGAAGGAGCGGATACCACGTACGAAAAACTCTCTTTCTTCTCTATTCATACGAGAGATAAGATCATTGAGTCTTTTTAGTCTCTCTTTCTCCAGATCCTGGACTACATTCCTTCCTGTTCTGGTAAGATGAATCTCAACGCTGCGTCCGTCAAAGCTGCTTTTTATTCTTACTGCCCATCCTTTTTCTACCAGTACATCTACCATATTGGTTGCCGAGGGGTTGGTGATGGAAAGACCCCGGGCTAACTCGCCCATACAACAGCTCTGATGGTGTAATAGATAAGAAACGGTGCGAATAACGGAGAAACTAGGTTTCTCCTCAAGAGAAGAAATAGCCGAGGATGTTAGCTCTTCCAGGGTCCTCTTGATAAGTGCAAGAAGCCTTATTTCCTCATCTATCATTTCTCTCCTCATATTTATTTAGTTAGTCTAAATAAATAGCACAAAAAAATAAAATGTCAAGTCCCCCCGGTTCTATTTCCTTCTAACTATCTTCTTCTAACTATTTCCTTCTAACTATCTTCTTCTAACTATTTTCTTCTAACTATTTTCTTCTAAGATTCCATTTTTTCTTAAATTCTTTGAGCCTGCTCTTCAACCCAGATTCGAGAGAAAGGATTCCCTAAAGTGACCTGGGGGGGGTTGTATATATGTCAAACGCTGGTGGATTATGCAGGTGTTTTTTAACCGCGCAAAGCTCAGCAGACTTTATCACACTTTTTCTATACTTTTCTGGAAATTCAGGAGGAAGTTGAATCTCCATGGTGATTTTGTCAATCATCCTGGTTTCTGAATTTCTCTGTGTGCGTTGAATTACTTTTAGCCCTTCGGTAGGAATGTTGCGTAGCTGGCAAAAGGAGAGGATGTAAATACCAGCGCAGGTGCCAATAGAAGCCAGAAATAGGTCGAAAGGTGCAGGAGCTGAAAGGTTATCTCCACCGTGCTCCTGCTGGTCGGTTTTGATGGTAAAACCTTTATACATAGCATCTACTCTTTTGCCTCCCGGGAAAACAATCTCCATATCCATTATCGTACTCCTTAGTTTTTGATTTTCACCCCATCTCTGAAGGAAAAAATTCGACTATGGGGGGACACCAGACTCTTTTGGATACCCCCTGATTCCCATTCTGATTTATCCCCGATTCCCAACATAGAAGAAGACCAGCAATTTCGTAGTTAATTACATACAATTCGTGGTCATTTGTCAAGGATTGATTCCAGCTAAGACAGGCTGCTTGGGTGAGGAGCATTTTTGACTAGTAATAACTTATGAGATAAAGTAAGGGTGAGTAGTCTCATCCACTGCGGAAGAACCTCTCCGGGAGTCTTGCGAAACCATAAATAAACTCCAGGAAAAAGCAGCTTTGCCAAAAACTAGAACTCTTAATATGGTCATTCTTTTACTAGCTGCATTGGTTATTCTTAGTGATGTATGCATATGTGAGGAAAAGGTTCTGTCGCCCAGGCTGATTTTGAATCCATATCGGCTTCATCCTGGCGAGTTTCTCGTGGTTTTTTTGGAAGGAGTAGAACCTGACGACAAGGTATCTTTGCAGACCAACCTTCCTCAAACCAGTCTCAAGGTTTACCCTTACCGTGAGGGACTCATCAGCCTGGTGGGAGTGGACTATCGCACCCTGCCCGGTGAGTATACTATCTCAGCCTGGGTGAGAAGAAAAGAGCCAGGGGTGTGGCAGGAGAATCTGAAGATTGTTCTTGAGCCTAAAAAATTTGCCAGCCAGTATCTTCAGGTGAGCCCCAAAAAGCTTGAGGCACGAAGCTCAGAGAAATGGCAGCAAGATCTTCCTCATATTCAAGAGGCCAGATCAAGAAGCTCTGATTTACCTCTATGGGAAGAGCGGTTCCTGGCTCCCCTGAAAGGAAGAAAAACCACGGATTTTGGTGCCATAAGATACATCAATGGAAAGGAAGTGGGAAGACACTCAGGAGTGGATATTGCTGCCCCCAGGGGTACTCTGGTGGTGGCAGCCAACTCGGGGATAGTATGTCTGGCTAGATTCCTGAATGTTACCGGCTATACGGTCATTGTTGATCATGGTTTGTATCTCTTTACCTCCTACTGTCACCTGGAGAGTTTTCTGGTGAAGAAAGGTCAAAAAGTAATTAAGGGCCAGGACATTGGCCGGGTGGGCTCCAGCGGTTTTGCCACCGGTGCTCATCTTCATTGGGGAGCTGTTATTGGTTCCACCTTTATCGATCCCTACCTTCTGGTGAAAAAGAATCCCCTGGATATGCTCGATGGAGAAAGCAAATAGACATCCTCAACATGGAGACTGCTCTTTCAGCCATAGAAAAGAGGATTTAGTTGAATAGGTCATGTTTTATTGTTCTCATCTTGACAGTCACACGCACTGGAGGGAAGCTCTTGCTCTCTTGTCTACCACACTGTGGCTACGCCAAACGGGAGTGTAATGTATATCAGGGAGAAATACAAGAGACTAGTACGTCCCAATCTGTACATCACTGGACAGTTATTATTCGGTCGGGGAAAGATGAATGCGGGAGTTGAGGGAGGGCTTCATAAAG
>SDBU01003179.1_pt1 | contig 21101 bp, 18 predicted proteins | sample 2277071 | NCBI WGS metagenome assembly SDBU01 (sample SAMN10397929, study PRJNA504765) | marine sediment metagenome | isolation source: marine sediment core GS08_GC12, 126 cmbsf | place: Arctic Ocean: Gakkel Ridge, Loki's castle | collected 2008
CATTTACTTTCTTTCTCTATTAAAGATTTTAATGATAAAAAAAGAAAAGAATATCTAATGGGTTCTTTTTTTGAATCTATGATTTATCTTTCCGAGATAGGGTCTAAAAATAAATTAAATTCGCTGACCTGGGAATACATGCCAATACCCTATGAACCTCCCCACACAGTTGAAGAGGCAAAAAGTCTTTTTAAAGAATTAAATTCATATTCCAAAATACCGATTTATATGGCATTTGATCTTGGCCATACTACTTCTTTTGATCTAGAAAAAGGAAATAAAAATATGGATGTCTATCATGTTTTAGAGAATCTTATTCCTATTACAAATATGATCCATTTACAGCAGTGTGATGGCATAGGAGACAGGTATTGGCCCTTTATACCGGAATATAATAAGGTCGGGATCATCGAACCAAAAAAAATCTTGAACTTAATAAGGGATTATTCAGATCATAAAATCGACCTTATCTTTGAATTTTTTCACGGTGGTGAAATAAGCGGGGAAAAAATAATCGAGGATTATAAATACAGCACTGATTATTGGATGGAATACCTCTAATAGAAGCGTGATTTAAACTGTATTAGCCTTGATATCTCTATAATTGATTAGATCAAATTCCAGGCTTCGTTTAACCTGTTAAAATTATCAGCGACTGTTTCTTCCTGGCTTAAATTATCACCAGGTCTTATCTCAAGTACAAGCGGCCCACGTTCATTTTTATTTAAATATCCAAACTTTAATAATAATGATAAAATCTCTGCGATTTCTTTAATGTCGATCTCTCCATCTTTGATCCCGAGAGGAGGATGCTTATCACCATACCATTTGCTGGAAAAATTTTTTAGTACGCAGTTTCCTAAATGCACCCTTTTAAGATATCGTGATGTATTCCTGATAGCATCATAAAAACTCTCTCCAAGTAAAGGAATATGTGCAAAATCTAATTCTATACCAAGATTTTCTATATGGAGTGATCTTACAAAATCCGCACACTCTGATGTGGGTCCGATAAGAAACTTTTTGTCTACAGAATAATCAAAAGGCTCGATCATTGCCATGATATTGTATTTATTCAGCTTTTGGCAAAACCAATGGCAAAAATCTCCAAACTTTTTTAAAGCTATGCGCCTATATTTTCCCTTCACATTTTTACCGGAATTGAATACATACCCTGAAGCACCTATGTTTTTTGCAGTCTTGATCTGGTCTTCAAAAATTATTTTTAGCATTTCATAATCTACATAAGAATTTGTAGAAGGATTCAATTTTTTTAACAAAGATATATGGTTGTTAAAAACAATTTCTTTTCCACAATTCTTTAAAAGGGGTATCAGTTTTTTTCTATGTCCATCTCCGAAAGGAAGTATACAATCAAAAGTCTCTATATCATAGCTATGGATAAACTCTGTTAATGTCCTGATATGATAAACAGGGTCTTTTGCGCATTTTGGATATAACAGATGGTAGACCAGGCCTATTTTTGCATATTTTTTTATACTTTCTTTCATAAAATAAATTTTCGGGCGGGCATTTAAAATAATATTTTTTATAACCAGATTTTAAGTAATCTTTATATAAATAAACCATGTGGTTTCCCATTTAGAGCCATTACCAGCACAGTCACTTGATGATTACAAAACGTATAGTTTTTTTCTTATATATTCGGACCAGGACTCGATCACGCTTTCTTTTCTTATAGTGATAATATCATCATTGTCTTTGAAAAAATTTCTGAAATTTTTTCTCATATTTTTTAAAAATTGTGTATGGTAGAGTTCAACCTCCAAGGTTACAGGCCCATTGAATTTGAACAGATCGACTTCTGGTGGCTCTGTCACTATTCTTTTAGCAGCAGACCTGATTTGTGTAGTAGTATATTCAAGAGAGAAACAAACAGCACTTCCCGGACCTAGTGAATCTTTAACCACAACACTTTCTATATTGCGTATCATTGATTTTGCTTCTTCAACTCCCCGGGAATCCCCGGTTATCAGCAGAACCGGAACATCGAAATCCCCTGCTATTGCTGCTTCCATCCCGATCTCTCCGACAGAAAACCCGTTTATTCTTATATCTTTTATATCATGCTCATATGAATGAGCAAGCAATCCTTCGGGAGTACCAGCTTTGGAATGAAAACCTAAGAAAATAGCTCCAGAAAAAGGAGATCCTTTTTCACCAGTCCAGTTGTCTTTATACAAAGGCTTACCACAGATAAGGTTTACATATGAAGGAATTCTTGAAATATCTATATTAGTACCAAAATAATGATGATCATAGGTATATATTTCTTCAGCTCCTCCTTCGTGTAAACCTTCTATAAGGCTATTAAGTTCTGCGGTAAATAACTTTTGTCCGTGTGAATACAAAGAGTTGCCCGGGTCAACCTGATCGTAATTGACTATTCCGCTTATTCCTTCCAGATCACAATGAATTATATACTTTTTTTTATTTGTTTTATTGGACATAATATTTTTCACTTCCTGAAAGACCAATAGTTTTTATAATTATTACTTTTTTCTAGACTAAAAAAATTTTTCTTAGATCTGAAACACTTGAATTTAAAATAGTATAGGGCCTCTATCCAGCAGCCTGCCGATTTTTGGAAATGATAACCTTAATGACAAACCTATCTCACAGTCGAAAGCCTGCGATATCTTTAAATCACCACAAATACTGATCAACCAGTATGCTTCAATTTTATTTATTTCTAAAAGTCCCATCAGCAGGTTTATCATTTCCAGTGTTGCCAGTTTATTAGCTTCATAAAAATCTACGGCATTGCTGGTGACTATAATAGAACTGCCTGTTTCAATCACAGGCCTGTTTATTTTTTTATCTTTAATCAGATCGATCTGAACCAAAACTTCACTACAAATATCAACACCTCCGGATGTCAGCTCACCATCTCCCATTGATGCGTGCACATCTCCCATTGACAGTAGTGCTCCTTCTACAAACACAGGAAAATAAATTTTCGATCCTTCTTTTACATCATTATTATCCATATTTCCTCCATGGACACCTATGTGGGAACTGAATATCTCTTCACCTGCAGGAGCAACCCCGATTGTCCCTATCATCGGGCGTATAGGAATTTTTATTTCCTCAGAAAAATCTATTAATCCATTCTCGACCTTCAGGTTCCTTGCCAGGTTTCCGGTAGCCAAACCATGGATTATTCCAATTTCTTTTCCTGACGGGACAAATCCCCGTGGATTCAATATTATTTCTTTGACTTCTACGATAAGTATATCTCCAGGGCGTGCATTTTTTATATAGACTGGACCGGTGACCGGATTGCAATCTTTAAGTTCCACGTCTGGAAATACTACATCAGCACCATCAGGAACAGTTCCATTGTGAGCATCCCTTGTCTGAAAAATTATTTCATCACCTGCGCCTGCCATAAGGACCGGCTTGATGGATTCGCTGAATAAGAAATTATATTTATCTCTGTCAATAATATGCAGCATTTTATTTTTTCACCAAATATATTTCAAAGATATGATTTGTAGCTTGCCGTTTACTTTTTTATTATTTTATTCAAGCAATCACTAAGGTTAAATTTTACCATGAATAATTTATTTTAGAATAGTTTGTTTAGAATAAAATATGGTATTGTCTTGTTCCTTTGTTTTGATTAAAATATTACTGAAATGGGTGAAGTCAAATAGAAAGACCCATCCCTGGTTCAAATAGTTTTTGGTAATATTTTCAGCAGATGATATCTGCCAGAAATGGCTGTTAAATTAAATGATCATTAAAAAATAGTTAAGCAGCGAATCTGTTCAAGTTCTTTTTTATCTTAATGTTAATATCTTAATAAAAGGAGCAATTTATGGATAATATTGAAAAGCAAATAATCAATGAGATCGATAAAAGAAAAGATGAATTAATCGGTTACCTGGGCAAGCTCATAAGCTTTCCCTCTGAAAATGAAGGAGTTCCAGGTACAGGAAAAGAAACAGAACTGCAGAATTATATATATGAAGATTTATTGAAGTCAAATTTTGACAAAGTGGAAAAAATAGCTGCCAGCAGTGATAACCAAAGGCCAAATATAATTGGAACTTTAAAGGGAACCAATAATAAAAGTCCCCTGATGTTTAATGCGCACGCAGATGTCGTGCCTGTAAAAGAAGTGGAATCAAAAAAGTGGAACAGTGAACCTTATAAGGCCACTATAAAAGATGGAAAGATATATGGAAGAGGTGCAAGTGATTGCAAGGGCGGTCTTTCTGCCATGATAATTGCTGCAAAAATATTAAAGGATTTAAAAATAGACCTTAAAAATGATTTATACGTTTTATCTTCTGTGGGGGAAGAATCCCAGGAAGGCGGAACCATCGGAACTGCTCTGGCCATAGACAGGGGATATAAGCCGGATTTTGCGATAATAGGCGAGCCTTCGAATTGTGAATTGCATACCGAGAGTTCCGGGAATTTTCTTTTTGAACTTAAGATAAAGGGCAAGGAAGCACATTGTGCGGCGAGGAATCAAGTCTTATTTCCTCAAAGATATGGGATACCTTCCGGTTATGAAATCGGTGTAGATGCATTGGATAAGGCTATTGGGTTTATTCAACTCATGCAGAATATTGAGAGAGAAAATTGCCATAAATGGAAAACTAAAACAACAAATAGTGGTGGATATCCCATACCGATGGATAACCAGGGGTTGGGTTTTTTTACAATTACCCCGGCAAAAATTGAAGGTGGGCAGTATATAGGTGCAATATGCGGTTATGTAAACATAATCTTTAATGTCTGGTACCCTAACTGGTTAAAGGAAGAAGATGTGGCAATGAGTATCAAGGAAAAAATCATGCATCTTGCTGCAACCGATGACTGGCTAAGTGCCAATCCTCCAGAGTTTATATTTCCTACGATTCAGCACTGGAGACCTTTTAAAACATCAACAGATCATCCGGGTGTAAAATTAGTAGAAGAAGCTTTAAGGGATGTCCAGCAAAAGCAGCCGATCTATTCTTCTTTCAGGGCTGTTTGTGACGCCACCTTTCTACAGGAAAGGGGAATAAGCTCTGTGGTGCTTGGACCAGGGGGCTTAAATATGTCTGTGCATGGTCCCAATGAATTTGTCCCAATTGATGAATTATTAATATGTGCAAAGGCTTATGCAATTTTTGCGTATAGATGGTGCAATAAAGATTAATAGATATCAGTAACTTAAGAATTTTAATTTTTTTAACATTTTTAAAAAGAGGTTATTTTGAATAAAAAACAAAGCTTTGAAATAATAAAAAAAGTCCTTAGTGATGAGAGTGAAGCTTTAAGCAAACTGAAAGACAGGATAGATATTGACTCTATAATGAAAGTTGTAGAGATGGTAGATGTCTGCAGGAAAAATAATGGCAAAGTAATTACAATCGGTGCAGGTAACTCAAGCATCATAGCAAGAAAGATCGCTCATAATTTTTCCTGCATTGAAATACCTTCTTTTTTCTTAACTTCAGAGGAAGGGCTTCACGGAGGCCTAGGCGTGATAAAGGAAAATGACCTTGTAATAGCTTTTTCAAAAGGTGGAAAAACACAAGAATTACTGGAAACCATACCTGTTGTTAAACATAAGAAAGTCAAAATGATATCTGTGACTGAGAATAAGGATACAGAGTTTGCAAAAGCAGCTGACCAGGTGTTAATAATAAAAACAGACAGGGAAGCTGATGCGCTTAATATGATCGCTACATCTAGCAGTGCCTGCATGATAGCAATATTTGATGCTATCATGGTGCTGATGATGCAGCAGGGAGGTTTTAAGGCAGAGCAGTTTGCTGTTATACATCCTGGAGGAGCCGTAGGCGAAATGTTAAAGAGTAAAATCAAGCATTAAACCATACTTTTAAAGCAGGAATCCAGAAAACACCTTTCACAGTTTATATGATCATACTGGTAATAAAACAATAAGGTAAAGTATGCATATTTAAGCTCCCTGCAAATCTGTGGGTGGATTATTTACCAGGATCTTATTTATTCCGGCTATAATAAATACTTGAAGTTTGGAGTCATTTCAAAAAATTTAAAAGAACAGAAAATAATATAAAATCTTCAGGATGTTTTATGAAATCTTAAGAATGTTTGGTAATGTTTTAAAAAAGAAGAAAGTTGTGTACAATAGCCACATCTCAATTATATCGGCGGAAGACTAAAATTAATAATTCTAAAGGAGTACTGATGAAGATAGGCATAGGAGTCACTTTATGGCAATATCCATTTAATTCAGAAAGAGTCGACCTTTTGAATAAAATCGAGGATCTTGGATTTGACGTGGTCGAACTGTTCATCGAGGACAAGTCAAAAAACAATCTGGAGATCATAAAAGAAAATATTAAAAAAACCAGCCTTGAATGCGTAAACTGCAGCTCTTTTGTTGAAGGAAATTTAATCAGTGATGATGTAAATGTGGTTAAAAGGGGAGTTAAATATATAAAAGACTCGATAGATCTGTGTGAATATCTGGAGTCCGGTATTTTAACAGGTCCTACTTACGGATCCGTTGTCAATACCGAATTTTTAAACCCGGTAGTCAAAAATAAGGCCAAACGGCAAGCTGTGGAATTATTAAAGGAAATTGGGATCTATGCATCTGCCAAGAATATAAAAATTGCTGTAGAACCCTTAAACAGGTATGAATCGAATTTTTTAAATACTGCTCATGAAGGGATAGATCTAATAAAAGAAGTGAACTTGCCTAATGTGGGTTTAAACCTGGATACCTTTCATATGCATATAGAAGAAAAAAGCATCAAGAAAGCTGTCTTTGATGCTGGAGAACATTTGTTTCATTTGCATGTTCCAGAAAATGACCGGGGCACACCCGGTACCGGGGATGTTGACTGGGATGGTATTGCAGAATCATTAAGAAAGATAAATTTTAGTGGCGCTCTTGTTATGGAAAGCGGCACTCCCTATGTGGAAGAAATAGCAAAACTCGGCGCTTTCTGGAGGGTCTATGATTATCTTCCGGATAAAATGGCTGAAGAGGGATTAAAATTTTTAAGGCAAAAATTTAACTGAGAGATTTATTTGTAATTTCGAATAATTCAATAAAGTTTTCTTTCAAGTTTTTATATAATTTTCTGTAAATCTTATAATATTTTTGGTATTTGGAGTGTTCGTTTCTATTTGGGTAAAAGGTTTTGGAAACTTTTACAAATTTATCTATTTGATCCCAGCTATTATATTGGCCACAGGCCATTCCCGCAATAAATGCAGCTCCAAGGGAAGACCCTGGATTAATATTTAAAGTAGATATATTTTTCCCAAAAATATTGCTTAGTATTTGAACCCATATCTCACTCGAGGCTCCAGCATCTGAAGCAATCAAATTGTTTGTACTAAGGCCAATTTCTGTAAAAACATCAAGATGATGCAAAAAACCGTAACCAATAGATTCAAGGACTGACCTGTACAGATCAAATCTATTATGTGAAATTGTCAGGCCAAAGATAACACCTCTTGCTTTTTGATCAAATATTGGAGTTTTTTCTCCTAAAAAGTAAGGCAGTATAACAATTCCTCTGGAGCCTGACTCAATATCTTTTATTTTTTTATCCAAATCCTTATAAGAATATTGTGACTCCAGGAAAAATTGTTCCTTATACCATCTTAATAAAGAACCGCTGGAAGCCATACAGCCGCTAAGGCAGTATTTGCCTGGAACAGGATGGTAATCCAAAAATAATCTTTTATCCACAATAAGCTTATTGCTGACGGTTGTTATATCTCCAGCAGAACCCAGTTTTATAAGGACATCACCGGGCTTTTTGATTCCACTGATGAAAGCTGATGAAATCATATCTGCTACCCCTGCGATCACAGGTACGCCCTTTAAAAACTCAAATCCTATTTCTTTTGCAGCTTCAGGACTTACAGAGCCTATTACTGTACAGGGGCTGTTTATTTGGGGCAGCAGAGTTTTTTTTATGCCCAGGATATCTAAAATAGTATTTGACCAATCCTCTTCAACAATATCATAAAGGCCGCTTTCAAGAGCCCAGTTTGACTCTATTGAAAATATGCCTGTCAGCTTATAATTTATATAGTCATAGGAACCTAAAATCTTAGCAGTTTTTTCATAAGTATCGGGTTCATTATTTTGCATCCATAATATTTTTGGAGAAATCATTTGCTGGTTCAAAGAAGAACCGGAAATTTTATAATATGTCTCTGGATTTATTTTTTTCTTTATAAATTCTATTTCCTTAGAGACCCTGGCATCATTTTGCTGTATCGATGGCCTTAATACCTCGCCATTTTTATCTATCAGCACGAATGCCGGAAGCATCCCGGTGATACCGATACCTGATATTTTAAAGTTTTTTATTTCTAAATTTCCCAGCACATTTTTCAGGGTTTTTTTTGTGCCACTCCACCAATCATGGGGATTTTCTTCTGAATATCCAGGCTGTGGAGATGATAATTTATGTTCCGAAGAAGCAGAAAAAATTATTTTGTTTCTTTTTGCATCACATAATATAGTTTTTACCGAAGAGGTCCCTATATCGATACCGATCAGGTAATTGTCCAATTTTACTCCTTTTGGTTATTAATAGAGTCATGCTTAATAAAATAGAATTTTTATATAATAAATCAAACCTATAAATGATCTGTACGTATATCAAAATTATTACGATAAAGGTAATAGGATTTCAGCAATTCTTTTTACCAGTCGATGCAGATGGATTACTGACTATCATACTACTAGACACTGAAATATCTCATATCTGGTTAAATTTATTAAATGGATCAGTAATGGAAAAAATATATAGGATTATTGTATAAGATTTTATTTTAAACATAAATATATTAAAATATAGTATTTTTAATCTTAAAAAAGCCCGCAAAATATGGTAAAATTATTTTAATACAACTACATATTAGAGAAGATTACCGTATGCTTGCAGACCCTAAAAATATATCAGGACTAACTGACAATCTTATTAAAAATATTTTATCACAAGGCAATAAACATGTAAAACTTAAGAAGATTTTAAACTGGAAAGACATAAATAAAGTATGTAAATCATGCTTTGGCCTGACAATAGGAAATAAAACAAAGACATCAGATATTGCCCTCAGGCTTGTTATTTTAAAGATTTAATATCAGCACTTGAGAAAAAACAAGATAGCTCTTGCATACCCCATAAAAAGAACAGGAAAGCTATTATGGGATAATGATTTATGAAAGTTTTTAAAATTATGAAATTTTGAGCTTAGGAACTTTCAAATTTTATAAAAGGTGAGTTATTCACCAGGAACCATATCAAGATAGAGAGGAAGGATTTATGAGCTGGCTAAAAAGTGTTATAGGGACAGAGAAAGCTATTATCGCAATGTGCCATTTGCAGGCTTTGCCCGGTGACCCACATTATGATGCAGGGAAGGGAATGAGTTCTGTAATTGAAATGGCTAAAAAAGATCTTATTGCCCTGCAAGAAGGTGGTGTGGATGCAATAATGTTCTCAAATGAATTCAGCTTGCCATATCTAACAGATGTCAAAACAGAGACTGTCGCTGCAATGGCCAGGATTATTGGTGAGTTGAAATCATATATTACAATCCCATATGGAGTAAATGTTTTATGGGATGCCAAAAAATCGCTGGATCTTGCTATTGCTACGGATGCAAAGTTTGTAAGGGAGATCTTTTCAGGCGTGTATGCAAGCGACTTTGGTCTCTGGGATACCAATGCCGGTGAGACAATCAGGCATCAATATAGGATAGGTGCTCAAGATGTCAAGCTCCTTTATAATATAATGCCCGAAGCTTCATCTTATCTTGTGAACAGAGATTTAAAAGAAATCGCTAAAACAACTGTTTTTAACTGCAAGCCCGATGCGCTGCTCGTATCCGGAAGTACGGCTGGTGTAGAAACAGATACCAATAGTCTAAGAATTGTTAAGGAAGCAACACCTGAAACTGTAGTGCTGAGCAATACAGGAGTCAATCCAAAAAATGTTGAGACTCAGCTTAAAATTGTGGATGGAGCTATTGTTGGGACAACTTTTAAAGCTGATGGCATATTTAAAAACAATGTTGACAAACAAAGGGTTAAACAGTTCATGGATAAAGTCAAAGAACTAAGAAATTCATTATAATTAGAGCATGATAAACATAATATCGTCAATTTTGTCTTCAGGTTTTTCTATACCAATAGAAGAGAAGCCATAGTTGTAGAAAAAGCTGGTGTAAATTACTGTATATTGGTGTAATGGATGTGCCATCCAGAAAACCTTTATAAAATAGGCAGTATAAATAATTATTATTATGAATAAGGGGGAAGTTAAAAAATGAACCTAACAAAGGAAGAACGTGTATTAAGGGTTATTGAAAGAAAAGAAGTTGATTATCTCCCAAGTCAGATAACTTTGGCAGATCGGACAAGGGATGCAGAAATAAGTAAAGTCTTGGGACTTGCCGGAGAACATGAACTTGATAGTTATCTTGAAAATCACCTATATCTGACCCTGACCCTGCAAGACAAGCCTCTATTCTACAGGGATGTCAAAGATGAAATCAATAAGCTCCATGAATCAGGGTATGCAAATCCAGATTGGGAAAATAATGTTGTTTACGATAACTGGGGTATGGGAATAAAAGTTGGAGTAGACAGCTTTTTTTGTAGTTTTCATCCACTACAGGGAAAAACTACAGAACATATTGCAAAATTTATGCCAGAACATCTTCCCAGAGAAGCCTATATGACTACTGATATTGTAAAAGCTGTAAAATTGTGGAATCCCCCTGATATAGACAAGCAGGATAATTTGTCTGAATGGGAAAAAGACTTAAAAGAAAAATCAGGAGAATTTTTAGTTTGGCCATCAGGTTATTTTGGCACATATGAAAGAGCTTATGCAGTGATGGGTTGGAATGAATTTATGTTAAATATTGCAGCCAGCCCAAAAGTGGTGGAAGAATTATTAGATAAAATTTGTGATTATAAAGTCGAGCACGCCAAGAGAATGGTTAAAACAGGTTTTAAGATCGTTCATCATGGTGATGATTTTGGAACACAATGCACTGGTTTCTTTTCAAAAGATACATTCAGAAAATATATATTACCAAAATTAAAAAGAGAGTGGGAAGTGTATAATGATGCCAACCTTCCGATAATACTGCATTCATGTGGAAATATTACCGATTTTTTACCTGATCTTATTGATATAGGCTTAAAGATATTGGAGCCTGTGCAGCCCTGTATGGACCTGGAGCTTCTTAAAAGAGAGTACGGAAAAGATTTAATTTTCTTTGGTGGGATAGATACTCAGGTCCTGCCCTATATAACTCCTGAAGAAACCAGAATTCTTACAAGAGATACCATCCGGATTTTGGGAAAAGGCGGAGGCATGATAATTGCTCCATCACAGGAATTGACGAATGATGTACCGATTGAAAATATTAAAGCCCTGGTTGAAACAATCCGGGAAGAAAGAGAAACGGTTCTTAGCCTATAGCTTTTGGCAAAATAAAAAAATTATTGTTATTGTAAATTAAGAGAGGAGTTAAAATGATCCGGTTAAAAATTAGAGAGGCTGCAGAAAAGGATTTAAAAGGTCTGGGGCAATTAATAAAAATTCCGGCAGATAGCGAAAAAAAACCAACTTCAGAATCACCTATTCATAAATTTTATGGGAGATTGGGAGTAGTACCCTGTAATGGAACATATGAGTTTGGAATTTGCAGTTTCAGAAAAAGGGAAATGGTTGCCAGGCAATTAGAACAACATCTTACCACTCCGGAGCTTCTCTTTGCATTAGATGGTGATTTTGTTACACCTGTGGCACCTGTTATAAAAAGGGACGGGAAAACTTATCCTGATTTTGATAAAATGTTTGCAATTATTATAAGAGAAAACTCCGGAATAATATTAGAAAAAGAAGTTTTCCATTTTGCTCTTTGGCCGCTAAAGGATAACTCGTCTGCATTAGTGGGATTTCAAAAAGGGGTTATTGAAGGTGACATTATAATCACTGAACTTGACGAAGAAATAGAATTATATTTTTAAAAGAAATATTGCCGTCTCTTATTAAACTAGTATAAAAGCATTTAATAAACAGCCTTTCCGGTTTTAATACGGCTGCTTATTAAATGCTTTTATACTATAAAATACTTTCAGGAAATTATTTAAGTTCCTTTTCCAGGTGCTGCATGATTTCTGTGTGGTCTGTAGTTTCCAGAAAGCCTATACTAAAGGATAAAGGGCCTTCAAGAAGTGGTTTGGGCCCTGGACCCCTGCCGAACCCAAAAACTGTCATTCCATCAGGAGCTTTTAAGTCTTCTTTTGTAGAGCCCATATATGAGTATAGGTTAAAAGGAGCTTCTTTTGAGTGGATAACTGTATAAAGCACACGCGGAACACCTTTAAAACCAAAGTAGACAGCTTTCCAATTGTCATGGAATGGAGGAGGGTTACCTTCATGGCAAATCGGTGTGTCATATCGCCTTCCATGTTTTTCAGTTCCCCAAAAAGATCTGGATGGATCAAATATGCCACCCTGCGTACCTTCATATAGAAACCAATATGTCCTTCCTGGTGCAGTTCGAAGTACAGTTAACTCAGCTTTTTTGTCGCTAAAAGACCAGCACCATTCCCATGATCCGTCCGCGGAAACCGAACGGATTTTATTTTTTCCTTCAATTTTACTATTAATCTTCTTGTGACCGGGGTGGCCGATATTGTCAGGCCATACCAAATTAGGAACGCCCCTGAATATTCCACCTGCATCGCCTGGTATGCCATAATCTGTAGCTTTAAAATTAATCCAGTCTATTTTTTCCCGGTCATGCAGACTAGAAAACCCGCCCGACTCTTTTTGAAAATAATATGTCGATTCTGCTGTAGTAATAATGAAACACTCTTGCCCTTCATCAAAACCCTCAGTGATGCTTACCATTGATGCCTTTTCCAATTTGTTCTCCTTTTCCAATGTTAATTGATAAATATCTGTAAATCTTAGACTTAAAAAATACCAATATACCATAGACCTTTAAATAAATTGGATGTATTGATTATTATTAAGTACGCTGCTTATTAGATATTTTAATCTATTATAAATCAAAATCAGCTTAATTTTAAGGATAAAAATGAAAGAAATAAATATCGGATCAATAGGATTCAAACATCAAACAATCAGCCATATTGCTGAATAATGGGCATCTCTTTAATTCAGAATATATAAATAGGATCAGATGTTTTTTTAGATATCTTCTTGTCTTGTTCTTGAGTATAATAAAAGGATTAGTAAATTGGGGATACCCTCCTCGTACTTGTTGTCTGGGGATGGTCCCTTAAATTTATGCAATATTTTCTAAGGCAATTATTAAACCAATAAAAACTGGAGAAAAATATGAATGCACGCGAACGTTTCAAGCAAATCTGTAAGTTCGAAAGACCCAATGACTTCTTTACATGCGGACTTTTTTGCTGGAATGAGACTTATGACAGATGGATAAAAGAGGGAATGCCGGTAAAGAGTATGGAAAATGTAAAAGAAGTCAATATGCATTTCCTGGGATATGAAAACCAGAATGAGATTATACACCCGAATGGTGCAATACAGGGGCTTGGAGAAAATTCGAATCCTCCATGGGCTCCACCCCTTGAACCATTATTTGATATGGAGATCTTAAAAGATGACGGCACTTATTTAGAACTGATTGAAAGAGACGGTAGTCATGTCAGGAGAAGAAAGGGCGATTTTGTATCCATGCCCCAGTACCTGGACTATCCAGTGACTGACAGAAAAAGCTGGGAATCATATAAAAAAAGACTTGACCCTTTATCACCTGAGCGTTTCCCGGAGGGATGGGACATTATGAGTGATGAAAATATGAATTGGCCGATAAAACCTGGACATGTCGGGAAGAATTGGGAGGAAAGAGATTTTGCCCTGGGAATGTTTAGCTATTCACTTTGTGGAATGCCAAGGAACTATTTGGGCCTTGAAAACTTTTCTTATGCAATATTTGAAGATATTAAACTCATCGAAGACATGATGGACTGGCAAACACATTTTGCTTATGAATTATTAAAAAAGGTTTTTGCTTCGGGTATTAAACTTGAATGGGTCTGGATCTGGGAGGATATCTGTTATAATAAAGGGCCCCTGATATCACCAAAGTTTTTTAAGGAATTCATGTCACCAAGATATAAAAAAATAACAGAACTACTGCATAATAATGGTGTTGATGCAATCATTCTTGACAGTGACGGAAACCTTGATGAATTGATGCCTCTGTGGATTGATGCAGGCATAAATGCCACATACCCTCTTGAATGTGCCTCTGGTATGGATGCAAGAGTTTATAGAAAAAAATTTGGGAAAAACCTTATTATGTTTGGCAATATAGATAAAAGAGTGCTGGCATCAGACAAAACTGCAATTGATGGAGAAATTGCAAAAGTAAAAGAATTAATTTCTCAGGGAGGGTATTTTCCAGGCTGCGACCATCATGTACCGCCGGAAGTGTCCTATGAAAATATGAAATATTTTTTCAATGAAGTGTACAAGCTCAGCGACTACCCTGAATTAAGGAAAGAAATAATCTGATAAAAAGTTTTGAAATATTCCAATCACTTTTTAAGGGAAAATAATAGTGAACAGCTTAAAAGCCAGAAAGCCTAAATCTTTTATTATCAGTATAGATATTGGGACAAGCTTTATTAAGGCAGGACTTTATGATAATTCCGGAAATTGCATTGAAATAATACAGGAAAAAATCCCCCAAAAATATATAGACAATGGCGCCCTTGAACAGCACGGGGATGATTTTGTTAGGATCCTGCTTGAAACGCTTAAATCTTTAATGGAAAAAACAGATGCCTGCAGCAAAAGCGTTAAAGTGATTGCGTTTACAGGCCAGATGGCTGGAGCTATTGGTGTTGATAAAGAGTGGAATGCAGTTACAATATGGTCGGGAACAATGGATACGCGCCAGAATCTTATTATGGAAGGACAGATCGATAATGAAAATATTTTACTTCAGTCAGGAACAAATCTGCCGTTTATGGCAAAAAAAATAAAATGGTTTGAAAAAGAATATGCGCGCACAATCAGTAAAGTTGTTAAGTATGTCGGATTAAGCAGTTATGTTATTGGCAAAATAACCGGCATTAAAGTAGAAGATGCATTCCTTGGTTCAACATATTTGACCTGGACTGGATTAGCTGATATTGAAAACAGAAAATGGTCAGAAGAGCTCTGCTCCATGTTTAATATTGATATTAAGAGACTCCCCCATATAGTGGATTCAACAGCTATTGTAGGCAGACTTTCCAAATCGGTTGCATCTTTATGCGGACTGCTTGAAGGAATACCGGTTGTTGCTGGTGCTGGCGATAAGATTGCCGGGTGTATCGGTGCCGGTGCAGTAGAGGCGGGAATCATGGTAGATGAATGTGCTTCACTTTCAGCTATCAGTCTTTGTACGGATTATTATAAACCAGATATTAAAAACAAGACTTTAGAAACGCTGCCATCGGCAATACCCGGCCAATATTTTTCTTTATTCTTTATTTCGGGATCAGGGCTTGTAATTGACTGGTTCATTGATAATTTTGCACAGGAGGAAAAGAAATCTGCTGCAGCCAATGGTACGACAGCATATAAGATCCTTGATGAAAAATCGGAAAAGATTACGCCCGGGTCCGATAATCTATTATGTATCGGGTTGCTCAGTGGGCGCGCACTGCCTTTTGACCCCAATATCCGGGGAATGTGGATAGGGCATTCTTTAATACACAGTAAGGCCCATTTTTACAGGTCACTGCTTGAAAGCTATGCTTACGAATATAAGCATTGCCTGGATATCATGAAAGAAACATCAGGCGCTTTGCCTTTCTCACGCGTAAGAGTAATAGGCGGGGGAGGCGCATCTTCAAATCTTTGGAATAAAATAAAGACTAATGTATTGGCTATTCCTTATGATCAGTTAGAAAGAGAGGATTGTGTGCTATTAGGCACTGCTATAATCGGGGGCACAGGAATCGGGATGTTTAATGATATAGCGGACACAGCCAGGAAATTTATCAGTATTAAGAATGCATATGAAGTTGAAAACAAAATAGCTGAAAAATATTCAAATCTGGCTGTTCTTTATTCGCAGACAATTGAAAAAAATAAAGAAATATTTGAAAAATTAACATTTAGGGGATAAGAAATGAAACACAGAGAAAGAGTAATGAAAGCCATTTCATTTCAGGAACCGGACAGAATACCAATGGACCTTGGTAGTACGGGAAGCTTAATAGTAGATCCTGCATACCATAAATTGTGCAAATTTCTTGGTTTTAATGAGGAAATTAAACCGTACCGGCATGGGAGTACTGCAAATTATTATGATGAGAGGGTTCTTGAAGAGTTTGATATAGATTTCCGCCATGTCTGGCTGGCTTCAATAGACAAACCTTCTTCTATCATTCATGATGATGGAACAGTTACTGATCCCTGGGGTATAACATGGAGCAAAGAAGGATCTTATCCTGTGCATTTCCCTTTAAAAGGTAAATCTTTTGAAGAAATTAAAAATTATAATTGGCCGGTTTTTAAAAACTGGAATACTGGAGAATTAAAAGAAAGAGCCAGGCACTATTATGAAGATACAGATTATGCAGTTATAGCAAAAGCAGTCCTGGATGGAGCAGGAATATTCGAGAGGTGCTATTATTTGCGCTCCATTGACGAGATGTTTATTGATATGATGGATAATAAAAAATTAATGCACTACCTGATAGACAAAATAACAGATATTGAAATCTCATTGTGGGATATGTATCTTGATGCTGTAGGGCCATATATCCAGATAATACAGCGTGCTGCCGACTTGGGGACACAGACGGGCCTTATTATTTCCCCGTCAATGTTCCGGGAATATTTTAAGCCCGCTGAAGAAAAAGTATATAATTTTATTAAATCCAGGGCTCCGCATGTAAAAATATGGTTTCATTCATGCGGGTCAATCGAGCCCTTGATCAATGATTTTATTGATTTAGGTGTGGATATCCTGAACCCTGTCCAGCCGCTATGTGACGGTATGGATTCTTTTGAGTTAAAGAAAAAATATGGAAAAAAGTTATGCTTTCATGGAGGAATCGATCTTCAAAAAGCATTGCCCGGAACACTAGACAATACAATCATGGAAACCGAGACGCGCATACGTGCCTTTGCGCCCGGTGGAGGCTACATCCTGGCTCCGGCAAATCACATACAAAAAGATACCAGTGTAGAAAATATCATTGCTTTGTACAGGCACGCTGCCGAATTTGGTAAATATCCCATTAACCTATAATAGCAATTTGCAATATTGACAAAGATAAAATTACTGATTAAGATTATTTTTATGCGCTTGCAGGAATATAGCTGACTAAATTGAATATATTACTGAACCAAAAAGATCAGGAGTCAATTAACATGAATAAGGAACAAAGAGTTTTAAAGGTCATCAATAAACAAAAAGTCGATTATTTACCAAGCCAGATCGTATTTGCAGATAAGACAAGAGTTAAAGGCCTTATCAAAGATATGGGCTTTAATACAATGGAAGAATTTGACGGCTATCTTGAAAACCACCTTGATTTTAGCTATCCGCTTGAAGACTGGGCAATGTATTACAGAAACGATGATGAGCTCATGGTCGAAGCTGAAAAGAAAGGTTTCTGTAAGGTAGACTGGGACAATAAGGTCGTTTACAATGGTTGGGGTGAAGGATATGCAAGATATATAGATGGTTTCTGGAATTGTTACAGTCCTCTAAGCCCAAAAAGTGAAAAAGCTAAAATAAAAAAATTTATGCCTGAAAACATACTGGAAGCATACGGGGCCAATGATGTAAAAGAGGCAATAAAAAAATACAAGGCTCCTGATACATACAAGCAAGGTAATTTTTCAATGTGGCAGAAAGACCTTAAGGAAAAATCCGGTGATTATCTTGTGGTCCCTACAAAATACTGGGGAATTTTTGAAAGGGCGCATGCAATACTGGGCTTTGAAGAATTTATGCTGCTAATGGCATCCGATCCTGGAACACTGGGAATACTGCTTGATAAAATTACTGACCACAATATAGAAGTTGCAAAAGAAGCCGTCAAAATGGGATTCAATATTGCTCATTACGGAGATGATCTCGGAAATCAGAGTTCCACTTTCTTCTCACCTGAAATGTTTAGAAGAATCCTAAAGCCAAGGATCCAGAGATTATGGAAAGTTTACAAGGATGCAGGTATTCCGGTAATCATGCATTGCTGTGGAGAAATAACAGAATTAATACCTGATCTCATCGAGATCGGACTTGATGTCCTTGAACCGGTGCAGCCCGTAATGGATCTAAAGTACATCAAAAAGGAATTTGGCAAATATATAACGTTTTTTGGCGGGATAGATACCCAGGAGCTCCTGCCTTATGGTACGCCTGAGGAAGTCAAGGCCAAATCAAAAGAAGTCATCCATACTTTAGGCGAAGGCGGAGGATATATTATAGCTCCATCCCAGGAGATCATGATAGATGTTCCACTGGATAATGTAAGGGCGCTGGTGGAGGTTATAAACATGGAAAGAAAAAAAATTTTAGATAGTTGAATCTCTATTTGTAGTTTCCCATGTTTTATCAAAAATCTGTAAAATTATGATTAATCCGCCTATGAAAATATCTGCTAATAATATTTTCTTAATAAACTTTATGCACCCATGATCTTTTTTTATATTTTCGCTTATCTTCTGTTTGCACCATATTTTTCAAAAAAGTCGAAAGGATAGGGCAATCCCGGGTGACTAACAGCATTTAACCAATCCAGCTCGTCTTCTGTTAATCTTAGATCCATGGCCTTAAGGTTATCATCCATCTGTGCATTGGAACTTACACCGGTTACAACACTATCACAACCTGGTTGAGCTAATAACCAGGCCAGTGCGGCCTGGGAACACGAAGCGCCCTCATGATTTGCAGCAACATCTTTAACAGCTTCGATTATTCTCCAGCGTGTTACAAAATCGTTTTGTGCTGCTTGTATTTCAAATTCCCTCTGCTTGATTATCTGCGTTGGATGTGGGATCTGTGTGTGTACATCAAGTTTATTTACCTGATCCCATTCTTCTTTATTCTTAACAAACCTCGCCATGCGGGTATCCGAGGGAGGCAAAACATTCTTTTTATACTTTCCGCTCAACCAACCAGCAGCCAAAGGACTCCAGCTGGTAAGTGAAAGGCCATGCTCATTGATGACAGGTAATATCTCCCATTCGGGTGAGCGGGTCAATAAGTTATACTGCATCTGCACAGACTGTATTTGTACATATTTATTTATTTCGGAAACACTGAGTGCCTTCATAATATGCCACCCTGCAAAATTTGATGCACCTGCATACCTGATTTTTCCTGCTGTTGTGATATCATCAAAAACTCTAAGTGTTTCATCGATAGGTGTAGCCTCATCCCAGCAATGCATTTGATATAGATCAATATAATCAGTTCCGATCTTTTTAAGGCTTCTGTCAATTGATTCCATTAGGTGCTTTCTTGTCAGCCCGACATCGTTGGGACCTTCATCACCCACTGGAAAACGTACCTTTGTTGCAATTATAAACTTATCACGATCGCTTCTGCTGCCTAACCATTTTCCAAAAAGTTCCTCAACTCCTGGATAATTATTGGCCATATCAAAAAAGTTTCCCCCTTGATCTGCATAATTGTCAAGCATATCAAATACAGTTTTTTCATCCTTTATCTTTGATGTATATTCAGGTTCAAAAGTCATACAACCGATACAAATCTCACTGATCTTCATGCCGGTTTTTCCTAAAAAACGATACTTCATTATTTCCTCCTCTTTTTATGTGCAGTATTTGCCAATGATCATTGCATCCAAAAGAACCATACCTCCGGGGTGAAGCCCTTATTTTCCCATATTAAAAATTTGGTAAAAATCTTTCAAAAAAATTCAACCAGATATTTTACTTTCAAGTTCCTCTATGACCTGGTCACGCAAATCTTTATCAGTGGTCCTACAATGCCAGCCCGTCTGATAAGTCTTTGAAAATCAAAACTTTTTCCGTATCTCTGCCAGTGATTTAAATACTTCCATTTCTTCAAGTCCTTTATAAATCCTGCAATATATATCATATAATTCTGAATATCTCTTTGCATTTTCAGGATTTGGGTAATAAGTTTTATCTGTCTTTACCATCATATTTACACCTTCCCGGATATCCTTGAATATGCCTACGCCCACCCCGCCCATCAAAGCTGCACCGATAACAGCAGCATCAGTTATTTTTAATGTATCGACTTCAAGGTTATAGACATCTGACTGCAGCTGGTTCCAAAGAAAAGATTTTGTAGCCCCTCCCATTATTCTTATACGTTCAATTTTTATATTTGAATTTACCATGGAAGTAAGGATATCTTTCATTTCAAGCGTTATGCCTTCCATGAAGGCCCTGGCCATGCACCACTTGTCATGTCCGAAAGTAAGGCCGGCCAATACTCCGCTTGCATTAATATTCCACCGTGGAGCGGTAGCGCTGGCAAGATAAGGAAGAAGTATCAAACCTTTTGCTCCGGCAGGTACCTGTGCTATTTTTTCATCCAGTATTTTATAAACATTTTTACCTGTTTTTACAGCATTTTCTTTTTCCAGAGATGCTATCTCATCCCTGAACCACCTGAAGACCCCTGCGGCACCTGCCTGATGGCCCTCTATCTGCCACTTACCGTATATAGAATGATTTACAATCATGTTTTTTCCGGCAGGATCTCTAAAGGGGTTTTCGAGAAAGGCATTTGCATTTCCTGCTGTTCCTATAGATACTGATGCAAATCCTTCATATATCACTCCGGCACCGGTAGCTGCGCTGTTCTGGTCCCCGGCCCCTATACATATCGGGGTATTCTCTGCAAAACCTGATGCATCCAATTCCTGCACCACTTTACCGACCAAGTGGTCTGTATATTCAATGGAAGCTTTGAGCCCCGCTTCTTTTTTTTGTTCTGGATTCTCCTGGTTGGGCATGGGGGGATAAGGATCATGGGGAAGTATCATAGAGTAATAGAGGAAAAATGGATTTTTATTGTGTTTTTGT
>SDBU01003180.1_pt1 | contig 21099 bp, 29 predicted proteins | sample 2277071 | NCBI WGS metagenome assembly SDBU01 (sample SAMN10397929, study PRJNA504765) | marine sediment metagenome | isolation source: marine sediment core GS08_GC12, 126 cmbsf | place: Arctic Ocean: Gakkel Ridge, Loki's castle | collected 2008
GGCCGACCCGTACGCGAACTGGCCCCAGCGTTGTGAGCCGCTCGACAAAGCACGGCTGTGTGAAACGTCGAAGGACTGCCGAGACGTGTACCACCCTTCAGGTAAGCCGCTGAAGTGTGTCACCCGCTGGCGAAGCGAAGTTCGGGTGTGCTCTCCTGGTTGGTCCGATCGTACCGAGAGAAAGTGGCGCCGCGAGCGGCTCAGGACGTTGGTGCATTCGCAGTACTTCGCCACGACTCAGGAAGGTTGGAAAGGAGGTCAGGCTCGTCAACGAGCCAATAAGCTGAGCGACTTCTTGTGGCTCGTCTACAAGCGGGAAACGACGGCACGCCCCTGGAAGCGCCATCGCCTCGACGGCGACGTCAAGGTGGCGCGCACTGATTGGTTCCGTCAGGCAGAGCGGTATGGTTGGTCAGCCAAGCAGCTGAAGAAAGGCGTCGTTCAAATGACGCCGTGCACGGACTGCAAAACGGCCCCGTCTCCTCACTACCAGAATGCAAACCGGTGGGCCTTCGGTCTGGGACCCTACGGCCAGATCGCTTCGTTGTGGGTGGCCACATGGGATACGCAAGCGCCTCCTGAGATTTTGTGCGGCGAAGTCGAGTCGACCGAAACGTATCTCCGTGGTGCGCGTCGTGTGTGGCGCAAGCTCCGTGGCGGCATTCAGTGCAACGGCAATCTCTACCAACCGGATGTGACGTGGGAGGTGCTCCACCGCGGAGTTGCGGGAGGCAAGCTGTGCCCAGGAAAACAGAGTGAAAAGTTTCGTCGTCGTGCTGATCGCCTTGGGCTTGACCCCGATCAGTCCGTCACGCTTTCTATGTTGGGGGAGCCCATCAATCGCGAGCAGCAGAATGAAGTGGCCATTCAACTGTATGCACTGATGGACGCTGCGCTGCCCACGCCTGAGGCTTTGGGATCGTGATACGCTGAATACCAATGCCGCTTTCATTGACGCGTCGTGTCGGAGATCGAATTCGTTTCCGAGTGGGAACTAAGGAGGCGTGGCTCACCGTCACCGGATTCGACGGTCGCGAAGTCTCCCTTGAACTGGATCAGGCGGGAATCACTATCCCGCTCATTCGCCGGATTGGGTTGTCGACTGGAGACCCCTTCGTATTCAGGCTGGGTCACAAGGAGGTCGAAGTTCACGTCCGAGAACGCACCCGCAATCAGATACGCCTGTCTTTCGGAGGCGACGATTCAGTGGAAGTTCATCGGGAGGAACTCCTGACTGGACGCAAGGCATCTGCGTAGACGATGATCGAGGGGATGATGAAGAAGCTGGCGCTTGTCTCCCTCTTGCTCACGGGCTGTGCGAACCAAGCAGCGATCAAGCAGAATGCTTACGTCGTCGGACGGAGTAGCAACATCGCGGTTGAAGGTCTCTACGGAGGCTGGGATCGCCGAGCCAACGATCGCATCTCCGAATGCGTTGAAAAGCTTCCTCCGGAAACGCACACCAAATCTGAGTACGACGCATGCGTTGGACCTTTCAACGAAGAGGTACAAGCTCGCGTCCTTGTTTTGGTGCAAGGAGTCCAAGCTGCGCAGCTCATCCTTTTTCTGGCGCTGTCGCAGAACTTGTCGGACGACGAGGTAAAGCAAGCACTTCGTGACGTCGTTGCGTCCGTGAACCTCTTGCGGACCTTCATCGAGGCCAACCGGTGAAGATCAACTGGGACGAAGACTGGTGGCTTGTCGCCATCCCAGTGGCTGCTGTTGTAGGTCTGGCGATCAGCCTCCAACGCAAAACATCGGCAGCGCCTTCGTATTCTCAAGCCATCGTCGACCTTCGAGGCGAAGCGTCTCCCAACAAGAAGGCCGCACCTCATGTACGGATGCGGAAGAATATTCCCTACGCAACTACGCTCCATCAGATGAGCTTCTCGCGGGGAAACGATCCACGAAAGTATCTTGGCGTTACGGCGCACTACATCGTGCTGCAGGATGGCACGATCGCTCAGCTCTACGACCACAACGTCCGCCTCCCTGCATCCAACGGCTTCAACACAGGTAGCATCTCGATCGAGTTCGCTGGTAACTTCCCGTCGAAATCACGCAGCACTCAAGCCAAGCACTACTGGTTCCCGAAAGGGATGCACGGCAACCCGAACCGCATGAATCAGCTGACTGCAGCTCAAGCGCGTGCGGGACAGTTCTTACTTCGGTACCTCAAGGCCCGCGGCTTCACGCATGTACTGGCTCATCGGCAAAGTGCTGGGGATAAAGGTAACGGTCCCGGACCTGACATCTGGGGAGCTATCGGGGAGTACGGCGTCCGCAGATTGGGCCTGAGTGACGGAGGTCTTGGATATGCGATCGGTTCTGGGAACCCGATCAAAGACAGTTGGCGGCAGGCGTACAATGTCTGGCACGGCGGCTCAGCCGTCGCGTGAAAGGAAACAACGGACCATGGGTGAACTCATTGGAGGCCTCGTCGAAGGCCTCGTCACAGGAATCAAGGACGCGTTTGATCGCAACCGGTTGGCGGATGAGTTCGAGGCCGTTGCGGGCAAGATTCGGCGCGGTGATCTCGTCTCCGACGAGGCCTTGGACAAGGCGAACAAGACGCTGGATCGGATGCGTCTGGCTCGTGCGGCGTATCAGGACGACTAAGAAGTAACCTCGGACCGTTCCCTTTTTGGCCCGGTCCGAGGCGTATAGCTTAGGACCTACGGACAGCCTTCAGGCCAAACGGGCAGGCCTTCGCCGTCGTACCAGGGCAGGCAGATGATGATTTCCGGCTCTGTGGTGGTGGGAGGATCGGGGCACGGACACGTGGCGGGAGAGTCCGGGCACGTCATGCACGGCACTGGTACCCCGTCACCGGAAGTGAAGCCGGTTGGGACCTTCTGAAGGCAGTAGTCGTTGCCGCAAACCCATCCGTTGCGATCGTTGACCGTGTACGAGGAGGGGAACTCGATCCTGAGGAGGTCGCCTTCTTCGGCTCGGGCGTAGTCGTCAGTGTTGGCGTCGAAGACGTCACACACATGAGTGCCTGGAGGACCCTCGACACATCGGTCCCAGGTGTTGAGCTGTTGTTGTTGTTGCCATGCAGCTTGGAGAAACACAGCGATGAATAGTTGAATGATCACGCCCCGCACTCTACCTAAAAATTGATCGCCCCGTACTATGAGAACTGAGAACTAAGAGAACTATGAGAACTACTCCACGATAACGGACACCACTGTCGGCACCATGGTGACGTTCACGAAATCGAGATCACACGGAGGGTCGGTGTACAGCAGCGTGCCTCGAACACTGAGGAGTCCACCTTCAATCTTCGGCTGAAACTTCGGCTTGATCGTGTAGCTCGGTGACGCAGCATCGAAGCCGGGACATGCCTGTGCAGGGTTCCGCTTCTGAATGTCGATGCTCAACTGTTCCCACTTCGGTGTGTACGTCAGTTGAAGATTCGTCGTGGTCCGAAGACACCCTGCGAAGCTTCCATCTTTTTTGAGGAAGCTCAGCGTCGTCACGACATCCATCGTGATCTTGGTACGGTCTTCCGATGTCGCGGAGAATGGGTCGAATTGAGCCAGTGAAGGGAGCGGCCCGAACATCACGACCTTGCATTTCGTAGTCCCCTGAATCCCGGCGACGAAGACTGCGGGGGCCGCGGACATGCCGATGCGCTCCATCGATTCTGCGACGGGCGCGGAAGTAGGTTCAGGCTGTGGAAGTGGCGACGGCGCGGGAGCATCGGCGGGCGCAACCCCTCCTGGCTTCGCTGTTTTCTTGATGGGCTTCTGCTTGGCTTTCGCTTTGCGTGCTGCGAGCAGTAGTGCGCCTCCGACCGCAACGGCTGCAGCTCCGACGAGGAATACTGTGTTGGAGACTTTGGCCATGAGTCCTTTGCGTGCCATGACGCTCAGTCTATCCGACACAGATCATCCTCTGCTAGTCTGGGTTCGACGTGGGCCGCATCCTCCAGTTCAAAGACCTCAAGGCGACCGACTGCTACTGCACTCCCGACTGGGTGCTCAAGGTCATCAAGGATTGTTGGGGCTCAACGGATTTCGACCCGTTCTGGGATCCAGAGTGCCGCACCAAGGCCCGGATCAAGTGGGACGTTCGCGACGGGAAGAATGCATATGAAGATCGGTGGCCACTCAAGCGTGGGCTCAAGATCTTCGCGAACGGTCCGTACAGCGGAAGCAACCCTGTTGAGACTGCGAAACTGTGTGCTGCGGCAGGCAAAGCTGGGGCCCATGTCCTGAACCTGTGTCCCGCAGCAGCAGGTTCAGACTATTGGTGGGAACATGTCTGGCCGCGTGAGCCTGCAGTGGCCTGGCTTGGTCGTCTCTCGTTCCGGGCAGGTCGTACGATGAAGGACAAGGACGGAAACATTATCGCTCGCAAGGGCGACATCATCGACGGCAACCGTACTGAGATCGCCCTCGTCTTCGATGCGCCCAAGACCCTTCAGCGCAAGTTTGCAAAGCACTGGAAGCGGGAAAAATTTCACGTGAGCCTGGCGGCGTAGCCCGTAGCCTTCGTAGCCTTCGTAGCCTCGTAGCCCGTAGCCCCGTAGCCCGTAGTCGGGACATTACCCATTGGGAAACCGCGCTTCAGCAGTTCAACCGATAACTGCGTTTAGTGCCTGTGAGAGCGTGCTATCGTTGTTCATACCGTGGTCGATCCGGAGCTTGACGCGAATCTGAAGAAGACGGCGGCGTCGCTCACGCAGGATTTCCAGCGCGAACTGGAGCAGCTCGAAAAGCTGCAGACCGCGGCTGAAGACCGGCGCATCCAGGCCGAAGAAAAAAACCAGAAGAACCTGCTCTCCGAGATCTTGGCCACGCACGGAGCGGCTGAGAAACAGCGGAAGGCTCGACGCTTGTTTCTGGTGAAGTTCATCCTCGGTCCTACCGGGATGCTTTCGTTGATCATCGGCGGTGTTCTTGGGTATTTCAAAGTGACGGCGCCTCCGGAAACGAATGCCTCGGACGTCAAAGCCAGTGTGGAGAAATCCGAAGCGGCGGTCACCAAGACCATCGAAAAGAAGATCGAGGACATCGAACACGCTACGGAGCACAAGATCGAAATCATCGAGCAAGCGACGAGTCTCAACAACAAGAAGATTGAGCGTCTTGTCGACATCCAGCTCGACCAGCAGGTTCTGTGGTCTGAAGCTTCGGACTACATCGTCGACAAAATTGAGAAAGCCCACCCCAAGACGAAGAGCGTCAAGGAACCAGAGTCGGTGACCGAAGGACGTATACGAGCCGCTGCGATCAAGGCCAAGCGGAAGTCCGATTACGATCCAACCGACCCTCTTGCTGACATCCGAAACGACTAAGACCATGCCCACGTCCGATGAACCCCAACCCATCCTTGCGACTCTCACCGCGCCGTGCAGCGAGCGCGATCAGCTCCTGCTCACGCTGTATGAGGACGTAGCACAAAGCGAAAACAACCTGGCGGACGCAATGGCTCGACGTCTTGGTTCGCGTGCGGCTTCTTGTGTGCACTCAGCACGGGAGCTTGCCGACCAAGCTCGACAACATGCGGAGCAGCTTCGCGCGGGACTTAGCTAAGACCGTGGACGACAGCCGTGACTTTGAGGAGGCTGTTCTTCAACACCTCCAAGAGGTGGCGCACGTCAAACGTGCGATGCTTCAGACGGCGGTCAGGATTTCAAACGATTACCCCTCGGATGCGGCTGTTTTGCTGCGGACGATTTCCGCCTTGACGCGCAGCGCGGACACACTTCTCGGCGATACGGTAACAGTGTCGATGCCTTTGAAATAACCTCGCTTCGCGGCGTAGCCGAGCCCTCGGGCGGGGAACCGGGAGAAGTTCCACGTAAGCCTCGCTGCGTGACTACGTGACCACGTGACCGCAAATCCAGAACCTGTTTGCGAGTGGCTCGCGGCCAACGTGCGTACGCTGCTTCAGTGGCAGGACGTCACGCTGCAACATGTTGCGCAGGTAGGATGTGTTTCGCGAATGACGATGCGGCTAGCGTTGCGTGGCGATGGCATCAGGCTCAGCGCGCTTGATCGCATCGCTGCTGGTTTCACGGTGCGACCATCGTCGCTCTTGCGCCGGTACCCTCCGCCTCGTCTGTATCTGGGAAAACAGGAACCGCCGTCAGCAGAGACGCTCATGTTGCGGCTCCGTCGGTGCCGCCGCGACTTTGATATTGAGGAAATCGCGCAGCGGTCGGGTGTTCCGAGATCGACCCTGTATCGGATTCTCGACAAGCCAACGGATGTACACATCCGCCGCATCGCTCAGCTTGCCCGAGGACTTGGGCGAGAACCTTCGTGGTTCATCGTGGCGTCCCGTCGCTAGTTGCTGGGAACCACGGAAAACTTCCACGTGAGCTTCGCTGCTTGATGCTGATGCCGGACGGACGCGCTTGTCACCGGTACTGCCAGCTCTTTTGTGGCGTTCGGCTGCAGTCCGCGTTGTGTAGGAACGCGTCGAGAGCCTCGCGGACGGCCGTCGGCGTACCAGAGGCGCAGCCACGATCGGCCTCGCATTCGAAGCAGACGACGGCACCGTGGCGCATGACGGCCCAAGAGGGAAGGTCCGGGCGCTCAGCCACGTCGTTCATGGTCCTGCTGTGCATGGCTACCAGGGACCTTGAGCTACCAGTCTGGCGGAAGGTCAACCTGTAACTGGCCGCCTCCCGCCACCCCTCCAACGCCAGGAGGCCCTGTGTACACAGGGCAATGGAAGACGTCGCGGCTGGCGACACCTTCGGCCGGACCTTGGCCCCAATCCCGGTACCAAACGTAGTGCCCAGGCGGCGCGGGGTAGTCACACGGGTCGGTGGTTGACGCGCTGCCCGTGGCGACCATGGAGCACAAGGATTCGGGCGGGGCAGGGAGCGGATAATCTTGCTCCCAATAGCCGATGTCCGTGTACCCCGCATAGATGCCGCATTGTGAAAGCTGCTGTGCTCCTTGACCGATGACGCCGAGTGCACCTGACGCTTGCTGCGTTCGAGCCCTCCTCGCCTTCGCTCGTCGCGCCTGGGTTGAACCGAAGACCTTCGCAAGCTTGTTGTACCGGGACTTCGCTTTCAGCCGGGGTCGGGCACGAGATGGAGCGGGAGGAACCGGAGGCGGCCGCGTCGGCGTAGCAGGCTTCGGCCCCCATTTCCCGAGGCGCTTCGCGAGTGCGCGGATTCTGAGCCACGCTTGTGCCCACGGCTGACAACTTGGACTGTTCTCCCAACCTTCTGGGATTGCCGGTGCATTGGGGTACGCGGTGTAGTAAGCGACGTCGACCGCCTCCGCGACAGAGGCTCCCCCGGAGACGACGGGCATTGCCTGCACTGCAGCGAGTTCGCCGTACTGGTTGTGAAAAAACGGCGGGCACTCCACAGGAGCTTGGCCCAGCGGATTCCCAGTTCGTGAGTACATCGCCTGCTGAGCTGTCGGAGCGGCTGCGCCGTACTGTGATGCAGGTACACACGTATCGCTACGCGCGTCGTAGCGATACCCCTCAGGACATTGAGGAGGAGCATGGTCGCCACCTTGGCAAGGGTCGACTGCGAGGAACCCGGGGACCACCGCGGTAATATCCTGGACATCGACGGCTTGAGGATGCGGGTTCATTGCCCGTACGGGATTGGGAAGCCGGTACATGCCTCGGCCAGTGTAACAGGGCTGCGCAGCGAAGTTCGCCAAGCGCTGGAACCGGGAGAAAGTTCCACGTGAGCCTCGTGGCGTGACGTCGCCTTTTTACAAGTCTACCCCTGGTGAGGTTCGGGGTCGTCCCAATAGACGCCCAATTTAGGATCGTACCACGAACCGGTTCCGCCACCACTCGGCGCCGGACAGCAGATCGGCGGGTCGCCTGGATACGAAGTGCCGCAGACGACTTGGCCCGGAGGACAAACACCTGCTGCTTGAGGGCCTGCTCCACCGACTAACGCACGTCGAGAAGTTGATCGTCGCGCCTGGGTTGAACCGAAGATTTTCGCGAGCTTGTTGTAGCGAGACGTCGGCTTCTTCCGCTTCAACCGGGCTGGACGAGCGCCGGGGGGAGCGGTTGCGGAGTACTGCCCTGCAGGTACACACGTATCGCTATGCGCGTCGTAACGATACCCCTCGGGGCATGCAGGTGGGGCGTGGCCGCCACCACCAGGCCCCGTGCCAGTATGGGTGATCGTACTGCGTTTTTTACAGTAGTAGCCCAGTGATGAAGACCACTGGAGTACGTATCCAATGGGACACGTCGGTTTGAGTTGCGTCGGTGTGGCTGCGGAGTACTGCCCTGCAGGTACACACGTATCGCTACGCGCGTCGTAACGATACCCCTCGGGGCATGCGGGTGGGGCGTGGCCGCCACCATGAGGCCCCGTACCAGTATGGGTGATCGTGTCAGGTAGACAGTGATTGCCTTTTTCTATTGACCACGCCCACTGATATCCCTCAGGACACGGCGGTGGTTTCGGAGGAAGAGGGTTCATCGCCCGTGCGTACTTCAACGCTCGTTGCGCCTTCCGTACCTGACGGAGCGTCGCCGGAGCTGGTTGCGCTGCGAAGCCACCGGCCATACAGATGCCGTCGATGCAGGTATGTCCAGGAGGGCAGGGGGGAATGCACGGCGGAGATCCGGTTGTCGGACCGCGTCCATAGCTCGGACCTGGCGCAGCCGGAGCAAACGATGCGGGCACGCACTTGAACGTGCTGATGTCGCACACGTCCGGCGCGCAGTCGATGTCGTACTCACATTCTACGGGATTGGGAAGCCGGTACATGTCTCGGCCAGAGTACCACGTCCCCTCTCAGTCTTCAGGGGTGGGGGTACCGCCTGTGGGGATCGTCGTATTGACGATCTCTCCTTCGCTTCCGTACTTGACGCAGCTGCACGTGACTTCATCGCGCGACGATCTATCGCAAACCAGGGTGTAGCCGTCTGGACAATTTAGATTGCCGGACTGACTCCCTCCCGCAAAGCTGGCTACTGGTCGACGACGTTGATGGGTGACGCCTAAAAACTTGGTGAGCTTGTTGTATCGCAGGCGGGACATGAGTCTTGCTTAGGCTATCACGGCCACTTGACGGTGCCGCGTTCGTGGGCATGATCGGGGGGATGGCCGCCAAGCTCCCGACCGACATCGAGTACCGCCCCGACTTCATCGCCGATCCTCGCAACGTCTTCTCCGACGTACTCGAAGAGTTTTTTGCACAGGAGCCTCAGCCAGTGCTTTACGGAGGTCCGCGCATCGCAGGGTTGTCCTTCAGGAACGACCGCCCCAATAGCTACACCAAGCTCCTCGACATGAAGCGGCGGTCGATGCGTTTGTGGCTTCCGACGACGGGGTTCATGGCAGGCCAGGTAGCTGCTGTCACAGGGGTGATGCCAAGTATCGCCGTCTTCAACTTCTACCGCGACGGGGAGGATTTCTTGGAGTTACATACCGATTTGGACAGCGCGATCGGTCCAACCTTCGATGACGTTGTCGTAGCGACGGTGTCGTTTGGTGTCGAGCGTCTTTTTAAGATGCGCCGCATCGACAAGACGAACGAGTTCCAACAGCTGCTTGGGCCCGGTTCACTCCTCGTGATGCGTGGCGCAGTGCAGCGGAAGTGGTTGCATGCGGTTCCCCCCATGCCAGAGCAATCAGGGGCTCGGTTGTCGATCACCTTTCTTCACCACAAACTGGACACTCGCTCTTCGTGGGTTCTTTCCGAGGTCTCTGATCATGCAAAACAGACGATCGAGACCCAGGATTCCATCGCTTCAATGGTGCGGGAGTATGCAGGTGATATTCCAATCCCCGTGTGCGTGGGGACGAAGGAAGAAGTCTTTGTTGAGTGGTGTCGACGGGATGGGGAGCACTACATCTGTGTCGATCCAGCCAATGTTGGATCGGTTTTCATGTCGCCCCAGAAGATGCTCGACGAGCATCCGGACTTGTATGAGCGCACCCCCGAAGACTCGACTTTCAAGCCGGATTCGGAATCGCCGTTTGGGTCGTCGGACCTGCCGCGACCAGAAGATTTTCCGTTGAAGGATTACCCCACAGACTGGCTCAAGGAGATGGTCCGTCTAGGTGAGGAAGAGGTCGAGCACCGTCGGCGATCCTCTGAAGATCAGGCGTAGTGCATTGCGTTTGATGAGGCGCTCCAAACAACGCGCTAGACGTCTTTCGACTGGCGATCTAAGGAAGATAACTCATTGTCGAGTGCGTTGATCGAGGTCTGGTAGGCTAGGGGAACCAACCATGACCTTCTTGTCCTGGGCGCGTGCGCCAGAAAATCGCGGAACAGTTCTTGCTCTGGGTGCTGCCACGGCTGCAGTCGTTGGGTGGGGCGCATGGTCTTTTTCTGAGGACACCAAGGCCCAGGATAAGGCGCGCAAAAAGGCCAAGCGCGGAGTACCGAGCCGAGTCCGAGGCGAAGGTTACCTTCTATGCCCCGCTGATCTCGGTAGCTTCCCGGGCGACACAACCGGACTGGTCCGCGGCGACTTCGTCATCATCGAGTTGTCGGCGAAGGATGCTAGCTTCCGTGAAGCGACGTGGGCTCAGGTGTTGTCGATCAGCCCGGATGGTGCGGAGTTGTACATCCAGATCCGGGGTGAGTATCGAGAGACGGGGGTACATCCCCTCAGCGGAGCCAAGCACGGCTACCACATCAACGACCGGATGATCATCCCGCGCACGTGTGTCTTCGATATGCTGCATGTACCGGCTCAGCTGGAGGGTAAGATTCCGTGTGGGCCCGAGTTGTCGGCGTATACCCACGAAGACACCGGAGCGATCCTCTACACGCCCAAGGACACGAACGACTTGTCGACGGCGGACCTCGTGCAGATTGTTCTCGCTGACACGGTCCCTGCATCGTGGAACGAGCCTGTGTGGGTGGTGGTCACATCGATCTCGCCGACCAAGAACATCATCACCGGCTTCATCACTGACGAACCTACCCTCAGTGATCGCCACAAGCTGAGGCAGTACGCCAAGGTGAGCTTCAACCGCGACTGCGTTGTTGGCGTTCGTCACCCGTTCATCTTCGAGGAGGACTAGCTCAGTGCCACAGATCACTCAGAAAGACGTTGGCGACATCGTCAAGAAGATGAACGCCATGTACCAGCCTCCAGACGGAAGGTGCGCTGCGACTCCCAAGCAGATGGATTTCTTGGTGAGGAAACTGGAGAAGTACACCGAGAAAGTACAGAAGCAGCGGTATGGCTGGGACCCAGACCTTGGGTGGATCAACCGCATTGACATCAGCTGGGGGAGCGCCAGCCATTGGGCGAACGACATGGCGCATTGGCAAGAGCGCCTCGCTAGGTACCGTGACGTCCTCGACGACGTTCCGAAATCAGAATGGAATACGGCATCGGGGTGCAAGGCGATCTACACGCTTGTGACTGCGCCGCTTCTTGACGGCATCTTCTACGAGGAGCTGCCGGGACTCAACCTCAACGACACCGAAAAAGCCCGCATGGCTTCGGGCTCGGGTCATCCTCCGGCCGGGATTCTTGACACTGCGACTGTTCGTCACCCCGGCGGTCACAGCAATCCCAAGCCACCTGACGTGGCGACGCCCTACTCACTCGGCAACGGCATCCTGATCTTCCAGGAGTTTCAGCGTAAGAACCTGGAACAGCTCTGGGAGGACATCAAGAAGAACTTCGAACGAATCCTCAAGCTCGTCCCGAAGGTTGCGTTCCCTATCGCGGGTGTACTCCTTGGCATGGCTGCTATCGGCCTCGTGGGCTATGGCATTTACAAAAGCGAACAGCGCCCCGAGAGATTCTACTGAGGTAAAAACAATGGAAACCGTTTCGATTCAGCAGTTGCAGCACCTGTTGCGTCTACGTAGCGTGACCGTTGTGGATTTCACGTCGTCGACGTGTGCCCCATGCCGAGTGGTGGCTCCTGTCCTTCAGCAGCTCTCTCAGCACGTGGGTGTCCTCGTCGTGAACATCGACGACAACGCGGAGTACATCTGCTCGATGTACCGGATACGATCCGTCCCTACCGTTGCGCTCTACCGCAATGGGGTAGAGGTCGATCGGATTGAAGGGGTCTTCACCCTTCCCCAAGTGCGCCAACGTTTCGGGGTCTAAAAGGGGAGCTAAGGTCTCGATCTCTCGCACGGGGAGGGGAGTTGCAAAGAGAGAACCTTAGTAACCCCAATATTCGGAGACTGCGTAGGTGGGTCGTTGAGCAGCTGCGCCCTGAGGGAGCCCGGGAGGAGAGGCAAAAGAACTTTCCACCATTGCCTAGATGGTTGCACCCAAGCAGGAGGCGGATTGCGTAGGGCTGCCTGATGCGCCTTTCGAAGCTGGCGGAGCGTAGTAGGTCCACGGACGGGGCTTGAGGTGTGAAGTTGTGATGTGAAGCCGGGGGGCAGACGGTTCTTCGGCTTCCGCCACGCTTCGCGTTGCGTGGGGGTGAGCTGTGATCCCTGGAGAGGCTTCCACGCAGACTCCCCAGGAGCACATCTCGAAGACGTTGCAGTCGGCGTCGGTTCTGCACGCGGCTTGCGAAGGGTTGGCGATCGGGTACTGGCACTTGCCGTTGACGCACTTTCCGTAGCCGCCGCAGTCGGCATGCGACCAGCATCCGAGGGGACCCGGCCTGTCCAGGGCTGACGTCAGGCCGATCGGCGGAAAGGTGCTTCCGCGCTGCAGGGCTCGACGGCGTTGACGTAGCGTGACCGGAGGCATCGCCTCCTAGTCTACTCGACGTCCGGCTTCTTCTCGACCTTGGCGTCGGGCGCCTTTGGGACGCCGTCTTTGGTGGCCGCGGCTTCCTTCGCGGGCTCCGCTGCTTCCTGGGCTCGGCGCTGTTGGTAGGCACGCACCAAAGCGAACAAGATGAACGCCAAGAGCATGTAACGCGGCAGGTCGGCCTTGACCATCTCCGGCAACGACTCCATCTCGTAGAGGATTTCCAAAATTGCAGCAGCGGGGACACCGCCGATTTCCCACTTCGAAACCTTTGGCGGGAGCTTCGTCTTCGTCATCTCTTGGTTATACCGCGCCGTCGACAACCCGTTTCTTTTTCGGCGCCATGGAGGTCTTCTTTCCTGGGGTGTTGCGCTGGATGATCCCCGGTCCGGTTTCTGTCCATCCTCCCCACCCTTCGCCTACGAACTTGAAGCCCGCCGATGTGATGGCCTTCGACATGGTGCACGGTCCTCCAGAAGGGCACGACTCTATGGATGGAGGATCGTCAGCCCCCATCTTCTGGAGTTCCTCGACTTCGCGTCCGCATGCATCGCATCGATAGACATACAGCGGCATCAGCTCGCATCCTTCTTGCGTTCTTCGGCAACGTTCTTCTTCGGAGGAGGTTTCGGTTCTTCGGAAACGGTTTCGGTTTTGAAGCCGCCTTGACCCCCGAACAACTCCTTGGAGATGTCGGCCAGCAGCTCACGCTGTTCCTTGTCTAGATTCGCGTCGATTTTCTCGCGCATGTCACCCTTCAGCAGGATGGAGCCCAGGAGTTTCGTGCCGAGGGTTCGTGCAGCAGTGTCTTCGGTGGAGGCTATTGCCTGTTGAAGAGTCCTGTAGTTCTGCGTTCCCATGATGCTTTTCAGCTTCTTGAGCTGGCCCTCCTTCTGCTTGATCATGTTGCCGAAGAGCTGAAAACGTGACGCGATAGGGTTCTCTTCGAAAAATTTTCCTGGGTGCGCTCCTGCAGGGACGCCCATCACGGGATCCTCCTTCGGTGTGGCATCTACATCGACGACGCGAGCCCGAGGACGTTGAGGAGGTGAGGGACGCGTTGGAGTCTCTTCTTCCTCGTCATCGTCGTCTTCCTCTTCTTCGTCGTCGCGGAGCTGCGCTTCAGCGACTTCCTGCAACAGCTTGCCTTGAGCTTTGTTGCCGGTCTTCTCGATGATCTGCCCAGCCACAGCCAAGAGGATCGGAGAGAAGTCTTTGACCCAACCGCGTCGGGTGTCTTTCTTGTTCTCCTGCGCCAGCGCCTCAAACTGCTGGTACATGATCTGACGTTCCCACGCCATATCGCGACTCAGTCCACTCCATTGCGTCTGCATCGCCTTGGTGAACATGTCCATCGCGTAGCTGAGGATGTTCTTCTCTGCGTCCTGTTTTTTGGCGTGCTCCTCGCTCATCTTGACGAGGCGGTTGTTGGCAAGACTCGCTTCCTTACGGGAGTGGTCGACTTCGGTGCCGAGCTTGTCGATGAGCGTGTTGGCACTGGTTACGATTCCGCTCCATGCAGCTCCGATCGATGTCATGGCAGCAGTGTGGTCTGCACGGGCTTGTTTGAGATTGTCCCTTACATCTGATTGAAGTTGCCTGCCCTGCTCTGTTCCGATGCGGATGATCTGAACGAGTTCTGTTTCGAGGGTACCGGACATTCGAATCGGCCCTTGACGACTGGCGGAAATAAGAGAGGAGTCATCACTCTCGTCTTCTTTTTCTTTTTCTTTATCTCCGTCTTCGCTTTCGTCTTGAGGACGGAGCCTGAAACTCTTGTTCTTCTGGAAGCCGCGCCCGAGTTCGTCGTTGTCTCCGTAGAAGTTGCAGCGGTAAACAACTTCTCCGACCTTGGCTGCATTGCAATGAAGTTGGGCGACGTAGGTGAAAAGACGAGTTAGCTCTTCTGCTCCAATGCCCGGTTTCTTGTTCATCCCGGACCCCTGTATTTTGAACTTCTGAACCGCAATGGTGAGTGGTTCCCCCGAGCGTTCTCGGTAGGTCCCAGTCATCGTCACGTTCTTCAAGCCTGTGTGGAATAGGACCACCTTCTTTTCCAGGGTGTTGTCCACAGCGACGCTGTTGATGACGTCGTCTTCAGGGAGTTCGAACTCAGGTTCGTACTTGATAGCTGTTGTGTAGATGGACATACGGTGAGTAGCTTTCTGCGTGCATGAATCAAAGATCCTCGTAGGGGCATGATGGCGGTCCCTAACGCGACGCCGCTGCAGCATATACGTTTTGAAGATCTACAGGGATCCTCTAGTAGCCTATATATGTGAGTAGCTTGACAGGTGCCCTATATTTTTGGTGGCGTGTACTTCGAACCAAGATTCCCCGTGGCTTACGGGCGGTACCGGAAGCGATTCCGGCCGAAGTCTCTGATGGTGGCTCCGTCCACTTTTGAAGGCAAAGACCGTAACCCCATCCGGGCACATCGCCCGCTGATCGAGGACTTTCAAAGTGCCTGCAGCAGCTAAGCAAAAAGCCTTCAACCCAACTGAGTTCCAGACGGACTTCGCCGTTCTCGCGCAGCGCGACCCCTCCGAAGCAGCTGACGTCGCCCTCAAATGGCGCGAGCGCTTCATGAACCAAGTCGAAGGCATGCGGAAAACCACGAGCGTGCTCTTGGAAGTCTTCGTCGTCGGCGCTACCGCAGCGGGATCGGGATGGCTCGATGGCGGTTGGGAAGCCGAGCGCGAGAAGGCTATCGAGGACTGGGAGCTTTCGGGTGCCGCGGAAGCGGAGACCGATGTCGAGACACACCCCGAGCCTTGGGATCACCCGGAAGGTGTTTCCGATCCGACGAAGCTCTTCGGCTACGTCGACAAGGTTCTCGTCGGAACCCTCGTCTTGGCAGGTCTCGCCATTTTCAAGGTCTTGGGCAAGTACACGCCGCTCGCCCGTTCGGCTGCCCTCGGCAGTTTCTCCTACTGGCTCGGCAACATGACCAACAAGGTCGCCAAGGAGCGCAAGACCGACGCGCTCAAGGCTGCGGCGGACGAAGAGGAAGCCACCACCTAACGGCGGGGGAGCACCAAGACAGAAGTCTGCCAACAGTGATTCATTACCAGGTGGGTTCCGGTCCGCGCGAGTGATCACCACGAGCGAAGCGACCCGGTGACGACCAAGAAGGGCCTACGGCCCGACGAGGTCTAAGAGAGACCTGGACCAGCAACACCAAACAGACGAGGGAAGCACAGGAACAAAACCATGTACGGACAACAGCAACTCGCGCGTAACAACCAGGTTCAGGCCGCTCGGGCCCGCCTGGCACAACGGCAGATCCCCGGAGGCGCCCAGCAGGCCAATATGGCCGGTTGCGGTGGAGCCCAGCCGGTGATCGGGGGTCGCCCCCTCGGTGTTGTGGATACGGGGTTTCACCTCGCTCCGCCGCTGCCCCCAGGCAGCCTCTACGGAGGCGGCGTCGTCCGCCAGGACTGGGCGCCTTGTAGCGTCATCGTCCAGGCAGATGCCGGACAAGACACGGTGGTCCAGTTGGCCACCCGTGGAAACAGCAACTTCTTCATCGGTGGCGTCTCGACGTGCAACAACTGCTTCGAGATCATCCTGAAGGAGCTGAACACCGGGTCGTTGAACGTCAACCTCCTGCCGTGTGGATCCGTCGAAGCGGCGATCTTCAACACGGACGACTGCTGGTGTCCGTTTGACATCGGCTGCATCAACACGAACGCTCCGCTGGAGATCGTGTTCGCCCCGTTCGGTACGCCCAGCGTGCTGCCGTTCCTGAACATGACCTTCTGGGGAACTGCCGACCGCGGCTTCGCCGATTGCGGCTACCCGTACGGTCTGCCCGGTCTGCCGTACGGCGGCACTCCGGCTTGGCCCGGCCCCGGCTTCGTCGGCGGCTACCCGAATCCGGGTGGCGGCGACTATGGCCCGGGTGGGTACCCCGCCGGTTACGGTCCCGGCGGTCCCGGTGCGCCGGGCGGCGGCATGCCCGCGATGTAGTAGGCCTTCGTTTGACGAAGCCCTGAACTTCGGGGGCGAGGTGAATTTCGCCTCGCCCCTTTTGTTTTTCTCGAATTCGAAAGAGCTGCACCGTGGCCCGCAAGAAAACTGAGTCCTCTTCTATCAAACGTCGCAAGCTTGCCGCGGAGCGACGCGCTCGACGACCTGCACGAGACACTTCTGTTGAAGAAGAAGGAGGCGGCAAGTTGATGTGTTGCATCGATCTTGATGCACTCGTTCTTGTTTGCATGGACACGTCGGACTCTCGTCACGGTGCCCAGGTGACGGAGATCGTTGCCGACGATCCTTCAGGGATTTCAGTGACGTGGATGGACCGCCAGGGAAAGAGCGGGAAAGGCCGGTTCCCTCGGTGCGTGACCACAAGCGATTGTTGCTACGACGCAAACAAAGGCGTCATTGTCTGTCCGTCGCCGTCTGATCCTCTGCACAATCAAAGTGCTGAATTGGTCGAAGAGTATGGCAACGGCTACGTCTACATCTGTTTCTCGACTGGGCGTCAACGTGGTGAAGCGCCTTGCTTCGATCCGGAAACGGGCACCGTTGTTGGAGGCCATTACGATGGAGTGAGTCCTCCTGAAGGATCTTGGTCACTGTCGGAAGACGGTACCTGGGTCACGATCTTCGGGCTCGCGGCAGAAGACACCACTACGAGTCCGGATGTGGGGCTCCCGGTTTGTCCTCCAGGAAAAACGTGCTTACGTCTTCCTCTGTGTGCCGAGCCTCCGCAGATTGAGTGCTGCTACGACGCCGTCAACGGCGTCCTCGTTTGCGACGATCCGGCAATCAACGGGCAAGCACCTGAACTTGTTTCCGAGTTGACCGACGACTCTGGAACACCCTACGTGGTTGTCCGTCATCCGGGGCTCAACGAAGGGAATCGAACGACGATTCCTCTGTGTCCCGACCAGCCTCCAGTGGACTGCTGCTACGACGTCGCCACGGGGACGCTGCGTTGTCCGGGAAACCCGGAATACGACGGCCTCGAAGTCAGCTTGGAGACGATGGGCAAAGATGCTCAGGGCAACGACGTGGCCAGCGTCAGCCATCCCGATCTTCCTGGAGGCGGCTATCGTTTCCCGTTGTGTATCGACACTACTCCGCCGGACTGTTGCTACGACGGCAAACGAGAAGTGCTCGTGTGCCCCAACGACCCTGAGTACGACGGTCGCCCTGCAGCAGTCGTGTCTACGTTCGAAGGTCCAGATGGAAGCGCTTGGGTTTATGTTGCCTGGGAAGGCGGAGGCGCCACGATGCCGTTGTGCACCGAAGAGTGCCCTCCGGAGTTCTGCTGCGTCAACGTCCACACGATGACGTTCGTCTGTGCACGCAGCGAACTCAACGGGCAAGCTGCCGATGTCGCGGACATCATCACGACTGAAGACGGCCTCAACGTTGCCGTCTTGACCGACGGCACTCGCGTTCCGATGTGTGGACGCGAATGTCCTCCGCCGCGTCTATGTCCTCCGGGATGCCCTACGGGTCAATGGATGTCGCCTGACGGTGAGTGCAAAGATCCACCGAAGTGTCCTCCTCCCGGAGATCCGTGTCCTCCCGGTTATTGGCGCGACCCCAACGGCATCTGTCGCCGCCCTCCTGAATGCCCTCCTCGTGACCGTCCGCCTCGCGGACAACCTCCAGGGAAAACGTGCCCGCCTGGACGTCCGGACGATCGCTTTCCTCCTCCTCCTCCTCCTCCATGTCCGTGGTGGCAGACCGAAGGACACTGCTGCGAAAACTGTGCATTGGGGCAAGTCTGTTCTGGCAACTGCGGCTGCGAGAAGAAACATGGGAAGGAAGGCAATCCACATCTCGGGACTCCTGTCACCTATCCTGCATCGTCCAAAAAAGCGCCGGTCCACGATCGAGCGTGGGTGCATGTCACGAGCAACAGACAGCGAGGGGTCCTTCGCATTCCTGGAGGCCGAAACGTGCCAGTCCAGGTGTTGGGCGTCACACGAGGCAAAGACGGCTCGCTTCATGCGAAGGTCCGTGCAACGACGTCCAAGAAAACGAACCCGAGGTATCGCGGTCGGTATCGTCGACTTCGCCGTGCCTTGACGCTTTGATCGCGCTTTGCCTCAGAAGTAAGTGAATCCTCCATCTCGCTTCTAAGTTTACCGGTACGCTTCTTCTGTGATCCGCACCTTCAAATTCGTCATGCGACCCACCGCTATTCAGCGGCGGACCTTCGACGATTGGAGGGTCTTGTGTTGTCAGCTGTACAACGCTGCTTTGGAACAGCGACGTACTGCGTGGCGCATGCGTAAGCAATCCGTCAGCTACGTCGACCAGTGCCGAGACCTGACCGAACTGCGCAATGCTGAGGAAAATGAAGGGTACAATAGCGTCCCAGTCGAAGTGAGTCGTTCAGCGTTGCGTCGGCTTGATCGTGCTTTCCAGGCATTCTTCCGCCGTTGCAAGTCTGGAAATACACCGGGCTTTCCGCGCTTCCGTTCCCGTGATCGCTACGACTCGTTTGGTCTTGGCACCGTCTCGATCAAACCTGGCGAGGGAAATTCTGCCTACGTCCGCGTCCCTAAGCTCGGATGGGTAAAGTTCAAGATGCACCGCGAGATGCAAGGCACTGTCAAAAATGTGGAAGTACGGCGGGATGTGAGAGGTCGATGGTTCGTGTGCATCGCCTGTGACATTGGGGATGCTCCTGAGAAGCGCATTGTTCGACGGACGACAGGCATCGATCTAGGACTCAAGGAATTCCTAGTCCTTTCGAATGGTGAGGCCGTCCACAATCCTCGACATTTCAGGCACGGTCAGGATGCATTGCGACGAGCGCAACGCGTGCTTGCTCGAAAAACGCGAGGAAGCAACAGCCGCCGTCGTGCTCGTACTGCTGTTGCTCGGCAGCACGAACGCATTCACAATCAGCGACTCGACTTCCATCGAAAGCTCGCAGCCGACCTGTGTTCGCGTTTCGACCTGATCGTTCACGAAAATCTCAACATCAAAGGACTCGCTCGTTCTGCTCTGGCGAAGAGCGTGTCTGACGTAGCCTGGGGTTCATTTCTGCAACGACTTGCATGCAAAGCGGAAGAAGCTGGCGTGCACCTCGTTGCGGTCGACCCCAGAAACACTACGCAGGCATGCAGTCAGTGCGGTGAGCTTGTTCCTAAAGGGCTTGGTGATCGAATTCATGCCTGCAAGTGCGGGTGTGTGCTTGACCGCGATCACAACGCAGCCCTCAACGTTCTCGCGCGTGGCTTACGTGCGGTACCGGAAGCGATTCCGGCCGAAGCCTCTGGTGGATCCTTCCACCTTTTGAGGCAAAGCCCTTTGATCGCCAGCCGACTGAGGGCTTAACCACTTTAGGAGTCCCCATGTATCCCCGCGCACTACCAGTCCAGGAGATGTGCCTCGTCGGCGTCGCCAATCCCTACACATCGAATTGGGTCAAGGCCACACCGAACATCTATCGAGGCGGACAGTCAGACACGTACGACACCAACCCTTCGCGGGGAGTGACGTGGTGGAACTTTGACGTGAACGTCCTCGGAGAAGCTTACTCCACGGTGAATCCGTTGCCGGTCGATGAAGCGTCGGCGATCCAACTTTGTCAAGATGCGCGCAACAGCCAGAACCGCCACAGCATCTTGAAAGTCCAGGTGACCTACGCTCTGGGCAATACGCGGACGCGGAAGATTCGTTTTGATATCGGGGCTGGAATTGATGTCTTCATTCCTCCGACGTGGCAGTTGTCGGCAATCGTGTTGCGTCCTGAAGTTGTGCGGAGCGACAACCCTCTCGCGAATCCGGTTCCTGTAGGGTTTGATCCAAACCTCTTCTTCATCAGCAACCTCGTGCTCGGTGCGCGTTGCGTCAATGAAATCTTCAACATTCCTGGAGGGGTTTGGTCGAACCCGCTCATCATTTCCGACCCAGGCAATGCGACGCGAAACTTCGATGTTGAAGAAGGCGCGGTCGCTGTTTCGGCCTCTTTCGCAACGGTGCCGACGAGCGTCATACAGTTCATCTTTCAGCGGCGAGACGTGAATGGGGTCATCATCGACGAAACCATCCTCGGTTCTGCTGCGCCCGTTCCGCCCTCCGCCACCATCCCTCGCACGGAGTTGCCGGGAGGCACCAACATCATTCGTTACACCCAGGCGGCGGGACTCCCTATTCAAGGCACCATTACCCAGCATCTAGAATTCTGATGATCGCCACCCTGCATCTCTGCGGGCCTGAAGGTGAGGCACTGCGTCAGCAGCTCAGTGACATGCTGAACATGCTCAAGCAGGACAACCGCTACGTCGTCAACGCCATGCTCCACAGTGGCCTCGATGTCCCCGATACGGTCAGCGATGCAGGCTTGGAGTACGTTCCGTCACGGCATGAGCAGGCCCCGAACGGTGAGCCCATACAGGTCTACTACGGGATGCGTGCGATGTTCGACAACGGAACTTTCTCGTGCTTCGAAGGATCGTCGTACGAAGC
>SDBU01003181.1_pt1 | contig 21094 bp, 14 predicted proteins | sample 2277071 | NCBI WGS metagenome assembly SDBU01 (sample SAMN10397929, study PRJNA504765) | marine sediment metagenome | isolation source: marine sediment core GS08_GC12, 126 cmbsf | place: Arctic Ocean: Gakkel Ridge, Loki's castle | collected 2008
ATCGAAGCCAAGAACGGGTCTTGCAATCGCCGCTCGCCCTGGTTTCGATACGCTGGCGCTACTCAACCGACGGGCTCGCTATTGACCGCGTAACTCCTGTCATAAGAGTGCTTTGGACAACGTGGAGAGATCACCATGACCCTCATCTACCTCGGCTGCGCCTGGCTAGCAGGCGTCTTCCTGGGCTCGTTCCTACACTTGCCATCGGAGTTCGTTTGGCTGTTGACGTTCTTGCCGCTGGCGAGCTTTCTCCTCTGGCGCAAGGATCAGCGAGTCAGGCATATCAGCGTCTGCCTCCTCTTCCTGCTCTTGGGCGTGCTGCGTTTCAACTACAGCGCCCCCCTTCAGGATTTCGACGAAAGCCACCTGGCTCACTACAACGACCAGGGCTGGGTCAAGATCGAAGGCACTGTCAGCGGCGAGCCCGATGTGCGCGATACCTACACCAACCTGCGGGTGGCGGTCGCCAAGATAGAAGTGGATGGCCAGGAGCGCGATGTGAGCGGCACCGTGCTGGTGCGCGCTCCTCGCTATCCCAGGTACGATTACGGCGACGAGCTCGAATTCGGGGGGTTGCTGGAGACCCCGCCAGAGCTAGAGGACTTCTCCTATCGAGAGTACCTGGCTCGTCAGGGCATCTACTCGATCCTGTGGCGTCCCCAGATCACCCTCAAAAATCATGATCAGGGCAGTGCTCCAAGACGAGCCCTTTTAGCTTTCAAGAGGCGAGCCCAAAGAGTCATCGCTCTCATCCTGCACGAGCCCCAGGCCGCGCTGCTGACGGGCATACTCTTGGGGATCGAGACGGGCATCCCCGCCGACCTGGCGAAAGCCTTCTCGGCCACGGGCACTACCCACATTATCGCCATCTCAGGTTTCAACATCTCGATCATCGCCGGACTTCTCGGCCGTCTCGCCCAACGGCTTTTCGGCAAGCGGCGGGCCATGCCCGTGGCCCTGGCTGGCATCATCATTTACACCATCCTGGTGGGAGCTTCGGCGGCAGTGGTGCGGGCAGCGATCATGGGCTGCCTCTACGTCATCGCTACCCACTATGGCCGCCAGACCGAGGCCCTCACCTCGTTGATAGCGGCCGCCACGTTGATGACCCTCCTCAATCCCCAGACCCTGTGGGACCTGGGCTTCCAGTTGTCCTTCGCTGCTACCCTGGGCCTGATCCTCTACACTCCTCCGCTGCAAAGCTGGTTTGAGAAATTGCTATCCAGCGCGCTCTCGCCCGGAACCGCCAGGCAGGCCGTCGGGGTGCTGAACGAAGCTCTCATCGTCACCTTGGCGGCTCAAATCACCACTCTGCCCATCATAGTCTATCACTTCCGCCGACTATCTCTGGTCACCGTGCTCAGTAATTTCGCAGTTTTGCCAGCACAGCCAGGGGTGATGCTCTGGGGCGGGCTGGCGACCATCGCCGGCCTGATCTGGCTGCCTCTGGGCCAAGTCCTGGGCTGGATAGCCTGGCTTTTCCTGACTTACACCATTCGAGCGGTCGAGATCACGGCCAGCGTCCCCTACGCCTCCCTCAACCTGGGACACGTCAGCCCCGGCCTCGTTTGGCTCTATTACGGTCTGCTGGCCGGAGCTACGCTGGTGAGCCGGCAGGAGCCTTCGCGCCTCAAGTCCCTGTGGCGCCGCCTGGCCGACCGCCTCTCCACCAAAGTGCTCATCGCCGTCCTGATTACCGCCGCCATCCTCGTCTGGGTCGCGGTGGCCAGCCTGCCCGACGGGAAGCTCCACGTCGTTTTCTTCGACGTCGGGGAGGGCGATGCCATCTTCATCCAGACCCCGCGCGGTCAGCAGATCCTCATTGACGGCGGCCCCAGCCCCACGACCCTGATCAGCGCTTTGGGTCGCAGGATGCCCTTCTGGGATCGCAGCCTCGATTTGGTCATCCTCACCCATGCCGACGAGGACCACCTCGCGGGGTTGATCCCGGTTTTGGAGCGCTACCGCGTGGGGCAAGTGCTCGACAGCGCCTACGAACACGATAGCCCGATGTACGAGCGTTGGCTGGAGCTGATTGAGGAGAGGGGAATCCCTAATCATCTGGCTCGTGCGGGGATGCGCGTCGAGACAGGGGATGGAGTGGAGCTTGTGGTTCTTCACCCTGGCCCTGAGTTGATGCAGTACACCGATGCCGATGCCAACAACAATTCCGTCGTCACGCGACTGGTCATGGGGCAGGTCTCTTTTTTGCTGTCTGGTGACATTGAGGAGATAGCAGAGGGAAGACTGGCCGAGTCAGGTCAGGAACTGACCAGCACGGTGCTCAAGATTCCTCACCACGGCAGCAACACCTCATCGAGCGCGGCCTTCCTGAACGCGGTGAATCCAGAGTTGGTGGTCATCTCCGTGGGCGCCGACAACAGGGTTGGCCATCCGTCGCCCCAGGTATTGGAGAGGCTAGAGGACTTGGTAGAGGAAGGGCGTATCTTGCGCACCGACGAGCGGGGGGCCATCGAAGTAGTGACCGACGGGGAGGGGGTTTGGATAAATACGGATTAGTGCTCCGCGGTGGCTAACAGGAACCAGAAAGCTTCTTGGACATCGGGAGGCTGGGCGTCTAGCAGAGAAGCGAAAGCTTGGAGTTTGGGCGGGGAGTTGTTTGACTACGGGTAGATGCGATAGGTGCGGATGTGCATTCTGACAGTGGTACCAGAGGATTCAACGGTGACCGGGACCTCGTTATTGGACGGGATCGTTGAATCCGTGGAACTGGCAGAAGGACTTGCAAGGAGCTGAGGAGGATCAACAACCTCTAGAGAGACATAGGATTCAATTGTAGTGCTGCTCCCATCAGTATGACCAGTAGCTGTGGAAGTAATCTTATAGGTGTCAGTAATGTATTGTCCCCAAGTGACATCTACAGTTTTTCTGTTCAATGTATAGCTGCTTTGTCCTGTAGTTATCCCGTTTTGCAGTTGCCACAAGGCATATTCCACACCGGAATCGGCGGCATACTGTTCCTTTAAGTCCTCTTCGATAGCGCGGCAGGCGATGAGACTGGTGCTGACACGGGTCAGGAGAGGAGGAATCAGTAAGGTGCCAATGCCCAGGACAACGAGAGTCCAGGCCAAAATCCGGCCTCTTTCATCTGAGGTGATTCTCTTCAGCATGGGCTGTGCCTTTCAATCCGGGGTGGTTGCAATGAGCCTTCGCATCTAGCGCGTTTCACATTCTTCTATGCTTTTCTAAAGTTATTATAGCATAAAATGCTTATTATGGCAAAAACCATTGGTTTTTGGCCCAATACACCGTTTTTAGGTTATGGATACCACACTGAAGGACCCCGGTGCCGTTGGAAGGAAAAAGCCACTCATGCGTTTGACGCAGGTGGCTTGACGATTCCCTGCCGCAAACACGTTACCTGCCCCACTATTCCACGAAATTCGTAATATCACCCCGCTTTATTATGATAATTCGTCACCAGACTTGACAGTTTTGCGAAATTCGGATATAATACCACAGGGTAGTCGCAGACGCGAGGAGGGCAAGGGGATGGCACACTTGGACGAAACCGATCGGGCTATCATCGCCCAGCTTCAGTACGACGGGCGGATGCCGCTCACCGATATCGCTGCCGAGTTGGGCATCTCAGAAGGGACGGTGCGCCGTCGCGTCAAGCAACTGATGGATGATGGGGTGTTGCAGATTGTCGGCATCGTGGAGCCGCAGTTCTTAGGATGGAATGCGGCGGGGATGATCGGGGTTACCGTCCAGGCGGGCCAGGTTGACGCCGTGGCTAGTCAGATCGCCCAGTTCCCCGAAGTCAGCTACCTCTTCATGGCCTCCGGTGAGTTCGACCTGTTCGTAGAGGTCTTTTGCAGAGATAGGGAGCACCTTGTCTCCTTCCTCAATCAAAAGCTGCAGCAGATTCCAGGGATACAGCGAACCCAGACTTTTATGATCCTCAAAATGTACAAGCTGTCGTACCGCTGGGGCGAGGCAGAGCCGCCACGAGCGGGCCACAGTACTCCCATTCGCCTGGAGGAATAATCGGGGTACGATGTTAGCGAACCGTATGCCTGATTCTATCACTGAGCTGGTCCACGAAAAATCGGTCGAAATCCTGAGTAGGGAGTAAACATGAAAGTCCTATCCCTGGGCGGCGCTGGCGCCGTCTGCCAATTCGCCACTCGCGATCTGGCTGAGTTCTCCGACTTTGACCAAATCGTCATCGGCGATTACAACGTCGCTGCGGCGGAGAAACTGGCCGCTGAGATCGGCGATCCACGCTTGCAAGTCCTCAAAGTGGACGCCAACGACTACGACGGGCTGGTCAGGATCTTTAAAGCCTTTGACGTGATCCTCAATGGCCTGCCCTGGAAGTACGACCTGGCCGTCACCAAGGCCTGCGTCGAGGCGGGCGTCAGCGGTTTGGATGTTTCGACAGAAGAGAGCCAGTGGGATTACGACGCGGCAGCTAAAGAGAAGGGCATCGCCTTCATCCCCGGTGTTGGCGCCACTCCCGGCATTACCAACGCCATGGCCCGGCGCGCTGCGGATCAACTGGACGAGGTGGATGAGATCCAGATCAACTTTGCCGCCTTCCGCTGTCCGGCTCCTGCCCCTGGTCTGCTCATCACCTTCCTCTGGGAATTCCATCCCAAAATCGAGGAGCGGCTGTACTACCAGGACGGCGAGTTCCACCTGGCTGGCCCATTTGAGGGTCTCAAGACGGTGAACTTCCCCGGCCCCATCGGCGAACAAGAGGTCTGCTACATCCCCCACCCGGAGACGCGCACCATGCCCCAGAGTCTGGGAGCCAAGGCCGTCTCTGTGCACGGCTGCTTCCCGCCCCACGCCATGAGGCTGGCCAAGGCCATGCTGGAATCGGGCCTTTACAGCGAGGAGAAAATCACCGTTAAGGGCATCGAGACCACAGCGTTTGAGATGATGTACGAATTGCTCCTCCAATTGCCGGCGAGCAAGGAGACTCCACTGTGGGCCTACGGCCTGGTGGTGGAAGTCTGCGGCAAGCGTGACGGGCGCGACGTCAAGATCAAGCTCTGGAATCGCCACCCGCCGCAGGAGGAATGGGGCGGTTCGGCGGCCTACTTCAAGAACATCGCCATCCCACTGAGCATCGGCGCACAGATGATCGCCCGAGGTGACGTCAAAGTGAAAGGCGTCGTGCCCCCGGAAACGGCCATTGATCCCGACATCTTCTTCGCTGAGCTGCGCAAGCGCGGCATCGAGATCCACGAGCGGGTGGGAGAGGGTTCATGGCAGAATACGCAATCGAGCTGAAGGAAGTCAGCAAACACTTCGGGCGCGTGGTGGCGGTAGACACCGTCTCGCTCTCCATTGGCGATGGCGAGTTCTTCTCCCTTCTGGGGCCGTCGGGGTGCGGCAAGACCACGACTCTGCGCCTCATCGCCGGCTTCGAACTGTCGACCGAGGGGGAGGTCTACATTGGCGGGCAGTTACAGGGGGAGACCCCGCCCTACCGCCGGCCGGTGAACACCGTCTTCCAGAACTACGCTCTCTTTCCCCACATGACCGTCTTCCGGAACGTCGCCTTTGGGCTGGAGATGCAAAAGGTCCCGAAGGGAGACATCCGGCAGCGTGTTCTGGAGGCGTTGGAGATGGTGCAATTGCCGGGGATGGAGAACCGCAAGCCCAATCAACTCTCCGGCGGGCAGCAGCAGCGGGTGGCGCTGGCCCGGGCCCTGGTAAATCGCCCCCAGGTGTTGCTGCTGGATGAGCCCCTCGGCGCGCTCGACCTAAAACTGCGGAAGGCGATGCAACTAGAGCTGAAAGCCCTCCAGCACCGGGTGGGGATCACCTTCATCTACGTGACCCACGACCAGGAGGAGGCACTGACGATGTCGGACCGGATCGCAGTGATGAACCACGGGCGGGTGCTCCAGGTGGGCACTCCGGAGGAGATCTACGAGCAGCCCACCGACCGGTTCGTGGCTGATTTCATTGGCGAGACAAACTTCCTGGAGGGGCAGGCGAGAGAGAGCCAGGCCGGCGAGGCAGCAGTGGTGGTAGATGGCGTATTGACACTCTACGTGCCCACCCCCCCTCTTTCCCCCCCAACTTTGGGGGGGATGAAAGGGGGGGCGGGAATGGGTGAGGAGGTAACAGTGGCGATACGGCCGGAGAAAATCTCTCTCCACGCCGAGCCAGCCGGCCCACGAGCCATACCGGGGATTGTGCAAGAAGTCATCTACACCGGCACTGATACGCGCTACCTGGTGCAGCTTACGGAGAAGGCGATCGTGGCTGTGCGTCAGCAGAACGTCGGCATCGGTGCCCCCGTGGTTTTCCCGGTGGGCGCGAAGGTGTACCTCCACTGGCAGCCGGAGTCCGCTCGGCTGCTCAAGATGTAGGAGGCGAAGATGGCAGCCCAACCTCGTTCGCGGCGCGAAACCTGGCGCATTCTGTTTCTGATCTCCCCCAGCCTGTTCTGGCTCATCGTCTTCTTTCTGATTCCCCTCATACTGGTCTTCGCCATCAGTTTCGGCCAGCGGGGGACCTATGGGGGTGTTAAGTGGCTGCTGAACCTGGGGAACTATACTCGTTTCTTCGATCCCCTCTACCTGCGCATTTTTGGTCGCACGCTCTACATCGCCACCGTCACGACCCTAATCTGCTTGCTCACGGGCTACCCACTGGCCTACTTCATTGCCACACGCCCGCCCCAGTGGCGCAACGTGCTGTTGCTCCTGCTGATGATACCTTTCTGGACTAACTTCCTGGTGCGCACCTATGCCTGGATCCTGATCCTGCGCGACCATGGGCTGATTAACACCTTCTGGACCGGCTCTCTGCATGCTGGCCTGCTGCACCTTTCCAGTCTGGTGCCGCTGCCAATCTGGGAGCCGCTGCTGCACGCCACCGCACATCCCCTTGCCCTCTTCGGTACCGACTTAGCGATCATCATCGGCCTGGTCTACGGCTGGTTGCCAGACATGGTGCTTCCCTGTTACGCCACCATTGAGCGGTTTGATTTCTCTTTGGTTGAAGCAGCGCAGGACCTGTACGCCAACCGGCTCAAGTCGTTCCTATGCGTGATCCTCCCGTTGACGATGCCAGGGATCGCGGCCGGGTCGGTGCTGGTCTTCATTCCCTCCCTGGGAGCCTACGTTATCCCCGACCTGCTGGGTGGAGCCAAGTCGGTGATGATCGGCAACGTCATCTACTCTCAGTTTATGTCCGCGCGAGATTACCCCTTCGGCTCGGCGGTCTCCTTCGTCCTGATGGCGGTGATGCTGGTGGGCACGCTTATTTACTTCCGGATGGGGGCAAACCGATGAGCAGAGAGGCAAGGACACAGAAGAAGCGACGAGGCCGGTGGCTCAACCGACTGCTGGCCCTGCACGGGGTCTTCGGCTACGTCTTCCTTTATGCACCGATTGTCATCCTGGTGATCTTCTCCTTCAACGCCTCCCGCTTCGCCTCCGACTGGCAGGGGTTCACCTTACAATGGTACGCGCGACTTTTCGGCAACGAGGCCATCGGCGCCGCCCTGAAAAACAGCCTGACTGTGGCCTTGATCTCGACGCTCATCTCCACCGTCTTCGGCACGATGGTGGCGCTGGCCATGGAGCGATACAACTTCTGGGGCAAACTGCCCTTCGATGCACTGCTCTACTTGCCTATCATCATCCCTGACATCGCCATGGCGGTGATGCTGCTCCTGTTCTTCGTGCTGGCCAAAATGAACCTGGGACTCATCACCATTATCATCTCGCACGTGGCCTTCAACATCTCGTTCGTGGCGGTGGTGGTGCGGGCCCGGCTGGCCTATTTCGACGTCACCCTGGAGGAGGCCGCTCAGGACCTCTACGCCAATGAGTGGCAGACCTTCCGGCGGGTGACGCTGCCGCTGATCATGCCGGGCATACTGGGTGGGGCGCTTTTGGCCTTTACGCTTTCGATTGACGACTTTGTCATCACCTTCTTCACCGCTGGCCCTGGCTCGACTACGCTGCCGCTGCGCATTTACTCGATGGTCAAAATGGGCGTCACCCCTGAGATCAACGCCCTCTCCAGCATGATGCTGCTGGCCTCGATGGTGTTAGTGTTCTTGTCACTGATATTGCAGAAAGGAGGTGGAGGCGGGATCGAGATTGCGTGAAACTGAAACGTGAAACGTAAAACGTGAAAGGAGAAGGAGAGATGCGAAAGATTCTAGTGTCACTCATGATAATGGGCTGCGTGGTTGCCCTGCTGGCGGGGTGTCGTGGCGCCCCTGGTAAGCCAGGATTGGCCAAGGAACTCCACGTCTACAACTGGTCGGAGTACATTGATCCCCAGATCTACGCCGACTTCGAGAAGGAGTTCGGCGTGCACGTGGTGGAGGACACCTTCGCCAGCAACGAGGAACTACTGGCCAAGTTGCAGGCGGGGGCCACCGGGTACGACGTCATCGTGCCCTCTGATTACATGGTCGAGATCATGATCGAGGAGGGGCTGCTGGTGGAGCTGAACCACGAGGACATCCCCAACATCAAGAACGTTGATCCCAAGTTCGCTAACCCACCCTACGATCCTGGGATGGTCCACTGCGTGCCCTACCAGTGGGGAACGACCGGCATTGGCTATAACTCAGAGGTCTTGGAGGAACCGCCCGACAGTTGGGCCTACCTCTTCGACCCGGCGGTCGCCTCGGAGTACGCCGGGCAGCTCACGATGCTCAACGACAGTCGGGAGTCCATGGGCGCGGCGCTCAAGTACCTGGGCTACTCGCTCAACACCACCAACGAGGCCCAATTGACGGAGGCACGGGACCTGCTGATTCAGCAGAAGAAGTGGGTCTACGCCTACGACAGCGAGCAGTACGAAGACTTGCTGAGCGCCAATGAGACAGTACTTGCCCACGGCTGGAGCGGCGACTTCTTCATGGCCGCCGTCGAGGATGAGCGGATCTGGTACGCCATCCCGAAAGAGGGGGGCACCATCTGGGCTGACAACCTGTGCATCCCCAAGACCGCGTCCAGCCAGTACACAGCCGAGGTGTTCATCAACTACCTGCTGCGCCCGGAGGTTGGGGCAGCCATCTCCAATTTCACCTGGTACGCCAGCCCCAACGCGGCGGCCGAGGAGTTCATTGACGCCGAGATCCTGGAGGAGCCAGCCATCTATCCGCCCCCGGAGGTGATGGACAAGCTGGAGTGGATCAAGGACGTGGGCGAGGCCACGCCGCTCTACGAGCGCATGTGGACCGAGGTGAAGGCAGCAGGGCCGTAACAGAGGAGCAGGGGAGCAGAGGGGCAGTGGTGAAACGGCTGCCGTTCGTTGACGCGCTGCGGGGGTCGGCCGTCGCCGGGATGCTGGTCATCCACCTGTCGGAGTGGTGGCTGGCCCCCGCAGTGCGCCGGACAGGCACGTTTGCAACCTTGTACTTTCTTTCCAAACTGGTAGCGCCCATCTTTCTGACCCTGGTGGGAGTGGCGCTGGTGCTGCGCTTCGGAGGCCGGTCCAGACGGTGGGCCGATCTGAGGCCGGTGCTCTTGCGCGGGCTGAAGATCCTGGCCCTGGGCTACGCCTTCAACCTGGCAGTGTGGGTGCCCATCTGGGGACTGGAGGAAATCGTCAACTGGGATGTCCTCCAGCTCATCGGCCTCTCCATCGTCGTCTGCGGGCTGCTGTTGCGGACTCCCTGGTGGGTGCGGCTGGCCCTGGCGCTGGGGATGAGCGGGCTTAGCGCGGTGCTCACTGTCCGCCACCTGAGCCTCCTCCCGACCTACCTGGCCGATATCATCCACGGGCGAACGCCGCCGGCCTACTTTCCCATCGCCCCCTGGATGGCCTACGCACTGGGAGGGACGGTGCTGGGGGAGGTGTACTTGCGGGCACGACAGGCCGGATGGCTGTCCCGCTTCACAGCTCTTGTGGCGTCACTGGGAGCGGGATTGCTGGTGGTCGGGGCCCTGGGACGCCCGTGGACGGTGCGCTTCGACCCCGACGAACTGTGGCTGGCGGAGTTCTCCCACCCTTCGCTGGCCCAACTGGCCTTCGCCAGCGGCGCGGTGCTGCTGCTGTTCGCAGGGTTGCAGGTGCTGTACCAGCGGCGGAAACCGTCCTGGCTGGGGCCGTTGGTAGCAATGGGGCGGGAGGCACTGGTCATCTACGTCCTACATCATCTGGTGGGCTACACGCTCTTCCACTTTCTGGGCTGGCACGACCGGTTCGGCTTCCCGGCGGTGACGCTGATGCTGCTGTCCTCATTCGCGGTCATCTACGTTATCCTGCGCGCGTTGCCGGTGCCAGTGCGGGTGGTGCACCGAGCGCTGGGCTAGTGAAGCATTGAGACGTTGATCATACTCAGTAGATAGAGGTTTTCAAGCAGAGCGGGGCTCCCACGCCCGCGAACCGGCGGCATGGGAGCCGCCTCTGCTGGAGATCTTGGATCTACTGATCAATCCGTTCAAAAAATCCGTTGGCTGCGATCCGTGCTTTCTATCCCCCTACTTTGGGGTGCTATGCCAGTTTTTTAGGAGGGCATCGTGAGTACAACCACTGACAATCTGATTTCCCCCGTCTGGACCCGCTTGACCCCCATCGTGGCGGAGCGGGCCGAGGGGGCCTACGTCTACGACCAGGACGGCACTCGCTACCTGGATTTCACCTCTGGCATCGGCGTGACCAACACCGGCCACTGCCACCCGAAGGTGGTCAGGGCGATCCAGGAGCAGGCGGCGAAGCTCATGCACGGCCAAGTTAACATCATCTTCCACCCGCCGCTCCTGGAACTGGCCGAAGAGCTGCGAACGATTGTGCCGGAGGGGCTGGATTGCTTCTTCTTCTCCAACAGCGGCGCAGAGGCGGTGGAGGGAGCAGTCAAACTGGCCCGCCACGCCACCGGGCGACCCAACGTCATCGTCTTCCAGGGCAGTTTCCATGGCCGCACCGCCCTGACGATGGCCCTCACCACCTCCAAGACCATCTACCGCGCTGGCTACCAGCCCCTGCCAGCGGGGGTCTTCGTCGCTCCCTATCCCTACGCCTACCGCTACGGTTGGAGTCCGGAGGAGACCGAGGCCTTCTGCCTGCGGGAGCTGAAGCTGCTGCTGAAGTCCCAGACCGCTCCTTTTGAGACGGCGGCCATCCTGGTGGAGCCGGTGCTGGGGGAAGGCGGGTACGTGGTGCCGACGCCCGGCTTTCTTCATGCCCTGCGCCACATTTGCGATGAGCACGGCTTCCTGCTCATCGCTGACGAGATCCAGTCGGGGTTTGGGCGCACCGGGAAGTGGTTTGCTATCCAGCATTTCGGCGTCGAGCCAGACATCATGACCATGGCCAAGGGGCTGGCTTCGGGCCTGCCGCTGTCTGGGATCGCCGCTCGGCGGGAGTTGATGGAGCGCTGGATCCCTGGCTCCCACGGCGGGACCTACGGCGGCAACGCCGTCGCCTGCGCCGCCGCCGTGGCCACCATCCGCGCTATCCGGGAGGAGCACCTGCTGGAGAACGCGCGGCGGATGGGGACGCTGTTGATGGGGCGACTGCGGGAGCTCCAGTCCGAGTTCCCAATCATCGGCGACGTGCGCGGGCTGGGGCTGATGGTCGGCGCCGAGTTCACCGCCGCCGACAGAACCCCCGCCACTGGCCCGGCGAAGGCGGTGGTAAAGGGCTGCCTGAAGCGTCACCTGCTGCTCCTCACCTGCGGCCCGTGGGACAACACCGTCCGCTGGATCCCGCCGTTGGTCGTCACCCAGCAGCAGATCGAGGAGGCGTTGGCGACTTTCAAGGATGCCCTGGTGGAAGCGATTTTCTAGAAAGAAGGAGACAAAATGACACGCAATCTCACGCAAACGCACGCTTTGTTTCAGAAGGCAAAGCAGTTCATCCCCTACGGCGTCAACTCCAACTTCCGCTACTGGGGGGACGAGGACACCCTGGTGGTGACGCGGGGGGAGGGAGCCTACATCTGGGACGCCGACGAGAACCGGTACATTGACTACCGGCTGGCCTTCGGCCCCATCATCCTGGGCCACGGCTATCCGCCGGTGGTGGAGCGGGTGGCGGAGGCGATCCGCGACGGCACGCTCTTCGCCTGGACGGTTCCCCTGGAGATCCGGGTGGCAGAACGGGTGGCCCGCCTGACCGGCGCGGACAAGGTGCGCCTGGGCAACACCGGCACCGAGGTGACGATGCACGCCCTGCGCATCGCCCGGGGCTACACGGGCCGAGAGCGGTTCATCAAATTCGAGGGCCAGTATCACGGAATGCACGACTACGTTCTCTTCAGCACCGCTTCTGCCCCGGCGAGGGTCATGGGATCCCGCCGCAGCCCCATCAACGTCCAGATGAGCTCCGGCATCCCTGAGGGCATCCGTCACTACGTCATCAACCTGCCCTTCAACGACTTCGAGCGCTTGGAGGAGACGGTGGAGGCCCACTGGCACGAGCTGGCCGCTATCATGGTCGAGCCACTGCTGGGCAACGCGGCCGGCATCCTGCCCAAGCCCGGCTGGCTGGAGAAGATCCGCGAACTGTGCGACCGTTACGGCATCGTCCTCATCTTCGACGAGGTAAAGACCGGCTTCCGCATCGCCAACGGCGGGGCGCAGGAGTACTTCGGCGTGCAGGCCGACCTGGTCACCTATGCCAAGGCGATGGGCAACGGGTTCCCCATTGCGGCCATCGGCGGCAAGGAAGAGGTGATGGGTGTAATCGGCCCCGGCAGTGTGGCACATGGCGGCACCTACAGCGGGAACGTGGTCGGCGCCGCGGCTGCTGATGCCACGCTGGAGATCCTGGAGACCCAGCCCATCATCGAGACCATCTTCAAGAATGGTCAGAAGCTGATGGATGGCATAGACGAGATCCTGACCCGCGCCGACATCCCTCACTGCGTCATTGGCCTGCCGCCCATCTTCGGTCTCATCCTGGGGACGGACGAGGAGCCGACCGATTTCCGCGACTACTGTGGAGGCGACGATGCCCTCTACGAGCGGCTGGCGATGGCCCTCATCGAGCGGGGGGTCATGCCCGACGGTGACGGCCGGGAGCCCTGGTTCCTGTGCTACAGCCACGGTGAGCGGGAAATCGCGGAGACGCTGACGGTGTTTGAGGAAGCGGTGAAGGACGTGAAACGTGAGGCGTAAAACGTGAAACGTGAAACGTAAAACGTAAAGGAGGTGACCAATGTCTTATGGATACCACGGCAAAATATTGCACGTTGACCTGACAGCGGGGAAGGTGGAAGTAGAGGAGCCCGGCGAGGCTTTCTACCGCAAGTATATGGGGGGGAGCGCGATGGGGAGCTACTATCTTCTGAAGCACACCCCACCCGGCGCCGACCCGCTGGGCCTGGAAAACACCCTCAGCCTGATGGTCGGTGTCGTCACTGGCGCGCCCTTCTCCGGACAGTCCCGCGTCTGCGCCACGGCCAAGTCCCCTGTCACCGACCTCGTGGGAGACTCGCAGGCTGGGGGCTTCTGGCCGGCAGAGCTAAAAGCGGCCGGCTTCGACGGCATCGTGATCCACGGCCAGGCCGAGCGGCCTGCTTACCTGTGGGTGCACGACGGCGAGGCCGAACTTCGGGATGCTGCCCACCTCTGGGGCCACTTCACCGCCGACGTGGAGGATACCATCCGCGATGGACTGGGCGACAGGCGCATCCAGGTTCTTCAGTGTGGCCCGGCAGCCGAGCAGGGTGTCCACTTCGGCGCGCTCATCAACAACGCCAACCGCGCCAACGGTCGCACCGGCATGGGCACGGTGATGGCCTCCAAGAACCTCAAGGCGGTGGCCGTGCGGGGGCGAAACCGTCCCGAATTGGCCGACCCCGACGCTGTCAAAGCGCTGGCCAAGTGGGGGGTTGACCACTTCGAGGAATCGGACATATACGGGATGGGGCTGCTGGGCACCGCCGAGGTTCTCTTGCCTCAGAACAAGAAGGGCGGCTTGCCCACCCGCAACTGGGCCAGCGGTTGCTTCGAGGAAGCCGAGGCCATCAGCGGCCAGCGCATGGCTGAGACTATCCTCAAAGAGCGAGATACCTGCTTCGCCTGCGTGGTCCGCTGCAAGCGGGTGGTGGAGATAAGCGAGGGGCCGTATCGAGTGGATCCCCGCTACGGCGGGCCGGAGTACGAGACTCTCGGCACGATGGGCTCCTACTGCGGCGTCTCCGATCTGGCGGCGATCGCTCGCGCCAATCAACTGTGCAACATGTATGGGATGGATACCATCTCGTGCGGAGCGACCATCGCCTGGGCCATGGACTGCTTCGAGCATGGGCTGCTCACTTTGGAGGATACCGATGGCGTTGAGCTCCGCTTCGGCAACGCCGAGGCGTTGGTGGAGATGGTGGAGCGCATCGGCAAGCGGGAGGGCCTGGGGCAGGTGCTGGGAGAGGGATCTGCCCGCGCCGCCGAGACCCTGGGCGTGGGGCAGGAGCTGGTAGTGGCGGTGAAGAACCACGAACTGCCGGCCCACATGCCCCAGGTCAAGCGCAGCCTGGCCCTCATCTACGCCGTCAATCCCTTCGGCGCCGACCACCAGTCCCACGAGCACGATCCATCTTACAAGTGGTATCCGGAGCGGATGGCCGAGCTGGACCTGAAGGACCCCCAGCCATCGAAGGCGCTCAACGCGGAGAAGGTGCGCTACGCCCTCTACACCCAGTACATGTACAGTTGCCTGGACAGCGTATGCGTATGTCAGTTCGTCTTCGGCCCGGCTTGGCAGCTCTACGGCCCCAGCCAGTTGGTGGAGGCGGTGCGGGCGGTCACCGGCTGGAACGTGAGCCTGTGGGAATTGATGAAGGTGGGCGAGCGGCGGCTGAACCTGCTGCGGGCCTTCAACGCCCGCGAGGGAGTCGGCGCGGAGGCGGACACCGTGCCGCCCAAACTGCTAGTCGCGCTGCGGGATGGGGCCAGCGATGGGGTGGCGATCACCGCTGACGAGGTAGAGGCGGCGAAGGCGGTCTACTACGGGATGGCCGGCTGGGACGAGAACGGCCGCCCGACGCGGGCCAGGTTGGAGGAATTGGCGCTAGGGTGGGTGGCGGACGAACTGGGGTTGTAGATTCGTAAAATCGTAGATTCGCAAAGTCGTAGACCAGTTTACGAATCTACGAGTTCCCGAATTTACGAATCCCGAATCTACGGACCCTCAATAGGAGGAGGCAACCATGAACATCATCGTATTAGGTGGCGCGGGGAAAATGGGCTGCATCGCCGTGCAAGACCTGGCGGGCGACCGGCGGGTGGATGAGGTGGTCATCGCCGACCGCGACCTGACCCAGGCTCGCACGGTGGCAGGGATCATCAGCAGCTCAAAAGTGAGAATTGAGCCTGTGGATCTGACCAACCACGACGCGTTGGTCGCTGCGCTCAGAGGGACGGACGCCTGCCTGAATGCTACCGTCTACTACTTCAACCTGCAGGTGATGCAGGCCTGCCTGGAGGCGGGGGCGCCCTACACCGACATGGGCGGCCTGTTCCACACCACCCGCAAGCAACTGGAACTGAGCGATCGTTTCGCCGAGGCGGGACTGAGCGCGGTGTTGGGGATGGGGTCCGCCCCAGGCGTGCCCAACGTCCAGGCCCGCTACGCCGCCGACCGGCTGGATACCATTGAGAGCATCCGCATCTACGATGGCATCATGCCACCCCCGCCGGATGATGTCCGTTTCACCTACGCCGTCCCTACTATCATAGATGAGTTGACCCAGCCCCCGATGGTCTATCGGCACGGGGAGTTCGTGGCCTGCGAGCCGCTGAGCGAGTTCGAGGATTACTGGTTCACCCTGCCCCTCGGCCTGCTGCCGATGCACCTCTCCCTCCACTCCGAGGTCGCCACCCTCCCCATCACCTTCGGCGACAGGGGCTTGAAGGAGTGCTTCTTCAAGATCAACTACTGGGGAATGGCGAAAGAGACAGTGGAGAAGATCCGCGTGCTGGCGGACTTTGGCTTCGCCGGGCGGGAGCCGGTCGAGGTGAAGGGGCAACCCGTGGTGCCGCGTGATCTCCTGGTGGCGCTGATGTCCCAGTATGTTCCGCCCATCACCGACTTCCTGGCTCCGCCCAAGACGCAGCCGCCAGATTGGGCCAAGGAGATCGTCACCGAGGTGAGGGGAACAAAGGATGGTAAGTCGCTGACCTACCGGCTGGGCACGCTAACCTGCAAGGGCGCCCTCCCCACCGGCGTAGCCCCGGCCCGCGCCGCCTTGTGGCTGGCCGAGGGCCGAATCCCGCCAGGGGTCTACCCCCCTGAGGCGGTGATCGAACCGGAGCCTTTCTTCAAGGAACTGGAGGAGCGGGAGATCTACACCCAGGTGAGCGTCACGGGGTTCTTGTGAGAGTGCAATCGGCGATAATCTCTGAGGAACTCAGGGGAACTGGAGGAACTTGGGACCTACGCGGATTCGAGGGGTAAGACCAATAGTTCAAAGGGAGAAAGAAGCCACCTGCGCAGTTGATGCAGGGGGCTTTTTGTATTTGCGGCGGCCCTTTCTCAAACAACTCTCAATTTATCACAGCAAGGCTAATCATCCCAAGCTTCCCTTTTTTCGCCACTTCTGGTATCATAGGGACAGCAACAAGCCTGGCGCTGAAGCACCAGGCTGAAAGGACAAAGCCCCCTGCGGGGGCTGAAATCCAGCCCGAAGGGCTTTGTTCTTTTAGCGCGGGGTCTTTAGCCCATGCGCGTCAAGCTAAGACGGTAGCCTGCGGAGAAACGGTTGCTGGCCAGCCCCGCCGTGGCATGAAGTGCCACGGCTACGAAGCTACCACCCCGTGAACGGGGTTCTTGAGCCTGATTCATCAGGCGGGAACTCTGTAGCACGGCCACTTCATGGCCGTGCGGCCCTGGCAAGCACGGCACCACTCTTAACTTGACGCGCATGGGTCTTTAGCCCCGCGCCCTGGAGGAGATACCGCTGTGCAGGAAGAGCTGAAAGGCACCGTCGAGCGCATCACCTTCTATAGCGAAGAGGACGGCTACACCGTGGCCCGCTTCCAGGCGGAGGGGCGAAGTGACTTGGTCACGGTAGTGGGCAACCTGATGAGCGTGAACGTGGGGGCGAGCCTGCGGCTGGAGGGTTTTTGGACCACCCATGCCAAGCACGGCCGCCAGTTCAAGGTGATAAACTACCAGACGGTGCTCCCAGCCACGGTAGAGGGCATCCGCAAATATCTGGGCTCAGGCCTGATCAAGGGCATCGGCCCGGTCACGGCCAGGCGCATCGTCAAGCACTTTGGGCTGGATACGCTGGAGATCATCGAGCGCCATCCCCGCCGCCTGCGCGAGGTGCTGGGGGTGGGCAAGAAGCGGGTGGAGATGGTCACGCGGGCCTGGGAGGAACAGCGGAGCATCAAAGAGGTGATGCTGTTCCTCCAGAGCCACGACGTGAGCACTTCCCTGGCAGTGAAGATCTACAAGCACTACGGCGATGCGGCGCTTGATGTGGTGCGGGAGGATCCCTACCGCCTGGCCCGCGACATCTATGGCATCGGCTTCCTCACCGCCGATAAGATCGCCCGCAAGCTGGGGCTGCCCAGCGATTCACCGCAGCGGGTGGCCGCCGGCATCGCCCACGTGCTGAGTCAGTTTGTTGACGAAGGAAATGTCTACGCCCCCCAGGGGAGGTTGATCAAAAAGGCCACCGAGATATTGGACGTGCCGCCGGATCTGGTCGAGACGGGGGTCATCCAACTGGAAGAGGAGGAGCAGGTTCACCGCGAGGATATCACTTACCCCGACCTGGGTCAGCCGGGGGTGGCTGTCAGAGAGGAGAAGGCCGTTTACCTGCTGCCATTTTACTACGGCGAGGTGGGGGTGGCCAATCGCCTGCGAACCCTCATCAACGTCAAGCGCAGCCGGCTGGATTTCTACACATCGGCACACTGGGAGCGGGTGTTCGCACACCTGGCGGAGCGGGCAAGCCAGCCCCTGAACGCCGGCCAGCAAGAGGCGGTGCGAACGGCCCTGACCAACAAGGTGACGGTGCTGACCGGCGGCCCCGGCACGGGAAAGACCACCACGGTGCGAACCATCATCCGCCTGCTGGAGGCCAGAAACCACTCCTGTGCTTTGGCTTCCCCCACTGGTCGGGCGGCCAAACGCCTGAGCGAGGCCACGGGCCGGGAGGCCAAGACCGTACATCGCCTGCTGGAATTCTCGCCCCAGAGGGGTTTCAGTTTTCAGCGCAATGAGGATCACCCGCTGGAAGCGGACATGGTCATCGTGGACGAAGCCTCCATGCTCGACCTCCTTCTCACCAACCACCTGCTCAAGGCTGTTGAGCCGACCAGCCACCTGCTGCTGGTGGGCGACGTGGATCAGTTGCCCAGCGTCGGAGCGGGAAACGTGCTAAAGGACATCATCGCCTCGGGCCAGGCAGCGGTGGTCAGGCTGGAGGAAATCTTCCGCCAGGCCGAAGGCAGCCTGATCGTGGCCAACGCCCACCGCATCAACCGTGGCCAAACGCCCCTGTTCGCCAAAGGCGCCACGGACTTCTTCCTCTTTGCCGAGGAGAATCCCGAAAAAGCGGCTGATCTGGTCGTTGACCTGGTGAAGACGCGCATCCCGCGCAAGTTTGGCTATCACTCCTTTGACGATATCCAGGTGCTCTCGCCGATGTATCGGGGGACGGTGGGGGTGTCGAACCTCAACGTCCGCTTGCAGGAGGCCCTCAATCCCCCCAGCCTGGCCAAAGGCGAGCGACGGGTCGCGGGCCGCGTCTTTCGCCTGGGCGATAAGGTGATGCAGACGCGCAACAACTACGACAAAGAGGTCTACAACGGCGACATCGGCAGGGTGGTGGGCCTTGATTTGGAGAACCAGGTCATGGTGGTGCGCATAGACGACCGCCCGGTGCCCTACGACTTCAGCGATCTGGACGAGCTGGTGCACGCCTACGCCATAAGCGTCCACAAGAGCCAGGGCAGCGAGTACCCGGCGGTGGTCATGCCTGTCCTGACGCAGCACTATCTCCTGCTGCAGCGCAACCTCCTGTACACGGGGATGACTCGGGCCGAGAAGTTGGTGGTGCTGGTGGGCACGAGGAAGGCCATCGCCATCGCTGTCCGCAACAACAAGATAGCCCACCGTCACACGGCCCTGGATGTGCGTCTCAGAGAACCAAGAGGCGCGGGGCTAAAGACCCCGCGCTAAAAGAGCAAAGCCCCTTCGACAGGCTCAGGACGTCGCCTACGGGCTGGATTCTAGCCCCCGAAGGGGGCTTTGTTCTGTCAGCACGGCGGTTTAGCGCCGTGCGTGCTAAAGACCCCGCGCTAAAAGAGCAAAGCCCTACGGGCTGGATTCTAGCCCCCGAAGGGGGGCTTTGTTCTCTCAGCACGGCGGTTTAGCGCCGTGCGTGCTGCTCAAAACAAAAAGGTTCTGGCAAACCGTCCGCCAGAACCTTCTGCTGCTGAAGACCTGACGGGTTTTCAAAACCCGTCAGGTCTATGCTCCTCAGGCCCTTCTGCGCTTCCAGACCACCATCGCCGCGACAGCCACCGCTATCAGTCCCACCAAGCCCAGCCACGGAGCCAGCAGCTCCACCTTGTTCACCGGTGCCACAATGCCGCCGACGGGAATAGACACGGCGACATTGTACCCAGGGCCCTTGAAGTGAATCCATCCCACGTTCTCCCCCCAGGCGTAGCCGTCGAAGCTGCTGGTGGCAGGGTCTATGGTCACCTGGCTGTGGGCTGAATTGAAGTTGATCCAGCCCACGTTGGTGCCCCAGGCGTAGCCGGACAGATTGCCACTGCCGTCGTTGTTGACGCCATAGGTGTCCGCTGCATCATTGGCGTAGGTGTGCGCTCCGCCTCCGTCGTAGTTGCCCATGCGGATCCAGCCGACGTTCTCGCCCCAGGCGTAGCCCTCCAAATGGTCGGAGTAGACCGTCACCCCGCCGTGTTCGGGGCGGAAGTTGATCCAGCCGGCGTTGGCGCCCCAGGCCCATTTATCAATCGCGTCAATGGGGCCCGTGGCCGCCTGAGCCACTGTGATCAGACACAACACGATCAGGGCGATCAATACGGGATACCTGATGTTTGTGATAACTCTTCTTACCATGTCAGTTCCTCCTTGTTTTGCAGAGCGGCTTTGGACCGCGAAACACACGAAAAGCCACGAAAAGCCCGAAACCCTTTCGCGACTTTACTTCGACAGGCCCTTCGTCAAGCTCAGGGGGGACCTCAGTACAAGTCGCGTTCCTTCGCGATTTTCGTGGTCCAAAAACCGCGCCGGACAGGGGGGACACCCCCCTTGCATCCCCCCGTCAAAGGGTCCAAAGCGTCAAAGAACCGAAGACTCTCATTGTCCGCCGCGAACGGGCCACACGTAGAAGCTACTCGTCTTACTGCCGTTGACCACGTAGCCGCTGCTCAGGTTCACGCGCCCGGCGTAGGGAGTGTAGGACGTGCGGGTAGTACTCGACCAGTAGGGGTACGACTGGACGCCGGTAAATGGATGGCCAGCGGGCAGGGCGGGATTCGTTTGTACAGGATCAACCAGGCTACTCAACTCATTGATATTCGGCAGCCGCCAGTCAGTCTGACCTGCACCGCAGTCGGAGTAGGTCCCAGCGTTAATCCCCGCCACGAAATCCAACGCATGCTGCCAAGTAACCCTTCCATCTCCAGCCGTGCCATCATGGTCGAAGCCGTAGGTTGCATGCGTGGTACTGATACAATTGGTATCCTGCAACCAGATCAGCCCGGCTAGATTATCGGTGACCGTACCATCACCATTGTCCGTAAAACCACGATTGAAACCCTTAGACCCCCAAACAGGATAGGCCCCCGGTCTGCAACCCAATTCATATTCCCCGTCGTCCCCTGCAGCATAGGATGTCGTCTGCCCCGTCGCCCGCACAGCCCTGCAGATGCCGCTCACCCCAAACAGGTCTACTCCTCGCGCAATACTGCCTGCCACCAGGTCAGCATCCCCTTCCACCTTGCCCGAACCGTTGTGGTAGCCCGCCGCTATCGTCTGCTGCGTTGTCGTGGGCACGATCGTCACCGCGCCGTTATTCGGCATGGCGCCGGCAATCCCGGCTGCGCTCGCATTGGAAAAGGTCTTGCCGGTCAAGACATCCCCTGCTGCGGCATCTCCGGTCGCGGCAATCGCGCTGCCGGTGACCTCGAAGATGACCACGTCGCTT
>SDBU01003182.1_pt1 | contig 21092 bp, 12 predicted proteins | sample 2277071 | NCBI WGS metagenome assembly SDBU01 (sample SAMN10397929, study PRJNA504765) | marine sediment metagenome | isolation source: marine sediment core GS08_GC12, 126 cmbsf | place: Arctic Ocean: Gakkel Ridge, Loki's castle | collected 2008
AAATACAGGCGACCCAGGATCTTGCGCGTGGGACCGTAGCCCGGGGCTTTCCGTTCGATCTGCTCGTAGGCTGCGATGGCTGCGCGTCGCTTGCCCATGGCTTCGAGTTCCATTGCCCGGCGCCGAAGCGCGATGAAGTAGCCCGGCACATACCTGGAAGCTCCGGCCGCTTCAGCCAGTCTTTCGACCCGAGCGTCCGGCGTGAGCGTCGGCTGTTTCAATCCCCCCGACATGAGCCTCTCGGCCTTCGCGCCGCTGTAGACCACTCCCCACACGGCCAGCAGGACGCCCGCACACGTCAGGCCGAGCCGTGCTATTCCCAGGCCAACCTCCCCTTCTCCTTCTGGGTGCGCTTCGACTTCTTGCTTCGCTTCCGGACGCGACAACATAAGCCCCAGCAGCGTCCAGTACATAGCCGCCGGCGCCCAGTAACGAAGCGACACAGTGACAAGGCCCTGAACGAACATGGCCGTGAACCCAGCAAATACGGACCAGGCAATGATACGGACGGATGAATCCCGAGTTCTCAGATTCGCATGTGTGACGGCAACGAGCGCGGCAATGTACAACGCCAGCCCAAGTAGTCCCCCTTCCACGGCAATCAACAGCAGTTCGTTGTGCGGGTAGATCGTCCGCGACGTCAGCCATCCATGCCGCATCGGCTCAGTCGGCTTGTAGTCCGCGAAGTGCGGCATGAACATGCCCGCGCCCCACCCCATGGCGGGCCGGTCGAGGATCATCCGCATTGTCCCCTGCCACATGAACCACCGCGTCGCTTGAGGCGATTTCAGCAGCCGCGTCTTTACTGCGGGCACGTTTAGTGTGGCCACAACGCAAACACCGACTATCGCCCCGGTCGCCACCAGGCCCAGGATTGCTCGTCGCGAGAGGCGCATCGCAACCAAACACACGATGCCCGCCAGCATCCCCAACATCGCGCCGACGGACTGACACATAAGCAGCCCGACCAGCATCACAGCAAGACCAACAGCCACGAGCGGCAGCGGAAAGCCGATAACGCGATGATCTGCGTCGCCACTCTTAAAGATCCTGCGCGACAGGTCGGATAGCCCCAACAGGATAGGCGGCAGCAGGAAGATGGCAAGGAAGTTCCGATGGCCCTGAACGTGTTCGATCCCCTCGAGCCCGAGTTCGATGAGGAGACGGAACTTGTCCATGAGGTCCGCGGGCACCCCAACCTGTTTCATCCGATAGAGTCCGATCCATGCTATATGATAGAACGCAGCCAGGCTGGCGAGGACCCCGGCCAGAAAAACGCCTCTGAGCACAGTCCGTGTATGGTTCCGTCGCAAGAGCCGTCCCAGACACAGTGCCCACGCGACCCAGAAGACGATCTGTATGCTGGCGATTCCCGAAAGGCGAGTGTCCGGAGCCCATACACTGCTCAGCACGCTGTAACAACCGTAGGCCGCGAGCATTGCGGGCCCCGCCCATCCCGAACGGGCCGGCATGCCACGGCCGGCGTCGGGCCAGGCCCACACCAGCAACAACGCCAGGACACCCAGTTGAAAAAGTATGCATCCCAAGTAATTGGGATACACAAGCCCCTTCCACGAGGCGGCGCAGACCGCCACAAGCACTCCGACAGCGATCCAGGCCGCTGCTCTGCCACGGCTTCCCGTGTAGATTCGCAATCCCGCGGCCAGCGCCACCAGACAGGCCGTGCCGACGGCGCACCATATGACGTCTGCGAATGACAAAGACGAACTCCTCGAACGTTATAGCGTCGAATGTTCCGTTGACACGGTTGATCTGTCCTGACTTCTCGCCGGCAATTCTATGCTCGCACTGCGGGCATTGCAATATTGAAGACGGCGTTGTGATGACACAGGGCCTGCTGTAGAATGGCTGTATCCGATCAATATTCACATACAGCATCAAGGAGAACGCCGATTGCGCAATAGCAACAAAGGACGCGCTGCGCAGATCGAGGCACGACTTGATCATCCCGACCGCACTGAACGGCTTCGCGCGCTTCGCGAGCTGAAGCACTTGGCGGACACCGGCGCACTGCCCACTGATGATCCCCGACCGTGGGTGAACGTGCACTGCCATAGCTTCCACTCATACAACGCCCACGGGTTCTCTCCATCTCGCATCGCGTGGGAGATGTATCGGAGGGGGCTGAACGTGGCGGGCATCGTGGACTTCGACGTGCTCGACGGAGTGGACGAGGCCCTGGCCGCGAGCGACGCCCTGCTATTCAAGTTCACAGCCGGAATGGAGACGCGCATATACGTCAAAGAGTTCGAAGGCGTCGTGGTCAACTCGCCCAACGAACCGGCCATCGCCTACTACATGGGCCAGGGATTCGTTCGAGGCCCGGCTCCCGGTTCCGATGCGGCGCGCACGCTCCGGCGTCTCGGCGAATGCGCGGCTGCCCGGAACCTCGCCATACTCAACAAGGTGGACGAGTATCTCGAAGACGTGACGCTCGACTACGATCAGGATGTCCTTCCACTCACCGCCTCAGGCAACGCGACGGAACGCCATATGTGTGAAGCCTACGACACAAAGGCCTGTGATGTGTTCCCCGACCGGAAGCGTCGTGCGCGCTTCTGGGCGGCCAAGTTGCGCATGGCCGAGCAGGACATCCGGCGAATCATGGACGATCCAGTTCGTTTCCGCGACACCATGCGCTACCGGCTCATGAAATACGGCAGCCCCGGATACGTCTCTCCTGAGCCGAAGAACTTCCCCACTCACGAAGAGACCGTGTCCATGATTCGCGCCTGCGGCGCCATGCCGATGTATGCCTGGATGGACGGAACGATGCCGGGCGAGGAGGACGTCGAGCTTCTCCTTGACTTCTTCTGCTCAGCGGGACAGGTCGGCATCAACATCATTCCAGACCGCAACTGGAACTATCGCGATCCCGCTGAGAAAAGCCTGAAAGTGGCGAAGCTCAACGAGGTCATCGCGAGAGCTCGGAGCCGTCATTTTCCCATCAGCATCGGGACCGAGATGAACCGCGCCTCCCAGCCCCTGGTGGATCATCTGGATGCGCCTGAGCTGAAGCCGCACGTGGATGTGTTTCTCGAAGGCGGGCAGATCATCTGGGGTCACTCCCTCCTGCTTCGCCATGGCGGATTCGGCTACGTCAGTCCCCAGGCGGATGCCGCATTCGGCAAAGACGTCGTACGCAAGAACAAGTTCTTCCGCGATGTGGGTGCCCGCCCCGTTCCGCACGGCTCCACCCTTCAGGCGCTCCGTGCCGCATCCAAGGCGGGCGATCCGCGACGCGTGCTTCGTGCCCTGTCGGCCTGAGCAGCGCAGGCCCCCCAGCAAGAAAGACAATGCGGGAGGGCTTTGGCTTGCGCGAGAGAAGACGAGGGAGAGGACAGAGGAGCGAATGGGACTCTCCCTTCCTCTTTCTCCCTCTTTTCGCCGCAACAGAGACGAGGTGTGCGCCCCTGCCGATTTGCGAAATACGGACATGGTGCAGAATTGTGTCCGTCCGAGGGTTCTGCTATACTGACCCATGTTCAAGTTACGGCAAAAGGGCACCGATATAAGAAGTGGGGATATAGCTCAGCTGGGAGAGCGCTAGAATCGCACTCTAGAGGCCGGGGGTTCGAGTCCCCCTATCTCCACCATTGTAAAGCACAGCCCGACAGGCACTTACCTGCCGGGCTTCTTTGGGCTGTGAAGTCGCTTGACTGGCCGCTGTCAGGTCAGTGTCACGTCAAACGACCTCTCGCTCATCTTCTCCGGTCGCCGGCCGCATGCGCAGGACCGCCCCTTGCCGGCCTGAACGCGGATGCCCCTGGTAGTATTGCTCCGTGATTCGGCCGCTCGTGTGCCCAAGGACATCGGCGGCGAGCCGCTGATTGACTTACCAATCCCCAAGCAAGGCGCCCACGGTTCGCCGACAGCCCTGAAGTGTGACGTTTTCGCCCGAGGTCCGCACGCTCGACAGCTGCTCTAGGGAGTCCCGCTATGGTGATAGTGCGGCCTCGCCATCTCGCCTTTCGCTCGAAACACACGTGGCCGCTATGAATGCCTCCACGTCCTCTGAGATCACGGCGTCGTCACTGTATTGTCAGCCCAGTGCCAGGCGATCACCAGTTCCACAACGTTGCTGGTCTCCTTCATGACCCTCCGCTCATTTCGACCATAGTTCTTCGCTGCTGTCAAGCGGAAAGCAGTGCGTGATTATGCTCGGTCTGATTGTCCCAACATTTGTGAGATAAGCCACTTGATTCGCCTACAGATCCGTAGTATAATGCCTGTGCCAGGACAGACGGAGGACAGAAACAAGAAGATGGGGCGCCGCTCAGTTGACGCCAACGAAAGGTGCAGTAGGCCTTTCTCTCCTGCGCGACGAGGCAGTCTGGCCCGTCGGCGCGAACGTTGTGTGATCCCCGCCGGCATTGTCCGCTTTCACGTTGCTTACACGCATGACTCTGGCCGCGGCACCTCACTCTGTCACCAAAGGCGATTATGTGCGATGGGCCGGGAGGGAGGCTGTGCGCCCGTAATAAGAAGACCACAGCGGACGAGTCGGGTCTTGGCTCGCTCGGGATGCGATCAGGGTCTTCGGACTGTGTCCGGAACGCGGAGATGCCAGGGAGAAAGCTGACCGTGGTGGTTTCGGTCGTGAGATGTGAGAATTGACGGCCGGCTGTCATGCAGATGGCCGGCAAATGGGAGATCTCGGACACTCTATCCTTCCAGAGAGAGCCGATGGCAACGTATCAATCTCGGGTCCCGCGCCGTTGTCGGACCAAGTCCCGAGAAGAACGATGATGGCACGCCGGTTATCGGGGGTTTGGAATAGCGGCGTCACGATTCTAACGGCCCTTGCGTTCTGCCTGATCTTCCCGGCACTTGATGCCCTTCCGGGCGGCGCGGACCGACCTGCAGCCTCCCGAAACCAAGATCGTGCTGTTCCCACCATAGACATACCTGCCAAGCGCGTTGAAGGCCCCCGGGGTGTGGGCGAAGAGCTTCGCGCGGCTGCTTCCAGAATCAAGGCTGGGGAGAGGGTTCGACTCAAGGTCATCTTTGATGAACAGCCTGACGGAATTCAGTTGAAAAGGCGGCTGGCCGGATTGCCGGCGGCTGGGCGCAGGGGCGCCTCCATAGGCAGTCTCAAGCGATTCGCCGCGGAGCGGCAACAAGGGATCGTGAATTCACTGAGGGAGTTTGAGGCCGCCGGCAAGGCGGCACGCATCCGCCGTTTCTGGATCGCCAACGTCATAACTCTTGAAGCCACCATAGAGGTGGCCCGGGAACTGGCCGAAAGGCCAGAGGTGGCCCGCGTCGATATCGACGAAGTGCGGCCTGTAACATGTGACATCGCTTGGGGCGTGACCCACATCGGGGCTGACGAGGTCTGGACCGATCTCGGCTGCCAGGGAAACGGCGTTATCGTGGCCGTCCTGGACAGTGGAGTGGACTATAACCACACGGACCTCCAAAACCGCGTGTGGATCAACAGCGGCGAGATCGCCGGCAACGGGATTGACGATGATGCCAATGGGTACATCGACGACTATAGGGGATACGACTTCGCCTACGATGACGCCGACCCGATGGATGTGGGGGAGCACGGGACCCATGTGGCCGGCACAGTGGCGGGCGACGGCACTGGGGGCACACAGACCGGCGTGGCGCCGCAGGCCCAGATCATGATCGGCAAGGTGCTGGACGACGACGGCGGCGGCACAGAGGGCGATGTCTGGGAGGCCATCCAGTATGCCGTTGACAACGGAGCCCACATCATCAGCATGAGCTTGGGCTGGCAGCATGCCTGGGGGCCGGACCGCGCCACGTGGCGGAATGTCTGCGAGAACGCGATGGCTTCCGGCGTGATCGTTGTCGTGGCCTCCGGGAACGAACAAGACGATCCAAGCTACGTACCCCCAGATGAGGTCCGCACGCCCGGGGACGTTCCGGACGTCATCACTATAGGGGCGACGGACTCTTCCGACGTGATCGCATCCTTTAGCAGCCGCGGACCGGTCACTTGGGAGAATGTCAGCCCGTTCAACGATTATCCCTATCCTCCGGGGCTGGTGAAGCCTGACGTGTGTGCGCCGGGCGTCGGTATTAACTCCACGGTGTTGGGCGGCGGTTACAGCGGCAATACATGGAGCGGGACCTCCATGGCCGCACCCCATGTCTCAGGCCTCGTGGCGTTGATGCTCGAGGCGGCCCCAGGCATGGATCCGGCCGACGTAAAGAGCGTCCTGGAAGGAACCGCCATTGACCTGGGGGCTCCTGGCAAAGACAACTACTACGGGTCCGGCCGCGTTGACAGCATGGCTGCTGTGACTGTTGTCGCCGGGGACATCCTCATTCAGTCCCCTAACGGCGGTGAGTTCTACGAAATCGGCGACAGCGTGCCGATCATTTGGCTCGCGTTCGGCAGTTACTGGCAGCCTGGTTACCGCGTACAATTATCATACTCGACGAACAGCGGTACGGACTGGATTCCGATACCCGGCGCCCAGGATCTGCCCTATGACGCCGGCTCCTTCTCCTGGGATACGACAGGCCTGGCCGAGAGCTACAACTATCGCGTCCGCGTCGAATCGGTGACCGACCCCGCGAAACATGACACCTCCAACGCGGACTTCTACTTGGTCGACCAGTTCCTGCAGATCGTCACGCCCACCCCCCTGCCCGCTACAATGGTCGGCGAAGCGTACAGCGTAGTCCTGCAAGCGCAAGGCGGCACCGCCCCCTACACCTGGTCCGTCGTCGAAGACAAGGATTACGAGGAAAGCGACCCGGGCACCGGCTGGCTCGGCGGCGGCGTCGCACAAGGCTGGCAGGCGCTTGACGGCTCCTGGCCTTACACCCTGCCTTGGCCGTTCCCCTACTACGGAACCGAGTATAGCTCTGTCCACGTCACGTCGAAGGGGTATCTCGACTTCGCCAGCAGCACGCCCGATTGGACCAACAGCACATTGGAGCTGATCAGCAACATCCGCATCGCCCCGCTCTGGGATGACGTGGCGACCGATGGGGTGGGTCAAGACATATTCATTACGGAGACGCCCGACTACGTTGCCATCCGCTGGAAGGGAGAAACCTACTCGTCTGCAATCCCGGTCAACATGGAGGCGCTGCTGTTCCGTAACGGCGACATCAAGTTCAATTACGGCGATGCGCACAGCGGACTCACTCCCACGATCGGCGTCTCCGCCGGTGATGGCACGCGTTACACGCTGTCAGTTCGCGACGGGGCGGCAACTATCCCTGCCAACGTCTCTTCGCTGTTCACCTTGCCCAGCCCCCTGCCGCCCGGCCTTAGCCTGAACGAAACGACCGGCGAGATCGCAGGTACACCTACCGAGGCCGGCACATTTCTCTTTACCATTCGGGTCGAGGATTCGAGTCCCGCCACGCAGAGCGACGAGCGGCAGTATGAGCTCGTTGTCGCCTCGGGCCCCCTGGAGATCGACTCTCCCAACGGCGGTGAGCTCTATCAAATAGGCCAGACCGTGCCGGTTGCCTGGCTCGCCCTCGGAACCGATTGGCAGCCGAGCGACCGTGTCCGCCTGGACTACTCCTCAAACAGCGGCGCCGACTGGACTGCGATACCCGGCGCACAGGACCTGGCCTATGACGCCGGCTCCTTCTCCTGGGATACGACGGGCTTGGCCGAGAGCTACAATTATCGCGTCCGTGTCCAATTCGTGAGCGACCCGGCGAAGCAGGACAGCTCCGACGCCGACTTCTACATGGTCAACCAGTTGCTGCAGATCGTCACCCCCAGTCCTCTCCCCGGTGCGACGGTTGGCGCGCCGTACAGCCTGACGCTGGAAGCGCAGGGCGGCGCCGCTCCGCTTCTGTGGTCGACTGACACGACAGAGGACTACGAGGAAAGCGACCCAGGTACCGGCTGGCTCGGCGGAGGCGTCCCACAGGGCTGGCGGGCGGACGATGCCTCCTGGTTCTATGCGCTGCCGTGGCCGTTCGCCTACTACGGCACCGAGTATTCCTCAGCCTACATCTGCTCGAACGGGTTCCTCGACTTCGCGAGCAGCAGCCCCGAGTACCTCAACAGCAGCTCCGAGCTGATCAGCAACATCCGCATCGCCCCGCTTTGGGATGACCTGGTGACCAACGGGCCGGGTCAAAACATATTCATTACGGAGACGGCCGATTACGTTGCCATTCGCTGGAAGGGAGAAACCTTCTTCTTCGGAGACCCGGTCAACGTGGAGCTCGTGCTGTACCGTAACGGCGGCATCAAGTTCAATTACGGCGGGGCGCACAGCGGACTCACCCCCACGATCGGCGTCTCCGCGGGTGATGGCACGCATTACACGCTGTCCATTCGCGACGGGACCGCGACTATCCCTGCCAACGTCTCGTCGCTGTTCACCTTGGCCATGGCCCTGCCGCCCGGCCTCAGCCTGAACGAAACGACCGGCGAGATCTCCGGTATGCCCACGGAGGCGGGAGTATTCCTTTTCCCCATCCGGGTCGAGGACTCAGGACCTGTCACCCAGACGGACGAGAACGAGTTTGAGCTCACGGTCGCGCCGGCCCCCGCAACCACCACAACCACCACGACGACCGTCAGCACGACCACGACTACGACAACCAGCACGACTCTGCCGACGACCACGACCACGTCGACCACGTCGACCACTACAACGACGGCCAGCACGACAACAACCACGCTGCCCGCCACGTGCACTCTGTATGTGTCCCCGTCGACGTCCTCCATTCTCGTGGGCGAGGAAACGACGCTCGAGGTGAAGCTTGCCACCGCGCCGGACTTTGAGCAGCTCCAGTTCACGGTTTCCTTTGACACAACAGTGCTTGAAGTGGTCGAGACACCCACGCAAGGAGCCTTCGTCAGCCAGTACGACCGATTCGCGTGGCCCACGGCCGAAGGGATGAATCAGAGCGGCACGGGTGCGTTTTCGCTGTCGCTGGCTATGATGATGCCGCCGTCGCACGGATCGGGCACGGTCGCGTCGATCAGGTTCAGGGGTCTCGCGCTGACTGCGGGCAGCACGGTTGCGCTGTCGAACGTGCAGATGTACGACATCTTTTACCTGCCCGTCGAGATCGCGACCCAGGATGGAACGGTGATCGTCTGGGTGGTCACCACCACGACGACTACTCTGCTGCCGCCAACAACCACGACCACCTCGACCACGACTACCACCCTGCCGCCGACCACGACAACGACCTCCACCACCACTACGAGCACGACGACTCTGCCGCCCAAAACTACGACAACCACAACTACGACGACCACGACTACGAGTACTACGACTACGAGTACTACGACGACGACGTTGCCACCCCCGATTCTCGGCGTCTCGGTCACGCCCTCGAGCTACGATTTCGGATTCGTCGATGCGGCCCAGACGTCGGAGAGCCAGACGGTGCTGGTGGTGACGAACGAAGGGAATGTCGCCGAAGACATAGGGCTGAGGGTGAAAACGGAGGACAACTGGGCCGAGTGGAACGTGGGCTTGAGCCAGGGGATTAACCAGTATACACTGAGCGCGCGCATGGAGGAGACCCGTCAGACGTTCGCAGAGAACGACAAACTGACGACCACGGTGCAGTGGGCCGACGGGGCCAAGTTCGGCGGCGACGGCCAGAACATGCCGTCGGTGGGAACCGTGAACCTCTGGTTCAAGTTCGGCGCCCCGTCCGACGCTACAGGCGACCACGCCGCCGATGAACACACCGTAACGGCGGAAGTCAGTTGCCGCCAAGCCCAATGATGAACGAAAGGAGGTGCGGATGACGGACAAGTTGCGACGAGGACTTGTGTGCCGAACGATGTTTTTGGTCTTATGATGAAGGAGAGTTCTGATGTCTAGCAGACTCATCGTACTTGTGTTGGCAGTATTGTTCGTAATCGCCGGCGGCACGGCCTTCGCCGTCACCGAGCAGGAGGTGACCTTAACGGTGACCATCCGGTCTCTGGGAATCTCCGTCTCGCCGGCCAGCTACGGCTTCGGGACCATGAACACCGGGGAGACCAAAATCAGCGGCACCGCGCTGGTTATCACCAACGAAGGGAACGACGCCGAGGATGTGGGCCTCATGATCAAGGACGAGGACAACTGGGACGAGTGGACCGCGGCCTCCTCGGCCGGCGCGGAAGTGTATGTCCTCTCCTCACGTCTGGCCTCGGCGGCCGGCTCATTCGTCACGGGCGACATCCTGACCACTTCGGTGCAGTGGTGCGACGGGACGAAGTTCGGCGGAGGCGGCAACGACATGACGGCTGCCGCGACGGTTAATCAGTGGTTCCAGTTCGCCGCGCCGACTTCGGTGTCGGGCGACCATGCAGAGGATGAGCACAGCATCACCGTGGAGGTGAGCTGTCGCATAGCGCAGTAGGGTTCGAACGACCGAGGAACACAACGTAGAGGGACGGCCGCAGGCATTGACGAAGCCGTGGATCTTCGTCGGGTGAGGGCCGTCCCACAAGGGAGACGAATATCGGCAAAAAGCCAATATGCCGTCGTGTGGTAGGCGTGTTTGCAGCGGTGGTGCTGTTCGCCGCCGCCGTGAGCGTGAGCGCCGGACTGGGCATGCGTGTGCAGCCCGGCGGCGCTCTGATTCAGCACGTCCCGGTGGGCAAGCGCATCGAACTGCCTGCGCCTCTGGTTATCTTCAACGACGCTGATGAGGCGCACATGGTGAGTATTTCCGCGTGCAAGCCCTCCGCGATCGGCGCACGGCCGCCCCACGGATATCGGGAGATTCCCGACGTGAGCTGGCTGAGTTTTTCTCTGCCGGAGGTGGAGATCGGGCCTCGAGGTCAAGCCGCATCCAAGATGTTCCTGACCGTGCCCGAGGACGAAGCGTACCTCAACCAGCATTGGTCCGTCAGCCTCGCGGTCCGCAGCGCAGCGGCCAAAGGGCAGCGGATCGGGCTGGCCGTGTACCCGCGCTACGAGATCGAAACGGCCGCCGGCGAACGAAGCGTTCGGCCGGCCGGCGATCTCGTACTGACGCCGAGCGTGCTGCGTTTCGAGGACACGCGTCCCGGCGCCCCCGCCCGGGTACTTCAGCTTCGCGTGTGGAACAACACCGCGAAGCCCCGGCGATACAAGGTGCTCATCCTGGGCAAGCCGAAGGAAGAGCAGAAGCCTTTGGTGAGGCTCTCGTATGGATGGAGCTGGATTCCTGACACCTCCTGGGTGACGCCCGGCAGCGTGACATTGGTCGTCGCCGCGGAGAGTTCAGTTGAATTGCCCGTGCGCATCGGGCTCCCCGACGCGGCGGAGTACTACGGCGGTGCATGGGAAGCCGTTCTCGTGCTGACATGTGAAAAGGAGACCGAAGCGTTTGCCCGTATTCGCGTGACCACGCCGACGAAGTGAAGGAGTGGATTCGAGAACCGACGTCTGCCGAGTCTTTGAGCTCGGGACGCTGACAGTGTGTATGTGTCGATGGAACTCGTTACGATGGGACGTATCCGCATGCTAGTGCATGATAGCAGTAGCACAGCCAGAGTTCTGCTTGCAGCGGCTTGCCTGTCGCTGCTTCTGGGGATAGGCACGGGTCCGGCGCTGGCGGACAGCGCCGTGGACGTGCAGATTCGAGTCCGCATCAATGTTCCTGCAACCGCCATAGTGGACAATACGGACGCGCTCGCCTGGAAGAAGTACGAGGAGCTGTCCGGCAACTGGCGCCGGAGGAAACGGCCCTCCGACTGCTACGGAACGAACTACACCTGGACCAAGACGGAAGCCGGCGCCGAGACGGCCCGCGCGCGATGGAGCTGCACCTCGCTGGCCGCGGGCAACTACGAGGTGTACGCCTGGTGGCCGGCGTCCCGGTTTCAGTCCACGAGCGTGCCGTATGTCGTCATGAACGGTTCCAGCTCGCTCGCCACAGTGCTCGTGGACCAGACCGCGAACGGGGGCCAGTGGAACCTCCTCGGCGTATACGGTTTCGACGCCGGGGGCCATGGGGTCGAGATTCACAACGGCCAAACACGGCAAAGCAAGCAAGACAGGCGCCTGTGCGCCGACGCCGTTAAATTCGTCCGCGTAGAATCCGCTCAGACCCTCGAGTCCACCGACCCGATGTCCGAAACCTATGATTGGGAGGAAGCCGGCGGCATCATCGTCCCAGCGACTGCTCCCATTGACGGAGGGACCGGCACAGACGCCCTGCCTTCCTGTGACGGCATAGTGGACAATCGCGACAGTACCTGGCAGAAGTCCTGCAAGCGGCTCTCCGGATCATGGTCTCTCAGCACCGGCGTGGGCGCGTACTACGGAAGGGACTACGCGTACACCAATGCCAAGCTCGATGACGAGACGGCGCGGGCACGCTTCATCTGCAGGGGTCTCTCCGCTGGGCGGTACGGCGTATACGCCTGGTGGTCCGCGACCTCAAACCGTGCGACGCGTGTGGCGTACGAGATCCATCACGCCAAAGGTGTAACGACCGTGCGGCTGGACCAGACGAAGAACGGCGGCCAGTGGAATCTACTCGGCACGTACGACTTCGACGCGAGCTCACACGTCGTCGAGATCCACAACGGCCAGAGCACGCCAGGCAAGTTCGTCTGCGCCGATGCTGTTAGATTCGTGCGCGTTCCTCCGCCATAGACAAGCAGTCGGAAGACGGGCTCTGCCGCTGCATTTCTATTAGCCGAAGCGGACCGAGCAACGGCGTCCACTCCGAACTGCGACCTCAACGAAGTCGCGGGGGTAGATGCGACGCGTATAATCGTGCCCCTCTCTAATCATTCAGATCCCGTCTCGAAAAGACGGCCAGCCCTGCCGCAAACGCCACGACACAGTAAATCAATGATATGCCAACTATCTTCCACACTTCAGGCGACCATTGATAGTCCACACCCTCTGCAACTGCATGGAATATGGCCCACGGCGATCCGAGATACGACGTGAATATGTAGGGCGCAATGCCTATAATATGTTTGACGGCTTTAACGAGGTACAGCGTACCAATCACGACCCCGATGGCCTGCCCTGCTCTTTTCGTGACCGTCGAAACGAAAATGCCGAATAATGCGGTTGCTGACAAAGGGAGCCAGCTAAGCACAAAAGCGATAACGCAATTCAGCACTACCTCCCTTGAAGCATACACAACTCCAGCGGAGTCGGCCACATCACCAAATCCGTGCCCAAAAAAGCCAAGGCCGATGCACGTAAGGAGGGCACTGGCCGACACAACAAGCATATAAAGAAGACCGGTCAACATCTTGGCTGCGTAGAACTCCCACCGCAGGACAGGTGACGACAAGACCACCCGGGCAGTGCCGGAGCCTGTTTCACCTGCGATGAGCATGCCACAGAATATCGCAATGAAGATCATCCCCACATCGGCAAATGCCGCTTGCATGGCAAATGCCACGAAACCCCAAGCGTTCACAGCCTCTCCGCCGCCGGTCTCCCTGGTCGCAACGAAACTGAGAATGCAGATCAAAGCTGTACTGGCTATGCCGAAATAGGGCAACTTTGTCCGCAATGCCTTTGCGATTTCATTGCGAAGAAGCGGTACTACCATGTTACGCATTATCTCTGTCTCGCGTTATCCCGAGGAAGAACTCCTTGAGCGTCTGCTGCTTTGGAGCGATCGCCGCGACTTTATAGCCTTTGCCTAAAAGGAGGCCATTCAGCCGGCTCGCGTCTCCCGTTGAGAGTGTCACTTCAAGCGAGTCACTCGACACACTTTCAACGCGCTCGATCCCCCCTTCCTGCGCGAGGTCCTCGGAGTCTGGGATAACGCCGGCGAATGTAACGCGTACCACTCGGTCGTGCGGCCTCAAAATATCCCTGACTTGTCCCGACGCAACAAGATGGCCATGATTGATGACTACAACCCTGTCGCAATACTCCTCGACTTCATAAAGAAGGTGGCTCGAGACAAAGACTGCCAAACCGTGGCTTCTTACTCTGTCTTGCAGAAAAGTGAGGATCTCCCGCGTTGCCTCGGGATCCATCCCGTTTGTCGGCTCATCAAGCACGAGCAGCCTAGGCCTGCCGAGCAACGCCATGCCGAAACCCAGCCGTTGCTTCATCCCGTGGGAATACGTGCCCACTTTGTGCTGCGCTCGCTCATACAACCCAATCCTATGGAGAATCTCGTCTATCTGCGTGCGCGTGGCCGTTCCACGCAAACGCGCAGTCAGTTCGAGGTTCTTGCGCCCCGAAAGGTACCCGTAGAACGTCGGCGCTTCAACCATGGAGCCAACATCTCGCATGGCACCCCTGAAGTCACGTGAAAGATTGTGGCCAAATATCTCGATCCTCCCGGCCGAGGGCAGCACCAGTCCGAGAACCATATACAGTGTCGTGGTTTTGCCTGCCCCATTAGGACCCAGGAACCCTACTATCTCACCCGGCTGGATGTCGAGTGAAAGGTGATCCACCGCCTGGATTTTGCCGAATGATTTGCAAAGATCAGCAATGTGAAGTGGTATATCACGTGCACTCATTCGGACGTCGCTCCCTCTCCTGCTGGCTTTGACAGAAACACCGTAATCTCTCCCTTCTCGTGGTCTACCAGGTAGACATCTGATATACCGTCCCCATTGAGATCCACAATAGACGTGGTGCCGCCCGCAGGCACGTCAAGATGGATCTTCGGAGTTGGCTGAAAGAACCCGGTCCCTCCACGGCTAAGATAGATATCCCTCTCGGTTGGCGTACGCGTTATCATGACGTCTGGACGCCCATCAGCGTTAAAATCGCCGTCGACGAATGCCAACGCGCCGACGTGTTCAAAAATGGGCAGCATGGTGGTCACGTTCATCTTGAAATCAGGCCTCCTCGGATAACCCTTTGACTTTCTGAAAAGTCTTACGGTAAGACGCCAGTCCAATCCCTTCGATAGCGCCATTTCGAGAAGGCCCTCAATTGACATGAACGTCTGCTTGAGCTCCAGCAGGACAATATCGGGAAACCCATCGTTGTTGATGTCGGCGAAGGGCGTGAAATACGGCGGGTTGGGATACTCTCCTTGAGCCGGTATACCCCGGCACCTCACGATCCAGTCCGGCTTTTCCGACAGTCTGCCATTGTCGTGCCTGAGGAAGATCACAATAGTTGTCTTCAAATCCGTGCTCTGGATAAGCTGTACGAGAGTGACATCCTGCCTTCCGTCGCCGTTTATGTCGTTCCTCACTATACAGTATCCTTGGAACCTCTGGCGGTCTATCTTTTCAATCATTTTCTTGATGTATCCACTCAGCTCATCTGACTGCGGTTGCCCGATAATCGAACGCCTTTCGCGAGCCTTTGTCAGTATCATGATGCCCGAGGCTTGCTCTTGTCCGAACCTCCAGCCGGTATCTTCGACCTTGATCATCGAAGATTCGAGTTCCAATTCCGTTATCGCGGAAGGCCTGTAAACGTCACTTTCGTTGCATTCATACGCAACCACACGGTCCGATAAGATCACAGGGAGCCGGTTGGGAGGCTCGTTGAGCCAACACGTGCCACTTCGCCCCAGGTTTGTGATGTAGCCGATAGTTTCTCCGCCGAATATCTGGGGAGCTTCAATGAGCATTTCAGGCTCGCTTTCAAATTCGCCGTCCTCCTGATGATAGTATGCCAGTCCGTCACCAGTTGAGACGACGATCTCTGGATTCTGGTTTCCGCTCACGTCAGCCAGCATGAACCACGCCGTCCTTTCGGGAAAGTCGATAATCTGGCTGGGTTCGCTCGGAAAGCCTGAGCGGCCTTGGCGAAAAATGAACACTCTTCCAGACGGCGACGTAGCCACTAAATCTCTGAGCCCGTCGGCATCAATGTCCTCACAAGAGTAGCCCCACGCGTAAGTAAACGGAAGCTCAGAAGGAATCTTAATAACCTGTCGTTGAAAAGCAGGGACACTGCTTGACCCGGCAAGTGACCCAAGCAGGATGAGAAGACAACCTGTTCCAACGTACATTTTCATCGCCCAGTTCGTCGACTAAGGAAGACTTTGATCAGCTTCTTTTCGGGCTCAATGGCGATGAGATCGCTGATGCCGTCATGATTCAAGTCCTTCGGCATTAGCATTAGTCGCGACGCACTCCCAATCTTGAAGCGCACATCAGCCTTTTTGCTGAAGCCCCTCTCTCGCGATCTAAAGAAATATACAGACAATCGCTTCTTATGATCCCTTACCAGTATGTCTGGGCGACCATCGCCATTAAAATCGCCCTTTAAGTTCACCGAGTTGCTTAGAAAACGCGCGCGAGACACGGCCGCGTACAATCCTCTCTGATTAACATGAATCTTCAAAGTTTTCTGGCAGTCCGGCTTTCCAGAGTAGTTCCCCTCATTGTAGAAGTGGAACCTAAGATTGTACGCAAGAGTTTTCGCAGCGACCGCTCTGAGCGCATCTTCTCTTAGGTTCAGTGGGCTGTAACCCAGCACCAGGTCGGCGTAGCCGTCTCCGTCGACATCCATGATCGGGACAGCGGGAATCCAGTCGCTCTTTCGGAAAACTTGCAGCGGCCTACCGGGCATCTCGCCGTCTTGTTCTGACAGGAAAACCCGGACGAGAACCTTGCCCGAGTAGCTTCCTGGAATGAACCAGGGTTCCCTCAGCCATGTGGTCTTGATCAAGTCAACAATGCCGTCACTGTTGATATCCTGCAAACCGATCCATGAGTACTCGTCGAAAGGCATCTCAAAAGAGCGCGACGGTTCCTTTGAGAAGCGCCCCCCGGGAGCCTGTCTGTGGATTTGGAAGGAAATGGTTCCGCTGATGTAGTCCCTCTCGCATACGACCAGATCATCTCTTCCATCTGCGTTTACGTCCTTAATAGCAATGTTAAGATAATCCCTGGTCGAGTATGCGCATTCATGGTGTGGCCCAGAGAGAGTCCTTGCAATAGCATGCTCTAGTGAGGAAACGAAACGCCACACGCCGTCATCCCCATGTTCCCAAATCTCAAGTCCCTTCTGTGTTGGCACCATTATGAGCGGAAAGCCCTCTGCGGTCTTGGCGGACAATGTGAGGAATATCATTGCCGCCTCGAGTGTTTCTGAAGGAATTAGTGTTTCGCGATTGATTATCATGTTGCTTTCGGGCGTTGTGCTTCTATCTACATAAGTCAGTGACGACACACCATCATGGGTGAGGACTAAGATGCTCTGCCCGGCCCGACCGGGAAAGGTCGCGGGCCATATAACTGAGGGCTTATCACCAAGTGAACACACGAGCTGTACGCTTTCACGAAACCCCTTGCGCCGGTCTTGGAAGAACACGAGAAGGTTTGCTTTGTCAATTAGAATAATGTCATCCAGGTTGTCTCCATCGAAATCGAATGTCAGTATTTCTGAGGGCTTGGAGTTAAGGTCATAGGACTTGAACTTGACTTTCGATTTAGCCGCGTCGGAGGATGGTGCAGTCGTCGTGAGTAGAATCACAACGAGAAGCGGCACACATAGTCTTGCTTGTGGATTTCGCATTTGGAAGGCCCGCACGCGACCCAGAGTCATTTACTTGGACGCATTATCGCAATGCCGCACGCAGTTGTCAATCGGTGTTCTGGACGAACTTGGCTCTTTTCTAGGGCAGAGCTCTTGGCCGACGAGAATGAAGGGGCTAACATGGCCGCAAGGCGGACACTGTGAGTGGCTGCGCTGTGGCACGACAAGGGCCACTGACCAGCTAGCGTGTCGCAGAGCTTGGCACAAGCGTCGTCGAGCGCACAGGCCGCTCACAGCCGCGAATTTCCCTTCTTGCCAGGTACACAAACGTCCCACGATTGCCGTTTAACTAGATGGAGGGCGGAGCGTTCTTTGAGCAACGACGGGAAGGCTGCGGCAAGAGGAGGCCGTGTTGACAACCGAAAGGAACGATTACGAACGCCTCATCCGGCCGATTGAAGACCGAATGATCCGGTCGGTCTGGCGGATTGTGCGCGATCCTGATGATGCTGATGACGCGATCCAGGAGGCCCTCGAGAAGATATGGCGGAATCTTCGCAAGATTCGCGGTCATCCCAATCCACACGCGCTGATCCTGCGGATCTGCATCAATGCCGCCTATGACGTGCTGAGGCGTAAGGCACGGTTGCGCCGCGCGGAGGAGGTCAGGGCCATCCCGGCGAATCTGGCGGACTCGTCTCCGTCGGTACTGAAGCGTCTCACAGTGCGGGAAGACCAAGCGCAAGTGCTCGACGCAATCGGCCGACTGCCCCGCAATCAGGCCACGGCCGTAGTCATGCGGCTCATGGAAAGACTTCCTTACAGCGACATCGCGCAGGCGCTTGGCTGTGGCGAGGCGACCGCAAGAACCCACGTGGCGCGAGCCCGCGCGAGACTCTGCAAGTTGTTCCCCCACCTTGTTCCAAAAACGGTTGAGGAGGCGACGACATGAACATGAACAAGGACACGCAAATCAACGTCGACAAGATCCTGAGCGAAACCATGAATCATGATGTACCCATCGAGGTCAATCGCCGGATGAGAGAACGCCTTGCTGCGTTTCGCGAGCGGCTGGAGACGCGTGAAGCAGCGAGCGGCTTCTGGCCGCGATTGGTTGCTCTGCCCGGCTGGGCGAAGGCGGCGTCGATTGCCGCGGCCCTTGTGCTGCTGATGGTCGTTGGCACGACATACCGCCTCGGACCTTTCGGGGCTCGCGGAGTCGCTTATGCCGACGTCGTGGAGTACTTCCGCAGCGCGCGGACCGCAAGCTACAAATTGACACTGCAATTGGAAGGAGGGAAACCCCAAGTTTTCGAAGCCACATTCCTTGAGCCTGCCCGCATGCGGATTCGTCCAACATGGCTGAACGCAGTTACAATCGTTGACCTCCATCAGGCGAAGCAGCTTGTTCTGCTTCCCGAGCAGAAGCAGTTCATCGTCATGGAATTGGCTAACCTGCCCAAGGTCGACAACTGGATTGAACACCTGAGGACGCTTCCCGACCGATCTGAAGACGTGGAGAATCTGGGCGAGAAGGATATCGATGGGCAACAGGCGACCGGCTTCCGCATTCGCAAGGATTCTGCCGTCACTACTCTCTGGGCTGACTCGCGAAGCGGGCTTCCTGTCCGTGTGGAAACCAGAAGGGAGGTACCTCAGGAACTTACGGCTGTCTTAACCGACTTCGTGTTCAACGTCGAGCTTGACGAATCACTCTTCAGCATGACGCCACCGGAGGGATATACGCCGTTGGCTCAGGGGATAGAAATCGATTTGAGTAGGCCGTTGAGCGAGCAACGCGCATTCGAAACAGGACCTCAATCGCTGGATGAGATCGAGACCGATTCAGAGGGCTATCATGTTTCCATCAGACCCACTTCAAGCCTCCTTACAAGCTCATTTTGGATCAACAAGCCACAGGGAACTTTCGTGGCAAAGGGAGCAGACCTAAGAACCATATTCCGTTTGACACATGGTGCATTCCGGATGAAGTGGGAAGACATCGTCACCACGAAGCCTCTGCCGACCGGACGGTACGACATCACAATCAAGGTCCCAGAGGACCGCGCGGAAACGCTTATGCCAGTGGCCCGGAAGGCCGTCGAAGAACACTTCGGCTTTATCGTCGAGACTAACGAGAAACCGTAGTTGGTGAGTCGCTGGCCGTCCACTTCGGCATGCCCCGTGAGCCCCGTGACTGGCTCGCGGGGCTTTTCGTTTACGGCTGTGGCCTTCGCCTCTCCAGAATGCCGGTCTCATTGCTACCATGCGACTTGCGTGAAATTGTCATATGCGTCCAGTTAGACGCACTCCCCTCGACAAGACGCGACGTTCCTGCGGGTCAATTGCGAGCCCGGACTGATCTCAGGCGCGATGGACTCTTTGGCGGCCCCTTCCGTGAATTCTCAGTTGACAAGCCCATCCCCAAGGTGTATACTGTTATAGTAGTGTAGTCACTGAGGATTGCCGCATGTTCATACGGATCGAGACGACCTCTGGCGTGCCGATCACGCGCCAGATAGCCGACCAGATTCGAGCTCAATGTGCCAGTGGCGTTCTGGCGCCCGGCGACCGTCTGCCCAGTGTGCGCGCACTCGCGCGCGAACTGGCCGTGAATCAGAACACCATCCTGCGGGTCTATGAGCGTCTGACCATGGCCGGGCTGCTCGTGATGCGCCACGGGGACGGTACATACGTTGCGCCGGACCCGCCCTCTGGGCAACTCGATGCGCAACGCGAACAGCTGCGCCACGAGGTCGAACGGCTCGTCCATAAGGCCAACGTACTCGGTCTCGACGCGGGCGCATTGCGCCGGCTGATGGACGGAGCGTTCAAGCGCCTTCGCAGACAGTCGTCAAGATCGGAGAGTTAGACACATGAGTGAGAGTGCCATCGAAGTCAAATCGGTCGCCAAGCGTTTCGGATCGAAATCTGTACTCAGCGAACTGACCTTTGACGTGCCGCGTGGACAGACCTTTGCCTTTCTAGGCCGAAACGGTGCAGGCAAGACCACGACGATCCGCATGCTCTTGGGGCTCCTGAAGCCCACTGCCGGCCGGATGCACGTGCTGGGCCTCGACCCTCTGAAGGATGCCATGGAGATCCGACGGCGCGTGGGGTACATGGCCGAGAAGCAGGTCATGTTCGGCTGGATGCGAGTCCCACAGATCATGGAATTTCTCGCGCCGTTCTATCCGTCGTGGGATCCGGCGCTCGTGAAGCAACTGCTCAAGAGATTTGAGCTTCCCGTGAAAACGCGCATCAAGAACCTCTCCCAAGGAGAGAATTCTCGGCTGGCCCTGCTCCTGGCGCTGGCGCACCGGCCTGAGTTGGTCATCCTGGACGATCCGACGGTTGGCCTGGATCCCATCATGCGCAAGCAATTCCTGCGCGACGTGATCGAGTACTTGCAGGGGGCCGGCGTCACAGTGTTCTTCAGTTCGCACTTGCTGTACGAGATCGAACCAGTCGCAGACGTAGTTGCCATCCTTGACAGGGGCCGGATTGTCCGGCAGGCGCCAACGGAAGAGCTGCGGCAAGACGTGAAACAACTCGTCATCCCTGAGCAGGTATTCGAAAAACTCCACCATCTTCCCGGCAGACTGGACGTGAAACGGCGGGGCAATCAAGTGGCTGTGGTTGTGGAAAACGTTGACACGGCATTGTCTGCGGTCAAAGCGTGCGGCGCGGACCCAACGATAGTAGACCTGAACCTGGACGAAATCTTTG
>SDBU01003183.1_pt1 | contig 21089 bp, 19 predicted proteins | sample 2277071 | NCBI WGS metagenome assembly SDBU01 (sample SAMN10397929, study PRJNA504765) | marine sediment metagenome | isolation source: marine sediment core GS08_GC12, 126 cmbsf | place: Arctic Ocean: Gakkel Ridge, Loki's castle | collected 2008
GCCAGGTACGTGTCTGCGTAGCGGGGAATGGGATCATACGGCGGGTGCGGTCCAGGAAAACCGATCTCAAGGAACAGTGGCCCATTTGGCTTGGGTTTCGTCCTCAGCCACCACGACGCCATCTGCCCGACAAAGACATCAGGATGCATATCCTCAGGCAGCTCCCACTCGAACGCTCCCAACCTATTCTCGTAGTCAGGGAGCTTCCGGTATAGCTCCCGCTGCTGCTTGACCAGACCCCGCACCCGCAGTGCCCTATCCCATTCATCGAAGAAATATCGGCCCTCAAGATAGCGATCCTTGTTCTCGACCACGAATCGTTCGTGAAAGCCAAGCGGAGTCTCGTAGGGATAGGTGTGCATCTTGCCGACGTTGACGCAATGATAGCCAGCGTCGGCCAGCGACTCCACCCAGGAGTGACGCCAGGTGTCGGCGTTCTTGTATATGCCAGTGGTATGAGGATAGTATCCGGTGAACAGGCTGGCTCGGGCTGGCGCGCAAGAGGCTGCGCAAACAAAGCTCTGGGTGAAGACTGTGCCCTCGCGCACCAGCCTGTCCAGGTTAGGCGTATCCACGTAGGGGAACCCAAGGGCAGAGATGGTGTCGTAGCGCTGCTGGTCGGTGATGATGAGTATGATGTTGGGTCGCGAATCGGTCACGATCTTGCCATTCCGCTCGTCCTCCACGATCTGGTACTCCCGGCGCGGGCCCAGGGGGCAAAACACCGTTGCGAACCCGCAAGAGTCCGCTTGTCGTGTCTGGTGTTTCTGGCTTGTGGCAATCGGCCCCCTATCGCAGCGGGCGTTTCCACGGCGCGGTCTTGAGGCTGCTCCGTATCATCCAGTCGCGCATGACTCCCAGCAGTTCTTCCTTTCGATCCTCATGGCCGGAGGTGGCCCATAGATTGACGTGCTCGCCCGGGTCGGCCACGGCGACCACTTGAGCCTCGGGGTATCCTTATGATACCTCCTGACGTGCCGTTCACCTTGCTGTCCCACACCGATGTCGCCGATCCGTACTCTACCCGCCATTTCGTATCCTCGTCCTATGATGCGGTGCGCCACTGCTCAAGCACGGCGCGCACCTTGGCGAGTTGAATCGCGACCTCAGTGTACTCATTCTTGGTCGAGTGGTGCTCGACGCTGTAGTAGCCTTCGTAACCCGCGTTCTGCAGGTTCGCCAGCTTTTCCTCCAACGGCCCCTCGGTGACGTTCCAGGCGATATGCGTGTGGCAGACCCACGGGGCGACCAGCCGGTCCGCCTCGACCTTTTCCTCGGGCGTCCCGCTCCATCCACCCAGGTGACATGATATGCCGAACCCCGGGTGATCGACCGCTTCGTACAGTTTCTTCAGGTTCAGCCAGTAGCTTTCCGGCCCCCAATGGTTCTCCGCGCCGACCTTGAAGCCGTGATCCCAGGCCCACTGCGCGTATTCCTTGTACCGCGCAACGATGTGGTCGAACTCCTCGTTTGTCCAGATCTCGTTACGGCCGCCAGCGTCGATGCGCACGAATCGCGCGCCCAGGATCTCCGCCGCCTTCAGGTGGGCCAGGGCGTTTCTGTAATTGCCCTCCCGCGTCTCGGCGTCGTCGTCCCACACATGCGCACGGTCCACGCAGAGGTCGGCCAGCACCAGCTCACGCTCATCCAGCGCATCCCTTACCTTATTCAGGTATGCGTCGTCCGTGCTGGGGAGAAAGCCGTTCCAGATGTCGGCCGCTTGCAAACCATAGCGGTACTTGCAGGTTTCGAGGTATCCGAACACATCCATCTTGCCCTCTGCCAAGAGTCCCCGGAACGAGTACGAGAGTACCGAGACTTTCATCATCCTCATCCTTTCCTCCGACCAAGATTCTGCCTTTGATCGAGCCCGGTTGAGAGTATCCAGTGAAGCTTGCCTGTGCCAGATTCCTCGCACCCCACCAGGTTCCATGCACCCGCATCACCGTGACAGAGTACTAGCGCCCCAAACCCGGCTCCGCCTCCTCGATCTCTTCTGTCGTGACCTCGCGTCCGCGATACGCCGAGAGATACACCCCCTCGGTGATAAGGGCGGTCTTGAGAGCGATTCCTGCCGTGTCCAGCAGTGGGACGCGCCCGAGCTGGGCCCAGATCCAGTGGCGCTGGGGGCTGTCGTGGCCGGCCACGGTGGGGTCACACTGGTGCCAGCGCCAATCCGCGCGTTTCAGGTCAAAGGTTGCATCCATCTCCATATCGGCCAACGTGCTAAAGTAGGTGAACGGTTCCAGCCGAACTCCTCCTTTGGACCCAAAGATGTGATCCCCACCAGGCTGATCGGAGTGGATGGCCCAGGCTTCCTCCATGAAGTAGGTTATCCCACCAGCAAGTCGGACAAGGGCCATGCCAAGCTCTTCCACATCATAGCCGGTGTTTTGGCGCCGGTCCTCGTACATGTTGTCCAGCTTCTGATAGGTTGAGCCTGATACGCTGAGCAGGTCGGGGTTGCCCAACAGGTAGAGGATCCTGGATATGTGGTACACGGCCATATCGAGGAGGGTGCCGCCGCCCGATGTATCGGTGTTGACGAACGCAGCCGAGCCATAGCCATCCACAAATGGCCGGCCACGCCGACGATAATGGGAGGACTTGGCGTAATAGATGTCGCCCAGGTGTCCCGCTTCGATCAGGCGTTTCGCCGCGCGACACGCCGGCCCGTGCAGGGTCGAGAGCTGGATATGCAGCTTTCGACCAAGTTCCTTCGCCGTGTCGTACATCAGCCTGGCATCTCTATAGGCCCATGACATGGGCTTCTCGCAGAAAACGTTCTTGCCCGCCTTCAACGCGTCCACGGTCACCGGGCAGTGCAATCGGTTGTGCAGGCACACATCGACAGAATCGATGTCGTCACGAGCCAGCAGGTCATGATAGTTCGTGTAGACGTGAGGGATAGAGTGCTGCTCAGCCACGCGTTGAGCCTCATCCTCGCGGATGTCTGCTACTGCCACAATGTGGGCCTCGGGCATCTCCCCGTATCTCTTGATGTGAACCTTGCCGATCTGGCCAGTGCCTATGATACCCAGTCGAACCTCTTCGATCATCGCTTTGTGCCTCCTTCCCACAGCTTGGTCTTCTGGTGATCTCGCTCCAGTCTCTCATCCATTGGGACCAAGGCTACGACACCTGCTGCTGCCCAAGTCGCACTCATGCTCTTGAGAGGAAACGCCGCGCTCGGATCTCTTGGAGCAACCGGGAGTATCCCGCGAGGAACATGTTCCGAAACAGCACGACGGGGCCATAGTCCTTGAACGCCTCGGTACGCAGACCGTCTTCATAGTATGCACTGCGGAAGTCGAACAGTTTCGCAGAGAGTTCTTCCACAACCGCCTCAGAGTCCTTGGCCTCAATGCGAGACACGACCGGGCCATCGGCTTCAATGAGAGTCTGAGCTGTGCTCCAGTTGATGGTGATATGCATGTCCCCACCGACCATCTCGGTAAAGTGCTGCGTGCCACGCGCTCCGCCTCCGAGCATCGTGACCTTGTAACCTCGCTGCTTGAGGACGCGGTATTCTTTTCGCGCAACGATGCAGCCAGCCTGGGTCAGAACCTCAGGGGCGATGTCAATGCTCTCGCGTCGCGCCTGGTCCCTGAGATACTCGTCAAAGATTCCCGTGATGTGGGTGACAAACATCGGGGGATGCTTGCCACTCTTCTCAGTAGCGCGCTGATAGAGTTGGCAGACCTGGACGGCCTGGGCAAGCGAAAAGACCTCGGTGGCACAAACGGGGACGTCCTCTGCCACCAGGTACTCGATGGCTCCCAGGCCAGCCACGGTCACCGGGATCTTGGCCATAGAGTTCTTGCCCAGACGCCGGCAGCGCAGGGCCTGCCTGATGATGTCATCTGGGTCCTCATCGATGCGGGGATCGCCCTGGATCGTTACGTAGCCCTGGGTGCCACCACTCGCCTCATGGAGGGGGGAGAAAAGGCGCATTACCCGCGCGGCAGCCCGGTGATAGACCCGCTCGGCAGCGGCATCATCGTCTTTTATCTCGACGACAACGCTATCGATGACGTCCCGAATGTAATCTGGATCGCTGACCACAAGCTTTGAGCAATAGGATGGGTTGGTCGTACAGTTCACGGCACCGGCCGCAATTGCCCACTCCACATGCTGCTTTGAAGGGTTGTTGATCCAGAACCTGGTGTCAGTCTCTTGGGCTACACGGTGAAAGTACCCCGAAGGCATCTCCGACCTCCTTCCGTGATTGTCAGTTGGCACACAGACAGAGGGAACGGCCCTTTTCAGCGCCCAGTAGGATTCCGCCCTGCAGAGGCCGCGACTTGAGTCCTTCACTCTGTCGATAGAATGAGGGGACCAGCACCCAGACTCTACGCGCCGGGCGCCAGGATGTCAAGTGTTTGCAGCCCCTTCGCCAGCGGGAGATGGCCACTGGGTTGAGGACAGCCTCGCCTGTCCCGTGCCGTTGCCGGCGCCTCCCAACACCGTGCCCCGGTCCTGGGGGGCGGGTCCCTCGTCTGGCCGGCGACGAGGCACTGGTGGGGGCGGCGGGCACGTTTGTACGCTGGGCTGGTTGGTGGGCCGTCCGTGAGGGCTCCCACAAGAAAAGCACTCCTTTCACCGTTCCGGCCGTGGTGAGGAGTGCCCAACCGTGCTGCACGCACTATCTTTATGGGCCCACCTGGATTCGAACCAGGGACCAACCGGTTATGAGCCGGCCGCTCTGCCACTGAGCTATGGGCCCCGTGCATCCCTTCAGGGGCTTTGTCCGTTGGATTGTACCATTGCCCGTGCGAGGCGTCAAAGCCAACGGGCGCTTGTGTTTGCCGTGGACTGTGGTAAAATGAGGCTTATGGACAGGCCACCGCGAACACGGCAGGGCGGGCGCAACGATGGAGGGGCGGCGGCTCAGCGTGTGACGATCCTTGAAGAAGCCAGACGGATCAGCAAGCCAGATGGCAGCTAGCACGACTGTTAAGAGGCGGCGACGACCAGCCTACCAGAGCAGCCCTCTGGTCTATCGCATCATGAGGTGGATCTTTGGTGGGCTGGTGCGAACGATCTACCGATACGAGGCCACCGGGCAGGAGAATCTCCCCAGCGATGGGCCGGTGATCGTCGCCGTCAATCACTTGCACCTTGTTGACCCGCCTGCGGTGATGTTGGCGGTGCCCCGCAAGGTCGTCACCCTTGTTGCAAGCAAGTGGCTGAACAGCCCTGTCGTCAGTCCAATCCTGCGCCTCGCCGGGGTCGTTTTTGTGCGACGAGGTGAGGTGGACAGACAAGCTTTGCGAGATTGCCTTGATCACCTGGCCAACAGCGGCGTGCTGGCATTGGCCCCGGAGGGCACTCGGAGCAAGACGGGCGGCCTTCAACGCGCCAAAGCAGGAGTGGCTTACCTGGCCTCTCGCAGCAAAGCCCCGATCGTGCCCGTGGCGGTGTGGGGCACTGAGCAACTGGGCGACTGGGCGCGCCTCAAGCGGCCGACATGCAAGGTGGTAGTCGGTCGCCCGCTTAGGCTCCCCGAGTTCTCACAGAGACCCGGCACGGAGGAGCTGCAGCACCTAGCCGATCTGATCATGATCCGACTTGGTTTGCTCCTACCTGCGAGCTACCGCGGAGTCTATTCTGAGCGGTGCGCGGCCGTGGAGAGGGGAGAAAGCGCCGAGTTGTCCGTTCTTCTGCAGGGCTCATGAGCGAACAGGAGGGCGCGGGCGCCTACCGCATAGATATCCACATCGCGTGTGAGTTCTCTCAGCAGATCGTCGTGGACAACCTGGTCAGAGCTGTGCGGACTGTTTTGCAGCGGTCGAGTCAGCCTCAGAATGTGGCGGTCACTCTGGTCGTTGTGGATGACGAGCGCATTCGCCAGTTGAATCGCACGTTTCGCGGCATGGACTGCGCGACCGATGTATTGGCATTCGGGATTGGCGACGACTCCAGGTTTGTCACGCCAGAGGAGTTGCCTCCCCATTTGGGGGACGTGGTGGTCTCCTACCCCACTGCGGTGGCCCAGGCTGCCGAGATGGGTCATTCTACTGAGGAGGAGCTGACCCTGTTGGTGGTGCACGGTTGCCTGCATCTGTTGGGCTACAAAGACTCCACCGAGGAAGAGTGCCGCCGGATGTGGGCACGTCAAGAGGAGCTCCTCCAGATGTTGCGGTGACGCGCACGTCGCCCACCGCCACACGCGATCTTGCGACGGTGGCAAGTTGCCTGGAGGGATAGCCTGCTGGCAACGAGGTTCCAGAAAGTGAGATCCGAGTGGCTGGTCGAGGAGAGGCAGAATGCGGGCAGATGGTAGAGCGGACGATGCTCTTCGCCCAGTAGCGATCACACCCAACTACCTCGACCATGCCGAAGGCTCGGCTCTCGTCAGGTGGGGGAAAACCTGGGTGCTGTGCGCAGCTACGGTGGAAGCCGTGGTTCCGTCTTGGCTGGAAGGAAGAGGGTCGGGTTGGGTTACCGGCGAGTACGCGCTGCTTCCGCGTTCCACTGCTACTCGAACCCGGCGGGAGACGCAGGGGCTTTCGGGACGCACCCAGGAGATCCGACGCCTGATTGGGCGGGCACTGCGGTCTTCGGTGAATCTGAAGGCATTGGGTGAGCGCACCATCATCGTGGACTGTGACGTCATCCAGGCCGATGGGGGCACAAGGGCAGCATCCATCACCGGCGGGTTCGTGGCTCTTGCCCTGGCGCTGAGACAACTGGTTGATGCTGGGCTCGTGGATCGGGAGGTCTTTGGACAGCCCGTGGCCGCAGTGAGTGTGGGCCTGGTTGATGGGAAGGCGTTGCTAGACCTGTGCTATGAGGAGGATTCCCAGGCCGAGGCCGACTTTAGCGTGGTCATGAATGCTGCAGAGGAATTCGTAGAGATACAGGGCACCGCAGAGCGCCGGCCATTCACCAGGGAGCATCTAGATGAGCTGTTGAGCCTGGCACAGCGAGGGATTCGCGAGCTCCTTGGATTGCAGCAGCGAGTCCTTCATGGTTGACACCGCAGGGTGGGAGGGAATACATTGCGACCCACAAGAGATGACGCGTGGCAGCTACTGAACCAGTACACCAAGGGGCTGAGCCTGATAAAGCACGCTTTGGCAGTCGAGGCCGCTATGCGCGCCTACGCCGTCAAGTATGGCGAGGATCCAGAACTGTGGGGCATAACGGGGCTGATCCACGACTTTGACTACGAGCAGCATCCGACGGCAGAAGAGCATCCGTCGGCCGGGGTGGCGATCCTGGAGGAGCTGGCGTGGCCGGAAGAGATCATCGAGGCGGTCAGGGGTCATGGGACCCACCTGGACGTGCCTCGCGCCAGTCTGATGTCCAGGGCACTCTTTGCGGTGGACGAGTTGACCGGGCTGGTCATCGCCTGCGCTCTGGTCCGCCCAAGCAAAAGCGTCATGGACTTGAGAGTCAGGTCAGTCACAAAAAAATGGAGAGACAAGGCGTTCGCCCGGGGTGTCAATCGCGGGGACATTGAACTCGGTATGTCCGAGTTGGGTGTTGACCGCAATGAGCACATTGCGCTGGTCATCGAAGCATTGAAATCTGTGGCTGAGGAGCTGGGATTGGCCGGAGCATAGGTGGCCCCCAAGGTTCGCGCGGTCTGATGCATCATGTCGAGGCTGACAAGAAGGACGACCAGATGTCCGGCGTGTAGGACAGTTATACATGGCCCGGCGATGATCTGTTCGTCGTGTGGTCTCCAATTGACCAAAGAGAGTGAATCAGAGCACTGCCCAGTATGCGGGGCTCGCATACTGGCGACCGGGAGTGGCTGTCCGATTTGTGGCGCGCGTCGTCACACCAGGGGGACTGCCGTCCTGAGCAGGCTCTGGACAGCCCTGGGCACCCTTCTGGCATTGGGGGCGCTTGTCGCTGCAGCCTTGCTGATCAAGCCCTGGTACGAGTCTGCGGTCAGCAGGGGGCCGACCCAGGCGCCGGCACGGGAAGCAGCAGCAGTGGCGACGCTGACCACGGCTCCCAGTGCCACACCCTCTCCCTCTTTGGTCGCAGAAACCCCGGCTGTGGCTGGTGTGGCCTCGACCCCAGAGTATTCCGGGACCGCCCCAGCCAGTGCCAGCGCAACTCCCCGCCCCACGTCTTCTCCCATGCCCACGGCGACGCAGACCCCGTGGCTCAGTCTTACGCCGGGTGTCATCGTTCACATCGTGGAGGAGGGCGAGGTCCTGGAGCGGATAGCGCGCAACTATGGCGTGTCGCCCGAATCGATCGCTGAAGCCAGCAGAATCAGCGTCACTTCGATCTTGCGTGTTGGCCAGGAGTTGGTCATTCCTCGACACGATCCTGCGTCGCTGGACGCCGCGACTGTCGTGCCCATGCCCAGCCCTACTGCTACGCCAAGCTCAACAGCTACCCGCACGACGACAGCCACGCCAACCGCAAGTCATACACCTTCGCCAAGACCAACGTGGACCACCACGCCTTCGCCAAGCGCGACGCCCACTGGCGCGCCTACGCCGACGGCGACACTCGGGAGCGCGGGGGCAGTGATCATACACGTCGTGGAAAAGGGCGAGATCCTGGGGAGGATAGCGCTCAAGTACGGGGTTGACCCGGAGTCGATCGCCGAGGCCAACGGCATCAGCCTCAGCACTATCCTCGAGATTGGGCAGGAGCTGATCATCTCGATCCCCACAGCCATCCCCGAGATGACTCCGACGATCGGCGAGACCTCAATGGGGAGCGACTCCAGGGGGGCTATTGAGCACACGGGGATCGGTGGCTACAGGCCCGGAGGTCTGGCCCTGGGTCGCGACGCAGCCGCAGCATACGCAGATGTGGCCCCCACCACCTTTCGCGATGGGCCGGGCCTCACCCCAACAGTGACGCGGACGGCCACGCCCACCCGCACGCCAACGCCAAGTCCAAGTCCGACGGCGACTCGGACCCCCTCCCCCACACCCACTCCTACGCCCGATCCCACGGAAGCGGTTCTCATACACGTCGTTGAGGATGGCGAGTTCCTGGGGAGGATAGCCTTGAGATACGATGTGGATGCAGACCTCATTGCCAGGGCCAACGACATCAGCATCAACGCGATCCTTCGCATTGGCCAGGAGTTGGTCATTCCCAAGTCTATGGTGACCAGCCCTCCATCTCCGACGCCAACCTCGGGGACCGTGGGCACTACAGAGGCTGCTGGCCGCCCTGCGGAGGGCGGCGATAGCGGGGACAAAGAGGGCAGTTACGATTCGACCCACAAATCGACGGGCGGGCCCAGTGGCATAGACGAGCCCACACCCGGGGATTCGACCGCTGGCGTGGGGCTGGCCACGCCGACGCAAGAAGCCTCTGGCATCTCGACCCCCACCACCCTCCCCACTCCAGAGCCAGTCATACACATTGTGCAGTCGGGTGACACGCTTGGTGGCATAGCCCTCAAGTACGACGTGGACGAGGAGTCGATCGCCAGGGCCAATAGCATCAAGGTCGATTCCATCCTCAAGATTGGACAGAAGCTGCTTGTTCCTGGCCTGACCCCCACGCCTACGCACACACCGGAACCGAGGCCCATCCCGACCTCGACCCCCACGATAGCCCCCACCCTTGCTCCATGGCCCACACGTTCATCACGCGCCACATTTCCATATCGACAGCCTCACCTTCTGGCCCCAACCAGTGGGAGCGTTGTCGTAGGGGCGGAGACCCGTATTCTGCTCAACTGGACATCGGTTGGCATTCTCGATGAGGAGGAGTGGTATCGACTGCGCATCTGGCATGACGAGGATCCTGAGGACCCGGTCACCATCTCCACCAAGGTCACGTCGTGGCGGATGCCCCAGGGACTCTACCCCGAGGAGGACCAAGGACACGAGTTCTTCTGGCAGGTCACGGTGATCGGCCCGGAGTCGAAGGGGGGTCCGGGTGTCGCCGTCAGCCCGCCGAGTGACGTCTATAGGTTTCGCTGGCAATAGGCAGCGTGGCACCATGATGTGTGTCGGGACCGCGCGACTGTGCTGCCGTGGTGGCTTGGACCAATCGAGACACCTCTTGGGCTGTGCGCCCTGCCATCGACCTGGTGTCGTCTCTGGCGCCGAGGACCAGCCTGGGCAGCATCTGGGTTTCGCATCAGATCAGCGCACCGTCACCTGGAGGGAGAAGGTTTCCAGCGGGTCCACATCCTTTACCCAGGGTCGGTGATAGACGAGTTCGAGGGTCACGTCTCCCTTCTCCTGAGCCTCGAAGCGAAAGGTTTGCAGGCCGGGCGCACCGATCTTGTCAGACTCTGGTTGAAACTCTGTCTCTCCTATTTGCCGCAAGATGCGCTGGTCAGACTCAACGACCTCCCACAGATAGCCGGTGGTCGGGTTCGACTCCAAGGCGATGACAAGTGGGGCACCTTTCCTGACCTCGATTTGCCGGCCGCTGTCTTTGGCACCAAGCGCGACTTCCTTGGAGGGATTACAGCCAGCAGTCAAGACTAGCACTGCCAGCAGCACCGCGATGACTTTGCCAGGCATAGTGAGCTTCCTTTCTTTGAGCGTTCTTCCATCACCTCGCTGGGATCGTGTCTCTATCCTCATAGACGCTTCTGGCCCGGGGATGGTTCCCTAGGTCCCCGCCCGGTGAGGAGTCGGCTACCGACAAGACCCGATACCAGACACGCGAGGGCGGTCACTCCGAACATCGGCCGGATGCCGACTGCATCGGCCAGTATTCCGCTCAGCCACGGACCTCCGAACATGCCGGCAGCGTATACAGACTGGTGCAAGCCCATGGCAGTGGCGCGCTCGGCGTCCCGTACGTGCCGAATGCTCATGCCCATGAGCACCGGGTACACGATGCCTTGACCTAGGCCGATGCTGAACTGGGAAGCAAAGAGAAACGGCAGAGAAGGTGCCAGCGCCGCGCCACCGACTCCCGCAGCCAACAGCGTGAAGCTGAGTAGCACCAAACGCCGCGAGTCTACGTGCCTGACGATGGTCGTGGCCACCAGGTTTCCCAGTGTGACTACGCCCATGTTGATGCTCAGCAAAAGGCTCTGGGTGCCATGAGTTGCGCCCAGTTGGCTGGCAAGAATCGGGATGAAGCCGAAAGTGGAAGCCCAGTTGACGTACTGGATGGCGGCGCTCAACAGGGATGGAAGCAACACATCGCGCCGAGAGATCAGTCGGAGGATCCCCGCTGCCGAAGGACGCTCCGGCGGGCGGCGCGCTTCGCGAGCGCCGAGTATGGCGATCGCCCCAAGGGTTGCCGCTCCCGCTGCCAGAGAAAACGCCAGAGGATAGCCTCCCCTCTCGTTGAGTGAGCCGGTGATACCGGTGGCCAGTATGCGCCCGGCCGAGCCGACCAGGGTGAGCAAGGCACTGGCGCGCACTGCCTCCTCAGGAGGAAAGAGGCTGCTGAACGCTACCACGAGTGGCACCCAGGTGCCAGCAGCCAGGCCAGTGATAGCGCGCCCAATGATAAGCCCTCTGATGTCTGGTGATGCCCCCATTGTCCATGCCCCGATCCCTGCCAGGATGAAGCCAATCACGATAAAGGGCCTTCGCCAACCAAGCCAATCGGAGGCCACACCGACCGGGAGGCGGATGATCATCTGGCAGAGGCCATACATGGATAGGACAACACCGACGACCGCCAGGTTGTCACTCTTGCTCTCTGCATATAGCGGCAGTGTAGGCATGTAGAGGTAGAGCGCGACCCAGTAGAGAGAGACTGCTACCAGGTATATCGTCGTGGTCAGGCCCCTCTTGGGAGCCGCGCGTGGAATGGAAGGTGCTTCCGCTCCCGTGGTGTGTCGCTCCATATCCGACGGTCTCCGTGGTCGTGAATAGAATGAACAAGGGGCCAGCGACGGCACCGCCAACCCTTCATGGCCTGCGGCAATGTGCTCCGGACAAAGGCCACACGGAGCGGCATACTGAGCTGTCGGGGAGCTCAGGGGCGAAACACACTCCATCCTCGGTGCCCGTGACCGGCTTCCCAGAAAGCAAGCCCTACTATAGCCTGGCGCTTCCTGCTGTCAAGACTGGCCGAGGAAGAAGATTTGGGCGCCGTGCCCAAGCGGCAGGATTCTCCTCTCACAATGGGCGTGTAGGTGAACGAGAGCCAGCGCCCAGTGAGTCGGACACGGCCAGCTCCCCCTCGGGCGCGAGGCTGCCGGCGAAATCGTCACTTGTGGGCTGGCGCCCGCCGACGGCGACTTGGAACTCGCCCGGCTCGATGACCCGCCCGCCCCTCACCGTGCAGGGACTCGTTCCACCAGTTGTACTTGGGCACGCCCAGCCGCTCAATGGAAGGGGCGTCGTACACCGTCTGGGAGACCTTCTCCCCGAGCGTCATTCTCCAGACGAGGTCATCCACGCGCTTCTCAATGGGTAGGGTGATGTCTTGATATTCAGGTTTGGCTGGCATGTGTTCCTCCTGGCGCGCGAATTCGGCTGTCATCCGGCCCGTTCCTCGATGCGGGGGTTCTGATCGTGGGGTCGCACACCCAAGACCTGTTTGGCCTGGGCGTTTGGGGCACCGATCAGGGGCTTCAGATGGCCGTGCGGGGCCAGGAGACCCGGCCATCAGAGGCGGCCTCTGGCCAGTCTCTCTGCCTGCCATGACTGGCGAATGCGGCGGCTATGATGCCTCACCTCGCCGCAACTGGCGAAGCGCCTCCTTCGGATCGAAATCTGGCTTCATAAAGTGCAGAAAAAGGACTGCTCCGGAGGCCACGGCAAAGCTCGCAACACCGGCAAGCACCACTTTCTGAAGACTCTTGCTGGCCACCGGCGCCGATGGCTGCACGGCCGGCGAGGCAAAGCGGACGAGTATGCTGGCCATAGATGTAGCGACATCCACCTCTGCCACCTTGCGCGCCACGGTCGTGTACGTCTCCCAGGCCAGGTCTCGGGCCCGCTTGAGCTCTCGTTCCCGGGCCTGCTCAGCCTCCAGTTGCGCCTGAAGGGTACGCACTTCCTCCTCCAGAGAAGCGAGAGCTTGACCAAGTCCTTGCGTCCCCATCGAGGCCAGTGGGTTGTCAACAGGCACTTCCCAGGTGAGCCCCGACAAGTCGCTGATGTCGAAAAGCTCTGGATACCGCGCTTTGATGACAGCAAGGATCGGCGTGGTGGGCGATATGGCTGACGACCATTCGATCAGCTTCCCCACGCCAAAGAGCTCGTCGTATTTGGCCTGGATGGCCTGAGCCAGCTCGCTGTCTTGCCAGACGGTCTCGGCACCTTCGGCCAGATCGCCGACCTCAAACAGCTCAGCATACTTTTGGGCCAGGGCCGCAAGGAGGGGGTCATCCGGTGAAGGCCCAGCCGCGAGCAGATCGTACCACTGGCTGCTGGTCAGCTCTCTTGACTGCGAGTCGATGGCGGTGTCCAACTCCTCGATGCGCTTCTCAAGCACGGCGATGAGTGCTTCCAGATCGGCGAGCTGCGCCTCGGTTCCCACGTCCAAGTCACTCACGCCATCCAGCCGAAGCTCGAGTCCACCTGGTAGGTCCTCAGAGGACGCGAAGGCCTGCGCCTTCAGCAGGAGAATGGCCAACCCATTCGCGGCCGACCCCGTTGCACCCCCCTGGGAGACTTGCGCGTGAAGCGCCTTGGTGTCCCCCAGCAGGCGTTCCAGCTTGAGCCTGGTCTGGTAGTGGCTGGCCAGAGTTTCGATCTTTGCCTCGAGCTGGCTCTCCAACGCTGCGCTCCTGGCACTCGCATCAGCCGCCGCATATGCCGCAAAGATCTCGGTCTTGGCCATCTGTTCCTGTTCGAGAGCAGCCAGGCGATTGACGATCTCGGCATCGACGTACTGGGCAAAGATCTTGGCACGCCCCTCTCGGTCCTTTTGGACAGCGGTCAGCCGGGCGGCTGCCTCGGCATCTATCAAGGCGGCGATGTAAGCCCTCTTTGCCTCCTGGTCCTTGTTGAAGGCCAGCAACCGGTTCTGGGTCTGGGCATCCCTGTACGCGCTGATGGTCTCCTGCTTCTCCTCGATCAGTCGCGTCAGCTCGGCCACACGACTCTCCTTGGTGAACTCTACCAGAGCTTGCTCAGCGACCTCATAGTCGGCCTTGCCTTGACTAGCTTGCACACCAAGCGCGGTGGCAGACTCTGTCTCTCCGCCTCCGTACAGTTGGTTCACTGACTTCTCATACTCGGCCGCCCATGCGTTGGCCAGCAGAGCAGCGGTCACCGGGCTGCTGGAGCGAACCGTGATCTGAATCAGGTCGCCATGCACAACCTTGCCATCCACCATGCTCATCAGGCGGGCAACGTCACGCAGTCTGGGGGAAAGTGTATCTCCCAGACGGTTGACGACCTGTGACGCAACGGTGGCGTTGGTCACCAGGCCCGCCAAGGCGGAACGCAGGGCCTTGGCATCGGTACCGGCCCCCCCCAGTCCTCCCCCAACGATCTTGAACTTGGGCTCGAGGGAAAGCTCGGCCCTGGATTGGGTGATGATCACCGCCGCCCTGGCTTCGTAGACGGGCGCGACCCGCCGGGCGATGAACCCAGCCACCACGGCAGCTATGACCGTCGCGCCCACGATGAACCACCAATACCTGACCAAAACCTGGACGTATGCGCGCAGGTCGATCTCGTCTTCGCTATGCTGAGCTTGCTGAGCCTGAGGATTCACGTCTGCTGGCCTCCGAGTTGAGCTTGATCACTGGGCGGTCAAGAAAGCCATGGGCCGCACGCGGCGCGCGATCGGGCCTCGCCCCGTGCCCCATGAACTGTCGAGCGCCGACCAGGGTTGCAAGTCCATCTTACCACAACGATGGCAGGCTGTCATATCTCGAGGGTAGATGAGCATGATGCCTGGTTCGAGGAGTGGCGGAATGAGCGATCATCTGCCGCTATCGGGAGGATCGGGATGGCACGCATTGATCCGTCGAGGAGTGGGCAAACGCATGCTTGGACGGCAGCCGTGGGGGGGCCCTCACTCGACCGCTCAGAGTACCTCTGCTGGCCCCAGGACCGGCTCACCCCTGCAACTCGACGATCAGCTCATGGATGCGATCCAACCCTGCCCGAAGGAAGTCGGCGGGCAACCCAAAACTGATTCGCAGGTGGTGATCCAGGCCGAAATGGTCTCCCGGGACGACGAACACGCTCTTTTCCCGAATCAAGCGCTCCACGAACTCGGTCGAGTTGATCTCGAGGTGATAACGTGCAAAGGCGATGGCCGCGGCCTGGGGCGGGACCAGGGCAAAGATCCCCTCGTGGCTCTCCAGCCAACCGCCCAGAATGGGAAAGCCGCGGCGTATGCACTCTCGTGTCCGCTGTATGAGGCGGGATCGCATCGGGGGGGACAGGGCGATGGCTGCAAGCTTGTTGGCCAGCGCGGTGGCGGCTATGGTAGTATACTCGTGGCGGGCCCAGATCTCATCGACGATGTCTGCTGGCCCAACCACCCAGCCGATTCGCAGTCCGGGCAAACCGTAGGCCTTGCTCAGACTGTTCATGGCCAGCACTCTGTCGTACCGGCCCCAGAAGGAGGGAGTCTGGGCGACGGTCAATCGCTCTGTCCCGCTGTAGACCTCGTCGGCCAGGAGCCAGGCCCTAGCCCGCTCGGCGACAGTCACGATGGCCTCCATCTCCTGGGGAGTGAGAACATAGCCCGTAGGGTTGTTTGGGTTACAGACCGCGATGAGCCTTGTCCTCTCTGAGACGACGTCGTTCAACTCGTCCAGGTCTGGAGCCCAGCCGCGATCTTCTTTCAGATGAAATGCCTGGAGCCGAAAGCCGTAGTTGTGGCCGATGCCCCAGATCTGCATGTAGTTGGGCAGCATCACCACCATCTCATCCCCCACCGCGAGAATGGTTTGAGTGGTGATGAAGTTGGCCTCGGCGCAACCGACGGTGACCAGCACGTTGTCGGGGGTGGCCCCGGGATAGAGGGCGGCGATGCGCTCTCGCAGTTCGATGGTGCCATTGGTCTGCGGGTAGTTCAGCTCCGTAGCCAGCAATCCCTCGACCATGGCCGGATCGTCCACCAAGTCGCGCACAGTGATGGGGTGGACGCCGCTCTCCGACAGGTTGTACTGGACAACGTTCTCCCACTTGGACATCATGCGTTCCATATCGAACGGTTGAAACGCGGTCACGCGATTCCTCCTCCCTGTCCTTCCTCTTGCAGCTACTCTCGACGTATCGCTTCGTAGACGGCTTTGGCGATCTGGATGTCCTGGACGGCCACCCCCGTGAGGTCTACAAGAGGATGATACCAGGTCGCGGGTTCGACTGTCAACGTGGTCGCGAGAACCGAACACGTGGCAGTCACCCGGGAGCGTGTTTCGTCCCGCAGGCACCCCGCTCCCCGCTGCCCGAGCGGCATGGAACGATATCCGCGCTGCCTCGGAGCGCAGCCCGAGGCGATTTGGCTCGTGGCGGAATGCCGAGTAGAATGGGGCGTGCCGAGTATCGGACGTCTTGGGCGGACGAGGGTCCGTTTTTGGTCGCCCCGAAGTAGAGCAGCTACCTTGGTGCTCTTGGAGCGTGTCGCAAGGCACTAGACCTACTATATGTAGTAGGTAAGAAGGCGAAGCATACTACTTGTTGTGTTTCGCGCCCCAGTAGCTCAGTCGGATAGAGCAACTGCCTTCTAAGCAGTGGGCCCCGGGTTCGAGTCCTGGCTGGGGCGCCTGAAGCCATATGCGGTGGCCAGTGCGGCCGTGGTCACAATACATAGTGTTCAAGACCGGTCTGCGCGTGCCCTCGCCAAGGTATGAGGGCCCTTTTCATGCTCCGTGTCGCTCTTGGCTCACCTTGGTGTCACTCTCCTCTCTCCACGACGCCACGGGCCCCGTGGTTGTGTTCCAGATGCATGATCGCCGGCACAGAGAAGGCGCTCAGCGCACACAAAAGGATGCCCCCAAGCTCATCACCACAACGTCTTGTGGTGCTTCACCCGGAGGCATACTGTAGGTAGTATAAGCGGGCGACGCGATTCGAACGCGTGACAACCTGCTTGGAAGGCAGGAGCTCTGCCAACTGAGCTACGCCCGCGCGCAAGTCGGGGTGAGAGGACTTGAACCTCCGGCCTCAGCGTCCCAAACGCCGCGCGCTACCCGTCTGCGCTACACCCCGCTTAGCCAAGTATAGGTGAAAAGCCCGACGCCGTCAAAGCTCGCGTCTGGTTGCTCTGGCGCCGAGCCTTGCGTTCGGCCGCCAAGTGACTCGACGTTGTCGCGCGTGTGGGCTACTTTGGGGGCGGATCCGTTGCATCCAGCGAGTGGGAACGAGAGCGATCCTTGTGCCCCCTACGGGGCACTTGACCCGTTTGTGCCGCACCCTATATGATGAGTGGCATTCCTGCATCGGGAAGCTCACAATCCTGGCTGTAACGGGCGAGAGATGACCCACAAAAGCGTTGCTGCCCCGACGTTTTGCCTCGTCGTCCTATGCTTCCTGGCCGGCGCCATGCCGTCACTGGCCTCGGGGCCTCAGGTCGCCCATGATCTTCCCCTGGTTCCGCTCGATGGCCCGGGCTTTGTGCAGCTGACAGCCTGCGTGTTGCTGGTGGAGATGTCTTGCCAGGATGCTGACTGCATCCTGAGCGTCAAACAGATCTATCGACTGCACAACATGGATCGCGTCGAAGAGGCCACGCTGCGTCTGGGCGTGCCGTCCAGGGTTGATGGCCAGAGAGTGCGACTACCAGAGCTCACGCTTCAGGATCAACACGGAGAGACGCTAACTCCACTCGGCTCGAGCGAGCAGCATTGCGCCATCTGGGAACTTGAACTCGATCCGAATGCGCGAGAGAGTCTTGTTCTCAGCTACGTACACCCTCCGTGGCGCGGCCACTTTGTGTGGTGGCGCTGGGAGATGTCGCTTCTTTCCTCCTGGAATGGAGTCGATGGCGTTCGCGTAGCATTGACCCTCCCACAACACACCGCCGACGATGCCTTTCTGCTGCTGGAACCCTACTTGTCTGCATTTGATGGCACAACCCTTTCATGGGACTATGAGAAGGTCGAGAGCGGGCCTCGACACGAGCTGCTCATGCTCTCCCCGCCCACGTGGCGGCAGTTGAGCAATCTGCGAGCAAGTGGAGCCCACCGCGAGCTGGCTGATCTCTACATGAACATCCAAGAAGCGGCACGGCGCGTGGGGGTACCTTTTCCCGATCACTTTGGCCAAATCCTGGGAGAATTGGAGGCTGCACTCAGTGCCGAGCCCGACGATGTTGCCACGCGATTCAAGCTGTCCGAGCTTTTCCGGGCAAGGGCCGATGCGATGCCAGAGATGCGCTTGAACTACCTCCTCCTCTCCGCGGAAGAGCTGGCCAAAGCGTTGCAGTCGCGGCCTGGCGACCCCCAGTTGGCCGACGCTCTGAGCCGTGCCTATTACGATGCGGCAAAAGTCGCCAGCGAGACAGGTGATCCCGGTGGCGCCTTGGTATATCTGAGGAAGGCGGGAGAGGTGCCTGGATCGCAGGCCGGTCAGGAGTACGTGAACGGAGAAGACCTCTTTCTGCGCTGGGCAGTGAGTCTGGCCGAACAGGGGATGGTGAATGAGGCGATGGTGCAGCTTGACGGCGTGCTCTCGCCTGGAGACCAAGATGCCTTGGTCCGATACGCCCCGCCCCTGGTGTCGGTTCACACCGAGGTAGAACTGAGTCCCATCGATCGCAGGGCACGCTATTCTTTCCGACTGTATCCCACTTCGGCCGACAAGACGCGGGTACGGATCGAGGAGATCGCCAGCCGCCTGGAAGCTGTGGAGGGCTGTGAGGTTGCCCTGCGATCGGGGCTAGATACGGCGGTTCTTGAACTGCGTGTCCCTTACGATAGCCTATCAGAGCTGGGGGAAAGAGCATCGGATTTGCTGGAGGCGCTTGCGACCGATTTGGATGTGGTGACAGCCTTTGTTGTCGCTCCCTGGCGATCAACGCCGCTCGCCTACGCCGCCGAATACGGCTTCTTGCGCGACATCTATCACTATGAAGAGCGCACAGACCTGACATTCCTGCAAGATGTGTGTGAGGCAGAGTCAGAGTACGCGCGTTGGCGGCTGATCGAGCTGCGCAATTCGCCACCTGGCGATGAGCACGAACAGCTTTGGCAACGTCTCGCCTTGATGGCCCTGCGCGAACAGAGTCGCGTCTGGGACCGTCTGCCCTCCGGTAGCTATTGGACCTATCGCGTGGGTTATGGCAAGAGCACGGAGACCGCCCACGGCATGAGCCGGCTTCTGTCTTGGGGACAGGTGCGCGATCTGCAGGCCTCATACTCCATCAATCACTGGTCGCGCATTGCAGCGGTGCTCCTGATACCTGCCGGCGGTCTAGCGTTGCTGCTGGGAATCTTGCACGGGGTGAGGAGACGTCGGACGCGGTCTTAGCGCTCCTTTCACTTCGCTGGGCAACGGCGTGACACAGGTTCCCCAACAGCTCCGTGCTCAAGGCCCAGCCTGGTCGTGAGGGCGAGAGCCAAAGCCATCAGGATGGCGCTCGCGGCGAATATGGGCACAAAGCCCACAAGGTCAAGCAAGGCACCGCCCAAGGCCGGCAGAAAATGGAGGGGACCCAGGATGGTGTTGCTCAGTCCATAGTATGCGGGCCTGTCCCGCTCGGGAGCGATGTCGAAAAGATAGGCCGTCTGACCGACATACTTGGCTGAATAGGCAAACCCCTGCATGAAGAACACTGAGCCGAACAACCACAAGGCCACAATCGAGACCTCTCTCGAAATGATTGAGGGAGTTGCCCATGCAAAGAGGGCGGCGGCTGTAGGTGCGAGGATACCCAGCGCGCAGGCCGCTCTCAGAATCAGTAGACTGCCCCGTTTCCTTGACAGTCCGACCCACAGGAGATTCGACGCCAGCTGAGAGAAGGTTTGGACAGAGATATAGACGCCAGCCCAGGCGGCTGGTGCGCCCAACACCTCGGTCGCGTAGATGATGTAGAATGGCGTGGCCAGTTGAAGACCGGTTGAGGCTGCTCTCACCAGTATGTATCGGAGGTATTGGCGGTCGGCCATCAGGAGTTGGGGGGCGCGTTTGATCTGCTGAAGCAGATCGATTTCCCTGGGCTTGATGGCCGACTCCTGCTCCTTGATCGCACTCACGGCGCCAAGGGCCAGGCCGAAGCAGATGCCCGAGAGTCCCAGCAGGGAGGCATAGCTTCTGGGAAAGCTGCTCACTCTCTCATCGAGAATCCATCGCACAACGAGTCCGGCCAGAAAGCCACCCAGCCCTCCAGCGAAGCTGCGAAGTGCAATGGTTGAGGCCAGTTGGCGTGGCGGCACCATCCGCGCGAGGATCTCAGAGCGAGCCACGTTCGAGCTGCCCGCGCACAACCGCGTGAAAAAGTAGAGGACCAGGAAGACGGCCAGCACCGGCTTGGGACTCTCAATGGCATAGGCAAAGGTGGCACCGGCGATGATGAGATAAAAGGAGGAGCGGATGACCTCCAGGAAAATCACCATCGGCAGGAACCGGGACAGACGGCGCATCCGCCCTGCCGCAAAATACTGGGGCACGAGCCAACCCACAAATCGCAGCGAGGGCAGCAGGCCGGCAAGGAGGTTGGAGCCCCCCAACGCCTTGACAAAGAGCGGCAGAACCGTGGCCGAGTCGGTCAGATTCATCGCCAGGTTGACGAAGAAGTGGTTCACTGCGGTGAAGCTGATGTTTCGCCGCATGGTTCCCGGCGAAGGCTGTGGTTGCGGCTTGTCCTGTTTCACTGTTAGGCCATAAGCAGAAGGGCAGGGCGACTGGTTCTCACACTCGCCGTGCGAAGCTCAATGTGAGGTCAAGGATGCCAGAACTGCATGGTGGCAACTACGCCTGGAACGCGGAAACACCATGACCGAGACTCAACACGGGGCCGATAGCAGCGTTCGACGTCAGCGATCTCGCAGCCAAAGGGCGCAAGTGGCGAGGGTGACTTTTGGCGCGTCGGCGACGGTGCGCGTTCCTCTACCTGTTTCAGGGAATATTGATGGGATAAACTCCAAGCCGCTCTCTTGCTTCTTTCATCTTTAGTATGTTCTCACGGCTGGCGCCCACTGCCAGCGAATGGCTGGCTCCATAGATAAAGTGCCCCCCCGGCGCAGCCCATTTTATGGCATAGCGGGCATCCGCTTCAACATCTTCTGGCTTGCCGCCGATGAGATTCTCGTTGCTCAC
>SDBU01003184.1_pt1 | contig 21087 bp, 16 predicted proteins | sample 2277071 | NCBI WGS metagenome assembly SDBU01 (sample SAMN10397929, study PRJNA504765) | marine sediment metagenome | isolation source: marine sediment core GS08_GC12, 126 cmbsf | place: Arctic Ocean: Gakkel Ridge, Loki's castle | collected 2008
AGGGACTGAGCGATATCACCCAGTTCATCGTGATCACTCACAATAGGGGGACGATCAACGCCGCCGATGCCCTGTTTGGAATATCCATGGGCGAAAATGGGGTCTCTCAAGTGATGTCGCTGAAGCTCGATGATGACGTCGGGACCGAGGAGGATGTCGCCTGACGGCGTTCTTTAGCGCCCGCTCTTTCCTAAAGCCGCGGCAATGTCGCTGATCTGGCCGAGCTTCTCGTCCGAGATCGGCGGAAGTTCGTTTCGACTCTGTATCCCGAAGTATCTGAGGAAATCGAACGTGGTGCCGTACAGGATGGGACGTCCTGCCGTTTCTTGGCGCCCCACTCGCTGGACCAGCCCTCTGGCGACCAGGGTGCGGAGAGGGCCATCGCACTGAACTCCGCGAATTGCCTCGATCTCGACTCGGGTCACCGGCTGACGATAGGCTATCACGGCTAGCGTTTCCAGGGAAGGCATCGTCAATTTGGAGGTTATCTCGATTCCCAGCAGCTTCCGGATCGCAGGTGCCGATTCAGGGGCGGTCACAAATTGCACGCGGGAGGCGTCCTTCTGGATTCGAATGCCCCTTGACGAGTATTCTTCCATCAGGCGATCCAGCGCCTCCTCCGCCACATCCAGGTCGATCTCCAGGGCGCGGGCCAACTGCTCGATTTCCACGGGCTCGTCGGCGACGAAGATGAGACTTTCCAGATCTCTGCCGATGTCATTGAGGTCCAAGATCAGCTATCTCCAGACGATGGTGTGATTTATGACCGTAACTCAGGATACCAATTCGCCCCCAGATGCTACGATCGTGGCGAGAGCCGCAGCAGTCATCGCCATCACCGTCGCACCGATCGCGCTCTGCATCCTACTCGCCAGCTCCCCCATTGATGGGGGAGCCGTCCGGCGGGGGGATGCCGCCGTTTCTCGATACGACGCTAGCTCGCTGGAAGCCAAGTTATCGAGAGCCTTACAAGATTCTGGGCATCGGGAAACCGTTCGAATCACCGACGCCGAGTTGACTTCGTATTTGGTGCTGCGGGCGGGAGAATCCTGCATCGAGTCGCCTCAGGTTCGCTTCGAAGATGGGAGGGTCCGCCTCAGCGGCACCTTGACCGGTCCCTTCCTCACCGAGTTTCCGTTGCGTGTGGTTCTTACCGACGACCGCAGCCGTGATGGTCCCTGCATCGCTGTGTATGAGGCCCGGCTTGGAGCGCTCCAAGTTCCCCCGGTCGCATTGCCTCTTGCGGACAAGGCCCTGGAAGGTCTGCTTGGAGGGTGGGGAGCCCGGATCTCCTGGGAGAGGCTCCGGGTGGTCGATGGGGCGATTGAGATCACCATTCGCCAGGATCGTCGGCGCGATTGGTTTTAGCGTCTTCCTCGAGCGGCACCTCCAACGGCGGCTGTGAGATTGGAGTCACTCGACTAACTTGGTCTTCAAGCATCCGTGCCCCGGAATCTTCCGACGCCAGAAAAGGCCCAAATCGCACCCGCACCTGGGGGTCACGAACCAGCTTCATGCCCATCTGTGTCTCCACGATCTGGCGCACCAACTGGCAGACCTCCTCGGTCTTCTGGGGGATATCCACCTCAGGGCCGGTTGTCAGGTTGAGAGCCACGTTGAGTCCGCCCCTTTTCCTCTCGACCCGCGGCTTTACCTCGACGACGCCAGGCAGTCGGTCCACGTCGTGCTTCAAACGGCGAGCGATGGAGTCAGCGGAAATCGCTACCCTGCCCCCGGACACTTGTTGCACTTCCACCATCTTCGAGGAGCCAGCCCATCGTAGCTCCAACCAGAGTAGAATCAGACAGATCACCAACATCAGGGTGGAAATCCCCACGATCGGCGCGATTGAGCCTCCGTGGGTGGAGCGACTCATCGAAGTGAAAGCGTCGGCTAGGAGGGATGTCGTCAACTGAGGGGCGATCATCATCGCGGTTGATGCCGCCGCTAGGAGCAGCAGCAGAAGTATGATCAAGATCCTATTGAACAGGTTCATGCCCATTCTCCTTCCTCAGGCACCACCGACCGGGTGAGGTGCTCCCAAGGAGCCTGTGCTAGGATTGATGATCCCAATTATACATCATTTTCGCTCTCGCTCGTGAAACAGGGTGCGTGGAAGGTCGCTCCGCGCCTGGGCTTGCGCTATAATGCCCGAAACTTGATCGGGTGGAAGAGCGTGGGCTTGCAGCATGAATCGATCGGCGTCGACGAAGCCCTTGACATAATCTTGCAGTCCGTATCCGCGCTGGAGGCGGAAGCCACCGGAATAGATTCGGCTCTCGATCGGACTCTGGCCGAAGATATCATCTCGGAAGTGGCTGTTCCTCCCTTCGACAATGCTGCCATGGACGGCTACGCGGTGCGATGGGAAGACGTGCGGGAGGCTTCGCGGGATCACCCGGCTTCTCTGATCGTCGTGGCCGATCTTCCAGCGGGGGATGAGCCGAAGGCGTCGTTGGAAGAGGGCACGGCGGTGAGGATCATGACAGGAGCCCCCATCCCACCGGAGACGACCGCCGTGGTACCCTTTGAAGAGACTCAGCAGATGGGGGACATCGTATCGATCTTCCGGAGGGTTTCCGGAGGACAGAATATTCGTAGGGCTGGAGAGGACATAGCTGTTGGCGAGAGAATCCTCGCCGCCGGAACCAGGCTGCGCCCACAGGAGATCGGGGTGCTGGCGTCTCTGGGCGTCGGTCGAGTGGCGACCGTCCGGCGACCTAGGGTGGGGATACTGACCACCGGCGACGAATTGGTCGGTGTGGATGAGCCGGTGGGTCCAGGGAAGATACGCGATAGTAACCAGCATTCGCTGCGCGCTCTCGTGCGACGATATGGAGGAGTTCCGATCGCGCTGGGCAGGGCATTGGATGATGCCGGCGACTTGGTGGAAAAGATCCGGGATGGTCTGAAGGCTGGGGTTGCTCTCATCTTGACTTGCGGGGGGGTCTCGGCTGGGGACTACGATCTGGTTAAAGATGTGCTGGATTCTCATGGTGAGATGCGCTTCTGGCAGGTTCGGATGACTCCCGGCAGACCCTTGGCCTTTGGATGGATCGGGGGCGTGCCGCTTATCGGGCTTCCTGGAAACCCCGTCGCGGTCATGGTTTCCTTCGAGCAGTTTGCCCGTCCGGCCATCCTGAAGATGCTGGGCCGGGATAAATGGAGGAAGCCGTCGCTGGGGGCTACGCTGATGGAGGACGTGAAGAACAGGAGCGGACGCCGGCGCTTCGTTCGTGTGGTGGTCTCTCGCGAGGAAAATGAATATCGAGCTCGACTCACGGGCGAGCAGGGATCCGGCATCCTGACTTCGATGGTGCGCGCCAATGGCCTGCTGATAGTGCCGGAAGGGACCACTCATCTGCCGGCTGGCAGCAAGGCCAAGGTGCAGATGCTCGACTGGCCTGAAGAGGTGGAGCTGTGATTCCAATCGTCTCTATCGTGGGCAAGTCCAATGTCGGAAAGACCACGCTCTTGGAGAAGCTCATTCGCGAGTTGAAGAGCAGGGACTACAGGGTCGCGACCATCAAGCACGACGCTCACGAGTTCGAGATGGACCGGCCAGGCAAAGACACTTGGCGACACGCTCAAGCAGGAAGCGATGTCGTCATCCTTGCCTCTCCCACCAAATTGGCCCTGATAAAGCGTTTGGATGAGGAAATGGATCTAGATAGCATCGCCGCGATGGTGCCCGATGTGGATATCATCCTGACCGAGGGATATAAGTCGGGGGCCAAACCTAAGATCGAGGTCTCTCGAAAAGCGCGCAGCACGCAGTTGATCTCGGATGAGAGGGAGTTGATCGCTGTCGCGACTGATCACCCTTTGGAAACCGCCGTCCCCCAGTTCCCCCTGGATGATGCAGAAGGCATCGTGGATTTGCTGGAGCGCACCTTCCTAAGTGAAGAAAGGAGACGCTATCCGCCGCGGTAGCTCACTCCAGCGGGTGAGGCGTGGGCTCTTCCTGCATGATCGACCTGGGGTTTTCCCCGCTGGACAGAAGGGAAGGGGCGGTCAACACCTGGCGATAGATGAGGGCGAGCCCGATCATGAGCAGGGCCACAAAGGCGATCAGCGCTACGCGTCGGATGGCAGGTTCCATCGAGAGCTGTTATAACATCTACGTCCCGCTTCGTCAAGCGACCGGAGAAGCGAAGCCTGGCTGAGAGGGCCGATAATCCTATCGAATAGGCGACGGCCCCATCGGATCGAGAGCACCGCAATTGTCACTGACAGCATCGAACAGAGCGTTCCCTTGGATCATCATCCTGTTGGCATTGGTTCTTTATTTGCCCATATTTGGCTGGCTCTGGGCTGAGTGGTCCTCCAACCCTTTCTATTCCCATGGACCTCTCGTCCTGGGAGTGGCTCTGGTCATAGGGTGGCGCCGGAGCAGCGGGATCTCCGGCCGCCCCAGCGGGTGGGGGCTGGTCGCCATGGCGGGTGGGCTGGCCGTCTATGTGGCTTCGCTGATCCGCGGCGTTCCGTTCATCGGTGCTCTCTCGCTGATTCCGCTCCTTCTGGGGCTGATCGCCTATTTCTGGGGTGCAACCGTCTCCCGCCGAATGGTCTTTCCCGCGCTCCTCCTCCTGTTCATGATCCCGTTGCCGTTCACCCTCATAGAGCAGGCCACTCTCGGGCTCCAGTTTGTGGCCACCAAAGGGTCCGCCCTCATGGCACGGCTGATTGGATTGGCGGTGACACAGACGGGAGGAGGGATCGTCCTAGCAGACTCCACACTGGTGGTAGGAGCGCAGTGCAGCGGGATGCGTTCCATGGTAGCCTTGCTGGCTCTGGCCACCCTGATGGCCTTCGTGCTCAAAGGGAGCTTGTCGGCAAGGCTGGGCTTGATCCTTCTGGCCGTTCCCCTGGCCGTCGTGGCCAACGTGGTTCGGATCACCTCTTTGCTTTGGGTCATCGCCACTCTGGGGGATGAGATAGGCCTCGATTTCTACCATGACTGGTCGAGCCTTCTTCTTTTCATGCTCGCGCTTGGACTTCTGATCCTGGCCAGTTGGACTATGGGATGTCGAGAGATTCGGTCCGATATCTGATCCCTTTGGCGCTGATCGCGATGGCGGCACTGGCGATCCTGGCCGTCACGCGGAGGTCCTCCTTGCCGACATCGGTTTCGGTTAAGGCTGTAGATGAGCCTGGCGAGGCGCCGGCTGAGGCGGCTCAGGAGTACGTGGTCATAACGGATGTGGATGGTTGGCAAAGCACTTCCTACGAGCGAGCGGTGAGAACGCCGTTCGCCTTCTTCAAAGATGATTGGGAGAATGTTGAGCTGCCTCTGAGCCTGGGTCAGTGGTCCGGAGAGGAGCTCACGGTGGACAACCAGATGGTTTTCATCCTGCTGGAGCCGGATTGGGTCTTATCCAGAAGCTACTACAAAGATAAAGATGTGATATGGTGCAACTTGGTGGGCGGCCGTCAATCCAAGAGCTTTCACCCTCCTGAGATTTGCTACAGTTCGATAGGTTGGGATGTCTCCCCTGAGGGGATAGAATCCATCCCTTTGCGATCGGCGGAGATCTACGCCAGGAGCCTCACGGCAACCAAGGGCGATGCTGGGCATGCTGTGGTATATCTCTATCTTTGGCCCAACCCGGAGCGCGATGTCAGACAGGGGTCCGTCCTGATAACCGTCGGAGCCCCGATCCAGGGGTCCTTGGAGCGCACCTTCGCTATCGAAACGGATTTCTTGGCCCAGATGTTCTCGGACAGCCTCGGGTGGCGTCGTTTCTAGTGATGGGGATTCGAGGGGCGCGGACAGGGATTTGGCGATGGGCGTCTGCTGCCTGGGTGGCGGTGGCGTGTCTTATCGTCGCCTTCGGCTCTGCGATGATGGGATGCAGCATTGGGGCCTCCAATGAACTGCCACCGCCTCCGGAGAACGTCTATGGTGTCAACGTCTTCCTGGAACGGGAAGTGGAAAGCTGGAAACGAGAGAAGACCCTGACTATGGTGGAGGCGGCTGGCATCGGTTGGATAAAGCAACACTTTCCCTGGGAGGATATCGAGCAGAGGGGCAAAGGGGACTTTCACTGGCAGAAGTACGATGAGATCGTAGCCCTGGCGGAGAAGCATGGGCTACGCGTAATAGCCCGGCTGGATCGCCCTCCCAGCTGGACGCGCCGGGACAACAGCTATGCTCAGCGCCCTCCTGGCGACTTCGATGACTACGGGGATTTCGTCTACGCATTCGTGGAGCGCTACAAAGGAAGAATCCAGTACGTTCAGATCTGGAACGAGCCCAATATATGGCCCGAATGGGGCAACCAGGCGGTGGACCCGGCGGGATACGTGAAGCTCCTGAGTGTTGCTTACCAGAGAGCCAAGGAAGCTGACCCTGCATGCCAGGTCCTGAGCGCTCCTTTAGCCGTCAATACTGAGGATTCCGCCATTCGCCGCAATCTGAGCGACCTGGTTTACCTGGAGGAGATGTATCAGCATGGGGCGGGCAACTACTTCGACATACTGTCGGCCAACGCTTTTGGCATGAATCGGCCGCCTGAGGATCCACCCGATCCGGCGACTTTGAATTTCAGGAGGGTGGAGCTGCAACGGGCGATCATGGAGTCTCACGGAGACTCCCACAAGCCGATCTGGTTCAACGAGTATGGTTGGAACGCCGCCCCGGCCGAGTTCCGTCCCGAGATGCTCGTGTGGTCGAGGGTGACGGAAGAGGAGCAGGCACGTTATACGGTGGAGGGGATAGACTGGGCCAGAGAACAGTGGCCATGGGCTGGCGTCTTCTGCATCTGGTACTTCCGGCAGGTGGGCGACGTTCCCGAGACCCGAGCGGACTACTACTTTCGCATGGTGGATACGGACTTCACTCCACGCTTGCTCTACGAGGCGGTGCGATCCGCTGCTTCACCATAGCCGCGTTGCCTCTCCACGTCGGCAGGCAACCGGCAAGACGGCGGGGCCTCTGCGGCTATTGTGGACGTTCGGCCAGCGTCACATCCACGCTGACCTGCTGGCCATCGCGGATCAGCGTCAATTCAACTGTATCTCCCACGCGTGTCTTGGTCTCCAAGTAGACTGTCAGTTCCTGGAAGGTGGTTACGGGCTCGCCGTTGACGGCCGTGATGATGTCTCCTCCCACAGGCATGTGCATGTTTCGGATCCTGAGTGCTTTGTCGCCGCCGCGAACTCCTGCTGAATCGGCTGGGCCTCCGGGAACCACCTCGGTTATCAAGAGACCTGTCTCAGTTGACAGTTCGACTCCCGCCTTCCCGAAGAGGCGGACTATGTCTGGGCTCAGGGCCAGGAGCTGTACCCCGAGGCCTGGATGAGGATACTTGCCTTTCGCGATCAATTCGGGCATCACGCGAGCCACCGTGTTGGAGGAAATAGCAAACCCGATGCCCGCTGAGGCTCGGCTGGGGCTTATGATCTGGGAATTTACTCCTATTACCTGGCCGTTGAGATCCAAGAGGGGGCCTCCGGAGTTGCCGGGGTTGATGGGCGCGTCGGTCTGAATCGCCTCCCCGATGAAGCGGCCGTCGGGGCTCTGAATAACTCGGCCCAGGGAGCTGATCACCCCCAGAGTCAGGGTTCGTTCCAATCCGAAGGGATTTCCGATCGCCACGACGAACTGCCCTACTTGCAACTGGCTCGAGTCCCCAAGGGGAATCGGATCGGGCAGGTTCTCTGCCTCGATCTTAAGCGCGGCCAGATCGTTGGACGGATCGGCCCCAACGATGGTCGCTTCGTAAACATCTCCTCCCGAAAGCGCGACCGATACGGATTCGGCGTTCTCCACCACGTGATAGTTGGTAACGATGTGTCCCTCTGTATCGTAGATGAATCCGGAACCAGATCCCTCTTGCGGGATGGCCTGCATGAAGAAGTCATAGGTGATTACGCGGCTGGTGATGTTGACCACCGATGTGCCATGTTGGGCATAAACAGCCTCCACCTGGCTTTCCAGTTCGTTTGCCGGCCTGGCCGGGACCGAGGTTGGCTGCGGCGCGGTGGCTGTAGGCGTGGGTGTCACCGTGGGCATAAGGGTTGGGAGGCCGCAGGAAAGCAGCGCCAAGGACAGCCCAACGGCGGCCATAAATGTGATCCGTCTGCTCTTGTTCATGGTCTATTCTCCTCCGCTTGAAAAGCCGATATTCATCCTGCCTGGATGTCCGCTTGGACGGGATGACATTGCCCATTATATCGCAGGTTCGGTTCATCATGCTATCTGCTCGATGCCAAGGGGGTGAGGGTGTTTCGCGCTTGGCCCGCCGGTGATGCCAGAATGACAGAGGTGGCGACGCAAGGAGGGAACCGTATAATGTCAACGATCATCCACCTATGCAGGGCAGGAGGACGTTGTGCTCAAGACTCATAGTTGCGGAATCCTCTCTCTGACGGATGTTGGCAAGACGGTGAAGCTGGCTGGATGGGTCAATCGGGTGCGCGATCAGGGAGGCATAATCTTCCTGGAGCTTCGGGACTGGGAAGGCATCGTTCAGGCCGTCTTCGATAAGAGCATCTCCGAGCAGGCCCACTCGGTGGCCACCAGCATTCGCATCGAGTACGTCCTGCAAATCGCGGGAGAGGTCCGCAAGCGTCCTGCTGGCTCGGAAAACCCCGCTCTGCCCACAGGGGACATCGAGGTCGCCGTCAGTGGGGTGACCATCTTGAGCGAGGCCAAGACGCCGCCTTTCTATATCAATGAGGATGAAGAGGTGGACGAGGCCCTTCGGCTCCGGTATAGATACCTGGACCTGCGCCGTGAGCGTATGCTTCGCAATCTGGTCCTGCGGCATAATATCGTCAAAGGCATCCGAGATTTCCTCTCGGAGCGGGGATTCATAGAGATCGAGACTCCCATCCTCATACGAAGCACCCCTGAGGGGGCGCGCGATTACCTGGTTCCCAGCCGCTTGCACGCTGGGCGATTCTATGCCTTGCCCCAGTCTCCGCAGCAACTCAAGCAGTTGTTGATGGTCGCGGGGGTGGAGCGATATTTCCAGATAGCTCGCTGTTTCCGCGACGAGGATCAGCGTGCCGACCGTCAACCCGAATTCACCCAGTTGGACCTGGAGATGTCTTTCGTGGAGCAGGAGGACATCCTCCAGTTGACGGAAGAGCTTTTCACTGGTTTAGTGCAGCGCTTTACCGAGAAGCGGATCCTGAAAACGCCGTTTACAAGGCTGACCTACGATGAGGCCATGGCCCTCTATGGCACGGACAAGCCTGACCTCCTCTACGACCTGTATCTGGCGGATCTCTCGGACCTTTTGGCCGCATCTCAGTTTCAAGTCTTCCAAAGCGTGCTGTCCGCTGATGGCCAAGTGAAGGCCCTTCGCGTTCCCGGGTTGGGTGAGGTGCCTCGCAGCGAGCTGGACGATCTGGTGGAGCTGGCCAAGAAGCTTGGAGCCAAGGGCCTGGTGTGGATGGTGGTGAAGGGGGAGAAGGAGGTGCGATCCCCCGTCGCTAAATTTCTGTCGGATCAGGAAGTGGAAGGTATCCTGCGGCGCTCCGAGGCTGTTGCGGGCGACCTCCTGCTGATCGTAGCTGATCGGCCGAGCGTGGTGGCGAGCGTCCTGGGGCGACTCAGGGAGAAGATGGCCACCAGGCTGCAACTGGCTGATCCCGACGTCATCGCTTTCGCCTGGATCCTGGACCCGCCGCTCTTCGAGTGGGACGAGGCTGAGAAGCGGTGGGACTCCGTGCATCATCCTTTCACGGCGCCCGTGGAAGCGGATATTCCTCTCCTGGGGTCCGATCCCGGCCGGATCTGCAGCCAAGCCTACGACATCGTTGCCAACGGCTATGAGGTCGGGGGAGGCAGCATCCGAATTCACAGGCCCGATTTGCAGAGGCGAGTTTTCGGCCTGCTCGGTCTGTCGGAGGAGGAGACGGAGGCCCAGTTCGGGCATCTGCTTACCGCTTTCGAATACGGCGCCCCGCCTCATGGAGGCATTGCTACAGGGATAGATCGCCTGGTCATGGTGCTGGCGGGAGAGCCCAACATCCGGGAGGTGATCCCGTTCCCCAAGACGCAGAGCGCCCTCGATCTGATGACCGACACGCCCGCCCCTGTTTCCGCGGAACAGTTGGAAGAGCTCCATCTGAAGTTGGTGTTGAAAAAGAAGAAAGGGGACTGACGGACTTGCCCGTCAGTCCCCCGATCGAGCTTGTTAGTAGCGGCAGAGCTAATCCCTCTTCAGCACCAGCGGCAGACTGAGCCCTGCGCTCCGCATTCCCAGCGTCTTGACGGTATCCTGGTTATCCGACGAGTCCGTCTCTAGCGGGGTTGGTGATCCACACGGTGTTGGTGAAGTAGCCCGTGTCGCTTATGATCGCGGTGATGGTCAAGGTGCCGCTGGCTCCCTCCTGCAGCTTCCCGATCTGCCATGTGAGGAGGGGAAGAAGCCGCCGGGTCAACGAGGTGAAGAGTCGCTGGACTGCAGGAGGCGTGATCGTAGAGGGGGCATGAGTATCCCTGCTAGGATGAGCGCGCAACCCGCTATGCCCCGGGGTCCCAGAACCTCGCCGGCCAGCAGGATGCCGAACACCCCGGCGAATACTGGCTCGCCGGTGAAGATCAGCGCGGTTCGAGTAGGGGAGATGAACCTCTGAGCCACACATTGAACGCCGAAGGCGAGGGCGGTCGCCAGCACCCCGGTGAATGCAGCCGCCCACCAGACCGACCAGGGAAGGGGAAGATCAATTCCTCCGGTAGCAATTGCGCCGATCCAGCTCAATAGGGCGGCAGCTCCGATCTGGATGGTGGTCAGCGCGCGCGGGTCCATGTCTGGCGCAAACCTCCCCACCGCCATGATGTGCAGTGCAAACGAGACCGCCGAACCGAAAACTATGATATCCCCCATCGCCAAGGACCCATCCCCACGCAGGGAGAGGAAGCCGAGTCCAACTGTGGCCAAGACCACGCCTACCAGGACGACCTTTCCGGGCGCCTTCCGCAAGAAGATGGCGGAAAGGAGGGGCACAATGACCACGTACAGGCCGGTGATGAAGCCCGCCTTGGATGCGGTGGTGTACTGTAGCCCCACTGTCTGGAACACGTATCCGCCGAAGAGGAAGATGCCTATGGCGATTCCAGCCAACAAGTGTCGAGGGCTCACTTTGCGGAGTTCCTTCCAGAAAATGACAGCCAGGACGAGGAATGCCAGGCTGAAGCGCAGGGCGAGGAAGAAAAGAGGGTCCACCAGAGCCACCGCGCCCTTGACCATCACGAAAGTGGCTCCCCATATGACGGTGATGGCCAGCAGGGCCAGTGAGGGCCAAAGCTGCCTGGCTCCGGTCACGGCGGTCGCTTGGGCGCCTGACTCGGGCCTCGGCGAGGAGGTCGGAGACAACCCGGTCACGTCATCTGGACCAAGAGATCTGCTCGTCGCGCCAGTCCCGCCCTCCGTACTGGCTCCATAGCGGGGGATTGTAGCTACTCTCCATGGTATGGATTTTGCGCTGGGCGGGGCCATCGGCGTTCATCTGCGCCTGCGTCCCAGGTGCGGGCATGACGTAGATGCCCCAGGCGCCGTCGCGGTCGGAGACGAAGGCGATGGCCTTTCCGTCCGGCGACCAGACGGGCAGGCCGTCGTTGGCTGGGCTGTTGGTCAGTTGAACCCGTCCCAGGCCGTCCGGACCGATCGTGTAAACATCCCAGTTGCCGCTGATCTCGGACATGTAAACTACACGCGTGCCATCGGGCGACCAGTCGGGGGAGGAATCGGTGGGCGAATCGGTCAGTTGAAAGGGATTTCTGCCATCCCAATCCATGATCATGATGCCACATTGGGTGCCCATGTCGTCGCAGCCTTGATACGCTATTCTGGCTCCATCCGGCGACCAGGTGGGAAAATGTCCGCGGACGGCGATGGTATCCCGCCTCAGGACGCGCTCTTCGGTTCCATTGGCGTTGACCACGTAGATTCGCCACTTGCGGTCATCTTCCCGCTTGGAGGCGAAGACTATCTGGCTGCCATCGTCGGACCAGCTGGGCTCGCCATCCTCGTGGAATCCCGTCACGGGGATGAGATCCCTTCCGTCCAGCACGGTTGACATAATGCCGCGATGAGTCTGCCACCCTCGAAAGGCAATGCGTTCCCCGTCGGGGGAGAGAGCAGGCTCGCTGGAGCTTTCCTCCAACAGTATCCTTCTGTCGCTCCCATCGGCATCGATGATCTGAATCTCGTACACATCCCTTCCGGGGTTGAACGTGGAGAAGGCGATCTTCCCCTGCAGGGCGTCGACCGCGGGGGCTTCTGCGAATGGCGTAGCCGTGGGCTCGACGGGGAGCTCCTGCGATGTCTCCACGGTGGGCGAGGGGATCGCCAGTTTCCAACCGACCAAGATTAGATTCGGATCCTCGATGAATGCGAAGCTCGAATCCTCCCGGTTGGACTCATTGGTCGCCTGCACGATCTCCAGATAGAGCCCACTGTCGCCGAGGTATTGTGCCGCCAGATCAGACAGCGTGTCGCCAGGCTGGACCATATGGACCACAATGGAATCCGAGACATTTGAAGCGGCGGAAGCTGATGCTGTGGGCAATAGCACAAGAGTGGCGGAAAGCAGCAAGAGTAAAGCCCAAGTCTTCACTGAAAGTTCCCTTCCTCTCAATGGAATTGACTTAATCCTACTAGTTCTTCGTAAGCTCGGTCACTCGTAATCGTCGGGATACCTGATCCAGCCTCCGTCGTCGTAGAGCACGTAGATGGCATCCTGTCGACCGCTCCAGAGCATCACGCCACGCTGGAAGTCCTGGAAGCCGGCGTTGTTCTCCAGGGGGTTCTCCTTCGCCTCCGTGGCCCAGCCCAGTTGGGCCTTGACCGTGGGCTGGTCGCACCACACATGACCGAATCCGCGAAGGGGTTTGTAAAGGCCACCGGGAGGCGTCTCCGCCGGACACGAGTTTTCAGGACCCCCTTCCTTCCACGTGTCCTCGAAGCTCCGCCAAGTTCCCTTGGTCTGATCGCTTCCTCCGCCGAAGTAGAGAACGTAAATCTGATCGGGAACCCCCAGGTTATCGCGCCAGTACATGTAGCCGTGCTCGAAGAACTGTTCTGCAGCCAGTCGGACGACGGCATCTGCCGTGGCCAGACCGAGGGCTGTCGATGGTCCCCCCAACTCATCGCGCCATATCTTGTAATAGCGACCGGTGGGTGTGACTCCCTCGGCACCTCCGCCGGTGATTTTGATCTCCAGGGTGATGAGGTTGCTGGCCTGCCAGGCCGTGTCCAGCGCTTTGACCTGGATGGTATGATCCCCGGGCGTCGAGGCCGTCCAGGTGAGGGTGGCCTGCATCGCCGTTTGCCCGGCTCCTTCTTCGAATGTCACCAGCTCCTCGTCCGCCCACAGCTCGATCCGTCGGACGCCCAGGTCGTCGGTTGCCGACGCCTGAATTGGCACATCGCTGCCGGCCTCGAAGGAGGCGCCGCTGGCTGGGGAGGTCACCTGCAAGACGGGAGGTGCGTCTTCCGGCAAGGGAGTGGCTTCGGTGGGCGTGGGAGGCGCTGAGGTGGGTGGAGCGATGGGGGTGGCGGTCGCCGCAGCCTCCGCTGAAGGGGTGGGAGCCTCGGTGGCTTTCTCCACCACCACGAGGGAAATGGAAACGGGGTCGCTGACCAGGCCGTCCGCATCGTAGGCTTTCACCACGATGGTGTGACTTCCCACAGTTGAGGGCACCCAGGGCTGAGAGACAACGAAGGGAGATTCTCCCTGAGGATTGCTGGAGAGATCCACGCGGTAGGGTACTCCGTCGACGATCAGTTCCACCTTGGTTACGCCCTTCTCATCTAGGGCGGTGGATTGTATGATAACTTCCTGGCCGCGTGGGACTTGGGCTCCTGCCCTGGGCGCGGTGATCGTCACCGAGGGCTTGCGCTTGGCCCCGCCGCCCAGGAGGTCGCACGCGACCAGAAACGCCGATAGGGTTAGGGCGAGAACCACGGTGAGCCATTTTCGGTGTTCCTTTGCCATAGCACCACCTCCAATATCGAAAGCTGACATTCGGATCATCGTGATGATTCATTGTAGCGGAGGCTCACAGGCAAGTCCAACTGGGAAACTCGGGTTCCAGGTGATATTCTCGGAGAGGCTGCGTCGAGGAGCTGTCAACCCAAGGGGTCAGTCGTCTCCGAGCTCCTGCTTCAGCCTGTAAAGCAAATTGAGAGCTTCGAGCGGCGTCAGGGAGTCCGTGTCCAAGGCTTTCAGCTCCTCCAAGATGGGATGGGAGACGGAGAAAAGCGTCGGTTGTCGATCGGGCTCGGCGCTCGCGAAAGAGGCGAGCCCGGGACCGCCCTCCGAGGTTGCTTCCAGCTGGGCCAGGATCTCCTCTGCCCTCCTGATCACGGCTCGAGGCAGGCCTGCTATCTTGGCCACGTGGATACCGTAGCTTCTGTCCGCCGGACCCGGCTGAATTTTGCGCAGAAACACTACGTTATCTCCTTCTTCGGCCACGGCCACATTGCAATTGTGGACCCGAGGAAGCGACTTCGCCAGTTCGGTGAGTTCGTGGTAGTGGGTGGCGAACAGCGTCTTGGCGCGGAGGCGAGGATGATTGTGGATATGCTCCACCACCGCCCACGCGATGGAGATCCCATCGTAGGTGCTGGTCCCCCGGCCTATCTCATCCAGGACTATGAGGCTCTTGTTGGTCGCGTGATTCATTATGTACGCGGTCTCCACCATCTCGACCATGAAGGTGCTCTGCCCTGCCGCAATGATATCCTGAGCTCCCACGCGGGTGAAGATGCGATCCACCAAGCCTATGGTGGCGGATTCCGCCGGCACGAAGGAACCGATCTGGGCTATGAGCACGATCAGCGCCACCTGTCTGAGGTAGGTGGATTTGCCCGCCATGTTGGGCCCTGTCAGCAGGATCAGCTGCCTGTCTTGGTTGGAGAGATGCGCATCATTGGGAACGAAAGGCTCATCCGCCAGCATGCTCTCCACCACAGGATGCCGTCCTTGGACGATGAGGATCTCGTCGCCGTCGTTCAATGCAGGCCGCACGTACGAGCGCTCGTGAGCCACCTCGGCGAGGGACGCGAAGACATCCAGATGAGCCAGGCCGCGAGCCGTTGTCAGGATCTTGTCCGTCACAGCGGAGATCCGAACGCACACCTGGCGGAACGCCTGAGCTTCCAGTTCGGCCATGCGTTCCTCGGCGTTCAGGACCAGGGACTCATACTCCTTCAGCTCGGGGGTTATGTAGCGCTCGCCGTTGACCAGCGTCTGCTTGCGGATATAGTGGTCGGGCACTAGCTTCAGGTTCGCTTTGCTCACCTCGAGGTAATAGCCGAACACCTTGTTGTGCCCGACTTTGAGAGATTTGATGCCGGTTCGCTGGCGTTCCGATCGCTCGAGATTGGCGATCCATTGTTTGGCATCTCGTGATGCGGCGGCCAACCGATCCAGTTCGGGTGAGAACCCTGGAGCGATCGTCCTTCCGCCGCCCACCGAGGCTGGCGCATCCGGGGAGATGGCCTCGCCGATCAGGGCCACCACCTGGTCGAACGCGTTCAGGGGAAACTGGGCCAGCGCGGCAGATTCAGCTGCGATCGACTTCATGAGTTGCAACAGCTCGGGCACAAGTTCCAGGTTGGTCTTCAGGGCGAGGAGATCGCGCGGGCCGGCGATGTCCTGAGCCACCCTGCCGACGACGCGCTCCAGGTCGCCCATCTTGTTCAGGAGATCTGTGATCCCGGTTCGGACCGCCGTTTCGCGGTGCAGAACCGAGACGGCGTCGAGTCGTTCCTCCAGCGCCTCAACGTCCAGCAGCGGATGGGTGAGCCACGATCGCAGGAGGCGCCCTCCCATGGGCGTGCGAATAGCATCGAGGATGCTCAGCAAGGAGCCTCTCTCTGAGCCATCTCTGAGCCCTCTGAACAGCTCGAGGTTGCGCGTCGTGGTCGGATCCAGGTCCATGAATCGGTCGATCGAGTAGGTGCTGAGCTGGGTGAGTTGCCTCAGCGCGGGTTTCTGGATCTCGGCCAGGTACTGGACGATAGCTCCGGCCGTCCTCGTGGCCAGAGGCAGTCCTGCGCACCCGAAGCCGTCCAGCGTGGCGACTTGGAAGTGCTCGATCAGCGCCCGCCGTCCGTTTTCCAACTCGAACTGCCAATCGGGATGCCGGGTCACGTGGCAGCCGGAGGGTGCCCAGGGAGACCCTTCCGGGACCAGGCACTCCGCGGGCTGCAGGCGCTCGATCTCCCTGGACAGGCGCTCCAGGGCTTGGGGTGGCGATATCTGGGTGGCAGCGAACTCTCCTGTGGTGATATCCACGTAGGAAAGGGCTGCTTGCTGATTCTCGGTCAGCACCGCAGCCAAGTAGTTTGACCGCTTGTCCTCCAGGAGATCGGACTCGGTGACGGTGCCGGGCGTGGCCACGCGGACGACTTCACGGGGCACCAGGCCATCCACCGCATCGCTGCCGACCTGCTCGCAGATGGCCACACGATGGCCGTGCTTTACCAGCTTGGCGATGTGGGACTCCGCGGCATGGCATGGAACGCCTGCCATGGGTACCCGGTGCCCCTTCGCCATGTTCCTCGAGGTTAGCACGATGTCGAGCTCGCGCGCCACGATCCTGGCGTCTTCATCGAAGGTCTCGTAGAAGTCACCCAGGCGGAAGAACAAGATCGCGTCAGTATAGCGTCGCTTTACGTTCAGGTACTGCTGTCTGACCGGGCTGACCGCGCGTTTAGGCATCCAGATCTCACATCCGCATGTGGCGATAGCGAGCTAGTTTAGCACACTTGCGGCTCGGTGTCATTCCGGGCCCCTCGCCAAGCGGCCTGGCGCCGTGGGTCTGAGGGTGCGGTCACCTCGAGTCTCCTGCTCACAGAGGTCCGCAGTCGGAGGCTCTTTGACGGGGCACGTGACGGTTGCACTGGCAGCACGACGCACTATACTTCCAGTGCGCCATGCTGCGGGCTTGGCGAGCTTTGGAAAGGATTGGAGCAGTGTACGACGTGATCGTGGTGGGAGCAGGACACGCGGGATGCGAAGCTGCCTTGGCGGCGGCGCGCACGGGGGGGCGCACCTTGCTCTTGACCATGAACCTCGATCTTATCGCCCAAATGCCTTGCAATCCCAGCATCGGCGGCCCAGCCAAAGGACACCTGGTGCACGAGATAGATGCCTTGGGCGGAGAGATGGGCCGAAATATCGACCGCACCTTCATCCAGATACGAAGGCTGAACGCCAGCAAGGGACCTGCGGTGCAGGCTCTTCGGGCGCAGGCGGACAAGCGCTTGTATTCGTCGACCATGAAGGAAACCCTGGAGAACACCCCTGGACTGGACACAAAGCAGGCGATGGTGGAGGACCTCCTGGTGGATAATGGCATCGTGAGGGGAGTGAGGGATGCTCTGGGGACGATCTACCGGGGAAGGGCGGTCATTCTCACCACGGGGACCTTTCTGGGAGGACGCATCGTCACGGGCGATGCGGGCATGGAGGCTGGCCGCGCCGGCGAGTTCCCAGCGCGGAGACTCTCTCGCAGCCTTCGCCGGCTGGGATTCGCCTTGGAGCGCCTCATGACCGACACTCCCCCTCGAGTGGACGCTCGGTCAGTGGATTTCTCCCTGACGGAACCTCAACCGGGCAGCGAAGTTCCCCTCTACTTCAGCCGACATTTCAGGCCGTCCCGCGACGAAGCCCGATGGGGAGAGTATCGCGACTCCGCCTCTGCGATCCCTTCGCAGAGACAGCCTCATCCTGTCTATCCCGTGTCCCACTGGACGCGGTGGCGTCGCCAGCTTCCCTGCTACCGCACCTGCACCAACGAGAGAACCCACCATATAGTTCGCGAGAACCTGCGTCTTTCGCCGCTGGCCAGCGGGATGATCGATGTGGCGGGGCCGCGGTATTGCCCGTCCATCGAAGAGAAGATCATGCACTTTCCGGAGAAGGAGTCTCATCATATCTTCCTCGAGCCGGAGGGATTCTTCACCGCCGAGGTCTACGTGCAGGGCCTCTTCACCGCCCTTCCGGTGGACATCCAAGAGCAGATGCTGCACAGCATTCCCTCGCTCGAGCGCGCGAAGATCGTGCGGCCCGGCTATGCGGTCGAATATGACTACGTGCCCGCCAGGCAGATCCAGGCTTCGCTGGAGACGAAGCTGGTGGAGGGGCTCTTCCACGCCGGCCAGATCAACGGAACGTCGGGTTACGAGGAAGCGGCAGCCCAAGGGATCATGGCGGGCATCAACGCGGCACGCAGGGTGCGGGGCGAGACCCCCATAGTCCTGAGGAGGGATCAAGCCTACATAGGCGTGCTGATCGACGATCTGGTGACCAAGGATATCGTCGAGCCCTACCGGATGATGACGTCTAGGGCGGAGTACCGCCTTCTTTTGAGGGAGGATAATGCCCACCTCAGGCTGTGCGGCCTGGGATTCGAGGTGGGACTGGTCAGCCAGGAGCATCACCTCGAGGTCCGGAGAGAGGCGGAGGGCGTCCAGGCCGAGCTGGGCCGTCTGGCCGATACTTGGCTCCCCCTTCAAGGGGATGAACGTGGTTCGGGTGGAGCACTCAACGCTCTGCAATATTTGCGCAGGCCGGAAGCCACCTATGAGTTGATCCGAGAACTGACGCCTCCATCTCGGCCCATCTCGGCCGAGGTGGAGGAACAGGTGGCTATTGAGGCCAAGTACGCTGGCTACATCGCCAGGCAGCAGCGCGAGGTGGAGAGGGTGCGAAGGCTGGAAGAGCTGAGGATCCCGGAGCGCTTCGATATCGAAGCCGTGAAAGGGCTGAGGGCCGAGGCGCGGGAGAAGCTGATCCGCTTTCGACCTGCCACCCTGGGACAGGCGTCGCGCATCCCGGGGGTGAACCCGGCTGATATCTCCGTCCTGATAGTGTATCTGTCCCGAGAGGCTTCGACGTGACGCCTCGCCTATGTCTCACTGCGGCCGTCTGGATCCCGTTTTTGGCTCTCTTACCCGCGGCACCGGAGCAACCCTCCTCCGCACGGGCGATGCCTCCCCACGCATGTTCGCCATCCGGCGAGGCGAGGGTCGCCGTCCCCGAGTCGTTTTTGGAGGAGACTTCGGTATCCGAAGAGGATCTGCGAGCGCTGGGCCCCACCTTGCAGTTCCGGCTGGTGGAGGATGAGCCGGCGGCGAGATCCTTTGTGGGCTCTGGCGAGGTGGACTGGGCCGTGGTGTCCGGGGAGCGCCCTTCGGACGATGCTTCGCTTCTCGTTGAGATCCCGCGGGTGCCGGTCGTGCCCTGGTCGTCTCCCATCCGCCGGCTCTCCATGGAGGAGTTGAGGATCGCCCTGAGCGATCCTGCGTCGGGTGTGGCACTGATTCCGTGGGCGGAGCTGAGTCCCCGGGTCCGGCTGGTGGAGCTAGAGGGAATTTGGAATCCCTATGCTGATCCGGGAGGTTATCCCCTGCTCGATCGGTGGTGGTTGATCGGAGGAGGGGATGCCCCGCCGCCATCCGCCTTGAGGAAGGCTCTCGCTGGCCTCGTCGCTCGACCGGTGGAGCTTGTGGCGGTGGGGGACATCATGCTGGCCCGGGACGTGGGCAGCGCCATCTCCCATACATCAGCCGATTACCCCTTCGGCGACGTGAAGGAGCTCGTCTCCCAAGCGGACGTCGCCTTTGGCAACCTTGAGTCGGCTGGATTCCCAGGCTCATATGGGAGGGACAAAGGGATGAGCTTCAGGGCCGACTTCGAGGCCATCTCCAGGCTGAAGCGAGCAGGCTTCGACGTGCTGTCCCTCGCCAACAACCACGTGGCCGACTTCGGTGCTTCAGGGCTGGGAGCGACCTTGGACTTGCTGGATGAGATGGGGCTGAGCTATACGGGAGCTGGCAGAAGCGAGGAAGCCGCGTATGCCCCTCTGTTGCAGGAGGTCGGCGGCCTTCGGATCGCCTGGCTGGCGTGCAACGCCATCGGTCCTCGGCCCGCGGAGGATGGCGACCGGCCCACATTCGCCTGGCTGGATGTTGCCAGGCTGCTGCGGAACGCGGAGGCAGCGCGGTCGCAAGCCGATGTGGTCATCGTGTCCCTGCATTGGGGTGTGGAGTACTCGCGCTGCCCCACCAAGGAGCAGGAGGAGGTCGCGGATCGGCTCATGGCGGCTGGTGTGGATCTGATCCTGGGCCATCATCCCCATGTCATTCAGGGTCTGCAGGCCCACGAAGACGGCCTGGTGGCCTACAGCTTGGGAAACTTCATCTTCGATCAGAACTTCTCGCTGGAGACGAGCCGGGGAATCGCACTTAGATGCCTTCTGGACAAGCGCGGCTTGGTCAATGCGCAGGCTCTGCCTTATCTCATCAGTCGAGGCCGGCCCCGTTTCCTGGAAGGGCATGAGGGCGAAGCCGCCCTCGATGGGGTGTGGGCGCTCTCAGGGGAGCTGGACGATGGTGGTCTCGGCTCGGGGAAGGGAAGCTCCCTGGGCGGATTCGACGGGAGCGAGGTTCGCGCCATGTGCGCGGTCGCGTCGTGGGGGATCACGGAAGGGCTGGTGGTCGCGACGGGGAGCCCTTGCGAGGGCGGGCAATTGTTCGGTTGGTCGGCCGGCGAGGGATGGATGACTGGCCGGCCGACGGCGAGGTGGATAGGAGCCATGACGACGGGGGATCTGGACGGCGACGGTGGAAAAGATCTGATCTTGGGGACAGGAAGCCTCGACGAGCCGGGCGAGATCCTGGCGTTGGACGAGAGGTTGCAGCCGAGGTGGAATGTGGGCACTGAAGCCGCGGTCCAGGCCCTGGCCGTGGCCGATCTGGAGAGCGATGGTCGGGACGAGGTCCTGGCGGGGCAGTGGGGATCCTACCAAGACACGGTGAGCGTGCTTGCTCCGGATGGGTCGCTGCGCTGGTCGGCCTTGACGCGCGGATCGGTGAATCGTCTGACGGCCGCCGACCTGGATGGCGACGGGGTCAAAGAGGTCCTGGTAGCGGCAGATGATCTGTATGCGTTCAGCGCCGATGGTAGGGCCTTGTGGCGCCATCGGGTAGATGGCTGGGTCCAGGCTCTCTCGGTCGTGGATTGGGAGGACGATGGGCGAGAGGAGGTGGTGGCGGGCACGGGATCGCTCCCCGCTCCCGAGGCGGAGATTATGGCTCTGGGCGAGGATGGGAC
>SDBU01003185.1_pt1 | contig 21086 bp, 22 predicted proteins | sample 2277071 | NCBI WGS metagenome assembly SDBU01 (sample SAMN10397929, study PRJNA504765) | marine sediment metagenome | isolation source: marine sediment core GS08_GC12, 126 cmbsf | place: Arctic Ocean: Gakkel Ridge, Loki's castle | collected 2008
GGTTGTCCCTACAGGTTCCAAACACATATTTTTCTTAATTTTACACTGTTGGTGACAACACCAACAGTGAGCTTGAATTATATTCTATCGCAATTTTCGTGTTTTATATATTTTAGAACTAAATTCTTTGTATAAAAGTTCCTTAAAAATAATACATTAAAAAAATTTATAGATAATTATTATTAAAATCAATATAAATATAAACTTTAGCGAAAATGGAATCCTCCCATAAAAGATTGTCTCCGAAAATACTCTTATATTAAGGAAGTAAGATAGTATTTTGAAAAATGAAAATATGTTAAATTAAGGAACTAATTATACATCAGAACACAATCATTATTTATTTTTATATACAGAAGAAACCTGAATTTTATTCCATATAAAATAAATTTACCGGAAAAACAAATGAGATTTAATCATAATTTATTAAGTTAAAAGGTGTTTATAGGCAATTTTTTAAAGTTATAATAATTATTGTCGATAATATAAGTGCGACTCCAAAAAAATGAAAGATTTCCAAGGAGGGAAATATGAGTATAGGTTTAGCAAACAATATGAGTATTCATAATCCATTGTTACATAAGACTAAAATCAAATTTGTCATTAATGATGACATTAAGAAGCAGGTAGTTAATGTCGATACTAATGAAGTTATAAGAGAAGTTCCACATGAGCTTACTTCTCAAATTCTAAAAAATTTATATGGATAGAATTTCAATAAATAATGTTATGTTTTTAATGGTTTGTTTTAGATTTATTTGCATATATATTATATAGATGAAAATAACCTTTTTTATGTCATAGTATAATTCCAACCAATTGTATCTTCTGAAAATTCCCTTATAAACAAGTGCTGAATAGAAAAATTGCCTTAAATAAATGTTTGTTTAAAATTGTGTAAATTTTGTTTATAGACATTTCATACCTATTTTTCTAATTAATACAACCCTACTTTCTTTTTAAAAAGTGTTTCAACCATTCTATAGATAATTTAACAGCCTCTGTGGTAGGTGTATGTCCACTGTGGTGATTAAAATAACCGATACTTTGCGGTGTCTTAAAAATATTGTATACTTTTTTGGCAGAATTAATAAAATACCAGCTATTATCGGTATCGTACTCATCACCTCCGATTAATAAAAATGGCCTCGGAGCAATTAAACCCAGAAGTTCGTGATGGTCGGTGGTTTTATCGATATTCCGAATAGAATCACTAAAGTACCAAAAATCATCATAGTTAGAAAAATCCAAACCGATGCCGAGTTCGGAAGAGACTACCGCTGTTATTCTTTCGTCCATAGCTGCAGCATAAAGAGCCATCTTCCCACCCAGAGAATGTCCGATTATTCCGATGTTTTTATTGTCAACTTCCGGAAGTGAATATAAATAATCTACAACTCTTTCAGCGTCCCAAACCCATTTACCGAGCCCTGTAAGTTCAGGATGCTTAAGTTTCAAATTCGAAACAGCTTCACCATAGTGCTCTCCATAACTTTCCCCAAACCATCTGACAGCAACGGCTATGTATCCCTGCTGTACCATTAGATAGGCAAATGACCTTACACTTAACGGTCTGTATGACCTTCCTCCCATATTTTTACCGGCAGGCGTATCTACGTCATAATATGGTGTAATCACAACTGGAGTGGGAGTAATGATGGGTTTATCCGGAATCATTAAATAAATCTTTTCCCAGAAATCCGGTTCTACTTGAAGATACATTAATTTACCTGTATAACTTTCTTCTTTGAATGTTTGAATCAATTGTACGTAAGGTTTAGGCGGATTTATATTAATTGTACCAAGGAGTCTTGACCATTTTTCTTTTATTAGTTTTCTTTTTTCCTGCCATTGTGAGATAGAATGAATCGTTTTACCCTTTGAATCTGTTATAAGTGAAGAGAGATTTCCAATATTATTTTCAAAACCGTTCGGTATTTTATTATAAGGTTCAAACCATTTTTTATTATCAATTTTTCTACTAATTTCATTTTTTCTGCCGGTTCTGCATACTCTAAATCCGGTGAATCGGCTTTTATAATCCGGTTTCATAGAAGACTTGTAACCTCTGCTCCAACTATTAACCATACTGATATAGGAACCACCTCTGATAATCCGCTCCGTACCCCATGATGGACCGTGAGGATTTTCTAAAGGAACCGGGACGTTATTAACAGGATTATTAAAGTCAGAGCACCATTCCCAGACGTTGCCTGACATATCATAAAGTCCAAATCTATTCGGCAGGTAACTTCCAACTTCTTTGGTTTCTTTTTCGTTCAACGATTTTATTAATTCCGGGATATTTCTTGTATTAGATGAACCGATATTAGCATATTTATGAACTCCTTCAGCGAGGAATTTAATATTATTGCTGTCAGCAAGACTCCATTCGGCGTCTGTCGGAAGCCGAAAGCCGTTTTTAGAAAAATCGCATTCTCCTGTGGAAAGATTATAGCACGGATGCAGTCCTTCCTTCATACTTCTCAAATTGCAGAACCTGACTGCCTCCCACCAGCTCACGTTTTCAACAGGATACTCCTGCCCTTTGTGGTAAGAAGGATTGTAATTCATTATATCATAAAATTCACCCTGCGTTATTTCGGTTTTTGAAATAATGAACTCGCTTACTGAGACATCCACATTAATACCGGTTATCCCATCGACAATTTGATAAGAGGTGGAAGGGATTGTGACAAAAATACTTTGAGCATATAATGTATTTGTACTGCATAAAAACAAAATCAGACAGAAAAATATTACGCATATTCTCATATTGTCCCCTGAGTTAGATTCATTTATCAATATTTTTTATCGTAAGCTTTCACGGAGTTCATTCCATCGCTTACGCAGTTTATTAAGGATTTCCTCGTTACCCTTAATTGCGGCAACATTGTTTTCTTCATAAGGGTCTTTTTCCAGATCATATAGTTCCTCATGAATTGGTTCCTTATCGATATATCGAAAGTATTTCCACTGCCGAGTACGGACTCCTTCACATTTAGGAATTGTGGCGTGCTCGAAAAGGTGCTCATAGAAAAAGTCGTCTCTCAGCAGCTCTTTTTTACCATAGGTTAATCCCCGAAGACTGTGCCCCTGCATCGAGGCGGGAATATCCAATCCGGCAAGGTCAAGTATAGTTGGTGCTGCATCAACGTTTAACACAATCTCCTCCCTTCGTTTTCCGCGTAGAGAGGCTGGTAATCTTGGGTCGTAAATAATTAATGGGGTGCGGATTGATTCTTCATGCATAAACCATTTGCCGGCAAGCCCGTGTTCGCCTAAATAAAATCCATTGTCTCCGGTTAAAATAATGATCGTATTGTCATCGAATTTCAGTTCTTTCAATGCATCTATTATCTTTCCTACAACGACATCGACGCCATAAATAAGCCGGTAGTAACCCTTGACTGATTCCTGATATTTTTCCGGAGTACTGAAACGAATATTCCATCTTCTCCGGGCTTCTGAGTTACGGATATATTCCGGAAGCGCCTCGAAGTAACTCGGGTGTGCTGTTTTTGGAACGGAAATGGTAATATCTTTATAGAGGTCTTCATAAGCCGGGTCGTAAAGGAATTGTCTGGGGTCATTATCCTGCACATGCGGAGCTTTGAAGCTCACTGAAAGGCAGAATGGCTGATTAGCAGAACAGCCATTCAGAAATTCGAGGGCTTGTCTGCCCATAATGCCGGTCAAATGAATCTGCTTACCATCTTCCTCATGAAAATATTTTCCCTGTCCGCCAAATCCTTTAAAATAATCGAATTCATCAGCCGGTAAATTATTTCCTACTCCATATTTACCAATGAATCCTAAACGGTAGCCCGCATCCCGCATTAGAATCGGATAGGTTTGCGATAAGGCAGAAGGAGAAAAATCCGTACTGAATTTAATAATTCCATGACGTCGAGTATATTGTCCGGTAAAGAAACTGGCTCGACTTGCACAACAAATAGAGGTTGTCACAAAATTGTTTGTAAATAATACTCCTTTTTCAGCCAAACGGTCCATATTTGGGGTTTGAATTATTGGATTTCCCATGCATCCCATCGTATCCCAACGCTGGTCATCAGTCAGAAGAAAGATAACATTTGGTTTTCCGGAGGAAGTTTTTTTTTGAACACAAGAACTTAATGTTCCGGCAGCAGCCATATATGCCCCAGCTATTCCTGCTTTTCTAATAAATTGCCGCCGGCTTAATTTTCTTAAATCTTCTTTTTTTTCCATAATTTCTCCAGGAATTTTTTTATATGTTTTACCTTCAAATGTGTGTGTATGTATCTACCTTTTTTGTTTTCATTTTTTCATAATATTTTTGACACTTCCCTTATTGAACTGCGAAGTACGAAATTTTTTAAGTGTTAGGAATAATAATATAACAGGTATTTGGAAATGAAATGTTTTCTGTATATTGACTTTTTTTAGTTTGTTACACGTAATTCGCCATTCGTAATTCTTAAAGCGGTTAGTTTTTCATTTTAACTCAAATATAATAATCAATTTATTGAAAATCAAGTTCTTATCATAAAAATCTGAACTGAACATGCCTGCTGCTTATTATAGGTCAATGTGAAAAATGTGAATAATTGATTTTTCTAATGATTATTAATCTATAAACTCCCCAAAATCTAAAGTATCATTAAAGAAATGCCGATATTTCAAATACCCGCTTTATACATATTTACAAAATTTAAATTAAAAATATTATTATTAGGGAATAAAATTTATCAGGGAGGATAAAATGCAAGTCAGTGAAGTCTCGCAGAAGTTTAATTTTTCAATCCGATTTGATAATGCTCAAAATAAAAAAGAAAACAAAAGTGATTTTTTATTTGATATTGAAAGCTATAAATTGACTTTATCGGCAGATTATAAAGAATCAACTGTTACATATTCAGCAAAGAAGAATGAATCGAAAAATGAAGAGAAACGTATAGATGCTTCTAATAATATCAAAGTTATTGCAGAAACTAAAGCAGAAATCAAACGGGAAATTAAGCAGCAAACCATACAACTTCTAACTCAATATCTGGAAGAAGTTCCGGAGGTTAAAAACAATCTGAAAGAATTTTTCTTAAATAATCCGGAAGCATTAAAAAAGATAGAAGCGGGTGAAATTCCGGATTACTTTAATGTTGAGAATACTGCAAAAAGGATTTTGGATATATATTTTTCCAGATATGATGGAGGAGACAAGGAGGAGTTTGTCAAAAACGCACGTGAGATTATTTCCCAGGCATACGGAGAGGTCGAGCAGATGGTTGGGGCATTACCCGAAATTGTTCTAAAGACAAGGGACAAGGTTTACGAGATACTGGATAAATTTGCTAACGGGGAAGATATTTCGGAGTTTGTAAATATCGGTAATCAGGAGAATTAACATATTAACAAATATTTGGTCATTTGAAAGCTGTTAAATTTGTATAATTTATTTCAGCAGATAAAACACTCATACTCCTTCAGAGCGCCACGAAGTATGAAAATCTTAACCACTGGTTGCACTGATTAAGAAAGAAATGTCACGGATTAGGACAGAACACTGTTCTGTCCCTACATTTAATTTTCTTAATCTGTGAAACGTCTTTTCAAATCCGTGAAATCCGTGGTTCTCTTTATTCTATTTTCGTAATAAAACACCATTTATTAATAAGACGTAACTTTTTCTATATATATGCTTGTGTTTTTGCCAGTTAGTTCAATGTTGTCTTTTGCATCTCCCAATTTAGCCGATATTTTTAGTGAATTGGAAGATGTATTTTCTAAGTAAACAGGGAAATCACACTTTATTTTTCCAAAAGTAGTTGACGCTTTTATTCCTGCGGAGATATTCCCGGGAAGGTTCAGCCTTATAACCCCGAAAGTAGTTTCAAGTTTGACAAGTCTTTCATCGTATGATTCTTTTTCCAGAACATTTTTCACGGTAATGTTGCCGTGACTGTTTGAAACAATGATATCTCCGGTAGTATTTGTTATGGTTACAGGTGAAAAAGAATTACTCGCATCGATATTTCCTGATATTTGTTTTGCTTCGACAGGAGAGTGACTATTTTCAACTAATAAATTACCCTTAATATTCTCTGCATTTACTGAACCGAATTTGTTAGTTATTTTTGTATTTCCATTTATATGAAGAGCTTCAACTTTGCCATGGCTGTTCGATATTTGAGCTTCTCCACCGATGTTACTGCATTTAATTGAACTAAAAGAATTTGACAGTTTTGCATCATCTCTAATATCGTCAATTGTGATATTTCCGTGTCCCCCTGTAATATCTGCCGTACCTTTAACCTGAATTATATTAATTTTTCCAAATTTTGTACCTGCCGTTAGATTTCCTGTTATGTTTTTTATATCGATTGAACCATGAGAATTATTAATATTAGTTTCTCCTTTTATATTTTCGGCTGTTAATTCTCCAAATTTATTTTTCAGTTGAGATTCACCCGTTAAATCTTCTGTGGATAATTTTCCGAAAGCATTCGATATTGAAAATCTTCCTGAAATTCCCTTTAAATCGGTATTTCCAAAAGAGTTTTTCAGATTTAAATCAATATCTTCCGGTATTTCAATCTTGTAAGATATCGAGAAATTCTTAATCTTATTTTTATATTCATCAGGATAATTCGTTTTAATTCTTATCGTATTTCCATTTTCTTCGACATCGAGTTTCATTTTATCGAGGAATTCACCTGCCAATTCGTTATCATCATCAGATACTCTTTTTTCTCCGGTAATTAATATTTGATTATTCACGCCTTTTCGAACGTCGATATTCCCGAAAGTATGTTCTATGAATATTAACATCCCGGGATTTGCAGGAATTTTTATATCAATGTTTTTAGAAATATAATTTCCCCATAATCTTTTTTCTTTTTTCAGGCTTTGAGCAAACTTTTGGAGCGGAGGAATCATTGTTTTAAACTCTGATTCCATTTCTTTCATTTCTAATTGTTTCTCTCTTAATTCCGATTTAACATTTTTTATTTCCGACTTAACATTTTCTAATTCTGAATTAATTTCTTCCTGAATCTTCTGCATATCCGGTAATTCCGGTATATCAGGGACTTGTATTATCGGTATATTTCCTGTTTCTTTCGAAGGATATATCGGTTCGGTTTGATTGGAGTTTTCCTGTCCAAAAATAGGAATGCACATAATTAAAAATATTATGAAAAACGAAACATATTTTGATTTCATTTTATCACCTCGTAAAATTAATTTTTATACAAAAGAAGCATATTAGCTCCTTTGTGTTACTTGAATTATGGTTTAGTTTTCAAAAATATAATTTTCATACATATTTTTCAGTGTTTCGGTTTTTTCTTTATAAGCCAGGGCAAGGTATTCCCTTGCATTTATGTTGTATTCATTCTGCTCTACGGCTTCTTTACATTGTAATATGAATTCATCGAGTACTGCTAATTTTTCCTGATATAACTGGTAAAGTTCCGGGTCAATACTTTTTTCAAAATTATCAGCAAATTTGGAGAATTTTTCTATTGCAGCAGTATATTCTTGTTCTTTCTTTTCTAATTCTGCAACAGTTTCTGCCTGTAATCTTATTTTTTCTTCAGTTGAAAGAGGTTTTAGATAGGCGATACTGAACGCTATTAGTAATAACAAAACAGCATAACCTGCCAAAGCCGGTTTTGAAGAAAGAATTTTTACCGATAGAAGCTGCTTTTCAAAAAATATTTTAATCTTTTCAGATATTGATAGTTTGTTTTCTTCCAAAAAAGAACGGTTAATATTATCCCATAATTCTTCGGGAGCTTTGAATTTTGTTAGTTTCTTGACTTTTTTATTAAGTAAAAACTCTATTTCCATTTCATTTTTGCAGTTATTACATTCATCAAGGTGTTTTTCAAGTTTAGGATTTAATCCGGATTCTTCAAATTTTTTCCAAAAATCATTACATTTCATCTCTTAAGACCTCTTGAAATGGGAGTAATTTTTTTCTTAAAATTGATTTTGCTTGAAAAAGATGGGATTTTGATGTTCCCGGTGGAATGGTCATAATTTCAGCAATTTCTTCGTGTTTAAATCCGTCTATTTCATGAAGGATAAAGACAGTCCTGTATTTTTCAGGGAGTTTTGATATTTCATTTTCAATAATAATCTTAATTGTTCCGGATGGTCTTTCACTATGTGATGTTAAAGGCATTATATCTTCTGAATCGAAACTTTCACTTTTTTTGTGTTTCTTTTGTTTTTTTAAATTGTCAAAACAGGTATTAACCGATATTTTATAAATCCACGTTGTCAATGAGGAATCTCCCTTAAAATATTTTATATTTTTAAAAATTTTGATAAAAACTTCCTGTGAAACGTCTTCTGCATCCTGAATATTTCCAAGCATACGAACCGAGGTAGAAAAGACTCTATCTTTAAATAAATCAAATAATTCTTTAAAGGAATCTCCTTTTTGGCACTTTTTTATTAATTCTTTTTCCGGAGATGGCTTATTTTCCCTTTTCAAGAATCCCTCTTTTTTATTTCTATTTATTTAGACGGTTGAATTATTAAAAAGGTTGGTTTTAAATTAAACATTTACGTACTTTCAGAGCACCACGAAACATAAAAAATTAAGCCAAATGTCAAAACTTATCTTTACTGCATACTTTTGACATTAAAGAAAAAAGGGCGGGTAAACCCGCCCCTACACCTCTGAAACTTTGTGCTTTTGTGCCTTTGCGCCTTTATTTTTTTTTGAACCAGATAGTTATGAAAGATGCGGCTGTTAATTTTACTATCATTCCCGGTATAAATAAAATAAATCCGCTATAAATAACCTGATTTAATGAGATGCTGTTTTGTGTAAGGGAATTCATACACATATATAGATATGAAAGTCCGGAGATATATATTATTGCAAGCCCAACTGTATTAGATACAAGAAGTAGGATGAATGCCTTTCTGTAATTTTCATAATCAATATTTTCAACAAACATACCGACAAAATAAGCCGCCGGAACAAATCCGAGCAAATAACCGAAAGAGGGTTGAAAAATATAACCCGGTCCGCCGCCGCTTGCAAATATGGGAATTCCGGATAGACCCGCTGCTAAATATAATAGCTGGCTGAATGTCCCTGCTTTTTTTCCTAAAATATTTGCAGCTAACAGAACAAATAATGTCTGTAGTGTTAAAGGAACCGGATACATTGGTATTTTAATAAAAGCAGATGCGGCGGTTAAAAATGTGAAACCAAGAACAAAAAAGATTTTTAGGATTTCTAATTCTGATTTATTTTCTATTTTTACTTTTATCCCCATTTTTTTTTATCCTCCAAAAATTGTGTTAGTTTCTTTTCGGTGAAAGATTAATCCGTCAAAAAAGAATTGATTTTCTTAATCAACATAATAATATATTAAATTTAAATAAAATTATATAAAATAGAAAGGATTTTCTTACTTTCAAAAATTTTTTGAACGAATGAACAGGAAACTCTGTATTTTAAAATAGAAAAGCTTAGTTAATATTTTTTCGAAAATATATTGGTGCACCACCAAGATGCAAAAATAAAGAAAGATAACCACAGATTACACTAATAGGAGGTACCAAAATGAAAAAGACAGCAATATTATCGTTAGTGATTGTTTTTGTTTTTTCTATAACTGCATTTGCCCAGTGGAGAGACCGTGGTCCTTCCCGGATGAGTGGGAAAAGGGGAATGATGCGTTTGAATCTTACTGAAGAGCAGAAAAACAGCTTGAAGGAACTGAGGCAAAACTGGAGCAATGAAAGAAGAGAATTAAGTAAAAATTTAAGAGAAGCAAGCAGGGAGCTTCGAAAATTAATGAAGGAAAAGAGTCCCAATGAGTTTGATATAAACCGGAAACTCGATAAAATTAATTCAACAAAAGCGGACCTGTCTAAAAAAAGAATTAAATTTAGTCTTGAAAACAGGAAGATTTTTACTGATGAACAGTGGGGAAAGCTTCAGAAAGTAAAGAAGTTTATGAGAGGCAGAGGAATGATGGAAGACCGGAGAATGCATAGCAGGAGACTTGGCGGGATGAATAAGCGTTATGACTACCATCCGAGATTTTATAGCGAAAAATTCAATATGCGAAGAAATCCTCATTTTGGAAGAGGACAGTTTTATAATCCACACTTACAGGAACAGCCGCGGTTACAAAGACCACAAAGACCGGGATTTGACCGAGGTTTTGATAGAGAATTTGGCGGTGTTTTTATTCCTGAATTAGATGAATTAGTGGGTTTTGATTTTGCCCCGGATTTTCTTGATGAAGATTTTTTAATCGAGGAAAGTAATGAATAATGGTTTATTTTTCAGGAAAGGATGAAGATTTTTTGATATAAATATTAACTTCATCCTTTCCGACAAATCCGGTTTTATTACAAAAAGGATTTGGATTATTAACGAAATGTATTTATTTTAATACATTGTGGAATCAGCAGTTTTAATTAAAGAAATATCTGATGAAGCGCTTGTTGAAAAGATGAAGGCGGGCTCAGAAGCAGCATATACGGAGTTAGTGCGGAGGTATATGAAAAAAGCGTATTCTATAGCGTATCAGTTTGTAGGAAACAGTGAAGATGCGAAGGATTTATCACAGGATGTTTTTATAAAAATTTATCAATCGATTTCGAGTTTTAGAGAAGAATATAAATTCTTTTCCTGGTTTTACCGGATTTTGATGAATCACTGCATTAATTTTCGGAAGAAAGAGTCAAAATTTCTATTTAATACTCAAGAACTAACTGATTATCGCATTTCAGACAGTTCGGAAAACGGTTTAATCGATGAGAAGATTCAAAAAGATGAACTCAGAACAGAGATTAATAGGGCGATTGCGAAACTTCCGTTAAAACAGCGGGAAATAGTAATACTTTGTGAAATTGAGGGATTATCTCAAAGAGAAGTTTCAGAGATACTTAATATGTCGGAAGGAACGGTTAGGTCGAGACTGTTTTATGCAAGAAGAAAGTTAAAAAAATATCTGATGAATTATATTAAATAGTATAATCACGAAGTACACGAAGAGTATGAAGAAAAATATTTTAATTTAGAATTCAGAATATAGCCCTAATTAAGCAGGATTGGCCAGTTCTCTCATTCTGACTTCTGTATTCCGGCTTCTGAATTCTTTTTTTACTTCGTGAACTTCGTGGTTGAAATCCGTTTCATTAGTGGGTGATATAAAAATGAAATGTAAAGAAGTTAGAAAATATTTTAGTAAATCTATCGAGAACAAAGAAATCTTAAAACATTTAGAAAATTGTGGCTCTTGTAGAGAGGAATATAAAAGTTATTTGGCTCTTAGGAATATTCTTTCTAAAGGGAGTGTACCTGAGAAGGATGAATTTTTCTGGGAGAGTTATATTGACGAAATTAAAAACAAGCTTAAAAATATTCCTCAGAAAGAAAAAGTAAAAATTATAGAAAAAATTAAGCTTCCGGTGTTTTTAAGACAGCCTGTTTATGCCGCGGCGGCTGTTGTGATTTTATTAACCGGAATTTTTACATTTTACAGATGGACTGATAATGGAAAAGATGTTGACATTTACAGTAATTCTTTAGTGTTTTTCCTCGAAGAATTTGAAAATGTGGAATATGAAAATGTGTTCACAGAGAGTGTTCCTTTTGATGAAGAAGATTTAAGATTTTACATTAATTATCAACCTGATGCAAAAAATGAATAAAATTAAAAAATTTTTAATTATATTTTTAGGTTTGTTATTACCGTGCACAGCTTCTTTCGGGCAGGAATTAACGGAAGATGAAGTCGGGCAGGTTTTAAGAAAGATGATTACTGCTCGAACTCAATACAGGTATATGGGCGATGTGATGGTAAAAATGGGTATGGGTAAAGAGCCAAAAATTTACAAAAAGAAAATATGGGTTGAACCTCCTGATCGGATGAGAGAGGAGATATTCTTACAAGATACAAATAAAAAAATAATAAGAATTTTAAATAATGATGTTTTTGAGACGAATGCAGATGGAAGAAGTTTTTTTTCAACAAGAAGAAAACATTCAATGCATCGATTAAGAACATTAACGAGGATGCGAAGAAATTTTGATATTTCTGTAAGTAATGATACAATGATTGCCGGAAGAGAGACCAGACTTATTTTAATTACACCAAAGATAAAAAGCGGAAGAAAGGTTAAAAACTGGATTGACAAAGAGACTGGAGTAACACTTAGGAAAGAAATTTTTCGGTCATTTGGTGAAGAATTGACACCTTTATTTGAAATGCATTTTAGTAATATTGATTATGACCCTCCGGAAAATCCGGATTTGTTTCGAGTCAAGGAAAAAAGACATCATCCGCAAGGTATGAAAACGATTGAATTTGCAACAATTGAAGAAGCAAAAAAATCTATAAGAATGCCGTTTTTAGCACCGGATTATATCCCGGACGGCTACCAGCTTGACAGGATGAGAGTTACAAGAGAACGTAAAAATGTTACCGTTCATATGAATTATAACAATGGTATTAATTCATTCTCAATTTTTCAGACAAGGGGACCGGTTCCGCCATATTTCAGAAAAATTTTTATGAAAAAAAGTGAAGATAATACAATTGAAATACTTCGAGAAAACCGCACTATATTATTCCGAAAAATGGGACCAATTAATTTAACCCTGATCGGAAACTGCCAAAAAGAGGTAATTAAACCGGTTCTCGATAGTTTTTCCCCACCAAAATGGGATAGGGAATATAGGAAATAGGGAATAGGAAAAATGACAAATTACGATTATTGACTAATCTCTCTTCCCTAATCCCTAATCCCTATTCCCTTTCTTTTGATATTAACAATTAAAGGTTTCAGATATGCGTCGTTTGCCGGATTGGATCAAGGTCAGGTCGGCTTTAGGAAAAAACTATATCGAGATGAAAAGACTGCTTGGTGATAATTCGGTTAATACTATTTGCCAGAATGGTTTATGTCCTAATATTGGCAGGTGTTTCAATAATGGAGGCGCTGCTTTTTTGATTCTCGGCAGTGTGTGTACGAGGCAATGTCTTTACTGTAATGTTTCAAAAAGTAAACCTGAAAGTGTTAATGAATCGGAAGCCATAGGAATTGCTAAAATCGTAAATTATTTTAAAATGAAGCATACGGTTATTACTTCAGTAACAAGGGATGACCTCCCTGATGGAGGTGCATCTCTTTTTGTTAAGACTATAAAAGAAATTAGAAAAATTAATCCTGATACTACAGTGGAGGTTCTTATACCGGATTTTAACGGTTCAGATGAGTCTTTACAGACAGTAGTTTTCGAAGGACCTGCCGTTTTGAATCATAATATCGAAACGGTTAAAAGGCTGTATCCTGTTGTGAGGCTCCAGGCAGATTATAAAAGGTCTCTTAAACTGCTTAGGAAGGTTAAAAAGTTAAATAAAAATATGAAAACTAAATCCGGCATAATGGTCGGGCTTGGTGAAACAGAAGAAGAAGTTTTTCAAGCAATGAGAGACTTAAGAGAGGTTTCTTGTGATATGCTGATTATTGGTCAGTATTTAAGCCCCTCTGAAAAGCATTTCCCGGTGATGCGGTTCTATCATCCGGATGAGTTTTTGAAAATGAAAGAGATTGGAAAAAAGCTCGGATTTCTTGAAATTAAATCAACCCCTCTCGCCAGAAGTTCTTGTCAATTTGATTAACTTATTTCGTTGAAAAATTACAAAAAAGCAAATAAACTTTTAAAAAAAAAAGCCGATTTAAACAAATCGGCTTTATAAAATTTTATATATCCTTACATTAATTATTCATTCCTTTACTTTGCCTATCGAAAGATAATTTTCTCTTTCCGTAGTAAATAGGCTGTGAATCATTCCTGTGGTTAAAAAAAGATGCATATATTGAAGCGCCAACAAAAATAAAAAGAGACATTACTCCGATAAAAGTAAAGATATTTAATAGCATTTTAATCACCTCCTATTTAATATTATCGGAAAATATTTAAAGCTACTTTAGTATAACTGAACGGAATTTAGAATTCGTATTAACGCTACTTACAATAATAATAATAACTTATAAAGAACATATACTTAAAATATATTATGCTTGATTATTTTATAAAAAATATTAACTTAAATAGTTAATACTAAATTATTTGCAAATTTTTATTGAATCAACCTTATTTCAATTAGATATTTGCTTTTGATAACTGCAAGTAAACAGAATCTTTTAACTAACCTGTAAATTTTCTAAAAACTATGGATATAAACTGATTAATATGGCGTAAATATTTATTATTTCGATACAAGGAGGATAAATGGTTACATTTTCTTTTATTGATTGGTTTTGGTTGTTTGCGTTTCTTGGATTGATGGTAGGGTGCGGACTTTTATTTTATCGTCTCGGAAAGAGGTCGGAATCAGATTTTTTCCTCGCTGGTCGAGGTCTTCCATGGTGGCTTCCCGCCACTTCGGTTTATGCTACTCACACTGCAACAGATACACCTATGTGGGTTTCGGGAGTAATTTACAGATATGGCTTAGCAGGACTATGGTACACGTTTTTTGCAGCCTGGTGTGCAATAAGTGCATTTGTGTCAACAAAAATATTCAGGCGCTCGCTTGCATATACGCAAGCAGAATATCAGAGCTTGAGATTCAGCGGACTTGGAAGTGAACTCCTTAGAGGCTGGGTGGCTGGATGGCAGGTCTATATGAATATGTTTATACTCGGATGGGTAGGAATTGCAATGGGAAAGGTCTGCAATCTGGCATTTGAGTGGCCCCTTTGGATAGGTTTAATGGCGTTTTCGCTTGTTTGTGCAGTTTATGTACTTGCTGCAGGTTACTGGGGAGTGGTTATGGCTGACTTTCAACAAGGAATAATTGCTTTTTCAGCTATAATAATAGTTTCAGTCTGGTGTGTAATTGATGTTGGGGGACCATCGGAAATAATATCCAGACTTTCATCACTCGGAAAATCAGATATGCTTAATCCATTTGCATTCACCGGGTTTTTCTCTGGAGATTTTCCTGTTATGTGGTTTATTACTATGATGGTTACGGCAATAATCGGCGGGATTGGAATGGGTACAACTATTGATTGGTATGTTGAGGCACAGAGAATTCAATCTGCCCGCACGGTAAGGGATGCTTCCTACAGTATATGGGCAGGAACTGCACTTGTTCTTATGAGAAATGCTATTTGGGCTGCTCCTATACTCGCATTCTATGTTTTATATCCGGATATTACCGATCAGGGAGAGTATGAGCTTGCCTGGTTTAAAATAGCATTCGAAGTTTTACCTGCAGGAATGCTCGGTTTCTTTTTTGCATCTATTCTTGCAATTCATTTATCTACGATATCTACACTAATCAATCTTGGTGCAGTATATATGACAAGAGACCTTTATCATCACTATATTAATCCAAAAGCTTCAGAAAAACGACTTGTTCATGTCGGAAGGTTAAGCACTGTTATTATTTTATTAGGTTCTTTTGCTTACGGTATGATGATGACGGAAGAAATAACAAAATATCTTTTATTCGCTTTGTGGATAATGGCAGCAGGAGTTTGGCTCCCGAACATTCTTCAAGTTGTCTGGTGGCGGTTTAATTCATGGGCATATCTTTCTTCATGGATAGCAAATCTGATTGTAAGCTGGCTTATTTTTAAAATTTTACCCGATTGGGGTATAATTCCGGTTCTGAAAGATTATCATCAGTTCTGGTTATTAATGGGACTTTGTGCATTGGTTTATATCCCGGTCACTTTTCTTACAAAACCTGAAAATATGGACCATCTTGTCAAATATTACGTTATGTCAAGACCTCTCGGATGGTGGGGACCGGTTAGAAAAGAAGCTGAAAAAAGAGGATTGATTTTGAAAAGAACTTGATTAAACGGTTAGGTTTCTTGTTAGAAGAAATCTATAATATTTATTATTGGAATTTTTATAAAAATTTAAACAGACAACACAATTTTCGGAAAAATAAACATTCTTCTCTGAACAATAGAATACAATATTGGAGGATATATGGAACTAATAAAAAGAAAATGGGCGCCAGGTGAAGCTGATGAATGGACAAAAGAAGACCTTTATGCTTGTATATTATCTCCGTTGGTATATATTGCCATCATTATTGGAACAGCATTATCTGTCTTTTTGTTCACAGTCGGATTTATAATACTTGGTGTAGGATTGGTTCTTGGTATTTTGATGTTTTATATCATCGACCCTAAATTAAAAACTGTATCCGAAGAATATGAAAAAAAGCAAAAATCATATTTGGAAGATTTAGAAAAGATTGAAAGATGGGAGTGATGATTTACGATTTTAGATTTACGGTTTACGAAATCCAATTACTAATTATCAACAAAATCGCAATTTTTATTTAAGGAGTAAAGATATGCAGGAATTTTGGGGTCTTCTTGGAATGTCAATCGCTTATTTTTTTTCATTTCTTGGATTGATACTTGCTTATGTCTATTACAAAAAACACAAAAAAGAAAAGAATACTGACGAACTACCTGAGGAGAAGTAATTATGTCTATGTTCATTTTCCCAGCTATTACTGCTGTTTCGCTGTTAGGAATTGTTATTCCATTAATAATTTTTATAATTTCTTTCATTGTTACTTATTTACTGTTCAGGCACTTTTCAAAGAAATCTTAAATCTGCTTCTACGGCTTTTAAACACGAAGCAAAAAGATGAAGTCAGAATCCGGAATAAGAAAGCCACTAAAATATTTATAACTTCTGACTTCCGGCTTCTGACTTCCGGCTTCTAAAATATCTTTCTTCGTGTCCTTCGTGGTTAAATTATTAATTTACATTTACAAAGATAATTTATGAAAAGATTAATAACCATATTAGGTGCAGGTCCTTCAGGATTGAGTGCTGCTGTCAACTTAGCAAAAGCCGGATATAATGTGGAAGTTCATGAAATAAATGAAACCGTTGGCAGAAGATTCGGGAATTGTTTTCAGATACTTGAGAATTATACAGAGAAAGAAGAATTGTTAGAATCACTAAATAAAATGAATATAAAGGTAAATTTTTTTTGTCATCCTTCAAATGATATAGATTTTTACGATTCAAAACTTAACCGCTGTTCGATGAGCAGCAAGAAACCTTATGGATACTATATTAAGCGAGGCAGTGAAAAAGATACTCTCGATTACGGGCTTGCTGAACAAGCAGGAGAATCAGGTGTTAGTATTATTTATAAATCAAAACTATCCCCGGAAAAAGCCGATATAGTGGCAACAGGTGCAAAATCTGCCACCGGTGTTGCTAAAGAGATTATTTTCGATACTGATATCGGGGATACTTTCAAGGTTATACTCGATGATAATATTGCACCGAAAGGTTTTTCATATTTGTTTGTCATAAACAAAAAAGGAACGCTTGGAACAGCAATTTTAAGGAAATTTTCCGAAATCGACAAGTTCGCATCTAAAACGGTAAACAAGTTTCAGAGAATAGTGAATTTTGAACTCAAGAATCAAAAGGATTTTATTTCCATCGTAGATTTTTGCCTGGCAAAAAGTGCTGTGGTGAACAATACATTATATGTGGGTGAGGCAGCAGGTTTCCAGGATAATCTTTTTGGAATCGGAATAAGAATTTCTCTTACTTCAGGATATTTAGCCGCAAGAAGTATAATTGACAATATCGATTATGATAAGTTATGGAAAAAACACTTATCCAGTAAGATGAAAACAAGCGTCGTCAACAGGTTCTTTTATGAACTCGGAGGTAATTTCGGCTACAGCTTGTTTAATAAAAGAGCAAAAAATAAGGATTTCAGAAAACTTGGATATAAATTATGTAATGCAAGTGTGCTTAAAAATATTATTTTTCCCTTTATAAAAATTATATGGAAAAACAATTCGGAATGCCGGCACAAGGTTAACTGTTTCTGGTGCCGGCGAAAGGCAGAAAAATGGGAGAAAACTATAAATTAAAGCAGGCTTACAAATACTGCAGGAAATTAACCATTAAGGCAGATTCCAATTTCTCATTGGGATTTAGATTTCTACCAAAACATAAGAGAGATGCAATTTATGCTCTGTATGCGTTCAACAGGTGTGCAGACGATTTTGTGGATGAAGAATCGGATTCGCAAAAAAAACAAAAATTGATTGAAAAATGGGACTATTATCTTGAGCAGTGTTATAAGGGCGGGATAAATGACCATCCGGTACTCATAGCATTCGCAGATGCGGTCAGGAAATTTAATATCCCCAGGAAACCGTTTAAAGATGCGATTCTTGGTTTTAAAATGGATTTAGAAATTAACAGATATAATACGTTCGAAGAGCTTAAAATCTATTGTGAAAGAGTTGCCGGAACAATAAGTGTAATGTCTCTAAATGTCTTCGGTCATCTCGATGCTAAAGCGTATAAATTCGGAGATGATTTGAGTATGGCTCTGCAGTTGACTAATATTATCAGGGATGTCGGAAGGGATATTGAAAAAAACAGGGTCTATCTTCCGCTTGGAGAACTTAAAAGGTATAATTATTCTGAAGAGGAGCTGTTTTCAAGAAAAATAAATGAAAATTTTATTGAACTGATGAAATTTCAGGTAAAAAGAGCAAAATCATATTTTGAAAAAGCTCAGAACCTTATTCCACTTTTGCATAAAGATGCAAGGTTTACAACAATGCTGATGGCAGGAGTGTATTTAAAAGTTCTTAATCAGGTGGAAAAGAATAATTACGATGTTTTTAATAAGTTTGCTAAAGTTTCAAACTTAAAAAAGAGTCTGTTGGTTGCAAAATTGATGTTAGTACCAAAAAAATTCTGAACTGAATTTTATCTATCCTGAAAAAAATATATCCAGTTGTTTTATTCTAACTTCTTCGCATATAAAAACGTTCTTGCTCCTTCCCTGAAAATCTTCTGAAGCATTGGGTCAATCTTCATAATTCCGGCAATATTATAAATTACCAGAGCAATTTTGTCTAACGTTTTACTATTCCAGTGTGAAAAGGTTTTGCTTTTTATGAAAATATTGTTAAATGTTTCGAAGAGAAAATAAAAGAGCACCGGTATCTTTACAGCATAGCGTACCTCTTTTTCCAAAGTACCTTTTGTTATGACCTGTAATCCCACAGCCTCAACCATCTTCTGAATTTCTCCAGGTTTAAATGCCGTATGATAATATTTATTCCCTTTAATGCCGTGAACACCATAGTTTTCTAAATTACCTATTTCAATCCATGTTGGTTTTTGCCTTGTATAATTAGGTACGGTAATCAATACCGTACCATTCGGTTTTAATATTCTTGATATTTCAGAGATTACTTTTTCAGGCTTGTAAACATGCTCGAGCAATTCAGAGCATAATATATGGTTAAATGAATTATCTCTTATGAATGAAAGTTCCTCAGCATTTCCCAGGACACAATATGATTTATTTGGATTCTTTGCACATCTTTTAACTGCATACTGCAGTGCCTGAAAAGATATATCAACTCCTACTGCAAAACCTTCAGTAAATTTTTCCAAATACATACCCCTGTTACATCCGATATCAAGTAAACTTCCCTTCCAATTATTAATATACTGCATTACAAATTTACGGCGCAGGAATCCTCGAAGTGATTTATAAACAATTGCTTCTTCAGGATATTTTTGTCCTAATTCCTTATAAAATATGTAATATTCTTTTTCCATTTATGCCTGTATAATAAGTAATAAAATAACGGTTATAAAAAAATAAATAATTGAATAACTTTTTTTTCCCAACTCAAAATAGAGTCTGTCGTAGAAGACCAAATTGTGGAAAAATTGTGTCGTTTTGTGCGAATTTTTTATCATTTTGTGATAATTTTATGTCATTTCGTGACAGAATTTTGTCAAAACGTTGAATTTTTGACAGAATTTTATCATTTTTTACAGGTGCCGAACACTTCATTAGTTATTGTTATTATAGATATTATAAATTTCTTAACTTTCATTTTGGTCGATTTTTTTTCATTTTCTTTCATTTCTGTACGTGTATTGTTAGCACATATACTATTATTTGGTTTAATATACGAAATTAATTTCGTATAGTCAAGAACAATTTAAACGACGAAGTACGAATGGAGAAAGAAGATAATTTAACCGCAGTCCGCCTGGGGCGGATTCAGAAAAGGAGTTGTGATTTTAGAAAATCCTCCTTTTTCCGAATCCGCCATCGGCGGAAACAAAGGGGGATAAAGGGGGTTGTAAAAAATTGATTTTTTGAGAATTAACATTTTTCGTTATTATCTTTAAACTGTAGGGGCAAAGGGTGTTTACATATGTGATAGAGGTTTAGGAACTCACTATATTTATTTAGACGGAATAAGTCCCAAAGCACACCAGTGGGAACCGGCAGATAAGTATTTTGAGGAGTATCAGCATCCAATGTTAAAGAGATACAACGTTAAACCGGAAATAAGAGGACATGTAGGCAGTTTATCTATGTCGCTGCTTTGGCGCCGCCTTATTGAAGCGATTCGGGAAGATAGACAACCGGATGCAGATGTATATAACTCTGTTATTAGTAGTGTCATTTCACCGCTGTCAGAAATCTCCGCTGCAAAAAGAAGCAAGTCTGTTGACTTTCCGGATTTTACAAGAGGTAAATGGAAAAACAGACCAGCTCTTGAATTCTCGTAGGCATTATTATATCAGTAAAAGAGTTAGACATACAGGTTTTTTCTGTAGAGATAGGTATATCTTCCTGATCTCACAATATGGGTTTGACTTGCCAAAATCGGGTAGCCCCTACCCATCAAAATTGGGTAGCTTGACGGTAGACTGTAGCAGGGTGCCTTCTGCATAATATATTTACTATTTGGCGAAGGAATACTTTACTCCTGGGCACCCAACGGGTACAGGAGCCAGAGAAAAGGAGATAGAAGAGTAGTCAACATGGAATGTACTCGTCCGGCAGGGAAGGAACTGGACTCAGGCACTTAGATTGAATTCTGCACTAAGAGCTAATGTAGAGGCGATAAGTCGCCATTGGCTCGTCGCAACCCAGACGAGCCAATGGCGAAACCGACCCTTTCAGGTCGGTTTATATGACACAGGTTATGCTTATTGTGCTTCTAGGCAGACGTCACTTGATTAGCTATTGGGCTATATTCCTGTATTAACT
>SDBU01003186.1_pt1 | contig 21077 bp, 31 predicted proteins | sample 2277071 | NCBI WGS metagenome assembly SDBU01 (sample SAMN10397929, study PRJNA504765) | marine sediment metagenome | isolation source: marine sediment core GS08_GC12, 126 cmbsf | place: Arctic Ocean: Gakkel Ridge, Loki's castle | collected 2008
GTCTTGATTAAATTGCTGTATCGGCAAAGTCCTCTCATACGGGTAAAAATTCCACTGATATTGAATAACATCAACCGAATACCTAGCCCCACCGATAATTTTTCGTAAAATAGGCAAATAAGTATTGCCAGGCAAGGGTGTTACTATTGCCTCAATATTTTCACAAAGCAAACGTGGTAAAAATTCTCTTGGAGCAGACATAAAAAATTAGTAAAAAATTAAAAATGTATTTTGGACATGACCGACGTGAGAAAAAAAGAAAAGAAGAAGCACTAAAAAATGTTAGCGGATAATGGTATTGTTTATTAATATAACACAAAAACCACCTAATAACAAGGCCAACAAAAAACACAACACGCGCAATAGCAAGAGAAAAAAAAACACGACACAAGGGGAAAAAAAACAAGATAGCAAGAGAAAAAAAACACGACACAAGGGGAAAAAAAACAAGATAGCAAGAGAAAAAAAACACGACACAGGGGGAAAAAAAACAAGATAGCAAGAGAAAAAAAACACGACACAGGGGGAAAAAAAACAAGATAGCAAGAGAAAAAAAACACGACACAGGGGGAAAAAATAAGAGAAGAAAGGAAAAAAAAACACGATACAGGGGAAGTTAATTAAAACGCCATAGCTAAAAAAAACACGCTGATGTTTAAAAGGGAAAGTTGCTTATCTCCTTTTCTTCCTCGCCCTTTGGGCGAGGAAGTTCGGAGAGTAAAGATGTTCCGAGACAGTCCTGAATTTTCGTTCTTATAAAAAAGATAGTAAAATAGGAGAGTTGCTTACCGCCTTTTCTTCCCCGCCCTTTGGGCGGAGAATTCGGAGAGTAAAAACGCCCCGAGACAGTCCTAAATTTTCGTTTTCGTTTACATTATTACCCCACTCGCTTCAAGGTTAATAATAAACGAAATTTTAAATTACGAACCTTTTTAGAAAAAAAAGTTTAGACTTACGTTTTTTACTGCGGTAAAAAACGAGACTAAAACTTGTTTTTCCTAAAAGCTATTTCCCGCCCAAGTTCAACAAGTAGTAAAGCCCCGAGACTGCGGATATTTTTCGCTCCGAAAATCGAGACTGCGCCTTTTTTTCTTGGGAAAAAAAGACACGCTTACGATTTTCTACGCTAAAAAATCCTTGCTCGGGTCGGGAAAAAAAATGTCCGTTAAAAACTGGGATAATAAACATTAACTATTTTCAAGCCCAAAAATTTTGCTTCTCTTTATCCCTCTACTTTTTTTTCAACAAAAAAAGTATCGGGTCGCTTTAGCAGCTTTTCTAAAAGAGAAAAGCAGCTAAACATTTTTAAAAAATCCTCCACTGCGTTACGGATATTTTAAAAATGTGCGCTTAAAGAAAGGCAAAATTTTTTTATTACAGGGGAAAAAAAAACACGGTAATAGTTTGGGAAAAATAAAAAACACCGAACAGCCACCATGATTATAACAGCTCCACATAAACTTACCCCCTGGACGCTCCGCCTTACAGGCGGAACGTCTGCGGGGGTATCCGCCGCCTAAAAAAAGGAAGTTTTATAAAAACTCCTCTCGTATTTTCCGCAGAAAATACGACCGTTTTTATAAAACTTCCTTTTTTCCCTAAAGCCGAACGTCCCCCTTGGCGCCCCCTCCCCCCCTAAAACCCCCTCTCCCCCGCCTTACCCTATATATGTCGGGGAACCGACAAACTAACTTAGGGGGGGAGGGGCGCTCAAAAGGGGGACTGAAATAAAAATTCCCCCTAACCCCCTTTTTATTTCTCGGCTTTCAGACGGCGGCGGGCTGGATTGTCAGGTTCGAACGCAGTTTTTTTTAGGTTGCCTTCTCGCCGCTTTTTTTTTGCGAAAAAAAAAGCGGCTCGTAGCGGCTTAACCTAAAAAAAACTGCTCAGTTGCGGGCGGGAACAAAGTTATAGCTCTCGCAAAATTATGGCTCCGCCCGCTTATACGTCTCCCAAGTTCCAAAAGGGGCGGAACAGCGAACGTGCGGCTCGCCACGTTCTCTGTGCCGCCCCTGCCCGCCAACAGACATCACATAAAATGACACACAAAAAACCCATTACAAACCCCGAAAACAACCACATATAAACCAAAACAAAACCATTCCCCTTTCTAATGGTGGGGAAACGTTGGTTGCGGAATAGATAATTTGTGTGCTATAATACTATAGAGTACCACACCGATAGCTATTAAAACGTCTAAAATTAGCTGAAAAAAAGGGTTTTCCCCAACATAAAATAAAGGGATATTATGTGTTCTAAGAAAACTTTATTAAGATCTTAACTATATGCCCGAATATCAACCTTTGAAAGAATTGTCCCGGGACAAATTTTTAACGCCTGACGAGTGCGCGCGATTTTGTAGTTGTCCTAAGAAAAATAGCTTGCTTGGAGTTAGGGACTATGCTATATTAAAAGTATTCCTGAATTGCGGGCTAAGAAAAACCGAATTGATAACCCTAAAGGTTAAAGACTTTTGCCGGCAGGGGGAAAATTATTGGTTTGTCGTCCACTCAAAGGGCGGAAGTATTGATGAGCAAGACATAATGAACTGGCGAACTATCGAAGCCGTCCAAAAATATCTGACTAAGGCCGGCCATGGCGACCAACCCGAAATGCCGCTATTCCAACCTATCAAGGGAAAGGCAAAAACTGAATCCTTAAAATTAAACCGGAGATCTATCGACCACCTGATAAAAAAGTATGCCAGGCAAGCCGGTATAACTAAAAATGTTCACCCGCACACTCTACGCCACACTTTCGGAACGGAATTACAAGCCCTAACCGGCGACATTAAAACCACGCAAAAGGCTATGCGCCACCGCAACCTCAATTCTACTATGATTTATTTACATACTGATCGGGACCGAGTTAAGAGAGGCCTCTCTCAACTCAATCTCTAAATTTATATGTTATTTGATATTTTAAAAATAGGTATAAGCCCCGCTAATAGAATTCGACGGTGTCTTAGTGGGCTACCTTGTCATATATTGAAAACTAAGCGGGAAGTCGCTAAGGGTAATCATACCCGAAATCCTATTGCACCTCGTCGCGTAATGGTAGAACCATAAGGGCGACGTTAAAGAGTGAAGAGATGTGATAGCGAACTGGACGTCCCGTTATCACTTCAATAATAAATCTCTTTTACTACCCGACGCAACATCTGACCCCTTGCATTAACTTAACTTGAATAGGGTTAATGTCAAATTGCTGGGCTGTAGCGGCTCCAAATAGCTACTCTCGGGCAAGCAAGGCCTAAAGTCAATAGGAAAATTCCGCTTAATTAGTAATCAAAAGGTTTAATTTTTTAAAATAAAACCCCAAGGCCTTTTTTAACTACAATCTCAGGCAAGAAAGCCTGTAAAGTTAGCTAAAAATTAAAGCAAGTCCATGACAGCTTATAATAATATTTACTTTATATTTCAATAAACTTGACTTTATTTTTAATATTTGCTAAGATAAATAATGAGGTACTTAGGTTTAAGTGGTTACCCTAAATATCTATCTCTCTCTTCCCGAGAGTTGGTTTTCAATAGCTTCAAAAAACCCCCAAGCTAATTAATTTTGGCGCGGGGGTTTTTTTGTTTTGTTTTTGTTTTTGTTTTTTATTTTGGAAATTTCCTGGATAGGATAATCCGTAATAGTTTTTTCCTTTTGGCCCTAAGATACCGGCGGGAACGGGCAAACAAAGCCGGTTCTTGCCTTTTGTATAATTTAATTTGCCGAGTCAAGGCCTTTAAAATCTTTTCGTTATTAGACTTACCTGCCTGACGCCGATATTCGTCTATAAGTAATTTTAAAACTCCTACCATTTCAAAAATCGTAACCGGATAGATATAACTATTGCCAAGTAAATTGGCTATGTATTTGTCCTGCATAGAGTTTATTTTAATTTTATTAATTGGCACTCCCCTTAATAGACTGCTAATTCTTTTTAGGCGGCTCTAATAAATTAATATCTGAACTTTCTCCTGAAATAATTTTGGGCAACATTTTCTTTTTAAAGGCATACCAAAGATTCCCTACACCCCCACCACCCCCAAGGGCGATATGGGGCATAAATTCCTGCTCAAATTCAATTAAACCACTATCAATACCAATAAACTTATTTTTTAGATAATGCCAAAATATCCTATAAGCCTGATTTTTGAGTTGCTCTTTATTAGGAATACTGGGGATAATTATTTTCACGGGTAATACTCCACCGGCTCCGTCCTCTAAAGTAATTGGCTTCATAAACTCAAGCATTATCGCACAGGTATCTTCCTCCATTTCAATCCCCGCCCTTACGGCAGTATTATGAGAAATATTAGTAAACCTTGTTTCCTCAATACCCCTCTTTTCTAATATTTTAATAATTTCTCCCTGGGTTTTGGTCCAATTAACGTCTGTTCTCCTAAAATTTCTTACGTTTTTTAACATATATATTTAAGTTATTTTGAGTTTTTTTTAATTTTCCAAAGCTCCGCCGCCTCTTTAAAAGTTTTGCCGTTTTTTATTTGTTTTCCCAAAAAAATAGACCACTTATTTAATTTTCTTGGCTTCCTTTTCAATTCACCTGTTTTAAGAATATTCACTCTTCTCGCAATAAACAATAAAGCATTCGCGGCAAACTCAGGCCAAGAAACATTTCTCTGATAGAATTTTTTTTCTAATTCTCCAATTGTTTTTGCCTCTGTTAATTTCATAATTTTTTTTGCTCGGGGTGTTGAAAGAGGGTGTCTTTATCTTTCCTCTTATCAATTACTTTTACGCCCCGCATAGTTAATTTTTTAAATGCTTTTAAGAACTCATTAACAAACACGTGTTCTTTGACTATTAAAAGATTGCCTGTTTTTTGGTCTGTAATAACTACTTTCCTGGACTCCAATAGCGTTTTAAGCCGTTGAAATTCTTTGAGATTATTAATTAGATCTGCTTTCTCCTGCGGAGTTAGGTTGTCTAACCAATTTTTTATTTCTTCGAACATAGAAAGTAATTTTTTGGATTAATCGTTTGAACGGGTTTTTAGAAAACTGATAGGTGCCTAAAATACAAAGATCGAGCTTAATCCTTAGTTTTTGATTAGGGTCCTGCTCCTTTAATGCGAAAGCTAAAAACTCGCTAAATTCGTGCGTAGTTAAAATGTCATTTTTAATTTTAAATCTGTTTGGCATAAAATCTTTTTTTAACGGAAAGAAAGGGACGCCATGGGGAAAAGCTACAACAAAGCGGGCTGTAGCTTTACCACAAGCCGTCCCTTTTTTCCGTCCATAAATATAATATTACTTATCTTAATCCCGGCCTGGTCGTAAATTTTACGACGTTGGCGGACTAAATTTAAAGCCGTGCGAAAACGCGCCTTTGGTTTTAATTTATATACTCCTATGTGAGTTGGGACTCTTATTATTAGGGTCATGGTATTATCTTGTTATAAAAATATTTACTTTATTTTTACTTTATATTTTAATTATATTCCTTTTTTTTACCCTTGTCAAGAGGCCTGCCTGTGGATAACTTACCCCTTGACGGTCATAAGAGGGTAAGATATAATATAAACAAAGGAGGTCCAAAACTGGGTTTTAAACTATACTGGTTTGTTTGGACCTCCCCCATTAAGTGATTTTCTTACCCCCGTAGGACCATGAGAGGGTAAGAAATAAATTAAATAGTGGATTTTAACTTAATAATATTCTTACCCCCTAATAGATCTACTGGGGGGTAAGACCTAAAATTATGGGTTATGCAGGATATAATAGTAGTCGTTCTCCTCGAGGAGAGGAATTAATGGAGAAGTGGGGGTTAGAAAGTACGAGATATCATGGTGGCCATGTTAGAATTAGAGGTGTTAAGTGTGGGAAAAAGGGATGTACAAAATGCCCCCACACGTTTTATGCTTATCATGTGGACGGTTATCGCGAAAAATATTTAGGGGTTTGCGATGCTGACGGGAATCCTAGAAAAAAGAGGAAGAAAAAAGGCGGCCAATAGGTCGCCTTTTTTATAGCTAAGTTAGTTATTTAATATCTTATCTATATATTTAGTGTGAATATACATGCTCGCTTTTGTGTAGCCGTCTTTTTTTATTTGATTAATTTCCGCCTGGATTTTTTTTTCCTTATTAGTGAAATCGCCCCCCTGCTTTTCTAACAACGGCAACGGGTCAATATAGCCCTTGTAGCCGTTATTTAATTTCTTTGGATCTAAAAACGCAAAATGCAAATGAGGGCCACTAGAATAGCCACTATTACCCGAACGAGCAATCTTCTGCCCCTGGGTAATGTAGCAACCTCTGACCACATTAATACTGAGAAGATGAGCGTATAGACTAATAATATTACCGTGTAAAATTTTGATAAAAACTCCATAACCTTTATTTGAAATACCCAACTCTATAACTTCGCCCCATGAGGTAGAGAATACAAAATCACCCTCGGAAACGGCAAAATCTAGCCCTGGGTGTCCTTTAAAACCTAACTTGCGATAGAACGCCGGACGTTCACTAAAAAACTGGCTAATCTGCGAATTAACCGGCACTGGATAAATAAACTTAGACATAATAAGCTAATTATCTTTTATTCTTTTTTTTCGCCGCCGTCTACGTCTTCGTCTTTTGATGGGACTGGGGGTGAAGTTTTTTTTTCCCCGGTCTCATCTGCCTCTTTGGCCGGTTTTTTATTTCCGGCTCGCCTGGCAACTGCGGCGGCTCTAACATCTCGTACACCCATATAAATTACTCCTCTTGATCAAAGGGTATTTTGAATTTCTCTTGGCGGGGACCCCCGCCCCATTTTTCAACATACCTTTGAGCGTTTATTGAATAATAATTATTACTAATATTTAAAACCTCCTCATTGCTTAAAATAGTCCGCGAACCGTAGTGATAATATAACGCGGTATTTAGTTTTACCGCCCTCATTTTTGCTAATTTAATTCTATAATGAAAGTCGTTGTCCTCAAAATAGGCCGGGTGAAATTTTTGATCGAAAAGCCCCGGGTACTCCTCAATATTTTCCTCCCGCTCCCTTAATTTATCTAGTAATTTTATATCCACAGTATAGCACGAAAATTCAGGTTCGTCTACTACAAATTTTTTTGCGGGAACGTCTAATTCTAAAACGTCAATCGGCTTGGCACACTCTTTACAAACATCGATACCGGACACAAACGGAAACCCACCGGCTTTAATTTCTCCTATCATGTTGTCTATGCAGTCGTGATGTAAAATAATATCGTTATTTAAAATAACCGCATAATCTATATTACGCTCACTAACGGCTGTTTTGATTCCCTGATTCCAAGCCACCGCACAACCGATATTTGTTTCATTTTCAATTATAGTTATATATTCCCGCTTACCTAAATCCGCTAACTTTTTTTTAGTTTTCTCACTCGAAGCATTATCTATTAGATAAATATGGTAGGTATATTTTGTGTAAATAGTTTTGATTAATTCTAAAAGATAATCCGGTAGGTTAATATAGGGTATTATAATGGCAACCTCTTTTGTTTTTGTTTGCATAATTGTATCCCATGATTAATATTTAAAATTTTTGGGCGATAGTTTAAAGTTTTTATTGCCTTATTTATGTTCGCAAGAGTATAGGGATACTCACCCTTTCTTTTTGGCAAATATTTTTGTTTAGGTGATATTATATCCGCTATCTCCTGGACTGAATAATTAACTCCGCTCCCTAAATTAAATACCTGTCCGCTTTTTATTTTACTTTTTGCGGCTTTAATTAGACCGTCCACTATATCCGAAATATAAGTGAAATCTCGCCGTTGTGTCCCGGGTTTTACAACTGTCAATTTTTTATTTTCTTTAAATTGTTTTAGGAAAATTCCGATAACTGTGGCGTATGCTCCGGTTGTTAATTGCCTTGGGCCATAAACATTAAACAGGCGACAAGTAATTGCGGGAATTTGAAAAAGATTAAAATCAGTTTTGATTATATTTTCCCCGAGCAATTTTTGCTTGCTATAAGGTGAACCGGGATTTGTATTATATTTTTCATTTAGAGGAGTATTTAATTTTAATTTTGTTTGACCATAAACCGACGACGAACTGGTGAAAATAAATTTTTTAATTGGATTAATGTGGGCTAACTCCAAAATATTTTCTAACCCAATTATATTCGTTTGATAATATAGATCAGGATTTTTAAAACTCGGTTGGATTCGCGCTTTGGCGGCGCAGTGAAAAATAAATCCGTTTATTTCTTGATACCCTATAAGCTCAAAAAGTTGAGGTTGATTAATAATATTACAGCGACGAAAATCTGCCTTAGAATTAACATTTTCTAAGTTGCCAGTTGAGAGGTTATCTAAAACAATAACTTTATGCCCCAACTCGATTAATTTATCTACAATATGCGAGCCGATAAAACCGGCGCCACCGGTTACTAAAGAAGTGATTATTTTTTTAAATTTTAGCATTATTTTAATTTTAATTATTTGAAATTAGCTTATATATTTAAAAATCTATCGTCTATATAATAGTCGGCTGGCATTTTTCTGTTTGAGAAAGCGTGATACATAACGCCATTTTTTCTAAGCCATAATAACGTAGCGAAGATAAGAAAGTCGCGCCGGGCTGTAAAAATAACTATAAAATTTGTTAGATATAATTTGTTTACTTTTTCAATATTCTTCTTAATTGGCCTGGCTGATTGGCACTCCTCTAACGTCCAGGCGTCCCCCTCGCATAAAAGACCGTCCACATCAACCGCTATTATTTTTTTTTCTATTTTGTTCATGTTTAACTCTTACCTACTTTTTATTTTAAAAAAAACTACTCAACTAAGTATTGCTCAAAATATACTAAATAAGCGTCAAATTTATAATTCATGGTGTCTAGACTGCCCTTTAAAAGTATGTACAGCAAGCCACAGCACAGAATAGCGTATAAAAACAAGATAAACGGCTGACTAAACCACGCAAGGCTATAAAATCGCTTAAAACGGCTCCTGTGGCTTTGGTTTATTATCATACCTTAATATTTTTCCTTTTCGCCTAAAATACGGTATTTATAACCGTCGTCATTATAGTGCCAGGAGCGCGGCTGTAAAATAATCTTAGGCTTTCTTCCTAATTTATTGTAAATATTAATTAGCAAATATTCATCATCGGCCGTAAAGCGTCCGGGAATTGTTTCGGGTCCTAAATAACCCTCATGGCCGACAAGACTAAAAATTGTTTTGTGAATCAAAAGCGAACAACTGCCTATGCCGTCTACAAATTCCCCGTCTTTCAAATCAGGGTAATATAGCGGTTCTCGCTCTAAGATTTTTCTGTCCTTATAATTATGTCCGATTATCAAATGCGGGTTTCCGCGCGCAGCCACTAACGAGCCGACTAAAGGATAATCAACACTAACTAATCTTGTTAATAAGTCTGCGTCCGGCTCTAAATCCAAATCCTGAAAATAAACAAAATCAAAATTATTCTCTCGGGCGTATCTTATGCCAAATTCTCTACCCCTGGCCGCTATTAATTCCCCGACTGTTTCCTTTTCTAAATCCGGGTAAATTTTATTATCAACCAAAAGAATTTTTTTATTTTCGTAACTTAGCTTCTCCGCAAAGCGCGGAAAAAAATCGTAAGCGTAAGTTTTTGGACCTGCCCTGACTATTACGACGAGGACAGATGGCTTTTTGTTAGGCATAAAAGTTGTTTTAATCTGTTATCGTAATTATGGTATTTTTGAACGTGAATCATACCGGCTTTAGCTATGCGCTCTCGGATTTTTTGGTGTTTTAAATAAAATCTAACCTGATTTATTAAATCCTGCTCATTTTTAAAAGTTAAATAATGCTTTCCCTGGGACGCGTAGTTATCCTGATCCGGTAAATAATCTGTTAGCAATAATCGCCCGCAACTTATAGCCTCAAAAAATCTCATATTGACGTCATTATGCATTGAGCAATTAAAAGTAAGCCTGCACTGATTAAGAAGCCGCGAGTATTCTTCGCCTGGTTTTGACGTTGTACAAAGAACTTTAAAATTTTGTTTTAGTATTTCTAATAATTTTTTACGATACGGATAGGAGGAATTGCCAATAAAACCTATGTCGTAAATCTGTTTTTCTTTAGAATAGCGCTTATGTAATTTTGGATAGCAGGCGAGCGGTAGAATATCGTGTTTGTAGTCTGTATAAAAAAGCTCGTTAGTCTTTTGCGCCAATAAAACTAGATCCACCTGGTCGTAAAAATGCCGGTCTTTACCCGCTATAATATGATTATCTATTTCGTAATAAACAGACGGTACTCCGGGAATCTTTATAATATCACCCACAGGCTCCACGTTAAAAACCAAATCAATCCTCTTAGGGTCGTAATTGTTGCTACGATAGCAAACGTGACTATCATTACGGCGAATAGCCATTTCAAAATAACTAGCGGTAGTGAACGGATAATGCTCATAGAGGTAATTGATTAATATATTCATAAATTAAAATATAAAAAAATTGAGATTAAGATATTAGATAACCGTCCGGGTGCGCCCAGGGGGTTGTATCGGCTAATCTATGTTTTATAAATTGCTGAATAAAAGCGAGATAACCGCTGTAATTTTTTTTGTTTGTTAAATTTGGGGATATTGTTGGCGCCAATGAAACAAAAGTCATATCCGTTCCAGTATCTGCTAAAAGAAATTTATGGACTGTTTCACTCCCAACCGTTGTTTTCGTTCCACCTGTGCAAATTCCAAAATCTGCAGTTGTATATCTTATAATGACAATACCAGAACCACCCTTACCACCTACTTGACCATTACCTCCGCCACCGCCACCGCCTCCGGTATCAGAAGTTCCAGCTGTACCGGGAATTCCCGTTCCACCAGCTCCTCCACCGCCAGTTCCACCAGCTCCCGAAGTTCCAATATAAGTTCCTCCTCCACCACCACCAGCATACCAGTCAGTGCTATCATCTAAAATTGTATTAGATAATCCTGCACCCCCAGCACCACCAACATCAGTTGTAGCATTAGCATTTCCACCAACCGCACCAGCTCCACCGCCACCGCCACCATCCCAATGTGTGGCACCATTATTTGCTCCAGTTCCTCCATTTTCACCGTCTTGCACTTCTGTATTAATTGCAGAACCCCCAGCATTCCCATCAGTATATCCACAACCCCCGCCGCCAGAACCTCCATCTTGCCCAGTCCTTGCGGTAGTCATAAGAGTTCCTCCGCCACCACCGCCATCAGCCTCTAAAGTGCTAAAAATAGAGTTGCCACCATTGCCCGGAAGAGAAACATTTTCCACCGCGCCAGCCCCGCCATCTCCAACCGTAACTTCATATGCTTGGTTATCAACAGCAAAAGAAGCGTTATAAATATAACCTCCACCACCGCCTCCTCCAGCGTGAGTAGATCCTCCGCCGCCGCCACCAGCTACGACTAATACTTTTATATTTGGCATATAATTAAAGTTTATCTAACTGAGTTTGAACATCCGTCTTAGCTTCCTGCAATAATTCAATAAAATTTTTCATTTCTTCTTTGATATCAATTCTTAATACAAAATTCAACTTTACTTTTCCCTTAGAATAAGAAAAAGTTTTATTTTCAATAGTGTTTTTTATTAGGGTTTTTTTAGAATTCAAATTAAACATACTAAACATGGACTATATAATCATTTTAAAGTATTTTAAAAAATAAAATCATTCCACGCTTTTTGATAGGCAGCTGACAACCCCTGCCAATACTTCCGGGCCTGGCCCATATAAGTCCGCATAGCGTATTGCCCGCCGCTATGTGGATCATAAGGCACCGTCCGCTTATAGGCCTTATGGCCCGAGGGCGTTCTTTGATATGTTATTGTCTTGCCGAGTGTTTTCCAACCCGAGAGCGAAAACAGAGGGCCTAAAACTTTGCTCATAAAATACCGGCAATTTTAAACTAATTACCTGCTTAATTTTTATCTTTGAAAAATATTTTTTTTTAGGATAATATAAAACGACCAATTCGGGCAAGCAACCCCTTTGTCAATAATTTTTAAACCAAAATTCCCGTTATGTTTAAACCACTTTAAAAAGCCCGCAAGAGTTTTTTCGTGTTCGTGTTTATTATAGATATTTTCGCCCGACCTTATCCCCTCGGGACGGCGAATTCCCGTATGTTCAACGTCAGGGTGGACTATTGCTATAACTCCGCCCCTCTTAATAACCCTTGCCCACTCGGTTAAAAGTTTTGCCTGATCCCTAAAATGCTCAAACGAATGAATTGAGTATAAATAATCGAACTCCCCGTCTTTAAAGGGTAAATCATTACCACTACAATAAATTTCGGGATTATGTTTTTCGTCAACATCTACCCTAACATCGTCTTTAAAAATGCTACGGCTACCAGAACCAATATCAACTCCCCTGCCAGATAGATAAGGAATTAAAGCCTCGCACTCTTGATTCCACATTTCATCTGTGGGATCCGGATAATAAATTGTTTTTTGCTCGGGCATAAAGTTTAAAATTTTATTTTTTCAAATATAATGTAAAACGACCAACCACGACACGCAAAATCATACGACTTTATCACCAACCCCGTATTCTCTAAACGATTAAACCAGTCAAGAAATTCGCCAAAAGACCTCTCAAAAGTATGCTGATTAAACGGATTTTTATCGGGATTAGTTTCTAACGGCTTTTGTTTACCCGTAAATAAAACGTCCGGGTGAACTAGGACTATTAGCCCGCCGTATTTAATTACCCGCCGCCACTCCCTTAACACCCCTGCCTGATCCTCTAAATGCTCTAATATGTGCATGGCGACAAGATAATCAAATTTATTATTTTCTATTGGCAGTTTTTCGCAATTACAGCAAATATCAGGTAAAACTTTTTTATCTATATCAACCCTAATATTTCCTTTTAATACTCCACGATCTCCGCTCCCCACCTCAATTCCTTTCCCCTGCAAATAAGGAATAATTTTTGACGCCTCTATATTAAAAACCGGAAAATCAACGTCAGGAAAGTATTGTATTTTTTCTTTCATCTAAATTCCAATAACATTTTATAGTTATTTTTTAAATTACTTCCGACTCTAAATTATCAAAAATTGAAGCAAAAGGAGTTAAAATAATCTTTATCTCATTAGGTTTAAAGTCTGAATCTTTTCGCGCTACTACGCCTAAACCAAGTGAATATTTCTCTTTATAAAAGTTATAACTGAAAATCTTAAAATATTTAAATTTGCTTAGGGAAAAAAGTGTTTCCAACGCCTTTTTATCAAAAATTGTTTTATGCATTTGCGGTATAGAAATAGTTTTATTTTTTTCGTAATCGCCATGGGTTAATCGATAAGCTTGGTATAAATCAAAAGTGCCGCCAAAAGGAGATGTCATAGACCTCTTTTCTAAATAACAACGCGCAATTTCATCAAAGTTTGGTATTCCTAATAAAATTAATACTCCCTTATTGTTTAAAATTCTAAAGCAATGATTTAAAAAAAATATTTGCTGATTAAGGTATAAATGTTCAAAAAAGGCATGACTAAAAATTAATTCAGCACTATCTTTTATAAAGACAGATAAGTCGCTGCAATCCATTACTTTATTAACACCGGGGTATTTTTGAATATCACAATTTATAAAATCAGGACGTATATTTTTGCCACAACCTAAATTTAATTTTAAATTATTTGGCATAAATTAATAATGCTCTACCCTAAACGGCCTAACTACTCCATGCCCCTCATAGTATAACGTCTTGCACTTATTTAACCAATCCGGCTTGCCAATCCACATCTCTTGCGCTAAAAAAAGAAAAATATCGTAATGCTCAATACCCGTAATCTGAACGATCTGTTTCCAGTTAGCATGTTGTAAATCCACCCCATAAAAATCTATATTAAAGTAACCGTCTAAAATTGACAACTCCCTTGCCACCTCAATAATGTGCGGCTGGTCTAAACAAACCACCCTCTTAGCCCCCAAATCGCAAGCAGCCCTGCAGAACATTCCTATATTACCGCCTATGTCCAAAACGTTTTTACCTCTAAAATTTTTAAAATTATATTGCTTTAATCTCTCCTCTGTATTTCTTTTGCCTGGGTGATAAGAAGTGGATTGATATAAACTGCCCGGGCTGGCCGGAAATTGAGTCCTGCCCAACGCCTTACCAAAAACATGCTCTCTGTACGCTTTAAAATCCTTAAAACTAACCGCTTGAAAATCCACTAATTTGCCTAACATTATATTGTGGGGCATTTTAATTTCGTTGGGCTGAAAATTAAATCGCTCGTCTTTTATCTCCGGAATTGGTCCCCCCTCTTTTAGCCTGTCTGTTATAAGCGCTAATTTGCCGTCTAAATCAACAATATCATAAACGCGGGGCGCTAAACCGTCTAGGGCCATTAAATTTTGAGCCGTCACGGCCTCGCGAATAGTGCTTTTACCTAAAGAGCCGTCATAACCCCAAAACTCCCTGGAATTTTTAAAAATCTTTATACAAAGATTTTCCCGGCCGTATCTTTTATCAAGGGTAGGGGCTAAAAAAACTTCCGTATTTTGCCCACGACCTATTTTTTCCCCGAGTTTTATTTCTATTTTTTTAATTTTTAATTCATGGATACTGCCTAAATCTCTACTTACTTTACTAAAATAAGTTTTTCGCCTCTCTTTTACCGCGGACTTTAAATCACTTATTTTTGACATACTAAAAACCTAATTTATAAATTTCTTTCAACCGCTCAATAATCGGCTCAACACATTTGTGCCAACTAAATTGTTTACGGATAATTTTTGACGTTTCTAACGCCCGCTCTCTTTCCTTTGCGTAATTTTCATAAACATAACGCATTTTCTCCGCCAACTGATTTAAATTAGGCTCGGCCCACCTTGCGCGTTGTAAATATTCGTAAGGCGTACGCGCTCTGACTAATTTGTAATCTAAAAGATGTAGCCCAGGGAAGGGTTTGCCTTTATTTTCTGAGTCGCGTAAAACCTCATTAATTGATCCGTAGCCGGTAGTAATTACCGGCAGACCGCAAGCTAAGGCCTCAAAAATAGGCAAACCCCAACCCTCCCCATGCGTGGGCAACACAAAACAGTGTCCCATAGTATAGAAACTCGGTAAATAACTACTCGGCCAGTCCTCCTCTTTAATATAAATCCACCCGCTATTATCCGGAATATTTAATTTCTTTATTTCCTCTTGTATGTCCTTAACTAAACCCAAATTCATTGTTTTTATTATTAAACAAACATTTTCTGTTTTCTGAAAAGTACGGGCAAAGGTTTTCATTAAATTGCCTAAATTTTTCCTCGGCAACCACGCGGCGGTACAAATGAATTTAAAAGTCTGCGGAATATTTATTTGCATCGGCGAAATATCAGGGTGAAAATAATTAGGATCTATTCCCTGATAAACTATATAAATCGGCTTATTAACTCCGGCTTTAATTGCTTTTTGCCTGTCCCACTTAGTTGGCACCCATACTTCGTCCATCATATTACAATAAGGGACCCAAGACTTAGGCCACTCCTCGCCCTCAAACTCACAGTGACCTATTTTATACTTCCCTGAATTTTTGAAAAATAAAGGAGCCTGAGACCAAATAACCTGGGGCATATTAGTATCGGCTACCTTTTCCGTAATAGCGGTTAAATACAAATCTTCGGGCGCCGGTTCTGTTTCTGGCGCACCACCTATAAAATTATAACAAACGTCAATGCCCTTTTCGCTCAACGCCTTTAGATAATTTCCTAAAGCAATCGCAAAGCCGGTCGGAGCGCTAACTCTTGATTGATAACAAATTGGTAATTGATAATGCTTGCGAAAGGTCGCGCCCCATTTTTGCTGAAACGACTGCGCGCCCTCCTGCAATTTATTATAATAATCTTTTTTACTTGTTTCTTCTGAATCTTTGCCTAAAAATTTAACGCTTACTTTATCAGTGGTTAAAATTTTAAAACCATGAGCGAGAACGTGCATACAATAATTAGCGTCATCAAAAATATTATCCCCCAACTCCTCGGGTATTTTCAGTTTTTTTCTACACTCTTTAGAAATCAAGGCGCAATAAAAAGGAACGACATCAACCTCGCGAGTGCCTGGAAACTGCCCGACGTAATTTTCATTAGCGCCGTAACTCATCGGCATTTCTAAATTCGGCGCAATATATCCGCCATGCCAAATAATTTTATTATCTTTAGATAAAACAAGAGGCGCTATCACGCCCCAATTTTCAACATCCTTAACTTCGTTTTGAAGTTCGCTAATTATACCGCCTAATTTCGCCTCTACCTCCTCGTTGAATAAGAAAATAGAGCCGTCTTTTAATTTTTGAATAGTCATAGTTATATTAAAGGGCGGGGTAGATATTACTACCTGACCCCACCCTCAAATTATATCTATTCTGGACCAGGTACGCTGTCGTAAATATATGTGCCAGTGTCTCCATCGTAATTAGCCGCCACAAAGAACTTCATGAACCGGTTAAAGCCGGACATATTAGTTCCCTCGGCGTAAGTGTTCCACCAAGTCTTCTGAGCCGCAGCGACATAATCAGCACCCTGCCAATAAAATACACCCTTAGTGATTGTGTCGCGAATACCCGTCTGATAAGCTGACTTAGGATTATATGGGATAACTCTCATTCTCGCGTAGTTTAAACCCTTCCACGCTGAATAAACGATAGTACTACCTAAAGTCTGTCTCGCGTCTAATGAGAATAATGGCCCTGTTAATCTAGGCATAATTGACACCCCCTTTCACAAAAAAGTGTAGAAATAATATTAAAAAAAGAAAGAAATATTATATTTATATTGTATATAATTTTTTTAAATTTGTCAAGAAAGCATATAATAGTGAATATAACGGTTGTATCCGCTCATTACGTTTGGGTATCTTTTATTATTATAAAATTGTTTAGCAGCGTCACTAAAACCCTGCCAATAAAAGACGGCATAAGCAAATTTATGTTGAGCCGGATATTGCTCGGGATATTTCGTGGTAGGCGGTTTATAATATTTATAATAACGTCTTACCGCACCGTACTGGCGAATAATATACGCATAGCCTACCCGGCCACTCACTCTTAATGCCTGGGGGTACATAGGCTGCGGTAAAATTGGATCTAAATTAAGTTTAGGAGTTGTGGGGGGTATAAATACATAATCAGGGCTTATATAATCAAGATAATTATATTCGTCAGCGTGGCTTTCAAAAGCAACTACAATTTTAGCTATACCCGTTCCGTCTATCCTTGAAAAAGGACAAGGCCCTGCCCATGCTCCATTATTTATATTTATTTCAAACGTCCTCTCAGCCAAACCCTCATAAGCGGCAGCACCCGAACACCTAAACCTAATTCCTATCCTTACCCAAACATTAGCTGAATAAGTAAAAGCACCAACCTGAACCCAATCATTAGCAATTCTATCAAAATATTCAATCTTACCAGTATCAGCAAGTCGTATCTCAATTTCTTCTATATCGTCATTCTCATTCCTTAAATAAAACGCCGGAAAATTTAAATCTGTTTCTGTAGCTTTAAGGGAAAAATAAACCGTGCCGCTCTCTATTGGCGTTATTGGGCGAAGCACCCCAATATTGCCGACAGGAGTATTTTTTACACCCTTATCCCCCTCATACCTTGCCGCTACATCGGTAGTAACAACAACACCATCAGAACCAACAAAATTATCTTTACCAGGCAAGGGACCGTCAGCTAAATCATTAAATTTTTGTTCATAAGTCCAAAGATTAGGCATACACTTTTTTTAAAACACAAAATCACTCTACACTTTTAGTTACGGTAAAATTGGATCTAAATTACGTTTAGGGGTTATGGTCATAGATTATTATATTTAAAACTCCTGGGTGAACGTGTAGGTTTCAACAAGAATTTTAGCTATTGTAGCCGCGACTTTAGTTTGAATATAAACTGATAAAATACCACTAGACTCTGCGTCAATAGGTAAGTGAATAGTAACAATCTGTTTTAAAACACCATCAACATAAAACTCAATTTTAGAACCCGATGTATATTTTACTTCATATATATGCCACTCAGTAGGGTCTATACCAACAATAGTCCAAACAAAACCACCCTCACCAGTTTTTCTAACAAGAGCCTTTAAGACAGTACCGTCTGTCCAAAAACCGATATATTGAGTAGTTAAACCATACCCAAAACTACCCATCACTAATCTAGCAATTTTATTATCATTAGTAGTTACTTTAAAACGAACCCTAAAAGACGGATTCTTATCAAAACGTATTCTATTCCAAGCCTGCGCTTCCGCCTGAATATAATTAATATTATCTAAAGTCGATGTGGTAACAATATCAATAGAACCTAAAAAATTAGTCATATCCTCAAGCCGCTCATAATCAAAAACTTCGAGACTAGTAAAATCAACTATACGAATGTCGTGTTCGTAAAATATTTTATTAACTAAAACGTCACCCAAAAATTCCGCATGACCGGCTATAGGGATATTAACATTACGCTTTCCCGTTTGGTACATCATTATCCCGTTAGGATCAAAAAGAACTCCGTCCGTCCCGGGCCCAACTCCCGGCGCCGTCTCAAATTTTTTCCCAATAATCCAATCAGAGGAAATTTTATCGGATTTAATAGAATAATCGCTATGATCTAATATCGGTGCCACTCTATGATTGTAAACCGAATAACCGTCAAGACCGTGAGCTGACGGGCTGACGTTGTGTTCTAAAACTTTACCGGCAATATATTCCGATATTGTAGTGGGGTCCTGCGCTGATTTAGCTAACGGCCCCCAACAAATTACAGGCATATTTTTAAATTATATTTTTTCTCCAAGACGATCGGACGTATAATAATATTCTAACATAACTAAATCGGCAACGCCGACCAAAGTATCGGCAACGTCCGAGCTTTTTCTTTTTATTTTTATTCCGACAATATCATGAAGCCTAAAAAGAGTCCCGGAAAAAGTAATTTTATTAGTTTCAACCAACCCACCTAAATTTGAGTTTGCCGTACTTAAAATTGTTTCAACTGTCGGCGCCTTTTCTAAAGTTTCGGCGCTATCATGTAAAATAGACACAAGACTAGCCTCCCACTTCGCTACACCCGAATTTTGCCCCTCAGAAAGCCAATAAAGAGCTATTTGTAAATCACTACTAGGTTTAAAGTCAGACAAAATATGAAAAGTCGCAAAAACAAATTCCTCATTTCCCTCAACCGCCTCTGCTCCAAAACTTAGAGTATAAAATAACCCAATAATATTATCGTCAGGGGGTTTTGCTCCTTTTTTTACTTTTTCCATTTCTACTTTTTCTAATTTTATATAGTCCATAGTTCTTAAATTATTAATTGAATTTTATAAAAATAAATCATAGCCGGTTTTTCTCCTGAATTTAGCTTTACTATTCCAAAATGCTTTTATATCGCTACTCGCCGCATTCCACCTCTGCCTTGCCTCATCAAATAAAGTTCTGACTAATAACTGCCGCTCTGTTTCTGCGTCTTTTTGTTTTTTATATTTATTAACTTTACCACTCGCAATACTACCCTGAAAAACTATTGTTTTCCTAATTGTCCCTTTAGCGTCTAAACTCATTAATGGCCCGAGAACTTTTGACATATTTTTGATACAACTTTTTTAAAAATTATCTTACCCTCTTACGGCCATACAGGGGTAAGATTTAACTAACCGCATCAGGACAATAAATACTTTCAACATCTACCCCAGCGCCGACATCATCTTGCGTCCAATACTTAGGAAAAAAATCACAAAAGGGATCCCTATTTTGAATAGTGCCGCTAAACTCTAAATTTATATTATCAAAATATAAGTCACCGGTTACGTCATTTAGTACTATACTGATAGACCAATTACCCATAATCCCGTCCTTACCCGGAATGTTTAAATCTTTAGTTTCCCAAGCGTGAATTAAGTCTAAACTAATCTCATGCTCCTCCTCTATATTTTTACCCGAGTAAAATCTTAAAGTTTTAAAAATAATTTTTGCGTAAGGATTCGCTCCGTCCGCCGCTAAATTAGATCTATAACTTATTTTCAAATCAGACGGCAAGATAACGGCTGTAATATGCCGCTCAGTTAATTTTGCAGAATTAGCCGGACTGTCTATTTTAATATGGCCTATTTTATACTGATGATAAATTGAGGGCGTGGCACTACCAGCTATACTGTTCATTATTCTATAAATTCTGTCCTGAGTATAAAGAGAATAGCCGTTAATTCCACTTGCACCCCCAGCTGTATACCAGGCGTCTTTTACCGCTTGCGCTAAAGCGCTCCAAGCGTAGGCGACACTAAATAATTTAGTAAATTGTTTTAAATTATAGCGACGACGACGAGTTAAAAATCTACGATTTTTACCTATATTACAAAACACGGAAATATCATACATTTTAAGAGTGCGATTATAAATTATTTCAAGACCCGCTGGAATTGTAATGCCATAAACCCTAGCCATTTATTTTACTATTAGCTTTTTAGCCAATAAATTTTCTATAATTGAATATCCCACGTAGCCGGAAAGAAAGGCTATTGTAAAACTACCGTCTATCAACGCCCCCACACTGCCACCAACCAACGCACTACCCACAAAACCTAAATACAATTTTCTATCCTCTACTCTTGGCAACTGAATACTGCCGTCCTTAACAATATCCTTAATTAAGGCTCCGGCCATACCAAATAAAAAGAAATATAATAAACTCATTTAATTGCGAACCCACAATAGATCAAAATATCTTTTAAACTCCATGGCTATTGTGCGGTTGTTTATTAAAATACTAACTTCGTCATTCCGGCTCACCGACCTTTTAGATAAATTATGCGAGCCTAATATCGTAAATTTATCGTCAATAATAAATATTTTAGCGTGAGTAATTTGAGAAGTCGGCCCAAACTTTACTTTAGCGCCTATTGACTCAAAATTCTTTTTTGTTTGCTGATTTATTCTGGTTATATTATGCATTACACTCTCAATATTTAAAAGTATTCTGTATTTTATACCCTTGCGAATCTGACCCATTACGTCTTGATTAAATTGCTGTATCGGCAAAGTCCTCTCATACGGGTAAAAATTCCACTGATATTGAATAACATCAACCGAATACCTAGCCCCACCGATAAT